>JADMIO010888898.1_pt1 | contig 39658 bp, 29 predicted proteins | sample 8958161 | NCBI WGS metagenome assembly JADMIO01 (sample SAMN16585339, study PRJNA669376) | soil metagenome | isolation source: Crop rotation soil | place: USA: Cullars Rotation, Alabama | collected 2011 | reverse complement strand
GAAAGGCGGGTATGATCCCGCCGGTGCGGGAAGCCACGGGCACCGCAGGCGCGCGCAGTCCCGGGCGGCCGCCGTCCCAGACCATTGCGAAGACCGCATGGGAAGCGTAAAAGGAGTTGTAGCTGTTGGTTCCCGCCGGACGCTTGCCGACGAACTCGATATAATCCCCCGGATCCCATCTTCCGTCGAGCTCGCCGGCGATATACATCGGTACTTCCCGGCCATCCTGGTAGAGGCGCATGCGCCGGGGATCGATGGACTCCAAGGGGACGCCGGCCGCCTTCAAGGTTTCGTAAGGAACGTATTCGATGTTCTCGCCGGTGGTCTTGAGGATGACGCGGCGGGCCGGTAGCGAGGCGCCGGGAGCGGGCCCATCCACGGAGGCCTTGGCCAACGGTCGGACGGGCGCGCTGCGGAATCCCCTGGATTGGGCGTAATTGGCGAGCCAACCCTTCAATTGGGCTTCGCCGGGGGACCTTTCCGCGGGCGCGAAAACGGACCGCCAGGACGCGGCGCCCGGTCGCGGAGCGAAGGCCACGCGGATGCGCGCCCTTAGTGGACGTCCGGCCGAGGCGCCGGGATCCCATGTGAGGGCGCAGAGGGAAAGATCGCGGAAGCGCGAAGGCGGGGAAACGGAGAGGTTACCCCCGGCCGGGAACGCCGTTTCCACCGTGGCGATCGCTCCGTCGCCGGGAGGGACCGCCAAGGCCAGGATGCGAGGGGCGCCCCCGGAGCCCGGATGCGCATCGCTCCAGGACAATCGTAAACCGGAAGCGTCCGCCGATTCCAGGATCCACTCAGGGTCCGCGGGTATCGGCCCCGGGTCGGCATCGGCCATACAGGCCCATGCCAACGCCAACAGGGCGGCAAAACGCCGGCCCGCCCCGCTCATGGCGCGACCCTGAAAAAGGGAGCGCAACCGACGGATTGGGCCAGGCCGGTGCGCTGGCTTTGGAAGCTTTCCGTCCCGATCACGCAGAACAAGGCGGGGAGGGTATCGTCGGGCCCCTGCTGTCCCAGCACCAGGGTTTCCTCCTCCACGGCATGGCCGAACACGGGACGCCCGCAGGCATCCATAGGCAGGCAGGTGTCCGCCATCCGGCTCCAAACGCCTCCCGCCTTCTCGAAGTACGCGATACGCAGGGTAACGCCGGGGTCGGATTGCGTCTGCACCTGGAGGTTGAGAACGCGTCCGGCCTGGTAGGACCCCGCCGCGGGAGAGAGGATGCCCAACGACGGCGTCACCGTGAGGGAATCGGGCACCAGGGTGTCCGAGACCAGTTTTTGGCCGGTCGCCTCGACGCGCACCGCGCGCACCGCGTAATAGATGGTGAAGGGGCGGACCCGATCAGGGAGGCGCAAAGCGACGCCCAGGGATTCCGTGGCCAAGGGCGGCTCCAGCGACGCCGTGACCAGGGAATCGCGCGCCAGGCTCTGGTAAACGAGGTAGTAGGACGTCTTGGACCCGGGATCATGCCACGTCAGGACGGCGGCGGGAACCGCCCGGGACGGATCGGAAATCCCGAGATGGATATCCGACAGGATGGGGGAGGGCAGGCTGGGAGGATCCTGGCCGCCCTGGCAGGAAAGACCCAGGCTGGCGGCAACGGCAAGGCCCAGGGCCAAGGCGCGCAGGGCGGAAGCGGGCGGGCTGGGGAAGGTTACGGCCAATGCGCTGGTTTCCGAGCCGGATTCCGATGCCGTCGGAACCCGTTTCCCCGGGATTATATCGCAGCCGGATGGCGCCATGCCATAGGCCCGCCCATTTCTTAGTTTTCCGGTTGAATCCCCATGCAGAATCCGCCCCCGGGTCATTACATCGTCGCCATCGATGGCGTTAGCGGTTCCGGCAAGAGCAGCACGGCCCGGATCATCGCCCAACGCCTGGGCATCCTGCACTTGGATACCGGCGCCATGTATCGGGCCGTCACCTACATTTGCCTGGAGCGGGGATTGGATCCTTCCCGGGTCCCGGAAATACGCGACCTGGTCTCGGCCCTCGATTGGCGGCTGGATGCCGCCGGAAACCTTACGGTTGACGGCCGCGACCTGAGCCGGGAAATCCGGTCCGCCCCGGTCAATGCCGCGGTTTCGGATTATGCCCGCATTCCCGCCGTAAGAGAGGCGCTGGTCCCGGTGCAGCGTCGCATCGGCATGGGCCAAAGCGCCGTCGTGGAGGGGCGAGACATGGCCACCGTGGTTTTCCCGGACGCCCGCTTCAAATTCTTCCTTTCGGCCAGCCCGGAAGTCCGCGCCAAACGCCGCGTGCTGGAATTGCAAACCCTTGGCCACCCCGCCGATTACCACGATGTCCTCAAAAACCTGTCCGAGCGGGACGTAAAGGATTCGGGCCGCGCGCACAGCCCTTTGGCCAAAGCCCTGGACGCCGAGGAAATAGACACCTCCGGGTTAACATTCGAAGGCCAAGTTTCTATCATTGTTGACCGCATCAGGAACGCCCTGAGTTAGGCTCGTCGCCATGGGGTTTGCTCAAGCAAACTCCACGCTCCTCGCAAGGCTCACCTTCCCGATCGCGACACCGCCCTCCCGGGCGGTCGATTCCGCCAGCAGCCTATCCCGGGGTCCGGGATAATAACCCGCTCGGCGGATCGGAAAGAACCCCCAATCATGTCAACCAAAATGCTTTACGGCACCGAAGAGGATTTGAAGGACTTCAGCAATGACGTCGATTCCAAGACTCCCGTCGCCCCCAGCAAGGAAATCCTCGCCCAGTACGAGTCCACCCTTACCGGCTACGCCGAAGGCAGCATCGTCAAAGGCACCATCGTCCGCATCACCGATACCGACGTGTTCGTGGACATCCACTTCAAGTCCGAAGGCATCATCTCCAAGCAGGAGTTCAAGGACGACACCGAGCTTAACGTGGGCCGCGTCATCGACGTGTACCTGGAGCAGGTCGAGAACGGCGAGGGCCAGATCATCCTCTCCAAACAGCGCGCCGACTTCATGCGCGTCTGGGAGCGCATCCGCGAAGCCTTCGAGAAGGAGGAAATCGTCACCGGCACCATTACCCGCCGCATCAAGGGCGGAGTCGTGGTCGACCTGTTCGGCATCGAGGCCTTCCTGCCCGGTTCGCAGATCGATCTGCGCCAGGTGCCGGACCTGGACGCCCTCATCAACCAGAAGATGGACTTCAAGGTCATCAAGGTCAACAAGATCCGCCGCAACATCGTGGTCTCGCGCCGCGTGGTGCTGGAGCAGGAACGCTCCAAGATGCGCGACGAGATCATCGACACCCTCGAGAAGGGCCAGGTCCGCGAGGGCGTGGTCAAGAACATCACCGACTTCGGCGCCTTCATCGATTTGGGCGGCGTGGACGGCCTGTTGCACATCACCGACATGAGCTGGGGCCGCGTGAACCATCCTTCCGAGGTGGTATCGCTGGGCGACCGCGTGAAGGTGGTCGTGCTCGACTTCAACGAGAAGAAGGAGCGCATCAGCCTCGGCATGAAGCAGCTCACCAAGCATCCGTGGGAAGACGTGGCCGCCAAGTACCCCGAGGGCACCAAGGTCAAGGGCAAGGTCGTATCGATCACCGATTACGGCGTGTTCGTGGAACTGGACCAGGGCGTGGAAGGCCTCATCCACATCTCCGAGATGTCCTGGACCCAGCACATCAAGCATCCCTCGCAGCTCCTCAACCAGGGCGACGAAGTGGAAGCCATCGTGCTCAAGCTCGATGCCGAGAACGAGAAGATCAGCCTCGGCCTCAAGCAGGCGACCCCGGATCCGTGGACGAGCATCGAGGACGAGATCCCGGTGGGCTCCAAGGTCACCGGCGAGATCCGCAACCTGGCCGCCTTCGGCGCCTTCATCGAGATCAAGGAAGGCGTGGATGGCCTCATCCACGTTTCCGACATGTCGTGGACCAAGAAGATCAACCACCCCTCCGAAGTCCTGAAGAAGGGCGACAAGGTGGAGTGCATCGTGATGGCCATCGACAAGGAAAAGCGCCGCATCAGCCTGTCCATGAAGCACCTGCAGGATGATCCGTGGGAAACCCTCGCGGAGAAGTTCCCGGTGGGCAAGGAAGTCCAAGGCACGATCGCCCGCCTCCTGGAGCGCGGCGTGATCGTGGAGCTGGAAGGCGGCGTGGAAGGGTTCATCCCGACCTCGAAGCTGACCACGGACAACATCCGCAACCCCGCCGAAGCCTTCAAGCCCGGGGATTCGGTGCCCGCGGCCGTGATCGAAGTGGAAGCGGCCTCGCGCAAGCTCACCTTGAGCGTGGTCGACTACTTCAAGAACAAGGAAGACGCCGAGTGGAAGGCCTATCTGTCGTCCCATAAGCCGAATCTGGCGACCCTGGGCGACGTGATGCCGAAGCTCGAGAGCGAGTAATATCCCTTTGGCAACGTCCTGATACGTAGGGGGCTCTCTTAGGAGGGCCCCTTTTTTATTCCGGCGCGCGTAAAAGGAGGTGGAAGCGTCCCCCTCGCGCATGGCTTAGCGCAAATGCATTGCGACTCTGGTCACAAACGGCATCCCCCGGCGGGGCGCCGGGGGAAATCGCATCGTCGGTAGCGATACTTCTTGACGCGCTGCCTCGAAAAACATTGACATATACAGTGCCAGTGGGAAGTCCTGTTGCACGAGGGGAAGCATGGGAAATCTTTCGCACCGCGTGAAGTCCAATCTAGTCTCCATAATCGTTGCCGCCGCGGTGATATCACTCCCGCTGCTGTTGGGCGGATGCGAGCCCCAAACCCCCACCGATGAAGGGAAGAGGCCGGAAAGTTCCCAAGGCATGGCCTTGGCCATCGGGTCTCCCTCCTTCCAGGAAATAACGGTGACCAATGGGCTGGCATATCCCACGGCCATGGCCTTCGCCCCCGATGGCCGCCTCTTTATTTGCGAGCAGGGCGGCAAACTCCGCGTCGTCAAGAACGGCGCCTTGCTGGCCGCCCCTTTCCTCACCTTGAGCGTAAGCTCCAATGGGGAAAGAGGACTGTTGGGCGTGGCCTTCGACCCGGATTTCGCCGCCAATGCGCAGGTATACGTCTACTACACCACCTCCTCCTCTCCAGTGCACAACCGCTTGAGCCGTTTCACCGCCTCCGCCTCCAACCCCGACCTGGCTGCCTCCGGCGAGACGGTGCTGCTGGATTTGGACAACCTAAGCAGCGCCAGCAACCATAACGGCGGGGCCGTGCATTTCGGCCCGGACGGGAAGTTGTACATCGCCGTGGGCGAGAATGCCAATCCTCCCAATGCGCAAAGCCTGGCCATCTTGCTGGGAAAAATACTGCGCATTAACAGCGACGGGACCATCCCCACCGACAATCCCTTCTATGCCAGCGCCACCGGCAAGAACCGCGCCATTTGGGCCATGGGCCTGCGCAACCCCTTCACCTTCGCCTTCCAGCCGGGCACGGGGAAGATGTTGATCAACGACGTGGGCCAGGACGCCTGGGAGGAGATCAATCAAGGTCAGCGGGGGGCCAACTATGGCTGGCCGGCCACCGAAGGGGCCACCACTAATCCCTCCTATACCACACCCCTGATGGCCTATGCCAATGCCGGCTCCGATTGCGCCATTGTGGGAGCCGATTTTTACAACCCCGTCTCACCCCAATTCCCTTCGGATTATGTGGGGGACTATTTCTTCGGGGATTATTGCGGGGGCTGGATCAAAAGACTCGACGTGGGAAGCATGGTTGTGAACACCTTCGTCACCGGTATCAGCTCCTTGGTGGATCTCAAGGTTGGTCCGGACGGGTCGCTGTATTACCTCTCGGCCGGAAGCGGCGCCTTGCGCAAGGTATCCTATACGGGCAGCCAGGCGCCAAGCATTTCCCAGCAACCCGTCGATGTCACCGTCACCACCGGCGGCTCGGCCACCTTCACGGTTTCGGCTTCGGGGGCGGCCCCCCTGGCTTATCAATGGCAGCGTGGCGGCGCCAACCTGGGAGGCGCGACCTCCCCAACCTATACCCTGTCGCCGGCGCAAAGCGCCGACAGCGGGGCCAGATTCCGCTGCGTGGTGAGCAATGCCCAGGGCAGCGCCACCAGCAACGAAGCCTTGCTCACGGTAACCTCCAATCGACCCCCGGTTGCGAACATAGTCAGCCCCGCATCCGGCGCCATCTACCAGGGCGGCCAAGTCATCAACTACAGCGGCACCGGCGCCGATCCCGAGGACGGGGATTTGCCCGCCTCCGCTTTCACCTGGCAGGTGGATTTCCACCATGAAACCCATACCCATCCCATGCTGCTGCCCACTTCGGGGTCCAAGTCCGGTTCCCTGACCATACCCGTCAACGGGGAAACTTCCAGCAATGTCTGGTACCGCTTCATTCTCACCGTGCGGGACGGCCAAGGCATGACCCACCAGACCTTCCGCGACGTGTTGCCGGTCAAGGCCGATATCACCTTGGCTTCCAGCCCATCGGGCCTGCAATTGTTGCTGGACGGACAGGCTTCGCTTTCGCCCATCGCCTTCACGGGCGTCGCCGGCGTCCAGCGCGCGCTGGATGTACCCTCTCCGCAAAGTTCGGGTGGTAAGACCTGGGTGTTCGCTTCCTGGTCCGACGGCGGCGCACGCAACCACGTGATTTCCACCCCGGCATCGGCGACCACCTATACCGCCACCTTCCGGGAATCCGTCTCCACGGTGAATAACCCGCCCAGGGCCTCCATCACCAGCCCGGCCACCGGCACCCTTTATCAAGGAGGGCAGGTGATCAATTATGCCGGCACCGCCACCGATCCCCAGGATGGCGCTCTTACGGGATCGGCCTTCACTTGGCAGGTGGAATTATACCATGATGCCCATACCCACTTGTTCATGGCGCCGGTGACGGGGTCCACCACCGGCTCCTTCACCATCCCCGTGAACGGGGAAACCTCCAGCAATGTCTGGTACCTGATCATCCTTACCGTGAAGGACAAGGAGGGCCTGAAATACCAGACCTATCGCGAGGTACGGCCCATCAAGGCCAATGTCACCCTGGCCACCAGCCCAACCGGCCTGCAGGTGCAGTTGGACGGGAATCCGGCAGCTTCGCCCTTCACCTTCACGGGCGTGGCCGGCATCCTGCGCAACCTGAGCGTGGCCTCTCCCCAATCCCTTGGCGGCAAGAATTGGGAATTCGTCTCCTGGTCCGACGGCGGCGCGCGCAGCCACACGGTTTCCACACCGTCCTCGGCCACAACCTATACGGCCACCTTCCAGGAAGTCCCGCCGGCGCCAAGTCCCTAGCCGCCGCGATTTTCCCGCCCCGGCCTTTTTCCCGATATGACCATGGGGAAAAGGGTTTTGGGGCAACCCTTTCGGCCCTGGGCCGGAACCCTTCGGCTACCGGTACTTCACATAGCACACCTTGTGCTCGGTGAAGAAATGGATCCCGCTGGTGCCCGCCTCGGGCAAGCCGGCGCCCGATTCCTTCACGCCGCCGAATTCCAGCTGCGGCTCCTTGTAAGAGGACATGATGTTCACGTGGGCGAGCCCCACGTCCGTCTTCTCCATGAAGGTCAGGGCGTGCCCTAGGCTGCGGGTGAAGATGGACGAGGCCAGGCCGAAGGGTACGTCGTTGGCCAGGGCCATGGCTTCCTCGAAGGTATCCACGGTCATGACCGAAAGCACCGGCCCGAAGATCTCCTCCTGTGCGATGGTCATTCGGGGGGTGACCTCGGTGAACAGCACCGGTTTGAGGTAGCAGTTCTTCCCGGAATCCTCCTGCGGGACTTCCATGCCCGGATGGAGCCTGGCGCCTTCGGCAACGCCCTTCTCGATATAATCCAGGATGATGCGCTTCTGCTCGGTGCCGCAGACCGGACCCATGCCGGTGCTGGGATCCATGCCGTCGCCGACCCGGATCTTGGCGACTTCGGCGGTGAGCCGGGCGATGAGGGCGGGGGCGATCCCCTTGGTCGCGATGACCCGGCTGGTGGAGGTGCACCATTGGCCCGCGCAGGCGTAGGCGGCCCGGGCGATGGCGGCCACGGCCAAATCCAGATCGGCATCGTCGAGTACGATAGACGGGTTCTTGCCGCCCAACTCGAGCTGGCAGGGCGTCAGGTTCTCGGCGGCCAGCTTCTGGATGCCCTTGCCGACGGGTGTGGAGCCCGTGAAGGAAATGGCCTTGATGCGCGGGTCGCCCACGATTACGCTCCCCACGTTGCGGCCCGAGCCGGTCGCGCAATTGAAAACCCCGGCGGGGATGCCCGCATCGTGCAGGGCCTGGGTGAGGACGATGCCGACGCCGGGGGTGAGGCTGGCCGGCTTGAAGACCACGGTGTTCCCGGCCATCAGGGCCGGCACGCATTTGCGGACGGGCACGTTGAAGGGGAAGTTCCAGGGGGCGATGACGCCCACGGCGCCGCGGGGCTCGCGGGTCGAGTAGGCTAAAGTCCCCCCGATCTCCACCGGGACGGTCTTCCCCAGCATGCGCATGCCTTCGGCGATTTGGAAATCCATCTCCTTGATGGCCGAATCGATCTCGCCCTTGGACTCGGCCAGGGTCTTCCCGTTCTCCTTGGTGATCACCGTAGCGATCTGGTCCCGGCGATCGATGATGAGCTGCAGGGCGCGCTTGAGGATCGTCTGACGCTCGAACGTGGACTTGGCGCGCCAGGGACCGAAGGCGGCATGCGCCGCGGCGATGGCTTCCAGGGTATCCTCCCGCGAGGAGTCGGCGTATTGCCCGGTCACCTCTGCCAGGTTCGCCGGGTTCCGCTGCTCGAAGGCCTTTTGGCCGGAGGCCCTTTTCCATTGCCCCTGGATGTAATTGCAGGCTTGCATCGTTTTCATTCTCCCATCTTCATGCTGTTCCGCCGCGGCGGCAGGCGCCGCTCATTCCCGCGCGGCTTCCGCGATATCCGCGGTTTCGGAAAGGCGTTCCACCCGATCGGCCAGCTCGCGGTAGAGAGCAGGCGATACCGTCATTTCTTCCAAATGCAGGGTATTGGGGATGCGCATGACCCGCAATCCCCCGAAGGGCCGGTCTCCCGCGGTGCGGACGGCGATATCGAAGGCATGCGCCAGGTCCTCGGCTACGATGGGGGTCTTGCCGCGATCCAGGAAGGTGGTCGTGACGACGTTGGCGTACATGGCCTGGAAGTCGATTTTGGAGAACATCTTCCGGGTGATGATGTCCGCGAGCCCCACGCCAAGGGCGTTTCCATGCGACTCGGGAGAAAGGTCGTCCACGATGATGTTGCCGATGACCGGGGATTCCGGCTCGGGAGATCCCTTCGCGCGGATGCGGCCGATGATATTGGTATCCATCCCGGTCCCGCTCAGGTTCTTCCCGATGGTATCGACGATCAGGATGTCGATGCGATCCGAAGGCAATTTCGGCATGCTCTCCACGGCCAGACGGAGCAGCCCGGGCTCCTCGGCGAAGATGGCATCGGGTTTCAGCGCGCGCACCCGCATGGTATCGTCACGGGCATCCTCGACCACCGCCAGGCCGAACAGGATTTTCCCGGTAGCGAAGATTTCCCCGGCGGCGATGGGGATAAGGTCCCGCAATCCTCCGACTCCCAGGCCGTGCATGATCTTCGCCTGCTCATGGTTGCCCAGGCCCACCACGCTCATCTTCACCAGGCCGCTCTCGTAGGTGGAATGGAAATCGGTATGCGGCTTGATGCGGTTCATGAGCACCACGCCATCGGCTTCGAAGGCGTTCTTGCCCATGTACAGCTTATGGGACAGGCCCTGGGCCGGGATCTCCGCCACCTCCATGGACGAGACGATGGGAACGCCCAACGCGGCGGCGGTGATCCCGAGCCCCGCCAGGATTTCCGCCTGGCCCGCCGCGGTCGCGCCCCCATGGCTGCCCATGGCGGGAACCACGAAAGGCTGCGCTCCCAGCCCCTTCAGGAAGGCGATGAGCTCCCGCGCGAGGACGGGGAGGTTGGCGATCCCGCGGCTGCCGATGCCGATGGCGATGCGCGACCCCGGCTTCAGGCTCAGGTCCAGGGCCGACAACTCGGCCCGGATGGCTTCGGGAAGGTTCGCGATCTTCCGCGAGGGGAAGGTCTGCCGAATCCGCACGCCGGGAAGGCGCATGGGACGCGCTCCCGCGCGGAAGCCCGCATCAGTCACGTTCGACCACCCCATGGTAGGCCTTGCGGTAGATGGCTTTGGCGTCCTTCAATTCCACCTTGCGGGGATTATTGTCCATCAGGCGGGTGACCAGCAAGGCGGCCTTCGCCATTTCGGGAATGGCCGACTCGGGGATATCCAGGGCCTTGAGGCTGGGGGGGATGCCGCAGGCATTGGAGATGTCGCGGATGCGGAGTACGCCGTTGTAGGCGGTTTCCTCGTCGTCGCGGCCCTTGGGGGCGCCCACGGCCACGGCCACCTCGGCGTACTTCTTGGGGTTGCCGGACAGGTTGAAGGCCATTACGAAGGGCAACAGTACGGAGTTGGAGACGCCATGGGAAACCTTGAAGGTGCCCCCCAACGGATAGGCCATGGCATGGACCGCGGCGGTATTCACCGGGCCCAGGCACAGGCCGCCGTAGAGGCTCCCCAGCGACATGGCCGTACGCGCCGCGAGATCCGAGCCGTTGCGGATGCACTTTTCCAGGTTGGCGGCGATGAGGCGTGCGCCTTCGATCGCGAGGTTGTCGACGATGGGATGCGCGTGGCGGTTGGTGTAGGCCTCGATGCAATGGGTCATGGCGTCCATGCCCGTGGCGGCGGTGACGGCCGCGGGCAAGGTCAAGGTCAGATCGGGATCGACGATGGCGACATCGGGAATGAGGTAGGGGCTGACCACGCCCTTCTTCAGCTTGGCCCGGGTGTCGGTGAGGATGGCGATGGGGGTGACCTCGCTGCCCGTGCCCGCCGTGGTCGCGACGGCGACGAGGCGGATGTTACGCCCGGCCACTTTGCCGATGCCGATGATGTCCAGGGTCTTCTGCCTCTCGTCGTACAGGACGGCGACCAGCTTGGCGAGATCCATCGCCGATCCGCCGCCGATTCCGACGATGGCATCGGGGCCGAACTTGCGCACCGGGGCGAGCAGGATCTCGAGGGCCTCGAGCGGGGGTTCGGGCACGACCTCGGTGGATACGAGGACCGCTTTCCCGGCCTTTTCCAATTCGGAGATCAGGGGATCGATCCGGTTACGGATGGGAGCGTCCACCAGGATGAAGATGCGGCCCTGGTTCTTGAGATGGAACGGGAGGGAGGCGAGCTTGCCGCAACCGAACTCGATGCAATCCGGGACGTTCAGGGTCAAAGGCGCGATCATGGTGGGTTCCTTTATCCGCCCGGGGCCGATGGCGCGCAGTGAATCCGGGTAAGCAATCTGAAATATAGCGCGAATCGGCTGGCTTCCGCGGCCCCGAGAGGCGCCATGGATGCCACCCAAGCGTCATTTCGGTATTTCCCTAATTGGCGCCCCCATCCAGGAATTTTGAAATCTCCTTCGCGAAGGAATCGGGACGTTCCAGAAAGGGCATATGCCCGCACTCTTCGATAAGATGCATGCGGGTATCCGCTTTAACCAAGGCCGAGAATTTCCGGATGTTTTCCGGCGATGCGTATTGGTCGTCGGTTCCTGAAAGGAAAAAACTGGGACAGGTGACATTGGCGACCAGTTCCGTTGCGTCCGCGCTGATCAAGGCATGGATTCCTTCGATATAGGATTGCGGTTCATTGGCTTCCAACAAGCGGGCGAACATGGCCACGGCTTCCGGGGATTCGGCCAAGAACGATTTTGAAAATAAAGGGGGTGCGGCCTGGATTCCAATCCCATTCATGCCCTGGCTCCGAATCCTTTCCGCCCGGCCGGAAAGCCGCTCATAAACCGTTGCGGTAACCCGGGGTAATCCTCCCACGAATATCAGCGAATCTATCAAATCCGGACGCTCGGCGAAAACCTGCAGCGCGATGATACTGCCCATGGAATGCCCAAGCACGCAGGTGTTCTTTTCAGGGGAGTTGGCTTTTTCCAGAAGCAGGATCTGAATCAGGGCATCGACGCAGCGACGTAGCGAAAACGGGGAATCGGGAATCCAGCTCCTCCCGGTGCCCGGCAAATCCATCGAGACGGTTCGGAATCCGCCTTCCAATCTTTTCCCGAGTCCCCCGAAAAACCAGGCGCCGCCTCCCAGGCCATGCACGCAGACCAAGGTCGGACCTTGGCCATATTGCTCCACATAAACCTTTTCAGTACCGAGTTCAAGCATATTCCAGGTCATTGGATTCCCCTGATTTTGGGTGGATTCTGATTCTTCGCCGCCGGGTAGCCGGGGTGGGTGTTCCGGTACTGGGTCGCGGATTGGCCCATGTGCTTCGAGAAATAGCGATTGAAGTGGCTATGGTCATAATAGCCGGTTTTCAAGGCTATTTGATTGATGGAGAGGGAGCTTTCCGTCAGGAACTGGCAAGCCGCTTGGATGCGGGTGGAGACGATATAGGCCGTGGGGGTGGTGCCGAAGTGTTTCTTGAACCGGCGCTCGAATTGGCTCGGAGACATGGCTGCCAGTTTGGCCAAGGTCTTGAGGCTAATGGGCGAGGAGTAGTTGGAAAGGATATGCTCGATCACATTGGACATTTCCATGTAAGGCTTGAAAGTCGAGTGGGATCTTTTCACGTCCCGGGAGAATCCCGCTATGCCTTGGACCGACCCCTTATTATCAAACAAAGGTACCTTGGTGGTGCTGAACCAGTTCGATCCGCCATCGGGCGCGCGGCTCAGTTCCAGCTTGTCGACAATCGGCTTGCCGTTCTCCATCACCCAGAGATCATCGCGGCGATAGATTTCCGCCAAACTCCTGGGCCAAACCTCGAAATCCGTTTTTCCGATCAGTATGAGTTCGTTTTCCATCCCGCAGGCTTTGACGAAGTAAGTATTCGCCGCTATGAACCGCCCGTCGCGATCTTTTACGAAGAAATAGGTGTCGCGTAGGTATTCGAGCAATTCCAACGCCGGCTGGCTGACCAGGCGTTTCAGGAACCTGCGTTTCAATCCCGCCGCGTCCATTCCCGTATCATTCTTCATAACCGCCCGTTTCCCGTACTATCCGATGGCAATCTCGAAAATTAGCTGCCCGATGAAAATTTTTCCGGTAGAATCGTTCGGATTCACTGTCGAAATTGTACACACCTTTGCCGATCACTTACCCGTACCCATTTTGGCTTTCCAACTATATTCTCCCTGGTGAATTTACTCAGGCTAGCGCAGGGGTAATAAAGTCCCTGATTTGGATATCTGATACACTTTTACAAGGGAGCTAAGATGGCCGGAAAAATCCTACTTGTGACGGGAGACGGTGGAGAGTGCTACGAGGTCCTGTACGCCGTACATCGACTGAAGGAAGCGGGTATTGTACCGGTGATCGGCGCGCGCTCCGTCAAAAGGCTCCACCTGGTCATCCATGATGACGAACCGGACTGGGATACCTACAAGGAACGCCCCGGATACGAAATGAATTCCGACATCGCGTTTAAGGACGTAAAAGCGTCCGACTTCGACGCGGTCATCCTCATCGGCGGGCGCGCTCCCGAATACCTCCGCAATGACCCCGTGGTCCTGGACATCACCCGGCAATTCGAGAAGCAGGGCAAATGGGTTTTCGTCATTTGCCATGGCATCCAAATCGCCATCGCCGCCGGCCTGGTCAAGGGCAAAAAGGTGACCTGTTATGAGCACTTGAAGTTCGAGATAGAAAGCACCGGAGGCACCTTCGTCAATGAGTCCTCGCATATCGACGGGAAACTCGTGACCGCCAAAACCTGGGCGGATCATCCCAAGTTTTTCGCGAATGTCATCGCTTGCATGAGCGAATACCACGGAAAGAGGTAAGCCCGCCAAGGGTTATCCCAACTCATGATGACAATCCAGGAAAGCTCCAGAACGTACTTGCCCAAGGACGGCTTCAAGGGAACGCTGATCGGGAGGGTATGGGTACCCACCGCCATCTCCGGGAACATCGCGGGGCCCAGTCCCGTGCTGGTCACGGAAAATGGCGTGCTCGATCTCACGGACATCGCCCCTACGTGCGCCGATCTCCTCAATCTGGAGTTTTCCACCCGGGGTTTGGAACTTTCCGGGTTGAAAAACCTGGGAAGCTTCGACGCTATCATGGCCAATACCATGGCTCCCAGGCGAAGCGACGAGGTCCCGCATTTCCTCTCTCCGGTGGATTTGCAGGCCATCAAGGCCTGTGGCGTCACCTTCGCGGTGAGCATGATCGAACGCGTTATCGAAGAACGCGCGGAGGGGGATGCCAAGAAGGCGGATGCTATCCGCGGCTTGATCCGGGAGCGGATCGGGACCGACATATCCAGCGTCAAACCCGGTTCGGCGCAAGCGGAAGAATTAAAGCAGGCGTTGAAATCCCAGGGGATATGGTCGCAGTACCTGGAAGTCGGGATTGGGCCTTATGCCGAAGTGTTCACCAAGTCCCAGCCGCTTTCGTCGGTTGGAATCGGAAGCCAAGTCGGCATTTTGTCCGTCTCCGCATGGAATAATCCGGAACCGGAAACGGTTTTGATCGTCAACGGAAAAGCCAGGGTGTTGGGCGCCGCCTTGGGCAATGACGTAAACCTGCGCGATATCGAAGGCCGCAGCGCCTTGCTGCTCGGCAAGGCCAAGGACAACAATGCTTCCTGCTCTATCGGCCCGTTCATACGGCTATTCGACGGCGGCTTCAACCTTGACCATGTCCGCACCCAGGACGTGGGCCTCACCATAACGGGCCCGGATGGCTTCCGACTCTCCGAAGCCAGCCGCATGACGAAGATTAGCCGGGACGTCCTGGACCTGGTCGCCCAGGCCATGAACGCGAACCACCAATATCCGGATGGAATGGCTCTCTTTACCGGGACCATGTTCGCTCCCACCCAGGATCGCGATGGAAAAGGGCAAGGCTTCACCCATAAAATCGGCGATGTCGTCGACATCCACTCGGAAATGCTGGGCATGCTGCGAAATACGGTAGCCTATTGCGATCAAATACCGGCCTGGGAATTCGGCATTTCAGCGTTGATGCGGAATTTGAGCCAACGCGGTCTTCTGGATTTGAGAACAGCGAAGGATTCCTATTTGTGATCAACTTGAAATACCAATCCTACGTCGGCGGCCAATGGACGACACCCGGTGGAAAACCGTTTTCATCGGTGAATCCCCGCACGCGGGAAATCGTGGCGACCTATGCGAGTTGCGGGAAGGCCGAAGCGGAACGCGCTTTAAGCATGGCCCACAGGGCTTATCAACGGTATCGCGCCCTCGATAAGGACGCCATCGCGAAATTCCTGGGCGCCATTGCGGACGAGATCGAAGCTTTGGGCGATCAATTGTTGGATACGGCGGATCGCGAAACCGGCTTGGGGATTCCGAGATTGACCGGCGAACGCGCCCGCACTTGCGGGCAGCTCCGGGCCTTCGCGCAATTGGTTTCCGAGGGCCAATGGGTCCAAGCCAGCATCGATACGGCGCAGCCCGACCGGAAACCACTGCGTAGGCCGGATATCCGCCGCATGCTGCGGCCAATCGGTCCGGTCGTGGTTTTCGGCGCTTCCAATTTTCCTTTTGCCTTCGGCGCCGTCGGCGGGGACACGGCTTCGGCCTTGGCCGCCGGTAATCCCGTGGTGGTGAAAGGGCATTCTTTCCACCCTGCCACCTCGGAAATGTTTTGCCATGCGGTAGCCAAGGCCGCGGAATCCTGCGGGCTCCCGGAAGGAATCTTTTCGCTGCTGCTCGGCGATGATCACGCCTTGGGAGCATCTTTGGTAACCCATCCCCATACGCAGGCGGTTGGATTCACGGGTTCCCTGAGAGGCGGCCGCATCCTCATGGATTTGGCGGCCAACCGGCCGTCGCCGATTCCCGTATTCACCGAAATGGGGAGCATCAATCCGGTTTTCATTTGCGAAGATGCCCTGAAAACCAAAGCTGAGACGATCGCCGCCGGCCTCAGCGCATCCGTATGCATGGGCACGGGCCAGTTCTGCACCTCTCCGGGAATAGTCGTCATCCGGGAGAATCCGGAATTCGAGAAAGTGCTCGCGGGAATGTTCGCGGAAAAGCCGCGCGGGGTCATGTTGCATGCCCGGATCGCTTCCGGCTTCGCCGAGGCCGTTTCCGAAACCATGAAGCACGGCGATGTCAAATGGCTCAACCGGGTCGAAGTCACCGCCTCGGACGATAAGATGACGCCTCCGAACATTTTATTGAAGACGAGCGCCGCGGCCTTCCTTGCGGATCCGAAGCTGTCTGAGGAAATGTTCGGACCCGCGATCTTGATGGTGGCCTGCCGGGATGCGGCCCAAATGCGGGAGGTGGCGAACCATTTATCCGGTAATCTGACCGCGACGCTGCACGCTACGGAGGCGGATTCCGAAGCAGGGGAATTGCTGGAAATCCTGGAACAAAAAGTCGGCCGCGTGGTTTTCAACGGCTATCCCACCGGGGTCGAAGTGGTTCCTTCCCAGCAACACGGAGGGCCTTATCCCGCCACGTCCGTGGCCTCCTCTACAAGCGTCGGCGCCGATGCGATCAACCGTTTCTCCCGCTTCGTAGCCTATCAGGACGCGCCTAACGGGCTGTTGCCGGAGGCGTTGAAGAATGAAAACCCCTACGGCATCTACCGCAGGGTCAACGGCAAACTCACCCGGGATCCCCTTTAGGCCGCGCCGGATGAAAGCCGTCATCACCGATTGCAATTTCGCCTCATTCTCTGAAGAACAGGCCATGTGCGGGCGGGCCGGCCACCAGCTCGTCGTCCACCAGTGCAAAACGCCGGAAGAGGTGATAGCGGTGACGGCGGACGCCGACGCTTTGTTCGTCCAATACGTCCCCATCACGGAGGCGGTGCTGGCCAATCTGAAACACTGCAAGGTGATCGTCCGCTACGGCATCGGGCTCGACAATATCGATTTGGCCGCCGCCAGGAAATACGGCATCCCCGTCTGCAACGTCCCCGATTACGGCATCGATGAAGTGGCCGACCACGCTTCCGCCCTGATCCTGTCCCTGTTGCGCCAGCTCCCCTTCTTCGACGGAGCGATCCGCAAGGGATCGTGGCCTGCGACCGCCCCCTCAACCATGCTGTCCTGCCGGGGCATGCTTTTCGCCGTAGCCGGCGCGGGACGTATCGGACGCGCTACCTTGGAGCGCATGCGCGCCTTCGGTTTCCGGCTCGGCGCCTTTGATCCTTTCGTTTCCGCCCAGGACATGCAGGCCCTGGGCGTTGAGAAAATGTCGCTGGATAATCTCTTCGCCGAAGCCGACGTGATTTCCCTGCATTTGCCGTTGACGAGCGAGACACGTCATCTCGTGAGCCGGGAACGCTTGCGCAGCATGAAGCGGCATGCAATCCTCATCAATACTTCCCGAGGCGGCCTCATCGACACGGCCGCATTGGCCGAAGCCTTGGACGAGAACGTGATCGGCCACGCCGGCATCGACGTTTTCGAAAATGAACCCATGGAAGCGGGCCATCCGCTCAGGAATTGCAAGAATGCCTTGCTGACTCCGCATATCGCCTATTACAGCGCGGCCAGCATCGTACGATTGCAGCGTTTCGCGGCCGATGAGGTGGAGCGCGCCTTGGCCGGCAAACCCCTGCGCTGCCGGGTTGGCGGGGACTGACGCCCGTAACCCCCCCTGCAAGCGGATCCGTTGAAGGAGTGCAATAAGATGGATTTGAAATGCATTTGGAAAACTCCCGCCATTCTCGGCGAGGGGCCGCTTTGGGTGGAACGTGAAAATGCCCTCTACTGGGTGGACGTGGTGGGCAAACAAGTCCATCGTCTTGGCCTTGCCGATGATTCGCGCAAGTCTTGGAGCTTCCCCACCGAAGTAACCAGCCTCGCGCCGCGCAAACAAGGCGGCATGGTCGCGACCACCCGGCATGGATTCGCTTTCATCGATTTCAACTCCGCGAATCCGCAAGCGGAAATCTTCGCCTCGTTTGAATCCGATATTCCCGGCAACCGCTTCAATGATGGAAAGGCCGATCGGCATGGACGCTTCTGGGCCGGTTCCGTGGACGAAGCCGGATGGAAGGCGGAAACCGGAAGCCTATACCGGCTGAACGCGGATTTGTCGGTGGAAAAAAAGGACGGCCCATACATCTGCAGCAATGGACCCGCCTTCAGCGCGGACCAGAAGACCTTTTACCACAGCGAGACCATGAAGGGTTTGGTCTATGCCTTCGATTTTGACGAGGCTGGTGAAATCAGAAACAAGCGCCCTTTCGTAAAGCTCAAGGACGGCGAAGGTGGATGCGACGGCATGACCGTGGACAGCGAAAATTGCCTGTGGGTTTGCCACTTCGGCGGCGGGCGGCTCACCCGGTATTCATCCAAGGGCGCCCTTTTGCTGACCCTGTCCATGCCGGTTCCCAACGTAACGAGTTGTACTTTCGGGGGTAAAGACCTCGACACCCTGTTCATCACTACGGCGCGTTATGGCATGGGTGAGGAAGACCTTTCCAAGTATCCCCTGGCCGGAAGTTTGTTCGCTTGCAAACCCGGCGTCAAAGGATTGCCCACGTCGCAATTCGCAGGTTGAGCGGCATGATTTCCAAAGCCGCCGCGGTTGCGGCTTTGGCAGGAGTCCTTTGCGCGTCGGTGGCTATCGCGCAACCGGCCAAGGAGTCCCTGGGCCAGCTCGCCGAGAAGCGCGGCATGCTTTTCGGGGCCGCCGCAGGCGAAGCTTTCAATAACGACAACGCCGCTTTCAAGGCAGCCTTGGCACGGGAATTCAATTCCGTGGTTTCGGAATACAGCATGAAGTTCGGACAGGTCGTCCCCGCGCGCGGCACCTATAACTGGGGACCCGGAGACAAGCTCGTCGACTTCGCCCAGCAGAATAAAATGAAGGTCCGCGGCCATTGCCTGGCCTGGCATAAGGAAGCCTCGTTCCTGGAGACCACCCGCATGACGAGGGCCGAGATGCTGGCGGCCCTCAAGGATTACGCCCTGAAAGCGGTAGGGCGGTACAAGGGCAAAGTGGTCCAATGGGACGTGGCCAACGAGGTCATTTCGAACAATCCCGACAGCACCTACCGCGATACTTTCCTGTTCCGCACCATGGGCATCGATTTCGTGGATTCTTGCTTCCGTTGGGCGCGGCAAGCCGACCCCGATGTACCGCTCTTCTACAATGATTATTGGAACGAAGGCATGGGGATCAAATCCGACAAGGTCTATGCGTTCGTCAAGGGCCTCAAGGAGAGAAACGTTCCCATCGACGGAGTCGGATTGCAATGCCATTTCCGTTATGATTCCCTCCCGACCTTCGCCGAAATGGATGCGAATATCAAGCGCATGGGGCGGTTGGGCCTCCAGGTCGCCTTCACCGAGGTCGACTACCGGGTGGATCTCCCTATCACCGAGGCCAAGTTGGCCAAACAGCGCGAGGTGTACGAAGGCACGTTGCGTGTATGCCTGGAAAACCCCAATTGCAAAACTTTCATATTGTGGGGGGTAACCGATGCCTTTACCTGGATCGATGGATACTATCCCGGTTGGAGCGCGCCCCTGCTTCTGGATCGGAGCTATAAACCCAAGCCCGCCTATGAAGGCATGTGGCAAAATCTGAACGCGTACTTTCCCACCACGGCATTCCGCCGCGACGGCATCGGCGGCCCGAAGCATTCCATCCTTACCAGGGCGGACCCGGGCGTCGATGCGCTGGGGCGCCCGCCCTCCGCGGTTTGGAGGGGGCGCATAGGCAAATCGACCCCCATTTTCCGTCCATAGCCAAGGGCCCTCTTCGACCTACCCCATACCAGCCCCTCCATTCCACTCCCCCTTTTCCATGCCTTTTTCCCGTTCTCCATCCCCAAATCCGGCGCCCCATTCACGCTCAGACCCCTCCCTTCCCCCGCAAGGTACGGACCCCATCAGTCCGGAAATTCCGGCCAACGCAGGCATTTACCCTCGGCGCTCCTCTCGAGCTCCAGTTTTTCCGTCTCGGCCGGATCAGGTTTCGCCCCTGCGGACCCGTCGCCTGGGTCGGCAAATGCATCGCCTTGAGGAGGGTCTCAGAAACGCATCCGCAGGGCGGACGTTCTCATCGTTGAGATTAAAGATCGAACAATGGAAATAAATACCAAGCGTGGAGAACTACTTATACGCCACCGCCGCGCTGGTAGGCCCGGCTAAAGGAAGCCAATCCGTACGAGTGAATCCGGCCTGGCGGGCCAAGCGATCGAAATCCCGGAAGGTGAAGTCGGCCCCGGATTCGGTCTCGATAAGCATGTTCAACGACATGAGCAGGCCGAATGCGTTTTGCGAGCGATCATTGTCGATGATGTTTTCGATGCAGATGAAGGCGCCCCCCCGGGGCAAGGCCACGTAGGCCTTCTTCATCAAATCCAATTTCCCCGCCTCGTCCCAATCATGCAGGATATTGCCCATGGCGATGACATCGCTCTTGGGAAGGGCTTCCTTGAAGAAGTCGCCGGCGACGGCTTTTACCTGGCCGTCGAGATGATGCTTGGCGATGTTCGCCCGCGCGACCTTTTCCACCGGCGGCAAATCAAAGCTGGTGCATTGCAGGGTCGGATGGTTCCGGGCCACTTGCAGGCAAAGCGAACCGTCCGCGCCGCCGACATCGCAAAAGGTCGCGTAGCCGGAAAAGTCGAAGTTCCGGGCCAAGGCCATGAACGCGCCCATTTGAATGCCCGACATGGCCCCGAGAAAGTCCTGCAAGGCTTCCGGGTTGGCGTAGATGGCATCGAATTGGTTGCCCGATCCGGGCGCCATGGTCTTGATCTCGTTTTGCGGTAATCCGGTTTTCAAGCCCTCGCCCAGGTCGGCCCAGAACCGGTAGAGGCGATGGTCGCACATTTCCAGGATGCCCCCCAGGTAGGACGGCTTGTTACGATCAAGGAAGAAATCCGCGTCGGGCGAGTTGGCGTAGAGGGCGTCCGCGCCGATGCCAGTGCGGGTCAAGAAACCCAGCGCCACCAGCGCGTCCAGGAAGTCGAGATAAGAGCGCTTGTGGAGTCCCAAGGACACGCGGATGGCCTCTCCGCGCATAGGCGCGGCGGCCAGCAAGGTGAAAAGCTTGAAGTCCACGGCCGTAAGTACAGTCTTGGACGCCCAGAATCCCATTCCGATTTTCAGGATATGCTCGGGATTATGCTGGGGGGCGGCGCCGGCCTGGGTAGCGGTGGGAGCGGTTTGGGCTAGGGTTTCCATGGTGTTTCTCCTTTTGCTTTTATTGCGTTCGTTGCATGCGTACCGTTACGAAGTACGCAAGAAAGATACGGCGAAGGGGAAGCCCGTTTCATTGACTTGGGTTAGGATTTTGGGGGCCGAGGCTGGCCTCGCGAACGATTTCGGGAAAAAAGGCGGGATGGGGCTAGGGCTTGCCAGCCAATCGCCGGCGCAGACGGCTCAAAGATTCCGGTTCGATCCCGAGGTAGGAGGCGATGTAATGCTGGGGGATGCGCTGGAACAGGCTGGGCTGTTCCTTGCACAACTGCAGGTATTTCTCTTCCGGCGATCCGGTTTTGGATAGGGACATGCGCTTCAAGGTGGCGAAATAGGATTTCTGGACTTTATCGACGTGAAATTCCTTGTACTTGGGAAACCGCTCCTGCGCGATATGGAATTCCCGAAAGGGCAACAGCAGGAGCTCGGTGTCTTCCAGGGCCTGCGCATAATAAATCGTCGGCTTCTGGAACAGGAAGCTTTCCAAATCGCCGATCCACCAATCCTCCGTGGCGAAGTTGACGATGCTTTCCTTCCCCTGGTCATTGATGATGTAGCGGCGTATGCAGCCGTTGTTCACGTACGCGGTGGCTTTGCAGGTATCCCCGGCCCGGAAAAAATGCTCCTTCTTTTTCACGCTCAGGGTGACCCACATTCCCAGCAGGTCCTGGATCTCCTCCTCGCTGAGGCCTACGGTGACGCGTAGGGTTTCGAGAAAGCGGGGATGCGGTTGAACCATGGGAAAAAGCTAGTTTTCGGAAGCGGTCACAGGTTGTAACACCCTCTTCGGCCCCAGCATTCACGCCCAGGCACACCTCCCCCGACGGTCGGGAAATGCTCCACTGGAGCGTTTCTGAAACCTGGTTGATTGCGCTGGTTATGAAGGAGGAAACCAGCGAAATTTCCGGGAAAAGGCGACACCTCGGTCAAAGGCGGCCCCCGTGACGCATTTAGATGGCGATGACCGTCCAATTAACATGAACGCCGATATTCCAGGGGATGACCTCCAGGCGCGACCCGTGCCGATGAGGGTTCCCGATTCGGGCTTACTCGCTCCTATCCCGCTCCCGCGCGCACCGTTCCTTCCCCCCGACTCCTTAGGCGCCAGTCGTCTTCGTGCCAGGGGGTTCCATAAGGAGGAACTTGAGCTGGATGGGCTGGAGGCGATGGTCGCCCACGGGACAGCGGGCCAAACCGAGGCGCGCATCGAAAACCTTTCCCTGACAGGCGACGGCCTGATCCTGGAAGGAGCCGGAAATCGCGCTGTACGGGCGCAATATATAGATTTGGAGATTGATGCGTTTTTCATCGTTGCTACTGTCGTTGGCTGCCGCCCTCTGTTACGTCATGGGCGGCGGGTTCATGAAGCTCTCCAACGGCTTCGTGAAAGTGGCCCCGGGCGCTGCGGCGGTGGGATTGTTTGCCGTCGGAGCCATCCTCCAGACCTTCACCATGAAGCAGGCCGACCTGGGCGTGGCGTACGTCTTCATATTGGGTTTGGAGGCTGTGCTCGCAGTGGTCATCGGTTCCATCTTCTTCAACGAGAGCGTCTCCGCGGCCAAGCTTTCGGGGGTAGCGCTCATTATCGTTGGCTTCGCCTTTTTGCACGTGGGATCGTAGGCCGTCTCGACTCTGCCCGACGGCTGAGGGCGGGAGCGACGTTTCTGACCGCGCTAGGGACGCGGACCCTCTGCGGTCAACGTGCCCAGCAGTCAGCCCGCCCGGCCCCATCCGGCCCATGAAGACAGCGGATTGCGTCAGACCCATGAGGTCCTCGCCGCGAGGCGTCCGCGGCGAAGACGGGCCACGGGCCTTGGTCGGCAAGTATGGCTCGCCGCTGCTGGTGCTGGACTGCGGGCAGGTGCGTGCCCAGTACCGTCGCCTGGTCAATGCTTTGCCTGGCGTGAACATTCATTACGCCATGAAGGCGTTGCCCCACCCGGCGGTGATATCCACCCTCAACGAAGAGGGCAGCTGCTTCGATGTCGCCAGTACGGGTGAGATTGGGATCCTGCGCAGCTTGAAGATTTCCGCCGACAAGCTGATCCACACCCATCCCATCAAGAGTGACGCTAGCATCCGCGACGCGCTCAATTACGGCTGTCGACGATTCGTGGTGGACAACACCGATGAGATGGCCAAATTCGCCGCTTACCGGGATTCCGTGACATTGCTGCTGCGGGTTGGTTATTCAAGCGATGACGCCGCCGTCGATCTGTCGAAGAAGTTCGGGTGCGCGCCCGACGACGCCTTTTCCCTCCTGGAACTAGGCCATCGAATGCAGCTGTCCATTGGCGGGCTGTCCTTCCACGTCGGTTCACAGTGCGAAACGTCTCGAGGCCACGTCAGTGCGATCGAGCGCTCCGCCGACCTGATGGCCTTGGCGCAGGCGGCGGGCGTGGCCAGTCTCACCATGCTTGATGTTGGCGGCGGTTTTCCGGCCCCCTATCAGGGCGACAGCCCCGGCATCGAGGATTTTTGCGCGCCCATTCGTCGGGCATTGAACGCAATCCCCTCCGAAGTGCGTATAGTAGCAGAGCCTGGCCGCTACATAGCTGCGCCGGCCATGACCGGGATTGCGTCGGTGGTCGGAAAGGCGCGCCGCGGCAATGCCATCTGGTATTACCTGGATGACGGGTTATTCGGGTCGTTTAATGGGCGGATCTTCGATCACGCCGCCCGGTATCCGTTGCGGATCGTGTCGGACAGCGTGGGCCCCCTTCAGCCCAGCGTCCTGGCCGGCCCCACTTGCGACAGCATCGACATCATCGAGGAATCAATCTCCCTGCGGGAACTGAACATCGGCGACTTGATTGTCGCTGACCTGATGGGTGCGTACACCACCGTTTGTGCCAGCGAATTCAACTCGATTCCGCGAACAAAGATCGTCGTGCAAGCGGCCCATGCGCATAGTAAATCAAAGGCCTTTTGCGCATAGGCAAATCGACCCCCATTTTCCGTCCATAGCCAAGGGCCCCTCCCGGTGGCAAGCTGCGCGCACAGGTAACCCTTGGCTTCCGGGCCGGCATCGGCCTCAAAGGGCAAAAGGGCTCAATTCGTCAAACCAGATATGGCTTTGCTACATCCTGGAAACGCTCTCAGTAAAGGGATCCAAATGAAACTGCTTGTCCTGTTCCTGGGAGTGATGCTCTTCGAAGCCAAGGCGCAATGGCGCCTCCTCCAGTCCCCGCCCGTGGATTCCTTGGCCCGGAATCCCGTCCTTTCCCTGGCCTCCCATTCCGGTTCCCTGTTCGCGGGCACAAAATACGGATTATTCCGTTCGACGGACGGGGGCTTGGCCTGGGAGGCCGTTAAAGCCCCGTACCTCCGTGGGGACATTTCCTACCTGGGTTCCGCCGGCGGAAACCTGTATTGTACCCAAATCTATGGTGATTTCCGTTCCGTCGATCAAGGGCGGACCTGGACCCCCGTTTCCAGCCTGGTCTCCACGCGGATTCGGGGCGACTCGACCGTGCTGGTGACCGGATACGATGAGGATGAATTGGCGACTTCATACGATAACGGGCGCACCTGGGAACCCCTGCAATGGACTCCGTACAACCGGGAAATCAGCGCCTTCCTGGATTCGGATTCGCTCCTGCTGGTCGGCACCGAACGTGGCGCTTATTCTTCTTCCGACCATGGGAATACCTGGAAGCCCTGGATCGGCGAATGGTCCAAGGATGACCCCGTGGCGGGCGTTAGAATGCTTTTCCAAAAAGGCGATAATTTTTTCGTGGGCGCGAGCCTGTCGTGGAACAATCAAGACATCAACGGTCTTTTCGTTTCGGCAGATAGGGGCCGTACCTGGCGCGATATCACCCCCAAGCCTGCGGAAGCCAAGAACGACATCTCCTTCGCGGGGTTTTCCATATACTCCTTGGAAATCTTCGATGGCCGATGGTTCGCGGCCGTACGGGACCCTACTGACCGCGTTGCCTATCCGAACGGCATTTATTTGTCGGAAGATTCGGGAAAGACCTGGATGCCCCGGAACCTGGGCTTGCCCACCTACCGTGAACCGGGAACCGGGAAAGTCTTGCTGGAATTCGTCTCCTCTATCCGCTCCCTCGGCGAGGTGCTCCTCGCCGTTACGGTCCAAGGCGTATACCGCTCTACCGATTACGGCAAGAGTTGGGTTTCCGCCAATGTAGGCATCCCGAGTTCCCCGGGAAATGCCTATGACCGGGAGGCGCTTCGCGTTACCGAGGATGAGTTGAACCTCACGATTTTCGTAACGGCGCAGTATAAAGACTTCCATTATCGGTCCAGCGATACCGGCCAGACCTGGAAACTTGCGTCCCGCGCTAGAGAAGGAATCCTGGATCAGCGTTCCGGCGCCGGAAAATCCTTCGCCCTCTTTAGGGACAGGCTGCTGGTTTCGGGAAATGCCGGAGCCTCCTGGACCCCTATCCACGGGCCCTGGGAGAGAAGCGACAGCGAGGCCATCGAACTGGAAAGGATGAGCGTATCGGGAAGCCGGGTTTACCTGGCCACCTTGATCGGCTCCAAGCCCAGGCTCTACTTTTCGGAGGATGGAGGGGCGTCCTGGAAGACCCATTCCGCCCTCGAAATCTGGCGGTGCCAGGCCCGCATCGGCTCCCTCCCGTTCCAGGCCATCGGTTCGGAACTGGCCCTCTCCCGGGATTCGGGCCGAACCTGGACCCCGGCCCCACCGACCCATTTTCCCTGGGACATCACCGCCCTGGAATCGGCCGGAAACCTGCTGCTGGCTTTGTCAGGGGATAGTCTGCGTTTTTCCAGGGATCAAGGCGCGACATGGCACGTGCCCACCGGCCCCATCAGCAGCGTTTATGTCTACGGGTTGATGCGGGAGGGGGATCGGTTTCTGGCAAATACCAGCGGAGGCCTATTCGTCTCAAGGGATGGAACGGATTGGAAACCCCTGGAGGAAAAGGGCATGACCCTCCTGGGGATCACGGCCATGGCGGCCGCGAACGAAAACCTGGTCGCCTTGAACGGCAAAGGTCTATTCTATAGCCGGGATCATGGCGGGCAATGGGCACATAGCGACAGCGCGCCCCCCGGAGCGCATGCCCTAGCGGCCCAGAACGGAATCTTCTATGCCGGAACGGCGGCGCTCGGCGTATGGGCCTCGTTCGACTCGGGCAAGACCTGGAAAGCGGCCAATCCCCGCAACCCCTATGGCGGACCGGTCACGGCCATGGCGGCCGGCCCTTCGGCTCTCTATGTCATCCAGAATGGAAATCTGTTGAGGAGCGAGGATAAAGGGATGACCTGGAGCCGCGGTATTTTACCCGAGGTATCGCCGCAGGCCTTGGCCTATGCGGACGGGCGTTTGTGGACCCTTGCTTCGGACAAAGCCTCGGACGGTTCCTTATGGGTATCCGCGGACGAAGGCACGACCTGGCAGAAGCAAGACGCGCCTGGGGCCGGCGCCCTTAGCCTACTAAGCGGCCAAGGCGCCTTTCTCGCGGCAGGTTCCCTGGACGGAATCTTCTTCCCATCCGCATCCAAAGCCCCCTGGCTTCCGCAAGGGAACGGCCTGCCCAGCAAGAATCTGAGCTCCCTGCTGGTTTCGGAGGGGCGGCTATATGCCGGACTCTTCGATCAGGGATTGTGGGAAATGACCTTGCCGACAGCACCCGTCAGCATCGGCGTTCCGGCCAAAGCCACTACCACCAACTCCTTGAGCTTGGGCCGTGCCCTCGGAACGCGGAGCTTCCGATTCCAGCTAACCGAGCCCGCTTCCGTCCAGGTCTCGGTATACTCGATAGCCGGGAAGCGGTTGGCCAACCTGGCTGCGCGTAATTTCGGGTCCGGAACCGAACAGTTGGAATGGAGCGGAGGCGCACGGGAGGGTACATCTTATCTCTACGTGGCCGAAGCGCACTCCCTGCTGCATCCGGAAAAGCGTATCCATGTCCAGCGAGGCCTATTGCCCCCTTGAAGCCGGATATCGAGGCATGCGCACTGATGTAGTAATCCGGGAGCGGCGAGGTCCTGGCGCCGCTTCCCTTACCTCTCGCAGACCATCCCGGGACGCGGACCCTTTCCGCCATAGTTATCTTCTGCTTCGGGCCAGACCCGGGATGCCGGGCATAACTCTATCCAGGCAGGTTAACATGAAGGAGTTTTTCCGCAACAGCTTGGCCTTCGCGACCGCAGTCGTAAAGGACCCGCGCATTCCCGCCCGGGACAAGGCGGTGCTGGGCGCCATGCTGGCCCTGGTGCTTTCTCCCATCGATATCATCCCCGATTTCATTCCCCTGTTCGGGCAGCTCGACGATGCCATAATCCTGGTGTTGATGCTGGACTATCTGTGCAATCGGGTGCCCGAGGAAGTCATCCGCGAGCATTTCCCGTGGAATCCCGAAAAGCTGGCGGCCTGGCGGAAACGCGTGGGCTTTTTCACGCGCCTGGTGCCCCATTGGGCCCGCGAGAAAATCTGGAAAGCCAAGGATGAAATAGCGGTGAAGTCCGGGCAGGAAGCGGAAGCGCCTCAGGCTTGAAAGCCTCGGCCCCCGGAAGCACGGCGTACACCCCAGGAAAGGCCCGGGACATCCGGCGCATCATCGCTACCTCTTTGAGCGATTCGATACCACGCAGCGCTTAGCGGGTCTGATCGGCGCCCGAGCGCTCTTCCACATGAAGGTTTGAGTTCTCGGCGATACCTTTTATTACGATGACGGACCCGTCGCCTGGGTCGGCAAATGCATCGCCTTAGGTAGCGCCTGTATCACCTCGGCATTTCCTGCCTTGCCCAGCAGGATGGCGGATAAAGGCTTGGAAAATGGGTAAGCGGGGCTGGAATTTAGTGGTTATGATGGGGGTAGGTGGGGGGAAAACGCATGAAACAGATTTTCGCATTCGGACTCATCGTCGCTTTCGGATCAACTCTTCAGGCGCAGACCATCAATGTGCACGGAAAGGTTTCCAATGGTGCCGGCCAGCCGGTGGCCAATGCGGTGGTGGAATTGTTGCAGCAGGGCATCAAGGACACGACGGGATCAGATGGGGCCTATTCCCTCATCAAGTCCGAAGTGGCGATACGGCCCTTGTCGGGAGCGCTTACGGAAGGCATCCGCCTGGATCAGGGCATCCTGGAATTCAGGGTGGGGAACCCCGCCCTCTTAAAGGCCGAAGTGTTCGACGTGAACGGCAATATGCTGAAAAATGAAGTGCTCGCGAAGGCGCAACCCGGCGTCTATCATTTTAATGTCGCGCCCACCGCCAATTCCAATCAATTGCTGATCGTACAGGCCTCGATCGGCCGGCTCGTCCGGACCTTCCGTTATTTTCCGATGGGGAAGAGTATTTCCGATGGAAATTCCGCCATCGCGAGTTCCGGATCGGGTGGCGGCATCCTGGCCAAAATATCGGCCACGGTCGATACGCTCAAGATATCGGCCGCCGGACTTTCTGAGAAGAAAATCGGACTTGCATCGTTCGATACGACAGTAAACGTAACCCTGGAAGCCGAGACGATCGCCACCGTGCCGAAGGTGACGGCCCAGAATGCCACCTCCGTACCGGCTTCGATGGGGACCCCCATCGCCAATCCCGGAAAGTATACCGCCAAGACTTACCAAGTCTATTACTATAACGCGAAAGGCACTGCCGCGGACATCTACCTGCCCCCGGTGAAGCAGAGCACGCCTGAGACGAAGCCGGTCAATATCTATACGCCGCCCGGCTATGACCCGAATACCCAGTATCCCTACATCATCATCATGCACGGCTTCGATAGCAATGAGAATAGATTCTGGGATCTGTCGAAACCCCCGCTCGGGGCGGTTTTCGACAACCTGATTACCTCGAAGGCAACCAAGCCGTTCATTGCTGTTTTCGCGCGCGGTTTTGTTGGAGGCCAAGCAAATGCGGCCGGCTACTATGACTTCGGCGGTGAGCTGATCAACGATCTCATCCCGTTCCTCGAGGCGAATTACTCGGTTAAAAAAGATCGCGGTTCGCGGGCGATAGCCGGCTTTTCATTTGGCGGCATGCAGTCCATAAACATCGGCCTTTGCGCCCATCTGAAGGACTTCGCCTGGTTCGCCGGCCTCGCTCCCGTGGGTAATGGGTCGGACAAAATCGCGGAGTACGTCGCGGCCGAGGATCCCAAGAAGTATCCGGTCTACTACTTTTACATCAGCGTCGGAAATAGCGACGGAACGGCGGGTAGCAGCGCGGCGGCCTCGGCGAATGGGCTGACTACGAAGAGCCCGTATTTCACTTCCGCCAACTTCTCGTTCCAGAATAACATCCCCGGCTCACACGACTACCCGACCGCCGAGGTTGGACTCTACAATTTTGTGCGAATGGCGTTTTCGCCGAACTACTGATTCCGCAGGCGTCGGAGGCGCTTTCCGACCGGTTCCGGAGCCGGGAAGTTTCTGACTAGTTTTCCCATGGTTCACTAGCCGGAGGCCCCACATGGAAACCCTGCCCGCCCTGGGCGCCGAAACGGTGTCCGCCCTGCGCATCCACGCGGGCGAGGGCGCATCCGTCGAAGACCTGCTCGTGGCCGAAGGCGCATTGCAGATCATGGTCAATGGCGCAGCCTATTCCGTGACCATGCGGACCCCGGGCGACGATGTCATGCTTGCCGTTGGCCTGCTCTTCACCGAAGGAATCATCCGCACCCGGCAGGATATCCTGGCTTGGGAGGAGATTCCCGCCTCCGCGGAAGGCGACGCCGATACCGTGGACCTCGCCGTGGCCGACGCGGCGCTTGCCGGCGGCAAGCTTTCCGATCGCCGCCTCCTCTCCAACGCCTCCTGCGGCGTATGCGGTATGGTTTCCGCCGACGACCTGCAAGCCCCTTCCCGCCTGGCCCCGGAGGCGCTCCTGGACCGGCTGGACCTCGGCCTGCTCCCCAGCCTGGAAGGCAGGATGCGCTCGGCCCAAGCCTTGTTCAGCCGCACGGGCGGCTGCCACGCGGCCGCCCTTTTCGACCTCCAGGGCAATCTGCTCGTGCTCAAGGAAGACGTGGGCCGTCATAACGCGGTGGACAAGGCGGTGGGACATCTCCTGCTGCGTGGCCTGCAGGGAAAACCGGCCTTGCTTTTCATCAGCGGGCGGGTCTCCTATGAAATCGTGACCAAGGCCTCCAAGGCCGGAATCCCTTTTCTGCTGGCGGTATCGGCCCCATCCTCCCTGGCGGTGAAGATGTGCCGCGAGGCCGGCCTCACCCTGCTCGCGTTCGTCCGGGGCGGGAAGGCCACGGTCTATACCCATCCGGAACGCGTTTACTGGAACCCGGAAGGCGCGTCCGCGCTGCGCCCGGAGTAAGCCGATCATGAAGCCTGGACACGAACCGATCGCCGGCGGCCTGGGCGCCTTGGCCGCGAGCGCCAAAGCGCTGCTGCGGGAACGAGCCGTGATTCCCGGCACGGCCGCATTGCTGCGGGTCAATCAGCCCGGCGGTTTCGATTGCCCGGGTTGCGCATGGCCCGAAGGCGGAAAGCGGATCCGATTCGATTTCTGCGAGAACGGGCTCAAGGCCGTCGCGGCCGAGACGACTTCCAAGCGAGCCGATCCGGCCTTCTTCGCCGCGCATACGGTGGCGGAATTGTCGGCCCGGGACGACTTCTGGCTGGAGCAGCAGGGCCGCCTCACCCATCCCATGGTCTATACGCCCGAAAGGGACCAGTATGTTCCCATCGGTTGGGACCGCGCCTTCGCCCTCATCGGGGAAACCCTGCGCGGGCTGGGGGATCCGGATCGTGCCGCCTTCTATACCTCGGGGCGCACCAGCAATGAGGCAGCGTTCCTATATCAGCTTTTCGCCCGGGAGTTCGGGACCAATAATCTGCCCGACTGCTCCAACATGTGCCATGAAAGCAGCGGAGTGGCATTGGGGGAAAGCATCGGGACCGGCAAGGGCACGGTTACCTTGGCCGATTTCGACGAGAGCGACTGCATCCTCATCCTGGGGCAGAACCCGGGCACCAATCATCCGCGCATGCTGACCGTCTTGGAAGAGGCGCGCAAGCGCGGAACGCAGATCATCGCGGTCAACCCGCTCCGCGAAGCCGGATTGATGCGCTTCATCCATCCCAAGGATGCCGTGGCCATGCTTTCCCGTAGTCCTACCTCCATCGCCACTTTATACCTCACGCCATTGGTCGGAGGGGATCTGGCGGTGCTAAAAGGGCTGTGCAAATGCGTGCTGGCGGCGGAAGCGGCCGCGCCCGGACGCGTACTCGACCTCGCTTTCATCCGCGCGCATACCGAAGGATTCGAGGCTTTCGCCGATGAGATCAGGAACGAGAGTTGGGAGGCCATCGAGCGGGAAGGCGGGGTCTCCCGCCTCGAGATCGAGGAAGCGGCGGAGGTCTATTGCCGGAGCGAACGGGTGATCGCCTGCTGGGCCATGGGCCTTACCCAGCATAAGAAGGCCGTGCCTACCATCCAGCACGTGCTCAACTTGCTGATGTTGCGGGGGAACCTGGGTCGCCCGGGCGCGGGGGCGTGCCCGGTACGGGGCCATAGCAACGTTCAGGGAGACCGTACCATGGGCATCACCGAGAGGCCCGCGGCGGAATTCCTGGATCGTCTGGGCCATGCTTTCGGATTCGATCCGCCCCGCGGGCATGGGGCCGATGTGGTGCAAACCATCAAGGGCATGGCGGCCGGAAAGATCAGGGCGTTGGTGGCGATGGGCGGCAACTTCGCGGCGGCCACTCCCGATCGGGACCTTACGGAACGGGCCTTGCGCTCCTGCGAGCTCACCGTGCACGTAAGCACCAAGCTCAACCGCAGCCACCTCGTAACCGGCCGGCAGGCCCTTATCCTGCCCTGCCTGGGCCGCTCCGAGATCGACATGCGGGGCGGCAGTAACCAACGTGTTACGGTGGAGGACAGCATGAGCATGGTGCATGCCTCGTCGGGAAGGAAGCCGCCGGCCTCGCCGCATCTGCTTTCCGAGCCGGCCCTGGTCGCCGCCATGGCCCGCGCCACCTTGCCCGATTCGCCCGTGCCCTGGGAGTCAATGGCCGCCGATTATGATCGCATCCGCGATAAAATCGCCGAGGTGGTCCCGGGGTTCGCGGACTTCAACCGGAAAATCGATGTGCCGGGAGGATTCTACCTGGGGAACAGCGCCGGCAGGCGGGAGTGGAAGACTTCGGGCGGCATGGCCCGCTTCACCACCCATGCCTTGGACCGCATCACCTTGCGAGATGGGGAACTGAGGCTCATGACCATCCGTTCCCACGATCAATACAACACCACGATCTACGGTTTGGAAGATCGCTACCGCGGCGTAAGCGGCGAACGCAGGGTGGTATTCCTGAACGCGCGCGACCTCGAGGCGCGGGGATTGGCCGATGGCGATCGGGTCGATTTGATCGGAGAAGACGGCGGGGGAGGGATCCGGGTGGCGAAGGACTTCCGGGCCGTGGCCTATGAGATTCCCGCCGGCTGCGCGGCGGCGTATTTCCCGGAGACCAATGTGCTGGTGCCGCTCGACAGCGTAGCGGAACGGAGTAATACTCCCACCTCGAAGTTCATCCCCGTCCGGGTCTCCAAGGCGACGGCGCCCGGTCGAGCCTAATCTTTAGTCTAAACGGATTTACCTGCCGAGGAGAACCGGCAACTCCTGGGATTTTCCGGCGCCTTGGACCTTTAGGATCCGCATCCCCCGCGATTGCAACGGCAGCGCAACCGAGTAGGTATTTCCCGGCCCGCGCCGGAACGGAATCCAATCCTGGGCCCTGCCGTCGGTGGAGAAGATCCCGACCCGGTTCACCCCAGGTAAATCCGTGGTGAAAGCGAAGCCTTGGGGGTCGCTCACGAGGGTGAGTCCGGAGTGGGAATTGCGGGAAACCCGCAAGATCGGGGTCGCGGCGTATTGCGACCAGTCTTTGGGCAATTTATCGCGGGTGACGGCCAAGGGGCTGGTATAGATCGATTTCAGCAGGGTGGTGTTCATATTATGGATATAGGTGGTATGCCAGACCATGAACCAGGCGAACATGCATTTCTGGGCCAGGTTGGTTTCGGGAACGGGCGCCACGCCGCATTCGTGGAGGGCGATGGGGATTTCGCTCCCGTGGATTTTTTGGGTGCCGGTGTATTGGGCCGCGTAGGGTCCTCCGGGGCCGTAGGTATCCGCGCCCACCATATCGAAATAACCGGCCCCGGGATTGTAGTCCACCGAGGGGCTGCCGTCATAGCCCAGGAACCAGAGGAGATTGTCCAGTTTCTTGGTTTTGGTGAAATAGTCGAACATGAATTTCCATAATTTGACGAAGCCGGCCCCGCCGCTTTTATCCCACCAGAACCAGCCGCCGCTGCATTCGTGCATCGGGCGAAAGATCACCGGCACATGCGCATCCCGCAATTTCGCCAAGTGCCCGGCGATCCGATCCAGGTCACTCATCATCTCCTTGTTTTCATTGGACCCCTCTACGAAGAGGTTGTTGAAGTTCGAGACCGTGCTTTTGCTGGCGTCGTAACCCTCGCCTACCGTCGGCGCGCCCCAATGCCACATCACCGTGACCAGGCCGCCCGCCTTCCAATAATCGATGGCTTTGGTGACTTCCCCGTTGTTCTGGTTTTCATTGATGAGATCGATCCCGATTATCGCCTCGTATTTTCCGGTCGTGGAAAAGACGTATTCGGTTTCCTTCCCCCCGAACGGGGCATCCATTTGCGCGGTCATCATTTGTTTGCCGTAAATGGAATAGATGTAGTTGAGGACTTCCCGGGCTTCGACGGAGGCGTTGGGATTGGCCGGTGTAGCGGCAAAGGGGGCTCCGGCCAGGCCCAGGACGCCGAATCCCGCGGCGATTATTTTCCTCCAGGAGGCTTTTCCCTCATCAGCCTTGACCGGATAGGCACCCGAAATCGCATGGTTGGATTCCCTAGCTTGCATTACGCTTCCCCCTACCTTGATTCGCTCCAAAAACCAATAAGGGAAACTAACGTCGAGGCGCGATTTTCGGTTGCTGTGCACAATAAGATTTTCGGTTCCAGCACTTAATAATTCGGTAGACTCGAAAATCCGTAGACATTGTCAAACCCGGATTTTACCCCTTTCAGACCAGCTGATGGGGTCCGAAAACCTCCATATCGGAGCGGAATCGAAACACCATTCCCAAAAGGCGCGAACCTTCCCAAAATCCCCGCTTCCAAAACCAAAGCGGGATGCATACATGGTGACAATCCGGACAATGCCCAGGCCCGGGCCGGAGGTGGATAAAAAAACCCCGCCGCAAGGATGCGACGAGGTTCTGAAGGCCGGGCTTACGCGGGAGCGCCGCGGTTATCGATCAGTAACGTTCTACTCCAATCAGGCGTTGGTGTAGGCAGGTTTCGGATTGGCGGCGGTCCGCTGTTCCGACTCCAGGTCCACCGGACGATAACCGCCCTTGGCGCGGAAGTACAGGATCAAACCCAGATAGCAAAAGAACATCAGGATCGGGAAAGCCGTGACCGCCTTGAAGGCGTCCAGCTTCGAAGCGGCGGTGGCGTCGCTGATGGCGGCCTTGTCGGCCTCCGGGGCGGCGTCGACCTTGCCCTGGTCGATGGCCTTGTAGGAACCGAGAACCGATTTCTTCTCCACGGTCACGTAGGTGCTGTGGATGGATGTGCTGTTCTTCGCGTCATAGGCGGCCAGACCCTTGTCAATCGACTTGTCCTGGATGGCGCCCATGAAGACGGCTCCGACCACGCCCACGCCGAGCATGCCGACGGCGCCCATGGTGTTCAAGGTCAGGGCGCCGCCGCGGGGGAAACGCTCCGAGGTCAAGGCCAGCATGGTGGGCCAGAAGAAGGACTTCCCGACGCCGTACAAGGTGGCGGCGGCCAGGATGCCGATGCCGGTGGCCTTGGACAGGGAGAAAAGGCCTATGGCGGCGATCACGGAGCAGATGGCGAGCAGGCCCAGGGGCGAGAATTTATGCACCAGCGGGCCGGCGAATAACCGCAACACGGTCATGATGGCCGAAGTGTAGACGATGATCCAGCCGGCATTGAGGCCGACCTTGGCCATGGCCGGGCCCATCAGGGCGGTCACCCAGCCATCGGTGCCCAATTCGGTGGTCGCGAGCGGAATCATGACAAGCAGCAGGAACACGAACATGGGACGTCCCAGCGACTTCACGTAGAAGCCGTAGCCTAGGGTCGCGACGGCGATGAGGCTATAGGTAAGCATGTCCGGGAAGGAAAACACGCGCCCGACTTCCTTGAACATCAGGTACGTCACGATGAGGGCGCCCAGGGCGCCGGCTTCCTTGAGCATGTCCTTGAAGGGCACGCCCGCGGCCACGCGTTCGTTGATGGGAAACTTGAGGTTGGTCATCATGACGCCGTAGATGGAGAGAGGGATGAAAATCATGCCGACCTTGATATGCCAGGTCGTGCCGGACAGGGCGATGTAGAGGAGACCGGCGAGCACGAGTCCCCCGGGCCAGCCCGCATGCAGGATGTTCAGCCACTTGGCCTTATCCTTGTTGAACATGGTGACCACCACGGGATTGATGACGGCTTCGACCGTACCGGTACCCAGGGCGAACACAAAGGTCGCGATCCACAGGGACCAATATCCCTTGGCCATGAAGGTGAGGATGGCTGACGTGGAGTGGCAGATCAGCGCGAAGTACAGGGCGCGCTTGTATCCGATGCGGTCGATCACGAGGGAGAACAGTACAATGGAGATCGCGAACGGCCATAGGCCCACGCCGAAGATCTCGCCCTGCTGGGTCGCGGACAATCCGAATTCCTTGCCCCATTCGCCGATGGAGAAGGCACGCACGATGAACCCGAACGAAGTCGAGATCAGCGCGATGAAACAGGTCCAGAAAAGTTTCATGTCCGGGGCAGCCGGACTTGAATCACGCGTAGAAGTCATTTTCCCTCCAGTTGAAATTAAGGACGACTAAATGTAAAGCAAATGATGGTTTCCATCTACTACCACTATTTATTCAGGGTATCGATGAATTTTTTCCAATCCCTGGCTATGGAATCCATTACCTGATTCCATGAGGGATCGACAACCCGTAACTCCGGATGGTCATGGTGCCAGTCGATTATTTCCCGGGCCCCCTGTGAAAAGGGAATTTCGGCCTTAAAGCCGGGGACCAGGTCCTTTATTTTCCGGTTGTCGAATATTCCGCAATAAGCCTTGTCGCCCAAAAGGCTTTCTCCCCACTCGGCGTGATAGCGGGCGATGATTTCGGAGGGAATGTGGAGGATTTCAGGGCGGACATTCAGAAGCTCGGCGAAGGTCAGGTGGATTCGGTCCCAGGTGAGCCACTCATCGGAGGTGATGTGGTAGGCCTCGCCAATGGCTTGGGTTTTCCCCATCAGCCCCAACAATCCCTTCGCGAAATCACGGTTGTGGGTCAGGGTCCATAGGACCGCTCCATCCCCGTGGACCACGATGGGCAGACCTTTAAGCATGCGATCGATCACGGTATATCCGCCGTGAAGCGGTATATATGTTTTGTTGTAGGTGTGGGAGGGACGTACGATCGTTCCCGGAAAATTCTCTTCTTTAACCGCCTGGAGCAGGCGGGCTTCACAGGCGATTTTGTCCCTGGAATATTTCCAGACCGGATTCCCAAGCGGCGAATCTTCCTGGATGGGCATGGACGGGGCAGGGGTGAAGTAGGCGGAGGCCGAGCTGATAAAAATATAGTGGCCGGTCTTATCCCTGAAAAGTTCGATGTCCCTCTCGATATCCTCGGGTCGATAGGCCACGAAGTCGACCACGGCATCGAAGGCGAGAGCCTTGAGTTGAGAAGCGCTTTTCACCCGATCGTTCACGTCACCATGTAATTGGGTCGCCCCAGGGGGCGTCTTTCCTGAACCTCGGTTGAAAAGGGTAACGTCCCATCCTTTTTCGAGTGCGGCTTGCGTACAGCCGGAGCTGATGATTCCCGTTCCGCCGATGAATAATACTCTCATGTCCGTCAGGGTAGCGCGATGGCTTAGCGGCTGAGGACTTCGCTCAAAGGTCTGTCTGCTTTAGGCCAGGTGTCTTCCATCCGGGGGTATTTCCTTTTTAGTTCCAAGTAACGGATCATCATCATTCGAATATCAGGGGCCAAAGTGTCCAGATAGTTTGGCGTTAGCTTCTTATCGTCCAGTAAGTAAAAATGCCAGGTGGGCGGCCGGGCTCCCGAATGAAACCCCATGTGTATGGTCCGGCGGGGGGTGCTGAGCGTTGTGGCATATCCGCGGTGGATCAGGTTATTGTTGTAAAAAGCGGCTTGTCCCGGGCGAAGGGGGATGGGGATGCCTCCCGGCATTTGAGCATCAATGGGGGCATAATGGCGGGAGCCGTTAAAGGCCGCGTTTTCATCCGGCGTATTGGGCCGGATGTGGCTGCCGGGAACGGCCCAGAGACAGTCGTCTTCGTTCAGAGCGAGATTGAATTGCAGGTTATTGTGGAACCAGGCCGGGGAAAAGATTCTTTCATCGATTTCCCGTTCCGGAATCTGAATGATATCGCGGTGCCATCCCAATTGATACCTGATTCCGGGCTCGGCGGCCAATAATGAAAAATTATTCAAAATCAAATCAGGGCCCAGCAGTTCTTCCACCAAGCCCTGGATTTTTTGGTGTAACAAGAGATTGTGCAGGGCCTGAGTGCCTGTCGCCGTGATGATATGAAAGTAATAATGCCGTGCATCACGGCCGTACTCATCGAGAGAATCGCCGAAATGTTGGAAGGAGGAGGATGATTTTTTGGGGAAGTCCCGTCCGTTCTTACCGGCCTTAGGCGCAATCAGGGAGTCGATTATTTCCCTTGAGTTTTTGATCTCATCCGGGGACAACACATCGACAATCAAATACCCCTGCTCCCGGTAGAAATCGATTTGCTCTTGTCCAAGCATTTTTTTTGAAAGTTTCATTGGCATATTTCCCGATTGCATAATCACCTATACCCATTCACCCACCATGCAGGCAAGAGGGGAGTCCGACGTGGGCGCCGGATGTTTTGGCTACGGTTTCAAATAATAAAGCCCGGCTCCGCGCCGTCCTTGCGTCAATTTTCCCGAGAGATCATAAGCCGTACCGGCCACGGTTTTGACGGGCGAAAAGCCCAGGTTCACGACCAACCTCGGGCGGGAGGGATTCATCCTGGCCAAATTTCGCTTTTCGATGGCGGTCACCTCGCTGAAGGGTTTAAGCACCAGGTCAGGACTGCTCAATCGGTAGATCTCATAATAAATCGAAGCGCCCTTGTATTTGCGGTTCGCGGGATCGAACCAATCGGTGGCGGCAACGTACACCACTCCGCCTGCTCCTGAGGCCATGGTTGCGATGCCGCGATGCCCGGCGGAGCCGAACTGGACCGACGCGCTTCCCACCACCTGGGCCGCGGCGCCTTTCTTGGTGGCGATTATCTTATTGCTGGTATTGTCGGCGCTGATCAGGGATCCGTAAAACGGAGAGGACGTCGCGCCGTGGAATACCGTCCCCACGATGACGCAAGTCATTCCCAAAGTGCCCGAACGCGGGAAATAAAAACTCGGGTCGGTGAAAGGCGTGCAGTCGGATGGTTTGATATTGGGTGAGGCTGCGGAGGCGCAAGGGCCGCTGAAGCTATTGCCCTGGTTGCCGTTTATTCCGAGATCGCCGCCCTTGTCCCAGCCATAGTTCCCTTTTTTCGTAATGAGATTGATCTCTTCATACGTGGTTTGATCGACGTCGCCCAACCAAAGATCTCCGGTATCCCAGTCGAAGGCCGAGGACCATGGCCCCCTGAAGCCCATGGCCCAGATTTCCCGTTTGACCGCCATATCGGGATCGTTCGCATAAGGATTATCAGGAGGAATCACGTAGCTGGCGCCCGGCGGCGGCGGCGTAGTGACGTCGATGCGCAAAACTTTTCTCGCGACGGTATGCAAATCGCGGCCGCCCTCGTCGAAGTCCGAAATGATCAGGTATAAATACCCGTCGGGACCGAACTTGGCATTCCCCTGGCCGATGGAAGGCTGGTGATGATACACGAAAACCCCCGCCCGCACACGGGTGACTTTGCTCACATCATTTGGATCGACCTGGTATTCATCCAAAACCAAATCTCCGGCGGGGTTGCCGAAATCGTCTTCGCCGTGGAAAGGCGTGGGGGAGGGATCCAAGCCGGCCGGAGCGGGATTGGGAATGGGCAGAGACGCGGCCCATGCCGCATCGTTCTTATAATAGAAGATGTAAAACTTATGGTTCAGGGCATATTGCGGGTGAAAGCAGATGCTGTATGCCCCCGCTTCACCTTCCCCGCTGTAATGCGTTTCGGCGGAGAAATTCGCCAGGAGCGCCTTGCGGTAATTCGTTCCGGCATAGTTAAACCATTGCATCCCCGTATATCCGGTCGTATCCGGGAATATCCCCCATAGCTTGCCTTTGAGGTCCAGAACATAGAGGTGCTTGGGCAGGCCGGGAACTTCGGCCACGGATACGGGCTTCACCATATCGGCTCTCAAGTTGACCTTATTCACGTCATAAAAGGTCTTTCCAGCACAGTGGGATCCGAAGCTTGGAATTCACGTGACTTGAAGTCGC
>JADMIO010897363.1_pt1 | contig 39661 bp, 34 predicted proteins | sample 8958161 | NCBI WGS metagenome assembly JADMIO01 (sample SAMN16585339, study PRJNA669376) | soil metagenome | isolation source: Crop rotation soil | place: USA: Cullars Rotation, Alabama | collected 2011 | reverse complement strand
GCGCGACGGCTTACGTCACGCTCGAGCCGTGCGCGCATTTCGGGCGCACGCCGCCTTGCGCGGACGCGCTGATCGCGGCCGGCGTGTCGCGCGTGGTCGCGGCCTGCGAGGATCCGAATCCGAAAGTTGCCGGCGGTGGCTTCGCCAAGGCGCGCGCGGCCGGCATTGCCGTCGACGTCGGCCTGATGCGCGCTGCCGCGCGCGAGCTCAATCGCGGCTTTCTGTCGCGCCTCGAACGCGGCCGGCCGTGGCTGCGCGTGAAGCTCGCGATGAGTCTGGACGGACGCACGGCGCTCGCCAACGGCACATCGCAGTGGATCACGAGCGCAGCGGCGCGCGCCGACGTGCAGCGCTGGCGCGCGCGCAGCTCGGCGATTCTCACCGGCATCGGCAGCGTGCTTGCCGATGATCCGAAGCTGACGGTGCGTCTCGACGCCTTTTCCGCCGACAGCGCCATCGGCGGGGAACAAGGCCACAAGCCGCTGCGCGTCGTGCTCGATCGCAGCTTGCGCACACCCTGCGCAGCGAACCTGCTCGATGGATCGGCCCCGACGCTCGTTTTGCACGCTGCCGACGCCAAACCGAGCGATGATCGCTTCGCCCGCGTCGAACTTGCCGGAATCGATCTCGACGCAGCCGGCCGTATCGACCTGAGCGCCATGCTGCGCCTGCTCGCCACGCGCGGCGTCAACGAGCTGCACGTCGAAGCCGGCCCGACGCTGTGCGGCGCTTTGTTCGCGCAGGGTCTGGTCGACGAGCTGCTGCTCTACGTGGCGCCGCTCACGCTGGGCGACCAGGCGCGCGCGCTGCTGACGCTGCCGTGTCTGGACGACATGCAGCAGGCGCGGCGTCTGCGCATCGTCGAACAGCGCCAGGTCGGCGCGGATCTCAGATTTCTGTTACGCGAGTAAGCCATGTTCACCGGAATCGTCCAAACCGTCGGCCGCGTCGCGCGCCTCGAAGCGCGCGGCGGCGACACGCGCCTGGTCGTCGAGGCGGGTGCGCTCGATTTGTCCGACGTCGCGCTCGGCGACAGCATCTGCGTGTCCGGCGTATGCCTGACCGCGATCGCGCTCGACGGCAATACGTTCGCCGCCGACGTATCGACCGAAACGCTGTCGCGCACCACGCTCGGTTTGCTGAAAAGTGGAAAAGGCGTCAATCTGGAAAAATCCCTGCGCTTTTCGGACCGCCTCGGCGGGCATCTGGTGTCCGGCCACGTCGACGGTGTCGGCGAGGTCGCCGCGGTGGAGGCGGACGCGCGCTCGCAGCGCTGGACGTTCGTCCTGCCGGCGCCGCTCGCGCGCTACGTCGCCGAGAAAGGCTCGATCTGCGTCGACGGCGTGAGCCTGACGGTGAACGAGGTCGCCGGCAATCGCTTCGGCGTGAATCTGATCCCGCATACGATCGATGTGACGACGTTCCGCGACAAGCGCGTGGGCGACACGGTGAACATCGAGGTCGACCTGATTGCACGCTACGTGGAGCGTTTGCGCAACGCGGAGGCCACGGCATGAGCTTCGCCACGATTCCCGACTTACTCGACGAAATGCGCCGCGGCCGCATGGTGATCGTGGTCGACGACGAAGATCGCGAGAACGAAGGCGATCTGATCATGGCCGCCGAACACGCCACGCCGGCGGCGGTCGCCTTCATGATCCGGCACACCAGCGGCATTATCTGCGTGCCGATGGAGCAGGAGCGTCTGGCCGAACTCGACCTGCCGCAGATGGTGCAGAACAACGCCGAGGCGTATCGCACCGCGTTCACGATTTCGGTCGACTATCGTCACGGCACCACGACCGGGGTGTCCGCCGAGGATCGCGCGCTCACGATTCGCTCTCTCGCCGCGCACGACGCGCGGCCGCAGGATTTCGTGCGTCCGGGCCACATTTTCCCGCTGCGTGCGCGGCTTGGCGGCGTGCTGACGCGCGCCGGGCACACCGAGGCCGCGGTCGATCTGTGCCGGCTCGCCGGTGCCAAGCCGGCCGGCGTGCTATGCGAGATCATGAACCCGGATGGCACGATGGCGCGTCGGCCCGAGCTGGAGGTGTTTGCGCGCGAGCATGGGCTCAAGATCGGCAGCATCGCCGATTTGATCCGGCATCGTCTGGCCACCGAAAAAACCGTGACGCGCGCGTTCGACCGCGAGCTCGACACCGCGTTCGGCCGATTCCGCGTGGTGGGTTACCGCGACGAGCTGACCGGCCTGGCGCATTTCGCGCTCGCCTGCGGCCGCGTCGACGACGGCGCGCCGGTGCCCACGCGGGTGCACGTGCGCGACACGCTGTCCGACGCGCTGCAGCTCGCCCTGAGCGATGGATCGATCACGCTGGCCGCGGCATTGCGCCATGTCGCCAAGCTGCAACGCGGCGTCGTGGTGGTGGTTAGCGACGCGGACGAGGGCAACGGTGTCTTGCAGCGCTTGCAGAAGCTCGGACAGCCGCGCGAGGCCGAGGCCACGCACGACTGGCGGCGCCACGGCATCGGCGCGCAGATCCTGGCTGATCTCGGCGTGCGCCGCCTGCGCGTGCTCGGTACGCCGCGGCGCTTCCTGGGCTTGAGCGGTTTCGGCGTGGAAATCGTCGGTTACGAAGATATCCGGGCGCTCGGGTAAACTAGCGCCGCGGCATGAGCCGCCAACGATGGATCGGCCGTGACCCATTTCACCGGCGAACTGCGCGTGCACGGCGCGGCGCGCTTCGCCATCGTCGCCAGCCGCTGGAACCCGGGCATCGTCGACGCGCTCGTCGAAGGCGCGCAACGCGCGCTGACGTCGAATGGCGTGGCGACATCGGCGGTGGACGTGATCCGCGTGCCCGGCGCCTGGGAGATCCCGGCGACGACGAAACGCGTCGCGCCGCGCTACGCTGCGGTGCTGGCGCTGGGCTGCGTGGTGCGCGGCGACACGCGTCATTACGAGCACGTCGCGGACGAGTGCGCGCGCGGCTTGATGCAGGTGGCGCTCGAGTGCGGCGTACCGGTGCTCAACGGCGTGCTTGCCGTGGAACGCCACGCCGACGCGCAGGCGCGCGCCGGCGGCGCGCACGGCAACAAGGGCGAAGAAGTCGCCTTGGCCGCATTGGAAATTGTGGATTTGTGGAACAAGCTGCCCGGCTGACGGGCGCGGCGGAGCAATCCGCCCGAGGAGTGAGAACATGACGCAGCATCATCGTCCGGACGGCATCGATCTCGTGGCGCGCTCGCGCGCGCGGCGCCGCGCCACGCAGGCGATCTACGCCTGGCAGCTGAGCGGCAACCCGATGCAGCGCGTGATCGACGAATTCCAGCACGAGCAGGACATGGAAATTGCCGACCTCGGCTATTTCGAGGATTTGTTGCGCGGCGTGGAAAAGCACTGCGCCGAGCTCGACGCCGGGCTGGCGCCGTTCCTCGACCGCGAGGTGGCACAAGTCGACCCGATCGAGCGGGCGGTGCTGCGCCTGGCCGCCTACGAGCTGCGCCACCGCGTGGACGTGCCGTACCGCGTCGTGATCAACGAAGCGATCGAAGTGACCAAACGCTTCGGCGCCGAGCACGGCCATACCTACGTCAACGGCGTGCTCGACAAGGCCGCCAAGGAATGGCGCGCGGCGGAGCAGCGCTGAGCGCCGTGCCCGAATTCGCCCTGATCGAAGCGATCCGCGCACGCTGCGCCAACACGCGCGAAGACGTGCGGCTCGGCATCGGCGACGATGCGGCATTGCTGGCGGTGCCGCTCGGGCAGGCGCTGGCGGTGAGCACGGACACCCTGGTCGAAGGCGTGCACTTCCCGCTCGGCACGCGTGCGTTCGACCTGGGTTGGAAATCGCTCGCCGTGAATCTGTCCGATCTCGCCGCGATGGGCGCGACACCGGCCTGGGCGACGCTCGCGTTGACGCTGCCGCGGGCCGACGCGCAGTGGGTCGAGGATTTCGCCGACGGCTTCGCCGCGCTGGCGCGCGAGTTCAAGCTTGCGCTGGTCGGCGGCGACACCACGCAGGGTCCGTTGAGCGTGACGATCACGGTGCATGGTTTCGTGCCGGAACCGCTTGCGGTGCGCCGCTCCGGTGCGCGGGAGGGCGATGGCGTGTACGTCACCGGCACGCTGGGCGATGCAGCGGCGGGTCTGCGCTGCCAGGACAAGAGCGATGCGGAGGCCGAACGGCTGCTGGCCGCGCCGCTGCATGCGCGCGAAGCCCTGATCGAACGGCTGAACCGCCCGACACCGCGCGTGGCTTGCGGCGCCGTGCTGCGTGGCCGCGCCAGCGCGTGCATCGACATCTCCGACGGTCTGCTCGCCGATCTGGGCCATGTATGCGCTGCGAGCGCGGTGGGCGCGGAGGTCGAGGTTGAAACGCTGCCGAGTTCGCCCGCACTGCTCGGCCTGTTCGACGCATCGGCGCGCCGCGCTTTGCAACTCGCCGGCGGGGACGACTACGAGCTGTGTTTCACCGTGCGCTCCAGCGCCGCGCCGCAGTTGCTCAGCGATCTGGCGCGCAGTGGCTGCGGCGCGACGCGCATTGGCCGCATCGTCGCTGGAAGCGGCGTGCGTGTGCGCGATGCCAGCGGTGCGGACATCGCGCCGCCGCGGCGCGGCTGGGAGCATTTCGCCTGATGCTGCTGGAGGCCGAGCAACGCCGCGCCTTGTTCCGTCATCCGGCAGGCTGGCTCGCGACCGGTTTCGGCGTGGGCTTGAGTCCGCTGGCGCCGGGCACGGCCGGTTCGTTCGCCGCGTTGCTGCCATATTTGTTGCTGCGCGACTTGCCGTTGTACGCGTATCTGGCTGTCCTCGCGCTGGTGTTCGCGCTCGGCGTCTGGGCCTGTGCCTGGGTCACGCGCACGCTGCGCATCTCCGACCCGAGCATCGCGGTGATCGACGAATTCGTCGGCCAGTGGCTGGCGCTCGTGCCGTTGTTGATCTGGCCCGGTTCCGGTGTGTGGATTTTTGTCGGATTTATACTTTTTCGCATCTTCGACGTGTGCAAGCCGTGGCCCGTGTCCTGGGCCGACCGGCGCGTCAAAGGCGGCCTCGGCGTGATGCTCGACGACGCATTGGCCGGCGTGTATGCCGCCGTGCTGCTGGCGTTACTGCTGCGCGTGATCTGACTCGTCCGGCAGCAGCTTGCCGGGATTGAGAATTCCGTCGGGATCGAATTGCGCCTTGATCCCGCGCATCAGTGCCAGCGCAGCGGGATCGATCGCCTCGGCCAGAAACGCACGCTTGGCCAAGCCGATGCCATGTTCGCCCGAGAGCGTGCCGTCGAGCGCGAGCACCGCCGCGAACACCTCGTGCAGCGCGCGTTCCGCGCGCACCTGTTCCGCCGCATCGCGCGGTAGCAGATTGACGTGGATGTTGCCGTTGCCGGCGTGTCCAAAGTTGACGATCGGGACGCGGTGCGCGGCGGAGATTTGTTTGAGCTTCGCGATCAGCTTCGGCAGCCGGCTCACCGGCACCACCACGTCTTCGTTGATCTTGTTCGGCGCCAGCGTGCGCAGCGCCGGCGACAGCGCTTTGCGCGCAGCCCACAGCGATTCGGTTTCCGCTGCATCGCGCGCGCTGCGCATGCCGATGAGCCCGTCGCCACGCGCCGCCTGCGCGATCGCGTCGACCGCCGCGTCCAGCGTTTCCGGCGCGCCGTCGACTTCGACGATCAGCAACGCGCCCGCCGCGGGAACCGCCTCACCGCCGTGCGCCCGCGCCAGGCGCAGTGCTTCGTCGTCCAGGAATTCGAGCGCGCATGGCGTGCTCGGCTGCGCCATGATGCGCGCCACTGCCGCGGCGGCCGCGCCGATATCCGCATAGCTGGCGCTCAGCGTGCGCTTGGCTGCGGGCAGCGGCGTCAGACGCAGCGTCGCCTCGGTGATCAGCGCGAGCGTACCTTCGGCGCCGATCAACAGACGCGTGAGGTCGTAGCCGACCGCGCCTTTGCTGGTGTATACGCCGCAGCGGAATTCCTCGCCCGCGCCGCTGACTGCACGTAGGCCGAGCGTGTTCTCGCGGCAGCTGCCGTATTTCACCGCACGTGGACCAGCAGCGTTGCAGGCGAGATTGCCGCCCACCGAGCAATACGGCGCCGAGGTCGGGTCCGGCGCCCAGAAAAACCCCGCGCGCGCGAGCGCCGTCTGCAGCTCGCCGTTGAGCACGCCCGGCTCGACCACTGCCAAGCGATTGTCCGCGTCGATGCGCAGGATGCGATTCATGCGCTCGAACGAGATCACCACGCCGCCGGCCACCGGCACGGTCGCACCGGTGGTGTTCGTGCCGCGCCCGCGTGCCACCAGCGGCACGCGCGCGGCGCGGCATGCGCGTACCAGCGCGAGCACTTGGGCGTGCTCGGTCGGAAACACCACTGCCGCGGGCTGGGCTTGCTGGCGCGAGTTGTCGTAGCCGTAGGCGAGGCACTCGGCGGGGTCGGTGGTGAATGCGCCGCCGGCGAAAGTTCGCCGCAAAGATTCTCGCAGCTCGTTGCTCAAGGACATGCGCGCAATATCTCACGCGAAGCCGCGAAAGAACAAAGGGTGCGTCTCGGACGCGCCGCCGGCAACGAATGACCGCTCCACAATTGGAGGTTGTTGGGGGTTGAGAGGGTGGTGCGGTGCGTCCGAGACGCACCCTACGTCACGGTCGCCAAAATGGGGCGTTGGCGGTGGTTGAGGGCATGCGCGGTGCGTCCGAGACGCAGCCTACGTCACGATCGCCGAAATGGGGCGTTGGCGGTGGTTGAGGGCATGCATGGTGCGTCCGAGACGCACCCTACGTCACGGTCGCCAAAATGGGGCGTTGGCGGTGGTTGAGGGCATGCGCGGTGCGTCCGAGACGCACCCTACGTCACGGGTCGGCAAATTGGAGGTTGGGGACCATGCGCCACGTCAACCCGCGTCGGGCTCGCGGTAGTCGAATAGCTTGACCACGCGCGCCACGCCGTTGACGTTGCGCACGATCTCGGTCACCGCGTCGGCTTCCTCGTGACTGACCAGGCCCATCAAGTACACGACGTGATCGGATGTGGTCACGTTCACGCGTGTGGTGTCGAAGCCCGGCATGCTGGTGATGTCGAACAGCGCGGTTTTGATGCGCAAGCTGAGCGCGTTGTCGGTGCGGCGGCTCCAGAAACCTTGCGGATCGTCCGTGACCACGACTTCGTTGACGACACGCTCGGCGCCTTCGATGCCGGCGGCGATCGCTTGCGCGCGCTGCTTCAAGGGCTCGCTGGCGACTTGCCCGAGCAGCAGCACCGTGCCGCGGTACACGACCGGCTTGACGCGGTAGTTGCCGTGCACGATTTCCTTGTCGCGGTTGATCGCGTCGAGGATGCCGAGCTGCGTGCGTTTGTCGTCGATCACGACGTCACCGCCGCGCCGGTCGTGCGCCACGCCCGCGCCGACTGCGGCCCCGCCGGCGATCACCGCGATGCAGCCGTGCAGGAATGGGGCGAGTAACAGGACGGCGAGCATCGCTCGCCACGTGCGACGGGAGCAGGTTTCACGCGAAGACGCGAAGACGCGAAGAAAAGACGTGCAGCGAATTTTTGCTCTTATTCGCGCCTTCGCGTCTTCGCGTGAAACATTCTCTTCCATCGTGTGCATAGCAGAATCCTAAAATTCAGCGTCGAAGGCGGCCCGCATCCAGTCGAGCACCGGCCGCTGCGGCGTGCCGGCGCAGCCGATCACGTCGAAACGGCATGGCTGCATGGCAAGCGTGGGGTGCGCCTGCAGCCAGACCTGCGCCGCACGCACGAGTTTGCTGCGTTTCGCGGTGCCGACCGAAGCGACACCGTCGCCGCGCGTGCCGGAGCGGCGGTAACGCACCTCGACGAATACCACGTTCTCGCCATCGCGCATGATCAGATCGATCTCGCCCCAACGGCAGTTGAAATTGCGCTCGAGCGCGCGCAGGCCGGCCGCTTGCAAATGCGTCAGAGCGGCGTTTTCCCAAAGATTGCCGGCCTCGCGCGCCGTCGCCGTCATGGCGCGGCGGCGCTCACCGACAAGCCGCCGTTGACCGGGTGCGCAGCGCCGTTCTCGAACTGCGCCCAGATCAGCAGGCGCTGGATGCGGCCGAGGTTGTCCTCGGCGAGCTGCCCGGTCGCGCCGGCGACGTAGGCGTCGTGGTGCTGTGCCAGCCACTCCATGTACGGCAGCAAGGCATAGGCATCCAGCCCCATCGCGAACAGGCGTGCGCCGGCCCCGCGTGCCGAATCGAGCGTGCGCGCGATCTCGCTGTGCTTGGGCAGGCCGAGTGCGGCGTCGAACAACCACGGCGCGTCGCAGAACTCGACGCCGTCCAAATCGCGATCCATGCCCGGGTTGTAGTCGCCAGAATAAATGTGCGACGTGGCAAACACCGGCAGGCCGTTGTAGCCGGCCAATTTGAGCTGCGGCAGCAGCAGGCGCGCTTGTTGCGGACGCATGCTGATGAACACGCCGGTGTCGCTTTCGGCGGCAACTGGCGCGGGCGCGGCGGCGCCGGGTTGGCTCGGCGCGTTCTTGCTCGCGGCGACGTTGCTCATCGCCTGGCGCAGCATGGTGGAAAAATTCACCTCGCCCTCGGTCACGCGTGCCTCGCCCAGCACCTGCCCGTTGCGGCTTTCGAATTGGGCGCGGAAGGCGAGCGCGGCGCGCTCGGCCCAGTCGTCGGTGGCAGTGATCACCACCGCACGCGTGATGCCGCGCTCGAGCATGTGTTCGGCCGCCTGCGCCGCTTCGCTGTCCGGCGCCAGGCCGAATGCGGCGCTGCCCGGCGGTGCCGCTTCGCCGTGCTCGGGTTGGTTCAGCGCCAGCACCGGCGCGCTCAAATGCCCTTGCCCGAACACCGCCGACACCGCCTCGCGCGTGAGCGGGCCGACGATATGATCGGCGCCGTCGGCCACGGCCTTGGCGTACGCGGCGGCCGCTTCCTGCGCGTTGCCGCCCGAATCGTACACGCGCACCTGTGCGCGTTGTGGATTCTTATCGGCGAAATACGCGGCGAAAAAGCCGTCGCGCACCGCCTGCGCCACCGCTTTCAAACCGCCTTCGGTGGGCAGCAGCAGCGCGACGAAATGCGCTTGGCGATAGCCTTCGCGCTGCATCTGGTTGTCCTGGCCGGGCATCAGGGTGCCGACCGGCTGATTCGGCCGCAGCACCTGCAGCGGCAACGCCTGACCGCTCTTGCGCAGCGCCTGGTTCAGCCACGGCCGCAGCGGATCGCCGGGCGGCATCGCATCGGCCTGCCGTTTGAGCACGTCCGGCGGCATGTTCTGCAAGGTTGCGATGATCTGGTTTTCGTTTTGCGCGCGATCGGCGCCGCCGAGCCAGCGGTCGAGTGCCGCGCGCGTACGTGCGCTGGCAATGCCGTCGCCGAGCGCCGCCTCGGCGCGCGCACGCAATTCCAGCGCACGCAAGCGCAACGGTTGCGGCAGCGTCTCGCCGCCCGCCAGATGCTCGAGCGCGCGCGCCGGCGTCTTCTGATGCAGCGCGATTTCCGCCTCGATCAACTGATAGCGCTCGTTTTCCTCTTCGTTGAGCCGGCGCGGACGAACGCCGTCGAGCGCCTGCATCGCAGCGTCGAGCTCGCCGTTCTCGCGATACGCTTCGGCGGCGCGCAGACGATAGTGCGCGCGTTCGCTCGAGTGCGCGTCGGCGAGCTGCAGGAACTGCTGCGCGGCGCCGTCGAAATCACCCTGCGCATAGGCCTGCTCGGCGCCCGCTGCGGCCGCCGGCGGCGGCCCTTCGCGCACCGGCACCATCTCCATGCAGCCGCCGAGCGCGATGCCGGCGAGCAGGATGCCGATTTCCCGACGTGACGTACGCAGCTTCATTGCGCGATTCCGGAACGTGACCCGCGCAATGATACCGGATCGCGACTGAACGAACGCGGCGAGCTAAGCTAGCGGCGTGGCGCGGGAGCGAGCGATGGCGGACGGAAAACTCTGGGTGGTGGCGACGCCGATCGGCAATCTGGAGGATTTTTCCGTGCGCGCGCAGAAGGTCTTGCGCACGGTCGACCTGATCGCCGCCGAAGACACGCGGCACAGCGCCGCGCTGCTAAAACAATTCGGCATCGCCACGCGCACGCTCGCCTTGCACGAACACAACGAACGCGAGGCGAGCGAGGATTTAGTACGCCGTCTGCGCGACGGCGCGTCGATCGCGCTGATCAGCGACGCCGGCACGCCGCTGGTGAGCGATCCGGGCTTTCGGCTGGTGCGCGCTGCGCGCGCCGCGGGCGTGACGGTGAGTCCTGTGCCGGGCGCGTGCGCGGCGATCGCCGCGTTGTCGGTGGCCGGCTTGGCCTCGGATCGCTTCGTGTTCGAAGGTTTTTTGCCGGCCAAGGGCGCCGCGCGGCGCGCGCGCTTGAACGAGCTCGTTGCGGAAACGCGTACGTTGCTTTTCTACGAATCGAGTCATCGCGTCGTCGAGTCGCTGGCCGACATGGCGCAGGCGTTCGGCGCCGAGCGCCACGCGGTGCTGGCGCGCGAGCTCACCAAGTTGTTCGAGACGGTGCTGGACGACACGCTCGGCGCGCTGGCCGAGCGCGTCGCGCAAGACGCCGATCAGCAGCGCGGCGAATTCGTCTTGCTGATCGCCGGCGCGGAAGCCGCCGATGACGCGGCGAGGTTGGCCGAAGGCCGTCGCGTCTTCGAACTGCTGCGCAAGGAGCTGCCGCCGAGCCGCGCCGCTAAACTGGCGAGCGAGATCACCGGCGCATCGCGCAAGGCGTTGTATCTCGTTCAAGACGATGCGGGGTGAAGCCATGTCGAGCGTGTTGCAACAGGCTGCTGAGCGTGCGCAGCGTTATCTCGAGGGACTGCAGCGGCGCGCAGTCGCACCCGATCCGCACGCGGTGGCCGCGCTCGATGCGTTGGACACGGCGCTGCCGGACACACCGAGCGAGCCATCGGACGTGCTCGCGCAGCTCGATCGCTACGGCTCGCCCGCGACCATGGCCATGGCCGGGCCGCGCTTCTACGGCTTCGTGATCGGCAGCGCCTTGCCGGCGGCGCTGGCGGCGAATTGGCTGGCCTCGGCGTGGGATCAGAACACCGGCTACTACAACATCACGCCGGTCACGGCGCGGCTGGAGCAGACCGCGTTGCGTTGGTTGCTGGAACTGCTCGACCTGCCGCGCGCCAGCGGCGGCGCGTTCGTCACCGGTGCGAACGTGGCGAATTTCGTCGGCCTCGCCGCCGCGCGGCACGCGGTGCTGGCGCAGGTCGGCTGGAAGGTCGAAGCGGACGGGCTGTTCGGCGCACCGCCGATCCACGTGCTGGTTGGCGAGGAAGCGCATCCGACGCTGATCAAGTCACTCGGCCTGCTCGGCCTCGGCCGCACGCGCGTGACGCGCATTCCCGCCGACGCGCAAGGGCGCATGCGCATCGGCGCGTTGCCGACAGCGTTCTCCGGACCGACCATCATTTGTACACAAGTTGGCAATGTAAACACCGGCGCCTGCGACGACGTCGCCGCGGTGCGCGAGCGCGCCGGCAGCGACGTCTGGCTGCACGTCGACGGCGCATTCGGCCTGTGGGCACGCGCGGCGCCGTCGCGGCACGCGCTGGTGCGCGGCATCGACGTCGCCGATTCCTGGGCGACGGATGCGCACAAATGGCTGAACGTGCCGTACGACAGCGGCCTTGCGTTCGTGCGCGATGCGCGTGCGCTGAGCGCAGCGATGGCGATCACCGCGGAATACCTGCCGACCGACAGTCCGTGGCGCAACCCGTCGGATTTCACGCCCGAGCTGTCGCGTCGCGCACGCGGCGCGGACGTGTGGGCGGCGCTGAAAAGCCTGGGCCGCAGTGGCGTGGCCGAGATGATCGAACGCAACTGCCGACAGGCGCGGCGTTTCGCCGCGGCGCTGTCCGGCGCCGGCTTCGACGTGCTCAACGACGTCGTGCTCAATCAGGTGCTGGTCGCGTTCGGCGACGCGGCGCGCACGCAGCGCACGATCGCGGCACTGCAAGCCGACGGCACTTGCTGGTGCGGCGGCACCGTTTGGCAGGGGCGCAGCGCGATGCGCATCAGCGTGTGCTCGTGGGCGACCACCGACGACGACGTCGAGCGCAGCATCGAGGCGATGATTCGCGTGGCGCACGCGAACGTGTAGTCAGCGCTGCGCGCGGTAGCCAGCGCGTGTGCCGTGGTTCGCGTAGAATACGCGGCGGAGTCGGCCAGACAGTCGCGTCGTTCGCGAGAACGCCGAGGAAAGTCCGGGCTCCACAGGGCAGGGTGCCAGGTAACGCCTGGGCGGCGCGAGCCGACGGATCAGTGCAACAGAAAACATACCGCCGATGGCCCGCGAGGGATCAGGTAAGGTTGAAATGGTGCGGTAAGAGCGCACCGCGCGCGGGGACAACGCCGCGTGGCAAGGCAAACCCCACCCGGAGCAAGACCGAATAGGGGAGCATGGCGTGGCCCGCGTCGCTCCCGGGTAGGTTGCTTGAGCCCGATGGCGACATCGGGCCTAGAGGAATGACTGTCCACGACAGAACCCGGCTTATCGGCCGACTCCGCCTTTGCATTACTTGGTCGGTGAAGCACTCGCTCTATCGGCTTCGGATAGGGAGCCATGCTTCCACATCCCCCGTGCTGCGCGCCTTCGGCGCGACGCCCCCTTGACTCAAGGGGGCTCAGCTTGGCGGCTGGTTCGTGCGACTACGCGATGGCCGTAGCGTTCCGTCATTCCGGCAGGGGCTGCCCGAATCCAGGCACAGGGACGTGAGTCTCACCCGGTGTGAGGCTTGCCATCCATGGCTTGGATGACCAGCTCCGCTGTTAGAAGCGACCGGCAGCCCCTGCCGGAACGACGGTTTTCTTGGTACCGACGAACGGCCCAAATGCCAATATTTTCCTTGTTTGGAAATAATATACTAATATAAAAAATTATAAATGTACTTGTGGAATAAGTTCTGCATCGATGCTGCAAGCACTCCGCCACAGCGCCTTTTGCTCGTCATTTCAGCGCAAGCTGGAATGCAGTTCTTGCCTCGTTCTGCGTTTCCACCACGCCCGGACAGGCACAATTCCATCCCCGACGAATTTTGCTGCGTCGCAACATCAGATGCGCTCAAATTACGCTAGCGTCCGCTAGGGAAAAATCAATAAATTCAAAGTGCTTTCTCGCACTCCTGAGAACTAACGCGAATTCTTAACAAAACCGCGTCTTTCTCGTTGATCTGCAAGCAATTTTCCCTTGACACGCTCGGGTGCCGGGGCTAATGTTCGCGTCGGTGGGATTTCGTGGTTTTTTGTGGGACCGACGCGGGACGGGGTGATGTTCCAAGGCGAGACGGCAATTACGCTCGACGACAAGGGTCGCATGGCCGTGCCCACGGCTTATCGCGAGCTCATCGGGTCGGCGTGCGCGAATCGTCTGGTGTTCACCTACAACCCGTTCGAGCACGGTTGCCTGTGGCTGTTTCCGTATCCCGAGTGGGAGAAGGTGCGCGATCAGGTGAACGCGCTGTCGAGCGTCAAGCGCGTGCATCGCGACCTGCAGCTGAAGCTGGTCGGCGCGGCGGCGAGCGTGGATCTCGACGGCAATGCACGCGTGCTGGTGCCCGCGAGCCAACGCAACGCAGCGGGTATCGAGAAGCGCGCGGTGTTGCTCGGCATGAACAACAAATTCGAGCTGTGGAGCGAACAGGCCCACTTGAACAAGATCCGGCTGACGATCGATGAGCAGGAGCTCAGCGACGAGATGCTGGCGATGAAGTTGTGAGGAGCGCACACGTGCGCGTCCTGGTGAACATGGAAACTCAGGACGAACTTCACATCCCGGTGATGCTGGACGAGGCGATTGCGGCGCTGGCCATTCGCGCCGACGCTACGTACCTCGACGGCACTTTCGGGCGCGGCGGCCACGCGCGCGCGATCCTGGCGCGGCTCGGGCCCGGCGGGCGTCTGTTGCTGATGGATCGCGATCCGAGCGCGGTGGCGGCAGCGCGGCGTGAATTCGCCGGCGACGCGCGTGTCGCGATCCGGCACGGCAATTTCGCCGATCTGGCCGACTGGGACGCGGCGCGTGCGGGGCTGGACGGCGTGCTGCTCGATCTCGGCGTGTCCTCGCCGCAGCTGGACAACGCCGCGCGCGGTTTCAGCTTCCAGACCGATGCGCCGCTGGACATGCGCATGGACCCGAGCCACGGCGAGAACGCCGCGCAGTTCCTTGCGCGCGCCAGCGAGAGCGAAATCGCCGACGTGCTGTGGAAGTTCGGCGAGGAACGTATGAGCCGGCGCATCGCGCGGGCGCTCGTCGAGCAGCGCCGTGCGCAGCCGCTGGCGCGCACCGGCGAGCTGGCCGAGCTGGTCGCACGCACGCTCGGCCGGCGCGAGCCGGGCAAGCATCCCGCCACACGCACGTTCCAGGCGCTGCGCATCGCGGTGAACGGCGAACTCGACGCCATCGAACAGGGCTTGGTTGCCGCGGTCGACTGCCTCAAGGCAGGCGGTCGACTCGCCGTGATCAGCTTCCATTCGCTCGAAGACCGCATCGTCAAACAGTTCCTGCGCGACCAGTCGCAGCAACCGGCCGGCAAACGCGGCTTGCCGCCGCCGGTGCCGGAGCATTTGCGCCTGAAGCTGATCGGTCACGCGCAATTCCCGGGCGATGCAGAGTTGGAACGCAACCCGCGCGCGCGCAGCGCCGTGTTGCGCGTGGCGGAGCGTCTGCCATGAAGCGCGTCGGCGCCGGCATCGTGTTGTTGCTGCTGCTGGCCGTGATCGGCAGCGCGCTCGGCGTGGTGTACGCGCGCGAACAGAACCGTCGTCTGTTCGTCGAGTACACGCAGCAGCACAAGGAACGCGACGATCTGAATGTCGAATTCAGCCGGCTCGAGCTGGAGCAGGCGACCTGGGCGGAGACCAACCGCATCGACCAGGTCGCGCGCGGGCAGCTCGGCCTGGTCCCGCCGGCGCCAGCCGATACCGTGGTCGTGAAGCGATGAGCGCCAAGCCTCGCCCGCACCCGATCAACGCGCGTGCACGCCTGTACGTCGTGCTGATGATGCTCGCGCTCGGATCGACCGCGCTGGTGGTGCGCGCGGTGGATCTGCAGATCGTGCGCAAGGATTTTTACCAAGAGCAAGGCGACGAGCGCTTCCTGCGCGAGATGCCGCTGCCGGTGTCGCGCGGCACGATCTACGATCGCAACGGCGAGCCGCTCGCCGTGTCCACGCCGGTGGAATCGATCTGGGCCAATCCCGGCGAGTTGCTCGAGCAGACGGCACGCCTGCCGGAGCTGGCCAAGGCGTTGGGTATCGATGCGGACGCGCTCAAAGCCAAGCTCGAGCAGCGCAAGGACAAGGAATTCGTCTATCTCAAGCGCCAGCTCAATCCGGACGACGCGGCCGATATCGTCAAGCTCGGCATTCCGGGCGTGTCCAGCCAGCGCGAATACCGGCGCTATTATCCGAGTGGTGAAGTCACTGCACACGTGATCGGCGTGACCAATGTCGACGATCACGGCCAGGAAGGGCTGGAACTCGCGTTCGACGAATGGCTGGCCGGCAAGCCGGGTGCGCAGCGTGTGATTCGCGACCGCCTCGGCCGTACCGTCGAAGACGTGGAGATGGCGCGCGAGCCGAAACCCGGGCGCGACATCACGCTGTCGATCGACCGGCGCATTCAATATCTGGCCTATCGCGAGCTCAAGACCGCGATCATGGAGCGCCACGCGAGTTCGGGCTCGATGGTGATTCTGGACGTGGCCAGTGGCGAGATTCTCGCCATGGTCAACCAGCCGTCGTTCAACCCGAACGCGCACGCGGCCGATCCCGCTTCGCGCCGCAACCGCGCGCTCACCGACGTGGTCGAGCCGGGTTCGACGATGAAGGCGTTCACGATCTCCGCCGCGCTGGAAAGCGGCAAGTGGAAGCCCGATTCGAAGATCGACACCTCGCCCGGTTCGTACGAGATCTACGGCAAGATCATCCACGACACGCACAACCACGGCCTGCTCACGCTCACCGGCGTGATCACCAAGTCGAGCAATATCGGCGCCGCGAAAGTGGCCGAGACGTTGTCGAAGGAATCGCTGTACGACGTGTACCGGCGCTTCGGTCTGGGCGAATCCACCGGCAGCGGGTTTCCCGGCGAATCGCCCGGCTTGCTGCCGCCGCCGTCGGCCTGGGGCCCGGTGGAAAAGGCCACGATTTCGTACGGCTACGGCCTCAACGTGACGCCGCTGCAGCTCGCACAAGGCTATGCCGCGCTGGCCAACAACGGCCGGCTGCGGTCGCCCACCTTCGTCAAGGATGCGCGCAATCCGGACAACGCGGTGATCGATCCCGCGATCGCACACACCGTGATGCAGATGCTGCAGACGGTGGTGATGCCGGGCGGCACGGCGTTTCCGCAGGCGGTGATCACGAACTACCAGGTGGCCGGCAAGACCGGCACGGCGCGCATGGCGCATGCGGGCAGCTATCAGAACCGCTACATCTCGCTGTTCGCCGGCGTAGTGCCGGCGAGCGCGCCGCGGTTGGTAGGGGTGGTGGTGATCAACGACCCGGGCAGCGGGCAGGGCGGCGCCTACTACGGCGCGCTGGTGGCCGCGCCGGTATTCGCCAAAGTGATGGACGGCGCGCTGCGCCTGCTCGACGTGCCGCCCGACAACGTGCAGCACTGGTTCGCGGGAGGTCCGCCGGCGCCTGCGCCGGCACAGTTGCCTTCGGCGGACGCGAACATCGACGACGCGGCCGAGGAAGTGCCATGAGCGCGCGCCGCCTGGCCGAACTGCTCGACCGCATCGCCGACACGGCGCGTGCCGGCGATATCGTCGTCACGGGTCTCACGCTCGACTCGCGCGCCGTGCGCGCGGGCGATGCCTTCATCGCCTTGCGCGGCACGACTGCGCACGGTGTGACGTTTGCCCCGGCGGCGTTGGCGTCGGGTGCTTCCGCGGTGATCGCCGAAGCACCCGCGCCGCCCGCTTTTGCTGCGGATGCGCTCAGCACTTCCGCAGCACCTTTCTTCTGGATCGATGATTTGCGTGCGCAGGTCGGCGAAATCGCCGCGCGCTTCTTCGCACGGCCGTCGGCGTCGCTGGACGTGATCGGCGTGACCGGCACGAACGGCAAGACCTCGACCGTGCAGCTGCTGGCGCAAGCACTCGAATTGCTCGGCGCGCGCGCGGCGACGATCGGCACGCTCGGCGCGGGCCTGGTCGGCGCGATCCGCGCCGGCGAGCGCACCACACCGGATGCCGTCAGTGTGCAAGGTCTGCTCGCGGAATTCCGCGATGGCGGCGCCAGCCACGTCGCTATGGAGGTGTCCTCGCACGCGCTCGAACAAGGGCGTGTCAACGCGGTCGACTTCGATGTCGCCGTGTTCACCAATCTGACGCGCGATCACCTCGACTACCACGGCACGATGCAAGCGTACGGCGCGGCCAAGTCCAAGCTGTTCGCGTGGCCGGGACTGCGCGCGGCGGCGATCAACGCGGACGACGCGTTCGGCCGCGAGCTCGCGGCGCGCCTGCCGAGCCAGGTGCAGCGCCTGCGCTATGCGATCGATGCCGAGGCGGAAATCCGCGCGGCGGCGGTGCGCACCGGCGGCGCCGGCCTGGCCTTTTCGCTGCACACCCCGTGGGGCGACGGTGCGATCGAAAGCCCGCTGCTCGGCCGCTTCAACGTGTTCAACCTGATGGCGGTGGCGGCGTGCCTGGGTGCGCTCGGGTATACGTTTGCACAAATCCAAAACGTGCTGCCGCGCCTCGCACCGGTGGCCGGGCGCATGAACCGCCTCGGCGGCACGGCGCGCGTGCCACTTGCCGTCATCGACTACGCGCACACGCCCGACGCGCTGGAACAAGCGCTGACCAGCCTGCGCGCGCACTGCGCCGCCAAGCTGGTGTGCGTGTTCGGCTGCGGCGGCGAGCGCGATGCCGGCAAGCGTCCGCTGATGGGCGCGATCGCCGAGCGTTTGGCCGACCGCGTGATCGTTACCGACGACAACCCACGCGGCGAAAACGGCGATGCGATCGTCAAGCAGATCGTCGCCGGCTTGTCGCGTCCCGAGCGCGCCGTCGTCGAACGCGATCGCGCCGCGGCGATCGGCTTTGCGCTGCGCAGTGCGCAGCCGGGAGACGTGGTGCTGATCGCCGGCAAAGGGCATGAGCCGTACCAGGAAATTGCCGGGCGCAAGCTGCCGTTCGACGATCTGGACGTCGCGCGCCGCGCGCTGGAGGCTCGCGCATGAAACTGCGCCTCTCCGAAATCACCGCCTACACGGAGGGGCGCCTGCACGGTGCGGACGTGCTCGTGCACGGCGTGTTCACCGACACGCGCAAGCCGCAGCCGGCCGCGTTGTTCGTCGCGCTGGTCGGCGAAACGTTCGACGCGCATCACTTCGTCGACGTGGCCAAGCAAGGCGGCGCGGCCGCGGCGCTGGTCGCGCGCAAGCTCGATATCGACCTGCCGCAGGTCGTGGTGCCGGATACGCAACTCGCCCTCGGCCGCCTCGCCGCCGCGGTGCGTGCGCAGCGCTCGGCGCGCGTGATCGGCATCACCGGCTCGAACGGCAAGACCACGGTCAAGACGCTGCTCGCGTCGATCCTGGGACTGCACGGCCGCACACACGTCAATGCCGGCAATCTCAACAACGAAATCGGCTTGCCGCTGTCGATCCTGGCGATGCCCGAAGACACCGAATACGCTGTGCTCGAAATGGGCGCCGGCAAGCCCGGCGATATTGCCTATCTTGCCGCCATCGCCAAGCCAGAAATCGGGCTCGTCAACAACATCGCGCCGGCCCATCTTGAGCGCATGGGTACGCTCGAAGGCATTGCCGAAACCAAAGGTGCGATCTACAGCGCGTTGCCGCCACACGGCACGGCGGTGATCAACGCGGACGACGCATTCGCGCCGCTGTTCGCGCGGCTCGCCGGTACGCGGCGCACGCTGCGTTTCGGCCTGGAGCAGGCCGGCGACGTGCACGGCGACATCGAAACGCTCGGCGCGAAATCGCAATTCGTTCTCTCAACTGCGGGTGAACGCAGCGCGATCGCACTGCCGCTCGCCGGCCGCCACAACGTGCAGAATGCGCTGGCCGCAGCGACGCTGGCGCTGGCGCTCGAGGTGCCGCTGGCGACGATCAAACGCGGGCTCGAAGCCGCGGCGCCGGTGCATGGGCGTTTGATCCGTCATGCCATGCCGGCGGGCTGGACACTGATCGACGACAGCTACAACGCCAACCCCGGCTCGACGGCAGCGGCGATTTCCACGCTTGCGACGGAACCGGGCGAAGCCTGGTTGGTGCTCGGCGACATGCGCGAGCTGGGCGCCGATGCGGCAAAACTGCACGCGCAGATCGGCGCGCTCGCGCGCGAGCGCGGCATTGCGCGCCTGTACACGGTCGGTGCGTTGTCGCATGAAGCAGCGCACGCATTCGGCGCGGGCGCGCATCACTTCGACGATCAGGGTGCGCTCGCCGCGACGCTCGCGCATGAGGTGCGCCCGGGCATTCGCGTGCTGGTAAAAGGCTCGCGCGGCTCGGCCATGGACCGGGTGGTGCGCTCGCTGCTCGGCGACAACAACGGCCATTCCGGCGGCGGAGGTGCGCGGCATGCTGCTTGAACTGGCCGAATGGCTGCGTGGACAAGTCAGTGTTTTCCACTTGTTCCAATACGTCACCTTCCGCACCATCATGGGCGCGCTGACGGCACTCGTGGTCGCGCTGCTGCTCGGTCCGGATCTGATCCGCAAACTCGCGGAAGTGAAGGCGGGGCAGGTGGTGCGCAACGACGGTCCGCAGTCGCATCTGTCCAAGGCCGGCACGCCGACCATGGGCGGTGCGCTGATCCTGTTCGCGGTCGCGGTCGCGACGCTGCTGTGGTCCGATCTGCGCAATCGCTATGTCTGGATCACGCTGGGCGTGACCATCGCGTTCGGCGTGATCGGCTTCTACGACGACTACAAGAAACTGGTGCTCAAGGACAGCCGCGGCCTGATCGCGCGCTGGAAGTATTTCTGGCAGTCGGTGGTGGGACTGAGCGCTGCGATCGGTCTGTACTGGGTGCTGCAGCAGGATTCGCCGAATGCGATCGCGCTGTACGTGCCGTTGTTCAAGCAGGTCGCCATTCCGCTCGGCGTCGTGTTCGTGGGTGTGGGCTATTTCATGATCGTCGGCTTTTCGAACGCGGTGAATCTCACCGACGGTTTGGATGGTCTGGCGATCATGCCGACCGTGCTGGTCGCGTCCGCGCTCGGCGTGTTCGCCTATGCCGCCGGCCACAGCGTGTTCGCGACCTACCTGCAGATTCCCGCCGTTCCGGGTGCCAGCGAACTGTGCATCTTCTGCGGCGCGTTGGCCGGAGCGGGGCTCGGCTTCCTGTGGTTCAACGCGTATCCGGCCCAGGTGTTCATGGGCGACGTCGGTGCGCTCGCGGTGGGTGCGGCGCTGGGCACCGTGGCGGTGATCGTGCGTCAGGAAATCGTGCTGCTGATCATGGGTGGCGTGTTCGTGATGGAAACGGCGTCGGTGATCCTGCAGGTCGCCAGCTACAAGCTCACCGGCAAGCGCATCTTCCGCATGGCACCGATCCACCATCATTTCGAATTGAAAGGCTGGCCCGAGCCGCGCGTGATCGTGCGTTTTTGGATCATCAGCGTCGTGCTGGTGTTGATTGGCCTGGCTACGTTGAAGGTGCGTTGAGTGATGTTCGGCTTCGGCAAACAAGCGACACGCCGCGATGAGACCAAGGGTCGCTACGACCTCGGGCTCATCCTGGCTGCGATCGCCTTGGCCAGTCTCGGCGTGGTCATGGTGGGCTCCAGCTCGATCGCGATCGCCGACGGGCAGCATGTCGGGCCGTTCCACTATCTGATCCGCCACGTCGTGTTCCTCACGCTCGGCGTGATCCTGTGCGGCATGATGATGCGCATCGAACTCGACTGGTTCGAGCGCAATGCGTTCACGCTGCTGCTGTTCGCGGTGATCCTGCTGCTGCTGGTGTTCGTGCCCGGCTTGGGCATGCGCATCAACGGTGCTCGCCGCTGGATTCATCTGGGGCTCGCCGGCTTTCAGTCGGTCGAGGCGGTGAAACTGTTGTTCATCATCTACATCGCCAGCTACCTGGTGCGCCAGCGCGACAGTGTGCAAGGCCGCTTCTTCGGCGTGGTCAAGCCGCTCGGCGTGGCGGTGGTGATGGTCGCGCTGCTGCTGGCGCAGCCGGATTTCGGCAGCGCCGCGCTAATCATCGCGACCACGATCGGCATGGTCTGGCTGGGTGGTGCGCGCATGCGCAACCTCGCCTACATGGCGATTCCGGTGATGCCGGCGATCGCCTGGGCGGCACTCACTTCCGACTACCGCGTCAAACGCCTGACCTCGTTCCTCAACCCGTGGGAGCATCCGTTCGACGACGGCTTCCAGTTGACGCAGGCGCTGATCGCGATCGGCCGTGGCGAGTGGTTCGGCGTGGGGCTCGGCGGCAGCGTGCAAAAGCTTTTCTACCTGCCCGAGGCGCACACCGACTTCATTCTCGCCGTGATCGCCGAGGAGCTTGGTCTGGCCGGTATCGTGTTGGTGTTGGTGCTGTTCGCCGCGCTGGTCGGCCGCGCCTTGATGCTGGGGCTGCGCGCGGTCGAGCAGGGCCAGCGCTTTGCCGGCTACTGTGCGTTTGGCGTTGGCCTGTGGCTCGGGTTGCAGACCTTGGTCTCGATCGGCGTGAATCTCGGCGTGTTGCCGACCAAGGGCTTGACGCTGCCGTTGATCAGTTCGGGCGGCTCCAGTGTGCTGATGACCTGCGCTGCGATCGGCTTGTTGCTGCGCGTGAGCTACGAAGTGACGCGGCCGCGGCCGCCGGAGTCGCAGATCGTCAATCCCGCGGCCCTGTTGCGCGATGTGCGCGGAGGCCGCGCATGAGCGCCGCCGCGGAAAAACCCGTGCTGATCATGGCCGGCGGCACCGGCGGGCACATCTTCCCCGGCATCGCCGTGGCACAGGAGCTGCGCACGCGCGGCGTGCCGGTGTTGTGGCTGGGCGCGGACGGCGGCATGGAAACCCGCGTCGTGCCGCAGCACGGCCTGCCGATCGAAACGATCGCGATTCGCGGTCTGCGCCGCAAAGGCATACTGACCACGTTGAGCATGCCGCTGCGTCTGGCGCGCGCCGTGCTCGCCGCACGCGGCGTGCTGAAGCGGCACGCGCCGCGCAGTGTGTTGTCGATGGGCGGCTACGCGGCCGCGCCGGGCGGGCTCGCCGCACGTTTCTCGCGCGTGCCGCTGGTCGTGCACGAGCAGAACCGTATCGCTGGTGTCACCAACCGCCTGCTCGCGCGGCACGCGCGCCGCGTGCTGACCGGGTTTGCCGGCGCGTTTCGCAACGAAGAATGGGTCGGCAATCCGGTGCGTGCCTCGATCGCGCAATTGCCGGCGCCGGAAGAACGCTACGCGCGCCGCGACGGTGCGCTGCACCTGCTCGTGCTCGGCGGCAGCCAGGGCGCGCAAAGCTTGAACGCCGCGTTGCCCGAAATGCTGCGCCGGCGCGGCGCGAAAATGCCGGTGTTCGTACGCCATCAATGCGGCGAAGCGCATTTCGACAAAGCGCGCGCGGCGTATCTCGCCGCGAACATCGAAGCCGACGTCGTGCCGTTCGAGAAGGACATGGCCGGCGCCTACGCCTGGGCCGATCTGGTGATTTGCCGCGCCGGCGCGCTGACGCTCGCCGAACTCGCCGCGGCCGGCGCACCCGCGATCCTGGTGCCGTATCCGCACGCGGTCGACGATCACCAGACCAAGAACGCCGAAGCGATGGTCGCTGCCGGCGGTGCACGCCTGGTGCCGGAAGGGCCCGACTTCGTCAAACGCCTGGGCGCGGAGTTCGAACAAATCGGCGAGCGCGCCAAGCTGGTGACGATGGCGAAGGCCGCGCGCACGCTGGCCAAGCCGGACGCCGCCAAGCGCATCGCGGACGCCTGTATCGAGGTGGCGAAATGAACGCGACCTCCTTTACTTTTGCTGTCAGCCCCCATGAGTCAAGGGGGCGAGCGCTTCGCGCAGCAAAGCGCTCAGGGTTGTGGGAGTGCGGCGCCGCATTCGAAGCTCAAGAAATCGGGCTCTCATGTATTGCCCTATTCGAGGGGGCCGCATGATCGCGCGTCGCCTCGCCACGCACGGCGACATCATGCTGGATTTCCGCCGCGTGCATTTCGTCGGCATCGGCGGCGCGGGCATGAGCGGCATTGCCGAAGTACTGCACAACCTCGGCTACGCGGTGTCGGGATCGGACAAATCCGACTCGGTCGTGACGCGCCGCCTGAGCGGTCTTGGTATACAAATCCACAAAGGCCACGAGGCCGCGAACGTCGCCGACGCCGACGTGCTGGTGGTGTCGAGCGCGATCAAGCCGGACAATGCGGAGCTCGTCGCCGCGCGCGAGAAGCGCATGCCGGTGGTGCCGCGCGCGGAGATGCTCGGCGAATTGATGCGCTTCCGGCGCGGCATCGCGGTCGCCGGCACGCACGGCAAGACCACGACCACGAGCCTCGTTGCGAGCGTGCTGGCCGAAGGCGGATTGGACCCGACCTTCGTGATCGGTGGCCAGCTGCTCGCCGCCGGCACGCACGCGCGGCTCGGCACGGGCGAGTATCTGGTCGCCGAGGCGGACGAATCGGATGGCTCGTTCCTGCTGCTCAATCCGGTGATCGCGATCGTCACCAACATCGACGCCGATCACCTGGAAAACTACGCCGGCGATTTCGCGCTGGTGAAAAAGGCGTTCGGCGATTTCCTGCACCGGCTGCCGTTTTATGGCGTGGCGGTGCTGGGCGTGGACGACGCGGAAGTCGCGCAACTGGCCGAGTCCATCGCGCGCCGCGCGCTCACCTACGCCGTCGGGCGCGACGCCGACGTGCGCGCCAGCGACGTGCGTCAAGACGGCGCGCGCATGCACTTTGCGCTGCATTTGCCGCAGACCGCGCAGCCGCTGCCCGTCACACTCAATCTGCCCGGCATGCACAACGTGCAGAATGCGCTCGCGGCGGCGGCAGTGGGTTGGCAGCTCGGCGTGGAGCCGGCGGCGATCGCGCAAGCGCTCGGCGCATTCCAAGGCGTCGGGCGGCGCTTCCAGTTTCGCGGTGAACTCGCGCTCGATGCGGGCAAGGCGCTGCTGGTGGACGACTACGGCCATCACCCGCGCGAACTCGCGGCGGTGTTCGCGGCCGCGCGCGGCGGCTGGCCGCAACGCCGGCTCGTGGTCGCGTTCCAGCCGCACCGCTACACGCGCACGCGCGACTTGCTCGACGATTTCGCCAACGTGCTCGCGGACGTGGACGTGCTCGTGCTCACCGACGTCTATCCCGCCGGCGAAGCGCCGATCGCCGGCGCGGACGGCCGCGCGCTGGCGCGCGCAGTGCGCGCGCGCGGCAAGGTGGATCCGGTATTGGTCGAGCACCCGCGCGATTTGCGCACGACGTTGCCGGCGCTGCTCGCCGACGGCGATTTGCTGCTGATGATGGGCGCGGGCGACATCGGTGCCGCCGCGACGGAGCTGGCGGCGGCCGGCGAGTTGAAAAGTGGAAAATTGAACTAATGCACATCACCGACCCCAAACAATTCGGACGCGTCGCGGTCGTGATGGGCGGCAGCTCGGCCGAGCGCGAGGTATCGCTCGACTCGGGCCGTAACGTGCTCGCGGCGCTGCGCGCGCGCGGCGTGGACGCGCACGGCATCGACGGCATTCCGGCACTGCTCGACGCGTTGCGCGCGGGCCATTTCGCGCGCGTGTTCAACATCCTGCACGGCCGCGGCGGCGAGGACGGCGTATTGCAGGGCGCGCTGCTTTCGCTCGGCGTGCCGTGCACCGGTTCGGGCGTGCTCGGATCGGCGCTGTCGATGGACAAGATCCGCACCAAACAGGTGTGGCAGGCGCTCGGGCTGCCGACGCCGGGTTACGTGCGGCATCGTGCCGGCGACGACATCGGCGCGGCGATCGCTCAGCTCGGCATGCCGGTGGTGGTGAAGCCGTCACACGAAGGTTCCAGTGTGGGCATCACGCGCGTGCGTGCGCAGGCCGATCTCGCCGACGCGCTCGCGCTCGCCGCGCGCTACGACGGCGAGTTGGTGATCGAGCAGATGATCGAGGGCGAGGAGTACACCGTCGGCATCTTGCAGGGCGCGGCGCTGCCTTCGATCCGCATCGTGCCGGCCGGCGAGTTCTACGATTACCACGCGAAATACGTCGCCGAAGACACGCAATATATTTGTCCTGGCATGGACGAAGCGGGCGAGCGCGACATCCGCGCACTCGCGCTGCGCGCGTTCGAGGCGGCGGGCTGTGCCGGCTGGGGCCGTGTCGACATCATGCGTGATACGAGCGGGCGCGATACGAGCGGGCGTGACCGCGTCGGAAAATTCTTCCTGCTCGAAGTAAACACGACGCCCGGCATGACCAGCCACTCGCTGGTGCCGAAGGCCGCGCGCGCCGTCGGCATCGAGTTCGAGGACCTTTGCTGGCGCATTCTGGAGACGTCGTTCATGGAGGAGGCGCGATGAGCGGCCGCTTCCTGCTCAAGCTGACGGCCTGGACGATCGCGCTCACGCTCGTGGCGTTGCCGGTGATCGGCGTGCTCAACGGCTGGTTCGCGGTGGAGCGCTGGCCGGTGCGCTACGTCGAGGTCGAGGCGGAATACAACCACGTCAGTGCCGAGCAGATCCGTGCGGCGGCCGCGGCGCACCTGGGGCCGGGATTTTTCGCGCTGAATCTGGAAGAGGTACGTGCCGCGGTGGCGGCGTTGCCGTGGGTGGAAGCCGTCGAGGCGCGCAAACACTGGCCGGACACGCTGCTGCTCGTGGTGCGCGAGCGCCAGCCGTTCGCGCGCTGGGGCGACAAGCGGCTGATCGGCCGCGACGGCAGCCTGTTCAGCGTGCCGGGCGCCGAGACGATCGAGGGACTGCCGAATCTGGACGGGCCGGACGACGCGCTCGGCAGCGTTGTGGATTTTTATACCCAGACCCAAAAGGCGTTCAGCGGTAGCGGCCTGACGCCGGTCGGCGTGAAGCTCAGCGGCCGGGGCAGCTGGAAACTGTCGCTCGCCGGTGGCGCCGAGATCATGCTCGGGCGCGAACATCTCGACGCGCGCATCCAGCGCTTCCTCGACGTGCTGCCGCGCCTGTCCGCCGACCATCCGGCGGGCTTCGTGCGCGCCGATCTGCGCTACAGCAACGGTTTCGCGATTCAGTGGAGCGCGCCCGCAGTGCCTACGCCCAAGCCCGTCGCCGGAGCGCCGATATGAAATCCAGCATGTCTGGTTCGATCACGAGGCTCCGTTCGAGCACGAGGAACGCATGAAAACGAAAAGCGAAAAATCGCTGATCGTCGGGCTCGATATCGGCACATCGAAAGTGATGGCGATCGTCGGCGAATACGCGCCCGGCGAAACCGTCGAGGTGATCGGCATCGGCTCGCACGCTTCGCACGGTTTGAAGCGCGGCGTCGTGGTCGACATCGAATCCACCGTGCAATCGATCCAGCGCGCGATCGAGGAGGCCGAGCTGATGGCCGGCTGCGAGATCCGCTCGGTGTACGCCGGCATTTCCGGCAGCCACATCGTCGGGCGCAATTCGCACGGCACGGCGCCGATCCGCGATCGCGAAGTCACCGCGGAAGACGTCGAGCACGTGCTGGACGCGGCCTGCGCAGTGGCGATCCCGGCCGACCAGCGCGTGCTCTACAAGGAGCCGCAGGAATACATCATCGACGGTCAAGAAGACATCCGCCATCCGATCGGCATGAGCGGCGTGCGCCTGGAAGCGAACGTGCACATCGTCAGCGGCGCGGTTTCGTCCGCGCAGAACATCACCAAGTGCGTGCAGCGCTGCGGCCTGCAGGTCGACGATTTGATTCCCGCGGCGATCGCCTCGAGCAAGGCGATCCTGGTGCAGGACGAGCGCGAGCTCGGCGTGTGCCTGGTCGATATCGGCGCGGGCACGACGGACATCGCGATCTTCACGCAAGGCGCAATCCGCCATACCGCATCCTTGCCGATCGGCGGCGACCAGGTGACGAACGACATCGCGCAGGGTTTCCGCACGCCGACCGCGCACGCTGAAGAGATCAAGGTGAAGTACGCCTGCGCGCTGGCGCAGCTCGCGCACGCGGAGGAAACCATCCAGGTGCCGAGCGTGGGCGATCGTCCGCCGCGGCGTCTGGCGCGCCAGACGCTGGCCGAGTGGGTGCAGCCGCGTTACGAGGAATTGTTCGGCATGGTGCAGGCGGAACTGCGGCGCTCCGGGTACGAGAGCCTGGTCGCCGCCGGCATCGTGCTGACGGGCGGTGCGTCGAAGATGGAAGGGGTGGTGGAGCTTGCGGAAGAAGTCTTTCACCTGCCGGTGCGCGTCGGCTTGCCGCAGCACGTGAGCGGGCTGTCCGACGTGGTCGGCAATCCGATTTACGCCACCGGTGTGGGCCTGTTGTTGTACGGCGGCAAACAGGAAAGCGTGCGCGGGCCGGTGGCGGCGCCTGGGATCACTAGCGGTGTGAGCACGGCTTGGGAGCGGGTGCTGCATTGGTTCAAAGGAGAGTTTTGATTCGGCTTTAGCCCCTCTCCCATCGGGAGAGGGCTCCCGGTGGGAGAAGGAAAGAGCAAGGCTTCGTGCCTTCTCCGGTGGGAGAAGGGCGAAAAAGAGCACAGCAGCCGCGCAGGGAAGCGCGGCAGGGTCCGAAACGGACCTGGCCCGCAAGGGCAAACGCTGCCGGACATGCGCCTGTCCGGCAGCAGCGGCGACGCGCGGAGCGCGATCGCGGCGAAAGATAACGATTTGCGGCATTTCTAGCGGAGGTTGGGACATGTTCGAACTGGTCGAGAGGCTCGCACCGAATGCGGTGATCAAGGTGATCGGTGTCGGCGGCGGCGGAGGTAATGCTGTCGCGCACATGGTCAATTGCCACGTCGATGGCGTGGATTTCATCTGCGCGAACACAGACGCGCAGGCATTGAAGAGCAGTGGTGCCAAGATGACGCTGCAGCTCGGCGGCAACGTGACCAAAGGATTGGGCGCCGGCGCCAACCCGGAGGTGGGGCGCCAAGCGGCGCTCGAGGATCGCGAACGCATCGTCGAGACGCTGAGCGGCGCCGACATGGTGTTCATCACCTGCGGCATGGGCGGCGGCACCGGCACCGGCGCGGCACCCGTGGTCGCGCAGCTGGCCAAGGAAATGGGCATTCTCACGGTCGCGATCGTGACCAAGCCGTTTCCGTTCGAAGGCCGGCGGCGCATGCAGGTCGCTTTGAAAGGCATCGAAGATCTGTCGCAGCACGTGGATTCGCTGATCACGGTACCCAACGAAAAGCTGCTGACGGTGCTCGGCCGCGAAGTGACGCTGCTGTCGGCGTTCAAGTCGGCCAACGACGTGCTGCTCGGCGCGGTGCAGGGCATCGCCGACCTGATCACTCGGCCGGGCTTGATCAACGTCGACTTTGCCGATGTGCGCACCGTGATGTCCGAAATGGGCATGGCAATGATGGGCACCGGTACCGCCCGCGGCGACGACCGTGCGGTGGCGGCGGCCGAGGCGGCCATCAACAATCCGCTGCTCGAGGACGTCAACCTGTCCGGCGCGTGCGGCATTTTGGTGAACGTCACCGCCGGTCCGAACCTGACGATGCGCGAATTCGACGAGATCGGCCAGGTCGTGCACCAGTTTGCTTCCGAAGACGCCACCGTGGTGGTCGGCACCGCATTGGACCCGGAATTGCAGGACGACGTGCGCGTAACGGTGGTCGCCACCGGTCTGAACCGGGGCGCGTTGCGGCAGTCCGTACGGCGCGAGGAATTGGCGGTCGCCCAGCGACCACGCATCGTCGCCCGCACCGGGACGGACGATCTGCCGGCCGACTACACGCAACCCGTGCGGCCGAATCGTCCCGGTATGCCGGAAGCGCAGAAGAAGGTTGCCGTGGCGGCCGGCGAAGCGCAGATCGATTATCTGGATATTCCGGCCTTTTTGCGCCGCCAGGCGGACTGAAAAAAGACACAAACGCAGGACAAGATCGGAACATGGAGTATGTGTGAGCACGGCGGCGCAGCCGTGTAGACCAGTCGCCGACGGTGCGCGCACCGCGCCGTCGGCTTTTCTTGATGAACCAGCCCGGCACCCGCACGTCTGCATGTTGCATATCCGCCACATTGTGGGGGATTTGCACCGATTTACTTCTCTCGTGCCTCCCCCCTGTGCTACGATGCCGCGCGTTTTGCTAGCTCCCGCCCCAGGGGACACATAAGAAATGATCAGACAACGTACGCTCAAGAACGTTATTCGTGCGACGGGTGTCGGTCTTCACACCGGTGAAAAGGTTTATATGACGCTGCGGCCTGCGGCCGTGGACACGGGCATCGTGTTCCGTCGCGTCGACCTCAGTCCGGCCGTGGAGATCCGCTCCTCCTGCGAAAACGTCGGCGACACCCGCCTGTCCACCACGTTGGTAAAAGGCAACGTGCGGATCGCCACCATCGAACATTTGCTGTCGGCGATTGCCGGTCTCGGTATCGACAACGCCTACGTCGACTTGTCCGCGCCGGAAGTGCCGATCATGGACGGCAGCGCGGGTCCGTTCGTGTTTCTGCTGCAGTCGGCCGGCATCGAGGAACAATCCGCCGCCAAGCGCTTCGTGCGCATCAAGAAGCCGGTCATCGTGCGCGATGGCGACAAATGGGCGCGTTTCGAGCCCTTCGACGGCTTCAAGGTCGGCTTCTCCATCGATTTCGACCATCCGATCTTCACGCGCCGCACCTCCAGCGCGGAAATCGATTTCTCCACCACCTCGTTCGTCAAGGAAGTCTCGCGCGCGCGCACCTTCGGGTTCATGCGCGACATCGAGATGCTGCGCGAAAAGAACCTGGCGCTCGGCGGCTCGATGGACAATGCCATCGTGCTCGACGACTACCGCGTGCTGAACGAGGACGGTTTGCGTTACGAGGACGAATTCGTCAAGCATAAGATCCTCGACGCGATCGGCGACCTGTACCTGCTCGGCCACAGCCTGATCGGCGCGTTCTACGGCTACAAGTCGGGTCACGAGTTGAACAACAAGCTGCTGCGTGCCCTGATCGCAGAGGCGAAAGCGTGGGAAGAAGTGAGCTTCAGCGATCCGGCCAAAGCGCCGATTTCGTACGCTCACCCGGCTCAGGCGTTGTAAAACTAAAGCAGCCGTCACGGAATTGGCGGCTGGCGAGCGCATCATTTGCGCCGTGAGGAAAAAGAAGCTTCGGCAAGGGATGCCAATCGGAGGTAAGCGGCCCGCAGTTCCGGGTCGACGAGGGAATGTGCCGCCGTTTTGAGATGTTCGGCAGCGGCATAAGAAAGCGGCTTACGCCTGGTCTGCTCCGGGGGAACGGGGGGCAGGGGTGCCACTTTCACGGCAAATTTCTCGATCTGCAGGCCCGAGGCGACTCGTGCCTCGGCCAGCAGCGCGGTCTGGTAGAAGCGCAGTTTGGACGCCCAGACCGAGGAAGATGCCAGAAAGACAAGCCGTCCGGCACGCACGTCCGCCAAGCGACATTGGCGACGCAGCGCGTCCGGCAACGGTTGGCGCAGTTTTCTGTCGAGCGCATCCAAAGCACGCGCACGCTGAGCGAGCGCGGCGACGGGGTCGCACTCTGCGATCTTTTTCGCAGGGTTGCTGCGGGGACGCTTGGAAGAGGATTGCATGGCGTAGACTTAATCCGAAGCCCGGACGACATGAACATCATAATCGTCGCCAGACCTCACGCGACACCGACCGCGCTGAATCTGAAATGCTGGCGCATGCGCGCCAAGCTGTTCGCCGCCGCCGCCGTGTGCGTGCTTTGTTTCGGCGCTGCAGGTTTCGCAACGGCTTTTCTGCTGGCCAGTCCGCGCCAGAGCACGCTCAGCGACGTGGACGCCCTGCGTACGCAGATCAGCGCGCAGAAGCAGACCATCAACCAATTGGAAAAAGCCTCGCGCCGCGATCTGGACGCGCTTGCGTTGCAGCTCGGGCAGCTGCAGGCACAAGCCACGCGCCTGAATGCGCTCGGCCAACGCCTGGCGCAGGTCGGCAAGCTCGATGACGGCGAATTCGATTTCAACCGAGTGCCGGCCATGGGCGGGGCGGAAGATCCGAACGCAACCAACCACGCGCTGGATTTCAACCTCGCCGGCGACATCGCACAACTGCGCGGGCAATTCGACCGCGAGGAAATGCAGCTGACCGTGCTCGAAGACATGCTGCTGGACCGTAAAGTGGACAACGCGTTGTTGCCGCGCGGCTATCCGGTCACGACCGGCTACATCGGTTCCGGCTACGGCGCGCGTACCGACCCGATCAATGGCGAGGCCGAACATCACCTCGGCCTGGATTTCGACGCGCCGCAGGGCACCGAAATCAAGGCGGTCGCCGACGGCGTGGTGTCCTGGAATGGCGAGCGCAGCGGTTACGGCAACGTGGTCGAGATCGATCACGGCAACGGCTACATGACGCGCTATGCCCACAATCAGAAGAATCTGGTCGCGGTCGGTCAACGCGTGCATGCCGGGCAGGTGATCGCCCGGGTCGGCGAAACCGGGCGCGCAACCGGGCCGCACTGCCATTTCGAGGTCTGGTTGAACGGCCGCGCCGTCAACCCGCTGACCTACGTAAACGGCACCATCAAGAAAACTTGAAATAGGCCTTTAGGGCCCAACAGACTTGTATTGTGCGGAGGCCGCCGTATCATTCGGCGGCCTTTCGCGTTTCGCCACCGGCCAAAGCTCGGGCGGCGTGCAAAAATCCCCTTTTTCGAACAGTTCCTGACCATGTTGAATCGCATTTTGACGGGCATTTTCGGCAGCCGAAACGAACGGCTGTTGCGCCAGATGAACAAGACGGTGGCCAAGATCAACGGCCTCGAAGGCGCGATGAAAGCGCTGTCGGATGCGGAGCTCGCGGCCAAGACCGAGGAGTTCAAAGCGCGACTCGGCAAGGGCGAGACGCTCGAGCAGATCCTGCCCGAAGCGTTCGCGGTGATGCGCGAAGCCTCGCAGCGCGTGCTCGGCATGCGCCACTACGACGTGCAGCTGATCGGCGGCATGGTGCTGAATTCGGGCAAGATCGCCGAGATGCGCACCGGCGAAGGCAAGACCCTGGTCGCGACGCTGCCGGTGTACTTGAACGCGCTCGAAGGCAAAGGCGTGCACGTGGTGACGGTGAACGACTACCTCGCCCGGCGCGACTCCGCCTGGATGGGAAAAGTATACAAATTCCTGGGTCTGACGGTGGGCGTGGTCTACCCCGGCATGGACTACGGCGACAAGCGCGGCGCCTACTCCGCGGATATCACCTACGGCACCAACAACGAATTCGGTTTCGACTATCTGCGCGACAACATGGCGCTGTCGAAGGAACAACGCTACCAGCGTGGCCTGAACTACGCGATCGTCGACGAGGTGGATTCGATCCTGATCGACGAGGCGCGCACGCCGTTGATCATCTCCGGCCCGTCCGACGATTCGCCACAGCTGTATGTGCGCATCAACCGCATCGTGCCGAAGCTGCAGCGCCAGCAGAAGGAAGACGGCGCCGGCGATTATTTCGTCGACGAGAAGCAGAAGCAGGTGCACCTGTCCGAAGAGGGCATGGAGCACGCCGAACAAGTGCTGCGCGCCGAAGGCATCATCGGCCAGGACGAGAGCCTGTACGACGCCAAGCATCTGGCCGTGGTTCATCATCTCAACGCTGCATTGCGCGCGAACTCGCTCTATCACCGCGACCAGGAATACATCGTGCGGGACGGTGAGGTGATCATCGTCGACGAGTTCACCGGCCGTACGCTGGCCGGCCGGCGCTGGTCGGAAGGCTTGCACCAGGCGGTCGAAGCGAAGGAAGGCGTGCCGATCCAGCGCGAGAACCAGACGCTTGCCTCGATCACCTTCCAGAACTACTTCCGCATGTACAAGAAGCTGTCCGGCATGACCGGCACGGCGGATACAGAGGCGTACGAATTCCAGCAGATCTACGGCCTGGAAGTGGTGGTCATCCCCACCCACAAGCCGATGGTGCGCAAGGACAACCAGGACATCGTCTTCCTGAAGCAGAAGTTCAAATGGGAAGCGGTGATCGAGGACATCAAGGATTGCCACAGCCGCGGCCAGCCGGTGCTGGTCGGCACGACGTCGATCGAAACCTCCGAGCTTTTGTCCAATTTGTTGCAAAAGGAAAAAATTCCGCACGAGGTGCTGAACGCGAAGCAGCACGAGCGCGAAGCGCAAATCGTGGCGCAGGCCGGCCGTCCCGGTGCGGTGACGATCGCTACCAACATGGCTGGCCGCGGCACCGACATCGTGCTCGGCGGCTCGCTCGACGCCGAGTTGGCGGCATTGCCGCCCGACGCGACCGACGAGCAACGCGCACGCGTGAAGTCCGAGTGGCAGAAGCGTCACGATGAAGTGCTCGCCGCCGGCGGTCTGCACATCATCGGCACCGAGCGGCACGAATCGCGCCGCATCGACAACCAGTTGCGTGGCCGCTCCGGCCGTCAGGGCGACAACGGTTCGAGCCGCTTCTATCTTTCGCTCGAAGACAACCTGATGCGCATCTTCGCGCCGGACTGGGTCGCGCGTTCGATGATGATGTTCGGCATGAAGGAACACGAAGCGCTCGAAGACCGCATGATTACTCGAGTCATCGAGAAATCCCAGCGCAAGGTCGAAGCGCACAACTTCGACATCCGCAAACATCTGCTCGAATTCGACGACACCGCCAACGACCAGCGCAAAGTGATCTACGAGCAGCGCAACGAGCTGCTCGATTCCGACAGCGTGGCCGAGAACGTCGTGAACATCCGCTACGACGTGTTCACCGAACTCGTGCGCCGTTTCGTGCCGCCGGAGAGCGTCGACGAGCAGTGGGATGTCGCGGGTCTGGACCGCACGCTGGAAAGCGAATACGGCTTCAAGTTCGATCTCAAGCACTGGGTCGAGCAGCAGCACGATCTCGACGCCAACGACGTGCGCGACCATCTGATCGAAGAGGTCGAGCGCTTCTTCCGCGAGAAAGAAGCCATGTACGGCTCGGAGATCATGCGTGCCGCGGAGAAGTTCTTCCTGTTGCAGGTGCTCGACCAGCATTGGAAGGAGCACCTCGCCGCGATGGACTACCTGCGCCAGGGCATTTATTTGCGCGGTTATGCGCAGAAGCAGCCGAAGCAGGAGTTCAAGCGCGAAGCCTTCGAGCTGTTCCAGGCAATGCTGGAGCGCGTCAAGGCCGAGGTGGTGTCGCGTCTGGCGCGCATCCGCATACAAAGCGAGGCCGAAGTCGCGGCGATGGAAGAGCGTCAGCGCCAGGAAGCCGAGCGCCGCGCGCTCGAGTTCCAGCACGCCGAAACCGCCGGTTTGCCGATCGGCGAAGAAGCCGGCTTGGGTGGGGCGACGGTGCCGATCGGCGGGGTCGCTTCGATGACGCCGGTGCAGACGCAGAGCACGCGCGACCAGCCCAAGGTCGGCCGCAACGATCCGTGCCCGTGCGGCTCGGGCAAGAAGTACAAGCAGTGCCACGGCAAGTTGGCCTGAGTTCGCGCAGAACATCCGCAGGGTGAACGCCCGCGGCGAACCCATTCACGTCGTCGCCGGCGTGCTGCGCGACCGCGCAGGGCGCGTGCTGCTGGCACAACGTCCGCAGGGCAAGGATTTCGCGAGCTTGTGGGAGTTTCCGGGCGGCAAATGCGAGCCCGGCGAAGACCCACAGGAGGCGCTGCGCCGCGAGTTGCGCGAGGAGCTCGGTATCGAGACCGGTGCACTCGAGCACCTGATCGGCGTGCCGTGGCGATATGCGCACAAATCCATTTTTCTCGATGTATACACGGTGCGCGACTACACAGGCGATCCGCACGCTCGCGAGCACCAAGCGCTGCGTTGGGCCGATCCCGCCCGCCTGAGCGAGCTGCCGATGCCGCCGGCGGACCTGCCGGTGACCACCGCGCTGCGGTTGCCGAGCACGTACGTCATCAGCCCGGAGCCGGGCGAAACCGCGCAATTTCTGCGCGCCATTCAATCGGTGATCGACAGCGGCGCGAAGCTGATCCAGTTGCGCGCCAAGTCGCTGTCGCCGATGGCGCTGCGACCGCTCGCCGCCGCCGTGCGCGATCTGACCGCCGCGGCCGGCGCTACACTGCTGCTGAATGGTCACCTCGAACTGGTGCAGGAACTCGCACTCGACGGCGTGCATTTGTCGGCTGCCGAGTTGCGGCGTCACACGCGCCGGCCACTGGCGCCGGGGCGCTGGGTCGCCGCATCCTGCCACGATGCGCAGGAGCTGCAACATGCCGCGGCGATTGGCGCGGATTTCGTGGTGCTCGGCCCGGTGCGGCGCACCGCAAGTCACCCTGATGCGGTCCCGTTGGGTTGGCAAGCTTTCGCGCAGCTGTGTGCGAGCGTGCCGTTGCCGGTCTACGCGCTGGGCGGCCTGAGCGAATCCGACGTGGGACAAGCCGTCGCCGCCGGTGCGCAAGGTGTGGCGGGAATTTCCGCGTTCTGGCCTTGAGCCTCAGTTCGCCGCTTTGGTTTGTGCCAGCGACAGATAGCGCCGATGCAGGCGCGCCAGGGCGGAATGCAGCGCAGCGAGCGGCAGCGCGTTGTCGACGACGTCGTCGGCGTGCCGCAGGCGCGCAGCGCGGTCGACCTGCGCGGCGAGCATGTTTTCCGCCAGCCGTTCATCGATCCCGGGGCGTTGCAACAGACGCGCGATCTGCGTCGCACGCGGCACGTCGATTACGAGCACGCGGTCCAGCCAAAGGTAGTCCGCGCGTGCCTCCTCGAGCAGCGGGATGACCAGCACGCAGTACGGCGCGGTGCAGGCTTGCGCCTGCTCTCGCAGTAGATTGCGGATGCGCGGATGCAGGATGGCTTCGAGCTGGCGTCGCGCGGACACATCCGCGAACACGCGCGTGCGCATGCGCGGGCGGTCGAGAGTGCCGTCGGCGGCCAGCATCTGCGCGCCGAACGCCGCGACGATTTCCGCCAGCGCGGGTTGGCCAGGCGCGACGACCGCACGCGACGCGAGGTCCGCATCCAAAACCGGCACGCCAAGATTCGCCAAATGCATCGCTGCGGCGCTTTTGCCGGATGCAATCCCGCCGGTCAACCCGACGGCAAACGGTGTACGCGGCGGCGTCACGCGTGCTACCGAAACAGCAGCGACGTATATAGTGCCGACAACGGCTCGCCGGCGGCGAACCACGTCCAACCGGCGGCGGCAAGGAACGGGCCGAACGGAATCGGCGTGGCGCGATCGCGCCCCTGCACGAGCAGGAACGTGCCGCCGACCACCGCGCCGATCACGGAGGAAAGCAGCACGATCGGCAGCAATGCACTGGGGCCCATCCAGGCGCCGAGCGCCGCGAGCAATTTGAAATCGCCGTAGCCCATGCCTTCCTTGCCGGTGAGCAATTTGAACAACCAGTACACGGACCACAGGCTCAAATAGCCGAGCGCCGCACCGACGATGCTCGCGTGGCTGTCGACGAAATACGGACGCAACGCGAGCAGCAGGCCGAGCCATAGCAGCGGCAGCGTCAGCTGATCGGGCAGCAGCTGCGTGCGCACGTCGATTCCGGACAGCGCGATCAAGGTCCACGTGAACACCAGGGCCGCGGCGGTTTCCCAGCCCGGACCGAATTTCCAGGCGACCGCCGCGGATGCCAGGCCGCACAACAGTTCGACGAGCGGGTACTGCATGGAGATGCGCGTTGCGCAGTGCTTGCAGCGGCCGCGTAACGCGAGCCAGCTGAGCAGCGGAATGTTTTCCAGCGCGCCGAGCCGGTGCTTGCACTGCGGGCAGTGCGACGGCTCCCAGACGATTCCGGGCGGTGGCGCCGTGCCGTCGGGTTCGGTCAAATCGAGCAGCTCGCGGCTTTGCTCGCGCCAGGCGTGCATCAAGCGCGCAGGCAGACGCAGGATAACAACATTGAGAAAACTGCCGACGATCAGGCCGAGTACACCCACGAGCGCGATGAACGCGCCCGTGCTGCTGCCGAAATACGCCACGTGCCGGTATCAGCCGACCACAGCGGCCAGTTTGAAGATCGGCAGATACATGCCGACCACCATGCTGCCGACGAGCACGCCGATGATCACCATGATGAACGGTTCGAGCAGGCTCGACAGCGCGTCCACGGCGTTGTTGACTTCCTGTTCGTAGAACTCGGCGATCTTGAACAGCATCTTGTCCAGGGCGCCGGATTCTTCACCGATGGCGACCATCTGCACGACCATGTTCGGGAACAGGTTGGTCTGGCGCATCGCCAATTGCAGCTGGTGGCCGACGGCGACGTCCTCGCGGATGCGCTTGACCGCATCGTTGTAAACCGGGCTGCCGGTGGCGCCGGACACGGAATCGAGCGCCTCGACCAGCGGCACGCCGGCCGCGAAGCTCACGCCCAGGGTACGCGAGAAGCGTGCGATCGCGGATTGGTGCAGGATCTGTCCGATCACCGGCAGCTTCAGTACGGCGCGCGCCATGAAGTGCGCGAACCGCTGCGAACGTTTGTACAAGACCATCAGGCCGAAGATGACACCCACCGCCACGATCAGCATGAATAGCCAGTTGCTGGTCATGAAACGCGACAGATTCACGATCATCTGCGTGAACGCCGGCAGCTGCGCGCCGAAATTCTTGAACACGTCTTCGAATTGCGGCACTACGAAAATGAGCAGGATCGACGACACCAGGATGGCCACCGCGAACACCAGCGCCGGGTAGAACATCGCTTTTTTGATCTTGCCCTTGATTGCTTCGATGTTTTCCTTGTACGTCGCGACGGTATCGAGGACCGTATCCAGCACGCCCGCCGATTCACCCGCACGCACGAGATTGACGAACAGCTCGTCGAACTGCACCGGATGCTTGCCCAGCGCTTCGGCCAGCGTCGAGCCGCCTTCGATGTTGGTTTTGATGTCGACCAGCATGCTCTTCATGCGTGGATTGGACTGGCCGCTGGCGATGATGTCGAAACCCTGCACCAAGGGCACGCCGGCCGCCATCATCACGGCGATCTGGCGGCTGAACACGGCGATGTCGCGCGCCTTGATGGTCTTGCCCGCCGACCCGAACAAGGGTTTGCCCTTGAGCTTGACGGTCTGCGGATTGATGCCCTGTCGGCGCAGCTCGGCCTTGACCAGGGTGGCGTTCTTGGCGGCGTACTCGCCCTTGATCTTGACGCCGCGTTTGTCGATGCCGGTCCAGTGGAACGTCTGCAGTTGGCTGATCTGCGCCCGCGCTTGCCCGGTTTGGGTAGCGGAAGCCTTGCCTGCGGTAGCGGTCGCGGTTGCCATGTTAATCCTTAGTCACGCGGTTAATTTCGGCCAGACTGGTAACGCCGTTCTTTAATTTCATGAGCGCGGACATGCGCAGATCGCGGATGCCCGCTTTGCGCGCCACCTCGGCGATCTGCAGCGCATTGCCGCCGCCGAGGATGACCTTCTGGATGTCCTCGGCCATCGGCATCACCTGGTAGATGCCGGTACGGCCCTTGTAACCTTCGTTGCAGCCGGAACAGCCGACCGCTTCGAACAATTGCAGGCCGGCGTCGATCTCGGCCTGACTGAAACCTTCGGCGAGCAACGCGGCCGGCGGCAGCGGCGGTGCCATCGGCCGTTTGCAGTCGTGCAGGCGGCGCGCCAGACGCTGCGCGATCACCAGCGTCACGGACGAGGTGATGTTGTACGGCGCAATGCCCATGTTCATCATGCGCGACACGGTCTGCGGCGCGTCGTTGGTGTGCAGCGTGGACAGCACCATGTGACCGGTCTGCGCGGCTTTGACCGCGATCTCGGCTGTTTCCAGGTCGCGGATTTCGCCGACCATGATCACGTCCGGGTCCTGACGCAGGAACGAGCGCAGTGCGGCCGCGAACGTCATGCCGCGTTTTTGGTTCTGCTGCACCTGGTTGACGCCCGGCAGGCGGATTTCAACCGGGTCCTCGACCGTGGAAATGTTGCGTCCCTCGGTGTTGAGGATGTTCAAGGCCGTGTACAGCGAAACGGTTTTGCCGGAACCGGTCGGGCCCGTCACGAGCACCATGCCGTACGGCTTTTCGATCGCGTCGAGGAAGAGCTTTTGCTGGTCTTCTTCGTAGCCGAGTTTCTCGATGCCGAGCTTGGCCGCGGAGCCGTCCAGAATACGCAACACCACCTTTTCGCCGAACAGCGTCGGGCAGGTGCTGACACGGAAGTCGACCGACTTGGTCTTGGACAGATTGAGCTTGATGCGGCCGTCTTGCGGAACACGCCGTTCCGCGATGTCCAGACCCGACATGACCTTCAGGCGCGAGGAAATGCGCGGCGTGAGCTTCACTGGTGGGGACGCTACGGCGCGCAGGATGCCATCCATGCGGAAGCGCACGCGGTAGTTCGCCTCGTAAGGCTCGAAGTGAATATCCGAAGCGCCGCGCTTGATCGCATCGACCAGCACCTTGTTCACGAATTTGACGACCGGCGCATCGTCGTTGCCGGTGGCGTCGACACCGCTGGAGCTTTCGTCGCCTTCGAGATCGCCGCCTTCGGCATCCAGCGTATCGAGGCCCTCGGCGTCGTCGAGCCCTTCGATCGACGTGCTGTTGGCGCTGAGCGCCTGCTCGATCGCGCGACCCAGCTGTTCTTCGCTGATCAGGATCGGTTCGATCGTGTGATTGGACTGGAACTTGATCTCGTCCAACGCACGCAGGTTGGTCGGGTCCGAAACGCCGACGAACAGGCGGTTGCCGCGTTT
>JADMIO010987927.1_pt1 | contig 39686 bp, 53 predicted proteins | sample 8958161 | NCBI WGS metagenome assembly JADMIO01 (sample SAMN16585339, study PRJNA669376) | soil metagenome | isolation source: Crop rotation soil | place: USA: Cullars Rotation, Alabama | collected 2011 | reverse complement strand
CGCGACAACTTGTCCACGTGGAATTCTAAGCTTAGGATCCCAATGTGCTGGAAAGATAATTTTATGCATGTCAGTGGCTATTATAGAAAAGCAACAAGTTGCAAAGACAAAACTAAATATCAAACAGGAAGAGTTTTGTAAATTGTATGTGTCGTTCGATAAAGAGTTTTATGGAAATGCTACAGCGTGTTATCAAAAGGTGTATGGAGTAAATTATTTAAATGCTAAAGCATCTGCCGGTAGATTTTTAGATACTCCTAAAATAACGGCTAGGATAAACGAGTTATTAGAGATTGAAGGGTTCAATGATTTGAATGTTGATAAGCAATTACTCTTTGTTATCAATCAACACAAAAAATTAGATGTGAAAATGAAAGGGATTAGCGAGTATAATAAATTAAAAAAACGCATTGATAATAAACTCGAAATCATCATGCCGAAACCACTTATGGATTGGGACGATGAGACGGATACAATTCGGAAAATAGATAAAAGTAAGGCGAAAGAGCTGAATAATGGTGAATAGGTGAGCGTTAGAACTATTATACTCAGTTATTTATGGCTCAACAAAGCCATTAAATACATTTGGTACAGTTAATGTATATTGTGCGAACGAGGTAAACGAAGGGAGGGGGTGTGGGGGGAGCCGGAATAATGGGGGTGTGGTAAAAAAAATAGCTGTTCCAATATTTACCAGAACCACTCCTACCCCTCTCTTGACAATCTTTAAATAAAATGTTAAAAAAACAAACAATCTTTATCCAGTCCTATGGGACATATACCAATGAAGTCTTGGTTATTGTCGGTATAGAGGATAAAAAGAAGGTCTTTAAATTTCTTAAAAAAGCTCGGGTAAAGGCTGATATGTCTAAATGGATACTGGAGAATTTTGATGACTGGGTATCCGCGCTTAAAACAAAAAATAAAGGACAATTTTGCTTTAATGACAAAGGAGATGGTGGGACCGTTCTCATGCTCCGACAAACACACGATTCCTGGGAATATTGGGAGATACTTCTCCATGAGACAAACCATATCGTGCATCATCTGGCTAAAATGAGAGGAATGACTGACGAAATGGAAGCGCAGGCCTATCTTCAGGAGTTTTTATTTCATTCGATCCGTCGAAAATTACAAGGAGTAGATAAAATTGAAAACTGATATGTTCCTAAAAACTACCGCCACAAAGAAGATTATCGCAGCTATGAAGCCCCAGAAGTTAGATGACGGCTCCACCGTTCTTCCTAAGCGTATTTTGGGCCTTCCGGGGGGTACTTCTGCAGGGAAGACTATTTCGGTAATAATGTTTCTTATTGCTAAGGCTCAAAGTGACTTTGATAAGAAGACACGACAAACATTCCCCACCCTCACCTCCATTGTCTCCGAAAGTGTCCCCCATCTTAAGAGAGGCGCAATTCGCGACTTTCTTAATATCATGCAGACACACGGGTATTTTAAACAGGCTAATTGGAACCAAACCGATTCCATTTACACTTTTGAAACAGGTTCTAAGATTGAGTTCTTCTCCAGCGACAATGGGGACAAGCTCCGGGGTGCCCGTCGAGACCGTCTTTTCATCAATGAGGCGAACAACACGACATTTGACGCGTTCGAACAGCTTGAGGTGCGAACGAAAGATTTTATTATCCTTGACTGGAACCCGACAAATGAGTTTTACTGGTACACGGATATTAAAACCACGCGTAATGACTGGCAGGAGCTTACCCTTACCTACCTTGATAACGAAGCCCTAGATCAAAACATCGTCGCTTCTATTGAGCAGCGCAAAAATCGTAAGGGGTGGTGGCAGGTGTACGGCCTTGGCCAACTCGGAGAAGTGGAAGGGAAGATCTACAAAGATTGGTATATTATTCCCGATAAAGACGGTATACCGCATGAAGCACGCCTTGAGCGGTTCGCTATTGATTTCGGATACTCCAATGATCCGACAGCTATTATCGCGATTTATTATTACAATGGGGGGTATATCGTTGATGAGGTGGCCTTTCAAAAGGAAATGTCCAATAAGCAGATAGCGGACATTGTCCTTAATAGTTCCAATGTCCCCATTCTTACTATTGCGGATTCCGCTGAGCCAAAATCTATTGCGGAAATTGCAACGTATGGGGTTAATATTCTGCCATGTGAAAAAGGACAAGATTCTGTCCGTAATGGTATTGCCCTTGTCCAAGACCAGCGTATCTCTGTTACAGCCCGGTCATCGAATATCATCAAAGAGTATCGAAACTATTTGTGGAGAACGGATAAGGACGGGCATTTTCTTAACCCGCCAGTACCGGAGGGGGGATACGATCATTCACTCGACGCGATTAGATATGGAATAGTTTCACTTGTCAAGGATAGGATGGGCGGAGGTTTAGTGGTACATATTCCAGATTATGATTGACAATTAAAACATGGTATAATTATAAGACTTTTATGAAACTTAAAGATATAACCGGACAAAGATTTGGAAGGTTAGTGGCAGTTAAATTCTCATTTGTGGATAATTGGCGTAGCGCTCATTGGTTATTTAGGTGTGATTGTGGGAAGGAAAAAATAATTAATAAAGCCCCCGTTGTAAAAGGGGATTCAAAATCATGTGGTTGTCTTTTTAAAGAAACGGTTGGCAAGGGTAATATTACTCATGGTATGCGACGAACCAGATTCTATTCTATTTGGATAAATATTAATTTTCGATGTGAAGATGTGAAAAATAAATTGTACGGCAGTAGAGGTATTAAGTGTGAATGGTCGTCTTTTGACGAATTCTACAAAGATATGTTTCCAACATATAGGGAAAATCTATCTATCGACAGGCTTGATTCAGATGGCAATTATTGCAAAGAAAATTGCAAATGGTCGACACCAAAAGAACAGGCTAATAACCGGCGAAGTAATAAGTTATTTCTTTTTAACGGGAAAGTTCTTCCATTAAAAACAATTACGGAATTAGTCGGTATAGATTACAGAAAAGTTTGGTCTAGAATTAATGTTTTTAACTGGCCATTTGAAAAGGCTTTAATTAAATAATTTATGATTGGAGGAGAAATCACAACTGAAAGAGGGATTCCTAAAGTTAATGGTAAAACTTTATCTGAATCAACATATCACCCTAGTGATGAGGTATTGAAATTATTTAATAGGGTTCAACAAGATTATGCCCGTGCCTACAATTTGCAACACCGTGCGTTCGATGAGTTTGATGGTCTTTCTCTCCTTCAGCGAGCAAAACGCGACCAGGAGACATTTGGAGCCTTTGTCGGAGCGCAATACATACCGCAACAGAAACGATGGCGCTGGAAAGGACGCAAGAATACCGCGCGGAATAAATTAATTGGTATTCTTGCCCACATGCTTTCTGGAATGCCCTTTCCTCTCGTGAGCGCGCAGAACGAGGAAAATGAATCAGATAAGACAACGGCAAAAGTGATGCGCATTCTTGTTGAAGAACATCTTCGCAAGGCGGATTATCAGACGAAGTTCCTGTATATCGTTCTTTCAGCGCTTGTTAATCCAGCTATTTTAGTTGAAGTGGATTATGTTATCGCGTTTCAAAAGATCAAGGAACGATTGGCAAATGGAGAGATAAAAATTACCGAGGCGGTGGATACATTCCTTTCAGGGCTTGCTTTAAATATCATTCCAGTTGATCAGCTTTTGGTGGGAGATTTTTATACAGGCAATATTCAGCATCAGCCATATATCATCAGAGTTAATCGTATTTCCTGGGATCAGGCGCGAAAGATATACTCTGGTCGATTCTTTGTTGATGGTAAAGATCAATTTGATTATGTTGAAGCGGGTAAGACGAGAATTTTTATGGCCGGGCAGGAAAATCAGACACTGTTTGATGTGGATTGGACAGAAACAGATCGAAACATGGTCCAAGTTATTACCGCATCATACCGCGATGAGGATATGGAGGTGACGTTTGTGGGCGGGGTGTTTATGGGGGAATCAAAGGATCCATATAACACTAATCCGTTTACCCATCGAAGAATGTCTTTTATAAACGATGAGTGGAAATCGATTCCGATTTATCAATATGCAAAATCTGGTTTTGAGCCGATTGACCCATCCGGACGATTTTTCTATTACAAGTCGGGGGCTTTTAAGGAGTATTGGGATGATGCAACACAGAATAAAATGCACCAGCTTCTTGTGGATGGAACATATCTTGATGTTATTAAACCGATGTTTATTGGCGGATTAACCAAAGTTGATTCAACTGTGATTGCGCCGGGGGCAACCGTTGGTGTACCAATTGGTTCTACTGTTACGCCGTTTCAGATGGGACCAAACTTAGTGGGGGCGATGAACGCGATGAATGTGCAAAAAGATGATATGTCGGAGTCCACGCAGGATAAGATCATGAATGGGGTGGCTGATCCGAATGTCACAGCTACCGCAACGATACAAGCCCAGAATCAAGCTCGCATTTTCCTCGGTGTGTTTGGAGTAATGATGGCGGATTTGATTACGCAGATCGGATTTTTGACTATGGATTGCATTATCGCGCATACGACCCAAGGAGAAATTGATGCGACAGTGCCAGAGTCTCTTGGCATGAAGTATAAAACATTATTGGCTAAGAGTAAGGAGAAAGGCAAGGATATTACTCATAAAATCGTTTTTACTGACGTTTTTATGGGTAAAGAAATGACACCACAGCAAAAAGATGATTATGAATGGAAATTATATAAGAAACAGGGTGTGGATAACATTTTATATGAAGTAAATCCGTACCGTTTTGCGCGAACGGTATATTCTTTCTATGTTAATCCAACGGATATTACTGATACGGCTATGGGTACGGATAAACAGAAGAATTTGGTGGCGTTCAACATGTTCGCTAATCCGATTGTCTCACCTTATGTGGATATGAAAGAGGTAGTGGATGAATTTGTTATTGAAAAATATGGTGGATCAAATCCGGATCGTTTCAAAATTAAAGGTGATGTGAACGCTATGATGGCTGCTGCAATGGGGGGACAACCAGGAGGAGGTATCCCAGGACAGTCAGCATCAGGTCGAGCCAGTCCTCCAAAGCAGGACATGAGTCATTTAAATCAATTAATGTAAATATATGGCAGATAAAAAACAACCAAAAAAGCAGTTACCGATTCATAAGTTTATCGCTAAAGGTGGTAAACCAAGCAATTATAAGGGTTCTAAGCCGGGATTTAAGTAATTAATCATTAATAAAAAATACAATGGAAGCATTTGATTGGGTATCAACAGGCAGTATCACGAAATTTAATCGTGCGGTGAAGTTTTTAAAGGATAATAAGCAGGAAGTTACTGAAGAAGCTATCAAGACTCTGTATTTAAAGTATGGAGGATTGATAATTGGCGATCCTTCAACACAATTAGGTGTTGATGATGGGGATGTGACGTTTGCAGTTCTTCCGGAAGCAGAGAAGGAAGCGATTATTGCAAGTCAGGGAAAGAAAAAAGGTAAAAAATAGAGATATGTAGTATAATTAGTTTATGTTAAAACGTAGACTTTCAGAAGAAACTAAAAGAAGAATTAGTGAAAGTAAAAAAGGTCATAAACATTCTTTAGAAACTCGTCAAAAGATGAGTAAGGCAAGAATGGGTAATCCAGGATATTGGTTAGGTAAAAAACGACCATTTCCTTCAGAGCAGTGGCGAAAAAAGAAAAGTGAAAGTATGAAAGGTACTAAACTTATGCTTGGTAAACATCATTCTGAAGCAACTAAAAGAAAGATAGGATTGGCACATAGAGGAAATAAGTGGGGTTTGGGTAAGGTTAGATCTTTAGAAACAAGATTAAAAACAAGTGGTAGTAATAATTGGAATTGGAAAGGTGGTATTACCACAGAGATAAGGAAAATAAGAAGTTCTTTGGAAATGCAAAACTGGAGGAAAGCAGTTTTTCAAAGAGATGATTATACATGTCAAATATGTGGACAAAAGGGAGGATTATTACATGCAGATCATATAAAAAGGTTCGCTTTATTCCCAGAACTTAGGTTTGAAGTATCAAATGGACGAACTTTGTGTTATAATTGTCATAGAAAAACAGATAATTATGGTGGAAAAGGATTAAAGAGAATAAAATGAAATTATTTACAAAGATTATCGATAAGTATCTTTCAAATCCTAATCTTCCTATTGAAGACAGAAATATTTTAATTAAACATATAATGGTTGACTTGAAAAATGTCCCATTATCAAGTATAATTACTACAAATGAGGCAGGTGAAGTTCTTCTCAATGGCAGTTCTTTGGATATAGAAAAAGCAAAACAATTGCGGGAAGCGGCCAGGATCGCAGTCGACAATATTGCTTTGAAAGTTGTTACTCATGAAGTTCTCTACACTGCAGTCGTTGGTGGACTTCATAAGGCGACATCTCCAGAAGATTTATATTTTTATCGAGCGGCGATTTGGTTCGGTCAGCAATTGGAAGCGCAGTTAAAAATTTTAGCCCAAAGAACGGAACAGGATATTACTAATTAAAGTTCATAGTCAACTTAAAACTACATGGATGATTTAAATAAAGTTCCGGCATCTCAAACCGGTGACGAGGGCAAAGACCCTTCACAAGGTATTAAAACAGAACGAACACCGGAAGAGATAGCTGCTCACAATCTCAAGAAAAAAGCAGAGGACGCTAAGGCACTCGGTTTGGATCCTAAGAAAATTCTTGGGGTTACGGAACCGGATGATACTGAAGTTCCCGCTTGGTACAAGGCAGAAAAAGCTAAAGAAGTCCAAAAAACTTCTTTGCAACTTGCAGAAGCGATTGCTGACGAAGACCTTCGAGAGAAAGTTAAAGCCAATCTCAGTCGTGTCGTTCCTTCGGATAATCCTGAAGAAGATTTTAGATTTGCATTGGGTGCTGCGAGTTCTACTAAGAACAAGCAGGTGCTGGAAGAAATGAACCGATATAGTAAGCCGCGTACGGTGGCCACTGGCGGTAGTCAACCTCCGGTTATTTTGGAAGAATTTGTTCCAACAGAAGAAGAAAAGGTGTTCATGCGACCGCCTTGGAATCTGACAAAAGAACAGATCATCGCCAAGCGTCCAAAAGTAAACTAAATTTTAATACATTGTGAAGTACATTATAAAAAATTAACTTCACAAGAAATGGCAAAATATTTTTGCATAGATAGAAATACTTCCCAGACTTTTGAATATCAGTGGGTTGTAGCTTCTGGTACAACTGCTTCTATTGACCGTGGAACACCGGCAAAACGAGTAGACATCGATGCAGCAACAGCAACTGGTGCAGTCAAAATCATGGCAGACGGTGATGGAAACGTCACTGGAAACACACTTGCAGGTTCCGGTACATTTGCCGGTCTTGCAAAAGACGCTTCAACCGAAACTTCTTCAGCAGCAGGTGTTTGTAACCTATGGTTCCCAGCTCCAGGGCTGATTTATCGTGGATTTGCAAAATCAGCAACAGCAGCAGACACACAGTCAGAAATTAACGTGCTTATGGGTAAGCGCGTCGTTTTGGATATTACAACAGGCGACTGGACGATCGATACAGCCGCAGCAGACGCATTAACCAACTGTATTGTTATAGTCGGTGGACTATGGCAGACATCAGAGATTCTCTGGTGCTACTCTCCAAAAGGTACTATCCTCGACCGTGCAGTTGCAGTTACTTCGTAATTTTATTAGCTTAATATTTACTCAAAATGGAAGGATTAAACTATTCAAGTAGCCCCTCCCTTGAACTTGTTAAGACAGCTTTGGATCAAATAAGAGACGGTTCTCTTCTTCCTAAAGCGTCTAATGGCAAAGCCTTTGCAACTGATCCTGTTGTGTTTACACAGCAAAGCGCAGACAAAGCAGCCTTTGTTTCAACGGTTCTTGGTGGTGGTGGATACTTCAAAAAGACAATTAGTGGTTCGGCACAAGATGTTACAGCTAAGAAGAGCGCGAATAAAAACGCCTTTACTCCGAAAGTGACGGTTATTGCTGAGTTCAACAAGAATGTTCCGATTTCTCGGTCATTTATGATGGATCAGCAACATGAAGCGGTAGCGAGAGCTATTACTCAGGAAACACAGTCTTGGATTGCTTCTCGAGATCAGAACGCATTTAACTTTTATGCGTATGGTTTTGGTACAACACTTTCAACGACTATTGGTGATGCAGTTGCATTGTTCTCAAATTCTCATGTGAACGCTAACGGCGACACAGTAGACAACTTGGAGACGGGCGCAATGTCAGATGCAAACCTCAATACGTGTGTCGTTTCTCTTCGTGGACAAGTTAGTCAAGCAGGTGTTCGTGTTGGATATGAACCAGAGTTTATTCTCTGCGGTTCAACACTTGATCATGATGCTAGAATTGTTGCGAAATCTGTGCTTCGCGCAGGTACTGGTAACAACGATCTGAACTACTTCTCTGAAATGTATCCAGGTGCGAAAGTATGCTGGAATCAGTTCATTGATAATTCTGGTCAGACAAACGCAGCAACAATGTACTTTGTTGGTGCGGCTAACCACGGAGTTGTTCGATTTGAACGAGAAGCATTCTTCTCAGAATTGGTAGGATGGCAGACAGATGCAAATGATCAGTATCAATATAAACTTCGCGCACGCGAGGAAGTGGATACTATCGAGTATTCTGGTCTTGTTGGTTCTAATGGTTCAGCTTAATTATTAACGTAACGTAACCTAAAACTTATGGAATTCATAAAAAGAAATTCAGGAGTAATAGCAACGGTTGCGTTGATAATTGCAATCGTTGGAGTATTTACTCCAGCAGGTAAGATAGTTCAGCAAGCAGTTAAAAGTTTCGGAGGTGTAACGAACTATGATGAAGTAGATGCTACTGCTATAAAAGTTGGTGGTAGTAATGGTTCACGAGTTGGACCTATTATTTCTACGACTTGTAGTCTTATTGGTCTTGATGCACCAGCTCAAGCAGCTTCTACAACAAAACCATATGATTGTGCAGTAACCGGTGTTGTTTCAGGTGATACTGTATTTTTTGCAGAAGCAACTACTACAGCAACTTATGGCGCTGCTAATGCTCCTTTTAGGATTGTAAGTGCTAAAGCATCTACAACTGCTGGTTATGTAACCTTCGGTGTATTTAATGCCTTGGGTGCTTCTCAAGTTATCGGGAACATTGGTGGTATTCAGACAGGTTTTGGATCTAGTACACAAGTATTGGTTCTTCATCCAGTTACTTCAGTTCCAGGACTTTAGTCAATTAACTTTGTCTCTACTTGTGATAGAGATAAAGATTAGGTGATTAATAGTTAAAAATTTAATAATGAAAAAATTATCGTTATCAATTTTAGTTACTGTTATAGTTTTTACTATAGCGTATATAGGAGGTATTACTTCACGTCAGCCACGTCAATCACAGCAATTTGGTGATGCTATTACTAAGTATCAAGTTATTACTACATTGGCTTCAAGTACTGTATATACAGTGACTACAGCTTCTCAAGTATTACTTGCATCAACCACTAATTACACTACGTCATATAACCGTGTAGCAGCATTGATTCAGCTGGCTGGATGTACTGCACCCGGTTTAAAAGTTCATTTGAATCGTAATAACGGTATTGCCGCGACTACAGCTACTGGTCCAGCATTATTGGCTTCTACAACAGAGTCAATTTTGTATAGTACTTTTACTAATCCAGTTACAAATGATGCAATACAAGGTATTACTAATGCAGGAACTTGTACTGTTATAGCAACAGAATATCTTACTCCTCGATAAATTTATGGCTCAAAAATCCGTCGCCAACTTAAAAGATTCGGTGTCGGGGATATTACAAGGACTCAATCTCAATAATGTAAAAAACCTCTTCACTGCGTTTGAACGAACTGCAAGACAACTTGCTCAGAATATTTCTATTCCGACAGCAATGGGACGGCAATCTATCACGCTTTACGATGGGGTGTTCGACTACCTCGCTCCTACGGATATATTTGGTTCCAATGTAGTGGATATGCAACAGCAAGGTATTTCGCGGTTTTCAGATGATTATGTTTATAAGCAGTATATTTCTGATTTTGACCGGACGAAAAGTTGGCTGACTAACGGAACACAGATTACTTTTGAAGCGCGAAAGGGTACTGATATTATCCGTATTGTTTCCACTCGGCCGACTCCAAAAATAGAACTTGATCCGTTTACCGCAACAACTGGCTGGACTGTCTCTGGCAGTGCATCTGGACTTGCTTTGGATCAGACAGTCTATTATCAGTTACCAGGCTCGCTCCGGTTTACCTGTACTGGTTCATCAACAGGCATTTTGACTAAAGCTATACCATTAAATGATCTCACCTCATATGTCGGAGTCGGGGTGGTATTTCTGGCAATCCGTATTCCATCAGCAAACAGTGCTACTGATTTGACTTCGATTACGGTCCGACTAGGGAGTGATTCCACGAATTACTATGAAGCTAGTTCAACTACAGGATTTTTGGGAGCTTGGACAGTCGGTGAGTTTCTTTTAGTGGCCATCGACTTATCCACAGCTACAACGACCGGTACGCCGACAGTTACAGCCATTGATTACGCGCAGATTCGTATCGCCCATACAGCCACAATGACCAATTTTTACATCGGTGATTTTTGGATTGCTTTACCATCGCCCAATACGCTTATTTATGAGACAGCAGCTATTTTCAAGGCTTCTGGATCAAATCCATCGCAAACAATTAGTACTGTTTCAGATACGGTTATCCTCTCTGATTCGGCATATGCGATCTATGAGCAGGAGTGCGCTAAAGCAGTAGCAAAACAGCAAGGAGGTCGACTTTCTAGCGGGGTTATAAACAATATCAATGAAGATCTTTATGGTGAGCGCGGGAATCCAAATAAGCCAGGATTATATGCTCAATATCGCGCTACCGATCCTTCGCAAAGTATGCAGATGGTGGGTAATTATTATGATGATTGATTATGAAACGAAAAGCCGAAGAACATGTAGCTGGGAGTGATAATTTTGAGCAATTTATTATATCTAAATTTAAAGGCTATGTAAGTGATATTGACCCGACTAATGCTGATCCAAATATCCTTGTTCGTGGTTCTCAGAATGTGTATAAGAAATCTTCGGGTACGATTGCCAATCGTCCAGGACGCAAGCAGTATGATGCAATAGATAGCACACTGGCTGGGGTAAAATCTTCCTATGTCTGGTACACCTCCCTTGGAGCGACATTACCTTTACGGGTGGCAAACGGCAATTTTCAAGTGCTTTCGGATATTGTGACGAGTGGTACAAACGTATGGTACACGCTTCAAAGTAGCGTTACTTTGACTCGATACGTTTTTGATACTATTTGGGACAACAGCCTTAAAAAGGATTTTTTGGTCTTTTGTCGAGGCAGTTCTGATCTCTTTCGATGGGAAGGTGGTATCGCCCTTATTTCTAGCACCACAGTTAATACTATTGTCTTGGATAGAACAGTAGCCTCATCTGGGATGTCTACGGCATCAGGTTCAGTTTTGATAAATGGCAATACCTATACTTATTCCGGTTCATCTGGATCAACTCTTACAGGGGTCGGTTCAGATCCACGTGGTGAAGCGAATGGTAGTGTGGTTATTTCAGCAGTTATTACTAATAGCACCACTCCGGCTTCAGGATTCACTAATGATTTTTTGAAAACGGTTAATAACCATTTGTATGTCGGGTCCAATACGTCACGATTGGTATATGTCTCGATGAGTACGAATTACATTGATTACACCCAGTCAGCCACCCGGCTTTTGACTGATGGAGATGTACTGACATTTGATAGTGCCGGGGTGGGTATTGCGGTTAAAGATGGTGACGCTTATATTTCTTGCGGAACATCTGATTGGTATAAAGTGCATTATGAGCAGTTTACCAATTCCTCTGGAGTGATTACCGATAAAGCAAAAGTGGATAAACTGCCGGTTCCAGTTTTAGCTGGAGCTTATTCCCATGAATTTATTACCGTAGTTAATAATACGATTACCTATCTCTCACAGGATCAACAGCTTCGTACTATCGGGTTGTACCGTAACTTGAACCAGTCAGCCTATCCATCATTATCACAGGAAATTGAGACAGAACTATCAGAAGAAGATTTTACTTTAGGCCATATTCGAGCGATTAAGGATTTCGTGTATTTGGTTGCGCCTAATGCCGGACGAGTGTATTTGTATCAAACACGAAGTGGGGTGGATACGGTCGGGAATGTAACTTCAGAGAGAGTATGGCATTCGCCATTTGTGTGGGGCATATCGCGCATCGATGAAATTGACGGAGATGTGGTCGGATTTTCTAATGCCAATCCGCAACTGTATTATCTATGGGATACTGGTCAATGGCATGACGATGCTCCGGATACAAGTACGGTACTTTCTCTGCCGTATACCTCGGTCATGCTTCTCGCCTATCAAAATGGCGGTAGACGTCAGGGCATGATCAATTTTGACAAAATGTATTACGAAGGGTATGCCACAGGGAATCTGTATGACGCAACGTATTACGATTATCAGGGGTCTACGCAAATATTATCCTCTATTTTAAATACCAGCGAGTCTCCATTTCCAGAAACGTATACTGGGCAGATACCGCCGTCTTTAGGCGATGCCTCACTTGGCGATAATCCGCTTGGAGGAGGGTTGGTTACTGCTTCTAATGATCAGGATTTGCTTCCAAAGTTTCGGATTATTGTCGGTAAAGAGCCAATAGACTGTTTTGAATTTGCTAGTATGGTATACAGTACAGACGTTGATTCTCGTTGGGAAATCGAAGCTATAGGAGCGAATATAACTTTGTCGTTTGCGCAAGCTATTCAAATAATCAAATCTGACTAATTTGATTATTTATGATATAATTTATATATGAAAAATCTCGATATTACTGGAAATAAATACAACAAACTAACTGCAATAAAGTTTGTCAGTAAAGATAAATATCGCACTCAATCATGGTTATTTCAATGTGAATGTGGAAATAGATCTATTTTCCAAAAGGGAGCTGTAGTTAGTGGATTTATAAAATCATGTTGTAACAATGTAACAACTAGATTTAAATCAACTCACGGCATGACAGGTACAAGATTTCATAATATATGGAGAGGATTAAAAATTAGATGTAATAATAAAAACACTCCATACTATAAAAACTATGGTGGTAGGGGTATTAAAAATCTTTGGGCTTCTTTCGAGAAGTTTTATAAGGATATGTATCTGTCATATTTAGCGCATGTTGCCGCCTATGGAGAAAAACAAACTACGATAGAAAGAGAGAATAACAATAGTCATTATTGTAAGTTAAATTGTCGTTGGGCTACCTATAAAGAACAACGAATGAATACTAGAAAAAGAATTAAATTTAATTTAATAACAACATGAAAACTCAAAAAGGCTTTATCAATTTAGTTTTAGCGGGAATTATCGGAGGATGTTTGGTTTTGGGAAGTTTGTATAGCTATATAAAACATCATTCACAGCAGATGCCCCAACAAGTATATGGGGACTACAATCCTACAGGCGGTCAAACTTATCGTTTACAATCCTCAATCAGTTCTACCGCTTCTTCTATTACCCTTACTTCATTTAAGGAGCCTATAAGTGGAATAAAATATACAATGTCGTATCTCAATTCTTCTATAGAATATGCGACAATTGATCCTCAAAATAACACGTCTAAGGAATTTATCTCTTTTACTGGCATTACTCAAAATAGTGACAATACGGCAACACTTACAGGTGTTTCTCGCGGACTTGGATTTTCTTATCCATATACAGCGTCGACAACATTGGCTCAGGCTCATTCAGGGCAGGCTATTTTGATTCTCTCTAATCCGCCACAGTTGACTAATCAATATGCAAATAAAAGTAATAGTGAATACATAACTGGTCAAATGTGGGGTTTTCAAGATCCACCGTATTTTGTAAATGCTGCTACTTCAACGAATCAAGCGGCATCTATTGCGTATGTAAATGGTATTGCTTTTGGTGGAGCAGTAGTAACTGTGCCTGGAGGTGGAACTGGACAGACGACATTTGCCCCAGGAAGTATCCTCGTAGGAAATGGAGCAGGAAATATTTTGGCAAGTTCAAGTCCAACAGTTAATTCCATATATGCTTCATCAACATCAGCGACTAACTATTTTGCTGGACCTGTTATTGCAAATGGAAATATGACAGTGAATGGAACATTTACGGCTGTTCAGAATAATACAAATACTATAGCAAGCTCAACACAGTACAATCTTAATGTTGGTCAAATAAACGCAACGTCCTCACCAAAAGTAAATGGTCTGGCTTTGGGATATAAGTTAATCGCGCTCAACACGACAGTACAAAGAACAATTAGTTCAGCGAGTACTACTCTCGCGTCAATTACTATTCCAGCGAATACCATATCAGCAAATCAAATGCTCAAAATAGAAGCAACGGCAGATGGTATTGGTGGTGGGGGTGGTGGTCTCTGTTATTTCAGTATTGGGTTCGGTTCTGGTTCAGCAACCACCACATACGCGTTTTCAAAAGTAAATACTAATGGTGACACCAAACCCACTCTCTCCATGATAGAAACAAATATATTCGCCTCAACTACTGCGAATCAGATTGGAACGGGATTTGGTAAAGGATTTACTAATAACAACCCTTCAGAATTATTTGGGACTGCTATCAATACTTCATTCGCAAATTATTTAGCATTTTATTTCAGCAATATCAGCACCATCAATACTGCAAATCAATCTTATGTTCAGGTCGTGGGACAAAGTGATGGTTCTACCTCATGTACGTTTGATGGAGTTACTGCCGGCGTAATATCATCATAATATGATCTCAACCTTATCAACAGCAATAGCGACAAATGGACCAATTGTAAGTCCATACAGCAATGACCTAAAGGGTGATATGGCTAAAGCTGCGAATCAAGGTAAACCTGGATATGATGTTTTTGGTATGCCTATAAATTATAGTGCTGGAGGTTCATACACTCCCTCTCCCGCAGGTCCAGTCAAAGTTTCTCCAACAACTCTTTCAGGTGATAAGTCACAGCAAATTTCAGATAATACACAAAAAATAAATGATATAAATGCTGGTATTGCTCAAAATCAAACGCCGACACTAGCCGGAACTTTGGAAAGATATAATGATAATACTCCTATTTCCGCACCAAGTAATGCGGTGCAACAAACAGACGAGAATGGTAATACCTGGTGGACAGCTAATGGTAAAAACTATGCCGTAGGACCGGATCAAGGTCTTTCTCCAGAACAGCAGGAACATAAAGATACTCTTGATAAACTTCAGGCACAGTCGGATGCGGCTTTTGCTGGGCAGATTGCAGCGATTCGACAAGCGTATGAAGCTTTGATTGAGCAGCAAAAGAAGATAAATACTGGAGCAAATGCTGCAAATGAACAATCACTTTTGATGTCCGGTTCTTCACGGTATGAACAGGAGGCTTCTAACAATAATCAAGCCAATCAAATAAATTACGGTATTCAGCAAATTGCCGATCTTACTGCTAAAGAAATGTCTGCTATCGCCGCGGTCAATGTTGCGCAACAAACTCGTAACTATGAAATAGTTTCTAAAAAATTGGAAGAAGTTGATAAAATCCGCGCAGAGAAAGTAAAAGCAGCGGAGAATTTGGAAAAGAATATTCAAGCTGGAATCAAAGATGCTCGTACGAAACTAGAGACGAGAAATAATGCGATCGATAACGATATTCGGACGGCTATTTTAGATGCCAGAAAAGGAGGAGCAACCACAGAACAATTAAAGGGTATGCAGGATGCTCTCGCAAATCACGATTATGCGGCAGCAGTTACCGCAGGTGGAGACAGTCTTTCTAATGCTTCGGGTATTATTGGTGAATACAATTTCTATGTGAAAGATGCTAAAGCACATGGACAAGTGCCAGTATCTTTTCAAGAATATCAAACTATTGACGCTAATCGTAAAGCTAAGGTAGCAGCGGCGGGGGTGCCTGGTGCTTCTGGGTATACTCCAACAACTTTGACTAAGATTGCTCAAAAAGCAGGACAATTTGACAATGAACCGATTGTAAAAGATTACAATACAGTTGCCACTCAAATTAATTATTATAATCAATTGGGAAATGAATCAACTGATGATGTAGCTCGTGTGTACGCCTTCGCTAAAGTAATGGATCCTGGGTCAGCTGTTAGGTCAGATGAGTATAAAAATGTTCAAGATTATGCTCAAGCTCTTTTGGAAAATGTTGGGTTAAAAGCAAAAAGAGTATTTGATAATACGGGATTTTTGACAGATGAAGCTCGAGCTTTTATGAAAAAAACTTTGAACGGTAAATTAGATGTTCAAGAAAAAACGTATAAAAATGTTTATGATGAATATGGAAGGATAATTAATAAGATATCTGGAGGAAATGATGGTAAGGATTTTCTTACGGATTATTCTAAAGGATATACAAATACTGGTGGGGATATTGTTAAATCTGAAGAAGAAAAGACAACAAAATTGGAATCAAATTTAACAAAATTAAAGACTACAAATCCCAAATTGTTTAAGACAGCTTCTGCTATGTACACTTCAGTCAATTCAAAAACAGGTCTTCCGTATACTGTAGATGAAATATTACAAGCGTTTCCCGAATTAGATAATTAAAATTATATGGCATTAGATCCAGAACAAATCGCACAGTTAAGGCAATCAGCTGGTCTTTCTACTACTCCTCCAGTAAAAGGGGTTAATGCTGATGATATTTTGGCTAAAAGACGGGCAAATTTGGGAATAACTGAAGAAGCAGGTTCAGTTGTTGGCGATCTTAAAAAATCTATTCCACAAATTATTAAGACGCGAGGAGCAGCACTTGAAGGAAATATATCAGGTACTAATCCTGATTCTCAGGGTGAGGGAGCAGTAGTACGGGGGGTACAGGCTGTAGGAAATACCTTTGGTGCAGTGACAGATATTGGAGGAAGTCTGGCATCAAGTTTGTATCATCATTTAGTTCCACAATCTATTCAAGAAAATATAAATAAAGAGAATAATTCAGAGGGGACTCCAGTTACGCGGATGTTTGGTAGGGCATATGATGAACTGGGAACACGTTTAAATGAATTTGCTCAGCAGTATCCTGATGCGGCGAAAACTTTAGAAAGTTTGTTAAAAACTGGTAAATCAAGCGGAGAAATTGCCGGCGGCATTCTGACAGCAGAAGGTGCAAAACAAACTATTGAAGGGGCGACTGAAGCTCCTCAGAAGATCATGGATAAAGCGGACGAATTAAGGACTAAAGTTATTGATAAGGCGAATGAATTTAAAACTCCCAAAATGAATGATTTAGAGAAGATAAATGAAAAAATTACTCCAAAACCGACAGTTAAGGAGGCTAAATTGGCAATGGATCAGGGAAGACTATATGCTGGTTCTAAAGGAGGAGTATTAAAAGAGGGAATACCACCAAAAATTGCTGCATCAGAACAACAAGCGCAATCGGTACGAACAATTCATAAAAATATTCCTGGTGCAGCGGAAATGGATGAGCCAACCCTTTATCAAGCACTTGATGAGAAGATAGGTGAAATAGCTAAAGCATTGAAACCGGAAATGGAGAAAGTAGCTATAAAGCCGGAGACATTCGATAAAATTAGAGAAGATTGGAATGTCGTTAAGGAAGCGCAAAAGAGTCCGTATATTCCGCGAGATGTGAACGTCAAAGGTATGCAGAAGGCTTTTCAAGATGTTTTAGATAATGTAGAAGACGGTACAATTAATGATCTGTGGGAAGCGCGTAAGGGCTATGACGCTAGTATCCCGAGTCGTATTAAGGAGGCCACTGACTTGTCTTCTGAGACACTTCAAGCCCAGAAAGATATTTGGTTGGAAAATAGACGAGTGCTTACTGATGCAATTAACGACGTTGAGAATGGATTAGGGGGAACTTCACGCCAAGCGTTTTCAGATATGCGCGATATGTATGATGCGCAGCATGGTCTTATTTCAAAAGCAAAAGTAACCAAGACTGGTGAATCAAGTAAGGCAGCACAATTTATTAAAAAACATGAAACTGCTTTAAAGATCGGTGGTGGTATTGTGGGTGGAGCTGGAGCTTTAGAAATAGGCAGAAGGGTTACCGGCCTTTAGTAACCATGTTTGGCAATAAATATATGAATATACCTAATATAAGTAAAAATAGTCCCATCCCCCCATCCTATCACACCCATTAATTATATGCAAGTTGTATCACCTTACACAAGACAAATAGTTAGACCGAAGCAAAAGGTACAGGAACCTGAGGTTAAGATATTTCAGCCGGCTCAAACACCAAATGTCTTTGATATTGGCCATTTATTCACTAAAATGACGGAATTGGATAACCAGATTGAGAGTGTACACATTCTTAAAGAACAGATAAAACAGGATCACATCAGTAATCAAAAAAAGTTTGAACAGGAACATCAAGCAAGATTAGAGCAGTTTGATGAGAATATCCGCAAGGAAGTTCGGGATTTAGTTTCAAGTATTCAAAAAGGTGATCCGGGTAAAGATGCGGTAGTTGATGAGGAAGCGCTTGTTCAAAAAGTTTTGTCTAAAGTTAAGATTCCTAAACCAAAAGACGGCGCACCGGGACTTGATGCGGTTGTTAATGAAAAGAAAATTGCCAAAATGGTGACTGAATTGATTAATGTTTCTGGAGCTATTAAAGCTCCGGAAGTTAATCACGATTTAGTGGCTGATAAGGTGTTAGAACTATTTCACACTGGTAAAAAGAAGCTTTCTACTAAGCATATCGGTGATTTTACAGAAGGTATGGAACAAACATTGCGTCCTATTCGTTCCCTTGCTGCCGGATTTAGGGGGGGTGGTGATACGGTGGCAGCAGGAATAGGAGTAACTATTACAAATAGTAACGGAGTAAAGACCATTTCAGCGTCTGCAAGTGGAAATGTTGTTGATAATGAAGTGGTAGCTGGTTCAGGAACTACTTTCACATTGGCTGCTACCCCGATTGCTGGATCAGTGAAAGTATATGCATTAGGTCAGCGTTTAAAATTAACAACGGATTATAGTATTTCTTCAGCTACGATTACGACTGTAGGAAGCTGGTCAGCTGGAGATATAGTGGCAGATTATCGAGTATAACAATATGAAACGAATATTTTACATTTTACTTGGAATAATACTAGGAACAACCAGTGTTGCATATGCAGTGACAGTATTTCGTTCTGATCAAATCGGTTCATCCCCTAGTAGTAATTATATTCTTCAAACAAATGGTACGATTTCTTCTTGGGTTCCAAATGTAGCAAGTACTACCCTAGACGTCTTCCTCGTCACAGGTGGGAGCAACGCTGAGGGACGAGGAAACTCAGCACTCTCTCCGACACCGCCGACTGGCAAGGTGTTGCAATATTATAGCAGTACTATCTCTGATGCAGTTGATCCTGTCGGAGCGGCAAGTACCGGAAGTGCCTGGCCTTCATTTGGTGCAAGCTATTACGCTGCCACAGGACGCAAGGTTATCTTTGTCTTTGCCACGACGCCATCGAGTGCGCAGACGGCAGGAGCAGACATGGGGTCGGGCAACTGGGATACCTCTGGCACGCTCTACGGCGCTTCCGTAACGACACTTAACAGTGCTTTGAGTGCTATCACCACTGCGGGATACACACCTGTGTTTCGAGGAGTGCTCTCCGTTCGTCTGGCTGTTGATGCAGATGCAATCAACAGCGCAACCATCACCAAAGCTCAGTACAAAACAGCCTTGACTGCCATGATTGCCCGCTACCGATCAACATACGGCGCAGGCATGCCGTTCTATATCTTTGAACTTGGCACAAACACCACAGCATCCGATACGGGCTACGCCACTATCCGCCAAGCTGAAGAAGAAGTGGCAGGAGCGGATTTCAATACAAAAATCGTATTTCGAAATGGTGCGGATTATCCCCGACGAGGCCTCATGAGTGATAACGTCCACTACACCCAAGCAGGGTACAACGAAATGGGACAAGTAGCGGCGGCCAATATCAGCTCGGCTCAGGCATATTCTTTTTTCCAGCATGTTTCTACGACCACACCTGACATCTATTTCAATGCAGGTAATACTGTTCTCGGCACAAGCACTCCGTTTGCAAAATTGTCTGTTTGGGGAGGCGGTACGGGCAGTGGCAATGCGTTTGCTGTCGCAAACAACGCAAGCACGAGTCTGTTTACTGTTCTCGATAGTGGTAATGTTGGTATCGGCGTGGCAACACCATCATACAAGCTCGATGTCAGCAGTTCTGCTCGATTCGGCAATCCAACATATTTTGGTTACCCAACAGAAGTTGGAGGAGTGACTAATGATGGGGGAGTTGTCAATACGTTCAATGTTATTGGTTTGTCTTCAAAAAATCTATCACTTGGTACGAATGGTCAATTTGATAAGTTGTTTATAAATACTGCCGGACTTGTCGGTATTGCCAGTACAACCCCATGGGGTCTCCTCTCGGTTAATCCAAACGCCCTTGGTACAAACGTACCTGGGTTTGTTGTAGGCAGTTCAACAGCGACAAAATTTATTGTTGATAGTGCAGGTAATGTTGGTGTCAATACTTCAGCTCCGACTCGAGTATTGAGTATTAACGGAATCACCGAGGCGTATGGTACTGGTTCTAACGCGCAACTATTTTCAAGTACGACCGATGTAACGACAGGTACGTTCGCTGCTTTTAATGCTAACTCCGATAGCTCAAGACTTTTGGCAGCAAGCCATTCCAGTGCACGAGTAGTGACTCGATACGGCATCACTCTTGGCGGATGGACAGAGTTAACTGCTTTGAACAATCTCGGTACAAGCAATGGTTTAATTTTGGGTGTCCAAGCAAACTCACCGATTGTGTTTGGTACGAACAATCTAGAACGGGCGATAATCCTTGGATCAGGAGAAATGGGAGTTGGTTCAACAACACCTTGGAAACTATTCTCTATTGGCTCAAATAATACAGGTACGTTTGCTATCTCTACATCAACGATGGGGATATTGAGAACTTCACCTATGGGAGAAGTATATGCCAGTTCAGCAACCACAACCAAACCCCTCTTTAATGGATTTACCACGCCAGATACGGGTGGCAACTCATGGGTGCAACCAAGCACCATTAACGCTCCTGCGTCTGTCGTCGGCAATAGTGTGTATATCGCATCCTCTACCACTGCCAAAACAGGTTTTTACGGAACACTCAATATTCCTAATAACTTTGCTTCCTCTACCTCTCAAGTCACTATCGGCTGGACAGCAACCTCAACGGTAGGAGCAACGGTATGGAATATGGATTGGCGATGTATCGGCGGAAATGACACGACATCGCTATATCAAACGACTTTCCAAGAATCAAAAACGGTTACCTCAAACAATCCGAGTACAGCAGGCAATCGGGTGACATCAAACATCAACATCAATACAGGCTTCTACTGCTCGCCAAGCGATACGATGCAGTTCTATCTCTACCGAGATGGTTCAGTTGCGGGGGATACCAGTGCAGTTGATGCGGAAATATACGATGCGGTCATCAAATATCCAACGAATTAATATGAAAAAAATTATAGCTATATTTCTTCTTCTCACCTTTCCACTCACTTCGTATGGAGCTTTGTCGTTTACTGAAGCAACGGCCAATAGTGTAAAAATTACCGCCAATTCTACTATAAATAACTTCGGCACGGGGACAGTAGCTTTTTGGATATATTTCACCACCATTACCCCAGCTGCTCAAAGAAACATTTTGACAAAAAGCACTGGGGGCAACCGGTTTGTTTTTCTTATCACTAATGCCAGCAGCGGAACGCTATCTCTTGAGTATGGTGGTGGCACACAGTTAAACACTGCTCGTGCTGTCCTTGCAAACCTTCCAAATTATGGGGCAAACAAGTGGCTGTTCATTGTCCTTACCAAAGATTTTGGAAACAGTTTACCTCACCTCTATGTAGGTGACCGGAATAATCCGCCACAGGAAGCTCTTGCCTATGCTGCTCAACAAACAGGAAGCGGAACGCACGACGACAGTGCCAGTGATTTGTATGTTGGAGCTAACTTTGACGGGTCGTCTGCGTTCCCTGGAAAAATCGCATTTTTTGGCATGTGGAATAAAGTCATGACTCTGGGAGAAATTCGTGGTCAGTGGTTTCGTTCGTTAGCTACATTGGGGAATGTTGTATTTATGCAAATGGGTTTTAGCGGACTCACGACACAAGTGGATTGGTCGGGTAAAAGAAACAGTGGAACTATAACTGGAGCATCCCTTTGGCCACATGTTCCGCTTGGTAATTTATTTGGAAGATAAAAATCATGAATCCAATCAAAATTAAAATCTTGTACTTTCTTCGAGACATTCATTTGCAAAATGTGAATGATAAAACCTCGTCATACAACGACCCAGTAAAAGGTGGGACGAACTCGGATAACTTTTATTTTATCGACAGTGATTTTAAAAAAATAGAGGCCGAAGCAGTGGGACTGGAACAAGCAGGGTATCTCCAGTTCTTTGACCGAGGAACAGTCTCCAAAGGCCTAAAAATCACACAGGCTGGACTGGACTGGCTTACAGCAGATGAGAGTGTGCAAAAGACGCTCCAAGCCCAAGCGGAAGCGGCGGAAGCGCAAAAAATAGTCGATGCAGTAACCCAGGCAAAACTGGATTTACGGTTGGATGACGCCCAGTGGGATAATTTTATGAAGGTAATAGGATTTTAATGAATATGAACACTGAACAAGAATATTCAAATCGTGAGCTTGATCAGAAATTCAATGGTCTCCATGAAAAATTGGACTTGGTTATTGCCCAAACCACCAAAACCAACGGCTCTGTGACAGGTCTGAAGGCGTGGAGAACGGGGATCGTTATGTGCCTCGGACTTATTGCTTTTATTGTGCTGCCGCTCATTATCTACTCGTTTAAACTTTCCCAGGATAATTTGAGGCAACAGATTTTACTTGAAATAAAAAAATGACAGAAAATACTATCAAAGACTATGGATTCCGCACACCAAAGATTGAAACAGATCACTGGATATATGGTGCGTCTCCCCTTTCAACCTATCCCGATGTTCTGCCAAGCGGTGACTGGCGACCGTACAAAATCGCATACGAATACCAAGCAGAAAACTTTGAAACATATGGCTGCACAGTATACGGTGGGGAAAATCAAATCGAATTTTATCTTAAAATGCTCACTGGTATCGAGCATAACTATGATGAGCGATACAACTATAATCTGATACGCATTGACCCAATATTCCGTGGTGCCGATCCGCAACTGTTCTATGAAAGTGTCCGAAACGACGGACTGACTGAAGGAGTATTGCCACCTGTTAAAACTATCTCTGAGTTCATGTCTCCTCGTCCTATACCAGAGGACATAAAAATAAAGGGTAGAAAGTGGGAATGGAACTTCAATCATGCCTGGCTGTGGACGAATGGTCTCAATAAAGAGCAATGTATTGCCCTGCTCACCGCAGGACTGAAGAAATCCCCTGTAGCCGTGTCCGTTACCGCTTGGATGCAAGATGAGAATGGGCTATATATCGACAATGGTATGCCAAATAGCCACTGGTGCATCTGTATTGCCCTAGACGGCGATAAGCCAGTCGTCTATGATACCTACGACCAATCTATAAAAACACTCCATCCTGACCACAATATCCAAGTGGCAAAAGTCATCTATCTGACTCGAAAATTAACCGAAGAGAAGCGAGTGTTTTTCCTCTCCTGGCTCAAAGATATTCTCGTGCAACTCGGTATTATCCAACAAAAAGTGAATGAATTAAAGGTATCAGAAAAACCAGTTTCTGATGCAGTATCACCACCAATTACTCAACCGTTGAAGGTTACAACAGAAAGCGTGGAGACTGTGATACCGATAAAAAAAGAAGAGTTTCCACGTTATCAGTGGGACACCATAGAGCATACTCGTATTAGTGTTAGAAAAATTTGTGATGAGGAAGAACTGACTCTCATGCAGAAAAATGAAACGTGTGATATTTGTGGCTGTGAAAGTGGATTTAACATCAAAGCGATAGGCAGAATAGACCCACGAGACCGAGGATTGTTCCAATGGAACTCGAAATGGCATCCTGAAATTACAGATGAGATTGCTTTCAATCCTGAGAAAAATGCACGTCTTGGAGCGAGGGCGGTGAAGGCGGGAAAAGCTATGACGTTTTGGTCTGCAAGTGCTAAATGTTGGAATAAGGGAGGTAAATATAACAATACTTTTGGAGCAGTTTGTTCTGAAAAAGAAATCTATGAATGGTTGGAGCAGGAATTAAAGAATATTTAGCGTCCTAAGCAAGACGTAAAAGGGGACTTTTGTTCTTTAGAAAGGAGTACCTATGTATGAGCCGTTCAGTGTCATCTCAGATGTTGCCCTTGACCGAGGGTTATACGCCCTTGAACTCGAATATGAGAGAACAACCGCCGAGGCTGTTCTGTCCGCTTCGAGGGTGCCAGAGGGAAATCTTCCGCGAGCAAGAGCAAATGTCGCTGGGGGAAATCACCCTACATCGAACCTGCCTTTTTTCCATAAAACGGCGGGTAGAGAAAGGAGACATCCCAAAGTTCACCATGCACGATAACACGTGCATCGAAATCTATTTCGAGGAGAAGTAACCATGGAACAGAAAGAGTATTGTGCAATTTGCTCCATCTCAATTTCGCCACATGACCCTGAAAAGAAAGTGCAGGCAAGTGGGCGACTTGTTCATACAAGCTGTGAAACCAGACGAAAAATCGCTCTCCAACAAGAGCAAGAAAGGCAGGTTGTCATTTGGAATGGAGGCGAAGGTCTCGTACAACGAGTTCATTAGGAAAGGCAGGTGATCTAAAAAGTATCTAGGGTGTATATCTTGTATGTACGCCCTTTTCTTTATTTGATATAATTATAGGTATGAACTCAACAATGTTCAAACTAAACCTGAAGGATGTCGGCCATTCTGCGATTAACGCAGTCATTGCCGCCATTGTCATTGGTTTAGCCGGAGTGGTCAGTAAAAGCGGTTTTGATATATTCAACACCGACTGGACACCAATCATCCACCAGACGATTAACTGGGCCTTCGCTGCCTTTATCGGATCAATTGGTAAAACCTTTGTATCTGATGATGATGGCAAGGTGTTTGGTAAAATCGCTGGAAAATAATACAGAATGGCACCCTTGTATCAACCTTAGTCGGGTTGTTTTTCCTATTTAGGAATATACAAGTGAGAATCGAGACGTAGGATTGTTCTTATTTATAATGAAAAAAATATTAGTATTGTTACTGGTGTTACTACCAGTAATGAGTTATGCAGAGGTAGATCAATCAGTGCCGATGTATATCGCTACTATGGCAGTAGCGAAAGGTATCAATCCGCAAATGGCCTTATATGTTTCATGGCAGGAGAGCCATTGGGATTGCAGCGCGATCGGGGATTCCGGACGGTCGCACGGATGCTGGCAAATATTTCTGCCGGCCCATAAGGAGATCAGTAAAGCTCAAGCGCATGATCTCGTATGGTCAACGAATTGGAGTTTAGAAAGAATGATAAAAGATGGTAGTTGTAAAATTTGGTCGACATGTTCTAGCCCAACAAACGATTCATGAGTCGGTGAGGGCAATCAATCATTAGAATAAAATTGCTTCATTCTAATGTTAGATGGACGAATTATCCACAAACTTGTGATTTGTGGATTTTTCGTATCTATGGGATAATGAATTTACACCGCAAAACCGGTTTACTAAAAAAGACGGGTGTGCTGGTGATGTGTCTGCTATCGGAAAAAGTCCGCAGATCAATGCCTTTTATAAAAAGAGATCTACGCGGATTTTTTCTGTTTAAGGATATGAGGTAACGAGATGTCTTCGTGGACGAGGTATTTGATTATATGCAATCTTAGCTGCTCGGTATCCTCGTTTGGTAAAAGGTGTTCCTTTTTCCTTACAGGCATTTTGAATCAGATGATATATTGTTTGTGCCTTTATTTTCCTCATTGCAGTGCGCGTTTAAGTTTATCGACGGCTTTTTGATGTCGTGTTTTGCCGAGGCGTTCAGGTAATCGCTTATCTTTGGTTGCATTATTCCATTCAGCAACACCTTTCTCGCCGAGAGCTTTATGCCCGGCTGGAGAATTTACCCACCTGAGCTGTGCTTTAGATTTCGCCGGCATCTCTATTTTCGTTAAAAATTTTTGTTAATTCTTTAAGTGAGGGTTGGATGCATTTCCATCCTTTAAAATTCTCGTTACATGTCCATATCGAACCATCAGACATGGTGCATTCAAGCATATACGTATTCATTGTTGCAAGTCGTACTACTGTTTTAATTTCCATAGTTATTCTTTATTAGCGTCTTGTAATTGTTTGGCGAAGACTTCATTTAATCCTTTCGCTACTTCAGCAGTGATGACCCCTCCGGCTGTAGCAAAAGTGCTTGCCGCACTACAAGCATTTTTAAGTGCTACTCGCAAAACCTTAACTGGATCCCGAACCCAATCCTCCACCACCCAATCAGCAGGCGCGGTCTTTTTAATTTGATTGTAAATACTCATAAGCGGCCGCTTCAAAAGATAACTATCCGGTAATTTTTCAGCAATTTCTTTAAAAGCCAGACCTGCACCCTTTACCGTTCCCTCCTGGAATGCTACCCGTACGGCATTAACCGCATCTTCGCATTTATCATATAGCCGGTTGCGCTCCATTTCCGATGAAGAACCGACTTTAACTAAGGCAAAACCTTCCTGAAGCTGGGCGATCCGACGAGCGAGATTTTTCTTTTCAAAGTCAGAGACTTGACCTTTGGCTTTTTCTTTTAATTCTTCTACTCGTTTAGAAACACGTTCCTTAGCCTGATCGCTGTCTTGCCCGGTAATTACGGTATTGAATCGTCCGACTTCTATTTTTTTGGCAAACCCAACATCTGAAACCATAACGTCTTTTAAATTAGTATTTTCCGAATCATAGAATGATCCCCCAACGACCGCTCGAATATCCTTAAACTTTTCTTGCATATCTTCATATGGCGCATTAATAGCCCAAATAGGAAATCCGCCTTTATTGATATTGTTTCCTGCTGCTTGAACTGCCTGATCCGACCATGCCCTCGCAATAACGGTTAATTGTTGTCCACCAGTGTTTTTTACCGCTTCAGCAAGATCAGCTAATGCCTGCCAGTCTTTTTCCGTTTTAATGGTGTGGGATGTGAGTAGGACTTTCGTATTTAAAAGATCCAAAGTTTGCTTTTCAAAATTGTTAATCATCTGTGAAGTCGTATAGCCATTATCGATCATAATACCTTTGATCGGTTCCACAGTCGTTATCGCTTCTCCTGACTTCTCCGGTACAAGAACACCTTCTTTACCCAGGTTCCACTGTGCTGAACCAATGATTTTACCGAGTTCTTCGTCTTCAACAGAAACAATGGCGGAGTTGATAAGCTGTTCCTCAGTTGTAATATCCTCCTTCATACCCATAAGCATATCTGTCACTTCAACACGTTCACGTTCAATCTGTTTAATGAGGTCTGTCGGAGATCGACGACTACCTACTACGCCTTCTTGACCTAAATGAGGGGTGCATTCGCTGTAGATTTCATACGCAAGGACCACAGCAGTAGTCGTTGCATCTCCCACTTCATCATTTGTTTTAATTGATGCCTCGCGGATAGCTACCACCCCTCGCTGTTGTACTTCGTCATTAAGTTGAACTTCTCTCGCTACTGTTACACCATCATTGGTTATAGTGTTCTTTTTGTCTAAAAAAAAGTTCTGACCAAAGGGGCCAAGTGTTGATTTGACCGCTTCCGTCAGAATACGCGCACCTTCTGCTAATTCTGTCCTAGCCTCCGTTCCTATTTTTATTATTTTTTTCATATGTACGTATTATACTTGCTTATAATTATTTTTGCAATTTCATCTCTCTTTGTTAGTTATTTCACCATCAATCCCTTAATAATTGCTTCTTTTTTGACACAATAACTACCTTCAATCACCACTCCACCGGCATCATCACAGACCTTCACTGCTTTCTCTAGCCATTCTTGCCGAATTTTATCTTCTCTATCAAATTTATTTATCATATACCCGCTAAAAAGAACTACTACCGCGATTATGAGTGTGCATATAATATTTGCTTTCATACGTTATTTCCCTTGATTAAATTTCTCAAACCGTTTACTCGTATCGACCAGCTCATCACCTTCTTTATATTTCAAGAAAATGACTTGCAAGTCATTTGTGTTCATATGTATAGTAAAATTTGGCGAACATTCCCACTGATTTATGAGTGGATGCTCTCCAGTCCTCAAATTGTAAGAGAGTGTATACATAGTTTCTGTCTGCCGTGCAAGCAAGAATCCGATCCCGAAAAATACTATTGCGATGATTGTGTTTGTTTTCATTCTTTTGTTTCTGTTAGGGGTGACTAAAAAGGATTTCTAAATTTCAATGTCTTGAACCACCACCACTTACTTCCACCATTCCACCGACCATTGTAATAAGCGTGGTATATGCACCAGTGCCAGCCAGCCCAGTCTTCGAAAATGGCAATTCCTTTGCAATGAGGACACCAACATTTTCGCTTCATGTTTTTTAGTCCTTCGGGTGTTTCTTGATATTCGTATGGCATATCCTTTATGTATTATCTCCCTAAGAGAGAGTGGATGAGGGAGCGTATTCTGTTTCGTTCACCGTTTCTCACATCAATTTCGTAAGTTTCTTCATGTGTCATTGATTTTGTTTTTTCAAGCGGTTCTATCTCCCCCAACAAAGCAGTGAGGACTCTGGTGTGGGAGGCAGTCAGAAATGACTCTACATCCTTATACATTTCATCGTTCCAATAACATTCTTTTTCTGTGAGAAAAGTTTTATAGTATCCCTTTGGATTCAGTTCTCTATCTTCCTTGCAGACTAGACATTCAGTCTTTTCTCTTTTTTCACCTAAATGAGTAAATTGTCCGTGTTGTCTGTTGAAAGACTTCTCAAACAATTCTCTTTCCTTCTGTAGGAGTGGGGGTAGGGTGGTCATGATAAGTGATATTTAGTAAAATCTGAGTAAGGTTGAATTTTATATTTCTTGCCGATTTTATAACCTCTTGCCTCAATCCCTTGTTTCGTATATGCAGGTAATTCACCAAAATATTTGGAAAAAGGCGATTTGGGTTGCATCGAAGTAATTACCCACCAGTCCAAATCAAACCTCTGCCATGCGATACATTTGTGTTTTTCTTTTTTCTCCATTCTCATTTGATTAGTGAATAAATGTTAAGTTCAGCTAGCCTTTTATCTATTTCATATCGACAAAGTTCTACAAATTCAAAAGTATATTCTCTCCCATCATCAAATCCTGCATGGTCGTTTCCTTGTTTCTCCCAACCCAAAATTCTGTAAATTGCCGTATGCCAACCAACTTTAAAAAGTGGTACAAACTCTCCTATAGAATGAGAGATATACTTTCCATCTTTATCCCAATAAGGAAATAAAGGACAGATTTTTTTATCATCTGTTTTGTCGAAACTATTACCTGCTGGCCAACATTTTATCGTCAGAGGAAAATCTTTTATTTTTGGTGTTATGTCTTTTTTAAACCAATTCATAATTTTTTACGTGTATTAGCATTTCTAATTTCTCCGCATTCACAACTCTCATGTTCTCTTATACAGAACGGGCAATCGCAATAGTCATATGTCCATTTGTGTCTGTGTTTTTTCTCCTCCTTCATAGTAGTACTCATGGCTAGAAATCGTTATTGACCATCTTATTAAGTATCCAGAACACAGATAACGCCCATATCACCATATTCATTCCAATAATTATTGTTTCCATGGCTAGTCTTGGGTTACTTTATCCCACATTTCTTTCGGCGGATTTTTACAGCATCCATCACAGCCATGTACGCCTTTGTGGTGTCCGATACCGTGCGGGCAGATGGCTTCAATGAAACCTGCCGCATACATGTCACGAGAGTTTTGTGGTTTTGATAATGTCCATTCTGGTTTTAATGATTGTGTTGCCATGACTAGTCTTTGAGAAAATTAAGGATTGAATTGCACACTTTCCGCACTTGTTCTTTTTTGCTATTTTTGAACACAAATTCAAATCCGCCTTTACTGTTTTTCAGTGTGATGGTATCTTCAAAGACTTTAGCAGTGATACCCGTGGTCTCATCTCGGTATTTGATATAAACTTTTTGTAATTCAGAAGGGTCAGAGTGTCCAAGGGTCAAAGAATCAGAATCAGAGGATTCTAGGGTCAGTTGCGGAAGCACGAAGCGGTAGCCGTTCTCGGCGTTCCAGACGTAGTCGTGCGAGAACTCGTGGACGTACACGTCGAGGCCATCGGGGCGCACGTCCACACCGGCAACGAAGAAATCGGAGTCAACTTTGAATAAGAAGAACGTGTACCAACTTGATAGCGTATCCTTATGGTTCGCACAGAACTCGATGATTTGCTCTTGGGACAGGCACATCTTTTCGGGATTGGTGAACAGTTGCTTGAAGGTAGCATCCTCTCTCATTTGCATGACATCGAGGGTGATGGCTTCGGTTTTTTCGCCTTTTTTGTCGAGGTTCCAGTTTTTGAAATCGGGGTCTATGTAGGATTTAAAGACATCGGTTGCTTGTGCGATGGTCTTGGTTCCTTTCAGGGCTGGTAATTGCACGGTTGATAGTTTTGTGTGTTTCATTCTATTCATTGGTTATTTATAATGTGTGGGGATGGGGCTAAAGTTCAGTAAGAATAGGATTTATTTGCAATACTTTGGTTATTTCCATTTCCAAAATTATTGTAAATCTTGCGTCCATACACCTCTGTGCTTCTTCAACGGAGTCATACAAAGTCCAAACCGTGCCGGTTGTCGGGTTATAAGCACAATATCTTTTTTCACCTTTTTTTATTTGTTTCTTTTCCATACTCTGTTTCGTTAGTGATAGGGGGTTAAACTTGACTTTGTAAAAGTTTTATAACATCTTCTAAATCAATACTTTTAATATGAAGACACTCTAATCCCATGCCTTCATTCGGGGAAAATCTATGAATAATAATGAAGTCAGACTCTATTTTTTGATTTCTATACACCTTTTCTGTTTCTATTTTATATACATCTTTGAACATATTCATTGTTATTTAATTACTAATGTTGGTTAATTCTCTGAGGACTGCCTAGGGAAATGGTTGTTAAATTTTATGCTGACCTTCAACTCCGCGTTTCTTTCTATCCTCAGTTCGCTTGTTGAGCCACATGAGGGCTTCCTCCATTTTTGTGATAGCAATACTATTTTCTCGGCAAGGAAAACGGCGGTTCAAATCATTCAGTCGTTCAATGGATACTCGGAGCATCTCTTCTAGGGTTGTACCATTTTCATCCGTACCATCTAAATTAAGTTTGTAAAAAACAACTTTTTGATTTTCTAGACCTTCACCTTGAATTATATTGTGAAGAGTATATTCGTTATTTTCTGATGACAATGTCATCACGTTGCCTATTTGACCGATGTTTGGATTTGTATTTTCCATGTATATTTCTAATTTAATTTCCCTATTCAGTTATCAAAGAACTAATCCACTAGAACTGTGGGAGATGGAGGAAGACCGGTGCTTGTACAAGATTTGACACTTGCAAACACCCGTCTCCATCCACCTCCATGACATGGGCTGACGTCAGTAGTCTCAAGGCCTCACACTTTTTGGATTTCTTTAGCATGACGTGCGTCCTATCGGTCGCCGCCATGAGGAACTCCTAAAGCACTGATTTTTGACTACTGATGACAACCCACCTCCACACCCAGATTATAGACTTGGGGTCTTGTTATGAGGGGAGCGAGAAAGATTGGTCTCCAGTCCTTAGGGGATTTCTCCCTTAGCCTAGGCATTGGTAGAATGTTTTTACATAGGCTTTCGCCCTCAATCTTCCTCATTCCACTCACAACATTTCAATGTACTTGATGGATCCAGGCAGAGTGGGAGATAGAGCTGATGTTGTTCCGGGAATTAGCCGGCACCGTCGTTGTCCCCCATTCTGCCAAGATCTAGTCTTCATTATACTTACATATAATTATTGTGCAAGTCACCTGTGGAAAACTTATTTCCCTACAAAAGAGGCAATTTCGACTGCTCGTGACCACAAAAGAGAGTGACGTTTATTCTGTTTATTTTCTAAAATAAACTTATCTATGGCAATACCGACAAATCCCTTTGGATATTTAATAACAATATACACCGGAGCCTGATTAAAAAAGAAAATATCTGGAGGTGTTTCCTCCCCAAAATCAGGATTTTTCCATACATATTTCTCATGTCGTATTTTAAGCATTTTTGCAACTTGTGACGGTTTTACTTCACTAAACGCTAAATATTCCTTGCCGCGAGTATGCTTTACTTCAAAAGTACTGCCTCCTAATGTGTGATAATTTTCTAATAACCATTTACGAAACACAGTTGTTGTCCAGTTGGCTTCGCGCTTGTTGAGGACTTTGGGAAGGTTAGGAAGTTTCATTAAAATATTTTATATCAAAATCTCTACCTAATAATAACTGTTTCTGCACCGCTTTATCGCAACGACCTGAAATCAAGTAAATATACTTCACGGGTTTCAGATCATGAATACGTTGGATACGAGCTTTCATTTGCACCAGAGATACATATGAATATCCTTGTGAAGCAAAAATCATCACTGCAAAGGTATTGAGATCAAATCCTACGCCGATAGAAGACTGACAAATAAGGTAGCACTCCTCATCTTCTTGGGCTTGTCGTATCACTTCCTCTGGATCTTTGGTATCACCTGTAAGCACATATGTTTGTTTATCCTTTGATAGCTCTTTTTCTAACACTTCTATCTGCTCTCTAAAATATGCCACGACAACTACCTTCCTGTATCCAGCACCTATCTCTCTAATAACAGTAGATTTTTCTAACTGTTCATTTCTATGTTCTGCCATGAATTCTGCCATTGGGGTGGATTCTTGCCCTTTAATGAAAGGTTTATGGGGTACTGTGATAGTTTCCTCTGTTACAGGCGGAAGCTCAGCTACGTCGCTCATAAGAGCTGTGTGGGTGTATTTGAGAAGGTACGGACGAATAAGAGTACGCCAGTTCTTCTTTGGAATGTACGCCGGTCTAGGAAGATACGGTAACATCTCTAAATTATAAAATTCTTGTCGCCACTGTTTCCATGGTATGAAATGCCCGATATAACAAAGAAGGGTATGAAGGTTTGCCGGTGTAGAAGATATAGGAGTAGCCGTAAGACCGAGCACCGGCATATTGGGATTATCTTTTATAAAATTATATGTTTTTGTAGCAAGTTGTGAACGACCTTTAGTGAATAGAGGTGAAGCGTGCTGATGTATTTCATCAATTACAAGTGCAGATGCCCATTTTAAATTATCTAATTTTTTCCATTCTTCTTTTGTAACAACATTAGCATTAACATCTGCATCCTCTAATTCTTTTTCCCACTTCTTTTTTATACGTTTAGGTACTACAACTATAGCAAAATCTTCTTTATCTCGTAACCATTCTACAGCGACTCTTGTTTTACCTGTACCTGCTTCAAAACAAACAAGGGCTTTATTTGGATTAAGAGCTAAGAAATCCTGTTGGTGTTTATAGAGAGTGGTCATATTGTTTTCTAACTTGTCTTGTTCCATGTCCAGCACCTAAATAAAAAACACACCAAGTGTATATTGCAAGTATTATAAATCTTTTCATATCTCAACACCCTCTCGATAGGTGCTGAGGATGAAAACATTACATTTCTTTAAATTCCTTTAACATTTTATCCTCTTCTACAACTGCTTGACCGGAAGCTAAAAGAAACCGTGAATCTGATTCGACTTGAGATTGAACACTGCTTTGATTTTCTCGAACAAGATCAAATTCTTCAGAAGTAATAGGGCGTTTCACATTGAACATCATCTTCCGATAAGTGTTCGTTCCAAATGTTGCCTCTGTGCTAGATAGTGTTGTAATAACTGTTGATGGATTATGTATAGTTTTTCTATAATCCTGAAAAGAGAACATGCTCGATCTACTCAGATTTAATTGGTGTAATTCTCCATTGTAAATAACATACAGAATTACTGATTTTTGAAGGTCTGAAGTTGGCTTTCCCTTTTGACTCAAAGCTGGGTACAAAGCTTGGAGTTCTTTTTCAGTTCCACGTTTTATAACTTGTTTATCTAAATACAATGGAATAACTTGTTCTGCATTATCGTATATCGAGGTGCTAATAAACTTGTTAAGTGACGAGTCAAATTTACGAAGTTGGTATCTGTGATACACAATCACGACATCAATTGTTTCTCCATCAATAAACTCTTTAGTCCAAATCTTCTTACCTTCTTCATTTGTTTCACCTAAATCTTTCTCTGTGTAAAACTCTCCAGCGGCATTTAACACGGTAATCTTCTTTGTTTTTCCAGACCCTTTTTCCTCGATCACATCTTTCGAGAGAAGTCCTAATCGTGGAAGTTGTAATCGTTGACCTTCATCTGACACTGGGTAACTTTCATTTAAGATCGCTAACTGCTCCTCTGTAAGCGCTAATTCTGTTTCTTTTTTTGACATATTATTTTTTAATTAACTATTAAGCAAACCAAAAACTTGCGTCTTTAGTAATTTCGTCTATTTCTTTCAACAATTCTGGTTCATGCTTTTTAGCAATTTCTGTCAAAATAGCATCATAAACTCCATGTATGCGTTCATTGTCACCTACACTTTTCTTTAATTCCTCAATCAAATCTATCATTTTTTGTTCTTCTTTCATTTTTTCTTTGTTAATTCTTTTAATTTTTTCTTTGAATGTACCGGCCTTATAATTTCTACACTCATAGCCCCGGATTACATTATGTCCTTCTGTGGTACCCAGTAGACAAAGGGAGCGAACTCCATGTAATCAGACGGGCCTATGAGAGTACAAATCATCTAACGCATGGCAGAGCTGGACACGAAGTCGTCACTCCATCCACCGTCGATTTTTCATACTTCTCTACCCTCTATTATATACTTGCATATAATTTAGGTCAACTGGTTATGTGGATAACTAGGATCTATCAAATTTAGCATGACATTTGGCACACAATCTAATCCAGTCTGATAAATCTCTTTTATATTTTTTTGATACATTCGCCCAGTGATAATGTCTGTGAGGTAAATCTTCTCTTCCACAATGCTCACAATTATATGGTTTTCCTAATTGTTGTTCTATCCAATGGTGTAATCCTCTATATTTTACATTATCACCTTTCCAATTAGAAGATTTTTCTCTTTTAAAAATAGGTGGTTTTATACCAAGTTTTTTTCGAGTTTCACTCATCTTCTTTCGAGTCTCAATAGAAAGTTTTTTACCTTTATGACTTTCACTCATTTTCTTTCTTAATTCTTCCGATGCCTTTTTACCTTTGTTTAAGGATTGTTCTCCTTTTATAAATCTTCCTAAATTGTCTCTTTTTATATTCATTTTAAATAACACAAAGTCCATGACGCTTTGCGAGTATCATGGACCTTATGCGCAAAGCTAATAACTGTCTAATTATATTATTTTGATTTAATAAAATCAATCATTTGTCTTCGAATTTCCTTTAGATACATGCCAAATTGAGTAATATCATTCATAGTTAATTTGACATCAAAATGATGGACTTTGATAGGTTTTACAAATGAAATTGTGAAATCTCCATTATCCTGTGTCGGAACCCATTCCAAAAATATTTTGAGTTTTTCTGGTGGCACTTTATGTGTTATATAAAGCATAAAAGCATACATCCGAAGTTGATTATGTTCTTGTGCTCGTTTTTGATCCCATTTTTTCTTACCTGTTTTGTGATCACCAAAAGCTTGTAAAGGTTCATAAGTATCCATAAAACCTATTAAAGTAATTCCACTGAACACAACCTTCAGTGGTTCTTCTGTTTTAGTGTAAATTGTTACGGGAGCTAATGGCTTACGTTCCTCAACAGATTTGGCAAATGCTTTACCAAAAAGCATTTCTGGTGTTTCAACTGTTGGTTTGCCGAGAATGTACTTATCATACCACTCCTGTGGATTCCATTTGAACGATTCCATACTCGAATGAGACATCGGGCGTTCTTCAAATTTTTTTAGTAATTCCTTCATTAAAGTAAAATATCAATACAATAATTTGGATTAATCTTGGAACAGAAATAGCGTTGCACAGAGTATCGTAAATGTTTCCCACAGGTTTTTCGTTTGCGTTTACGAATGTCTTTGCATTTGACTATTTCCCCCCATTCATTACGATATTTGAAATTACATAAGACATTCGCATGTCGTTCCATCTGATATGCTCGAATCTTCGCCCTATGCTCCTCAGTAAATGGGGGCTTTTTCTTACCAAGTTGAGCCAATCCCATATTTCGCCCTACTGTTTTCATGGTATCAGAACTAAATAAGCATTTTTTAGAACAATAAAATCCTCGGCCATTATTAACCCGACTGGGACTGAGCCAGATCTCTGCTCCACACTGTTTACATAATCGTTTGACTTGTTGATTATGGGACATATTAGAAATCGTTAAATTCTTTAGTCAAAGCCTCCTCATCTGTTCGAGTTATTAACTCTGCACTCTCAGTGTTAAGAGAGTAGTAGAGTTCACGCGCATTACCTTTTGCACTTACTGGAATAGACTTTTTAATAGCTTCCATCCTAGAAATAGAAAGAATCATTCCATCATTTTTTAATGCTTGAAATGCTTGTCTTACAACAGACTTCCCAACTTCAATATTTTCAAATTCTTTCATATTTTTCCATTTACCATCATTTAATATTGCAAGAATTTCATCTTTTGCTTGCATTATTTTCTTTTCTGCTTGTTTGAATTCACCATCGTAGACAAATTCCACACGGCCACCTATTTGGTCTTTAACTATTTTTACCTCAAATGCTGGCAATTTCTCTCCGGCTTTGGACTTCAAATGACGGATAACAAGGAATAATCCATTCTCTCGCTCTTCTTCATCAAGAGATATATGTCCTGAAATAGCCGCGTTAATAGCACTAGAACCACGGGAAGATTCAGCTGACGATTGTTTCTCAAACATCCCTTTCTTTCTGTGATGATGGGTAAAAATAACCGTTATTCCTTCCCGGGAAAGTTTTTTCATTTGGTCTAAAATCTTCTGCATTGCTGTGGAATCATTTTCATCTGCTTCGTGCATACTGCGAAGGGAGTCAAAAATAACCACTTTGATTTGCTTCTCCTGTAATTCCTCTAATAATTTGTTAATAAATTTTGATTCTAGTTTAGAACCATTAGCTACTCTAAAATAAATAGGAAGTTCTGTATTTGTAATACCAAGTATCTTAAAACGATCCTGAATCGAACGAAATGAATCTTCTTCATTAACGATCATCACTCTCGATTCTTCAGTTGGAAATTTTCCCAATAACTCCGTACCACCAGCAATATGCGATGCGCACAAAAAGAGAAGCCATGATTTCCACGTGTTTGGAGGTGCGGAAACCATGTTGACAGTTCCTTGCTCAAAAAATGGTTCAATCGTAAATCGCGCCTTAGGAAATTCTTGTGCCATGAGTTCAGCAAATGAAAGAGAGGCATTGAATTCTGGTGCTTTCAAATTCTCGATAGTTTTTACATATAAATCCCGTAATTCAGTATCTGTAAATGAAAAAGAAAGTAATTTGTTGTAGTCTTGTAGGGTTTCAAATGAAAGATGTTTTTTTTGGATTTTAAAATACTCTGTTATGAAATATGTAATTTTAAAAATACTATCTTGTTCATTCTCAAATGGACTTTCTATTGACGCAGAAAATCCATCAGACGATTGTGAAGGTACTTTACTACCTTGCGTTTCCGCATCATCTGATGGATTTTTTAAATCAATAGTATGTTTATTTTTTGGTAAAGTCTTATTCACCAATTCATAATACTTTCATCTTGCATAAAATGCAATATTAAGATGTGGATAACTTATCTTTTTTAGCTTTTACCATAAGATTAGCGCGGGCTTGACGCTCTTCTTTGGATTTTGATGCCCACATTTTTTTAGCACGAGCGGAGAAAATGGCGGATTTTTCCTCTGGAGAGATCGTCGCCCAATAATTCTTTTTGGCACGTGTGTGTAATTCACCCATAATGAAGGTATTATACTTGCTTATGATTGCGAATGCAATTAACTTCTTAGATTCTTTGGGCGCTGTTCGGTCCAATATCGAATACCGGGATGCCTGATACCAGCCTTCATATCTGCTCGAATGGCTACCATATCCACAAGATAGAATTTAATGGGAACTTGGGTAATGTCCTCTACTTCACACATCGGATGCGAGATAAAGGTCATACCGCCTGTGTCTGTTTCTATCTTTTTTTCTACAGGATCAAGCGCTTCGAGTTTTTCTAGGCCTTTTTCCAAAGAAAAATTGCCCTTGCCTGGTTTGATACGTTCGGTAATGGCTGATTCTGCCTCCAAACGCGCGTTTGTGATGAAAGTCTGATAATCCGTCACTTTCTTAGTAAGTACGTCTATAATCGATTCTAGGGCTTCTTGCGGTGTGGCGTATTTTGCTTGAATCGCTTTGATCGAAGCCTTTAACGGATCGATGAGTGCCTTCATATCCGTAGTAAGAAGTTTTAATTTCTTTTTAGCATCTACAAGAATAGTTGACGCTTCTTTGAGAGAGGTATCGGAGTTAACTGTAAGTTCGTAGGCCTGGTTAGTAAGCGGATTTAAATTTTGTTCTATTGTTTTTAGTTGAATGTCAGTTTTTGGTTTCGGCATAAATGGGAAAATTTAATTAATAAAATAATATTCTGTGTAAATTGTGCTTCTAATTTTAAACCCTGAGGAAAATGCGTTTGGAAAACCCAAACGATGAATTTTGGCTTTATTTTACGGATTTTCCTGAATATTTTTGCCGAGGAGTTCGATGATGGTGTCCTCGTCTGCTTTTTGGATAGTATAGATAATCCTATCCCTCCCAATGAGTAGGATTATAGCTATCGGGTTGCCGTCTGCGTCTTTTATGACGGGTACGGCAGTTTTTTCAATGGTTTGCATGGTTATTGTGGTAAATAATAATGTGATGCTTGAAAATCTCTTATCTGAGCGAGTTTATTGTTTATAGAACATAAACAAAGAAACAGAAAAACGATAAGAATTACGAATTGATGGGTTTTCATTTTATGTTGGTTAAAAGTCTGCAAGACTAAACGCTTGTGGACTTTATGGACAACAAAAAACCAGCTTGTTATTCTGGTTTTTTGGCTTTATATTATCGCCTTTTTACCTTTTATGAGGACATATCCCGCCATTATTTTTCTTTCCGATATTACAATTGAGACACAATACCTGAATACCACTAGGATAGTTATTTATTTTTAGATAACGATATAGTGGTTCACCTTTGTATCTAGTTTTACCATTCCCTTTGTGTGTCTTACCGTTATCGTCTATATGGTCTATGGATAAGAAAAATAGATTTTTTTCGTTACAACACGCACATTTACCACCATAATGCTCTATGACTTCTTTTTTACATTTTTCTTGCTTTTTCTTTTCTCCATATGGAAGTATAAGAGCATTTACATTTCCACCTCTTTTTATTCTTTTGTTGATTATAATAGTTTCCCTATGTAACTTATACCATTCAAGTATTTTCTCTCTATTTTTTGCATAGTATAGTTTTTCCCTTTTTCCAGCACAGTGGGATCCGAAGCTTGGAATTCACGTGACTTGAAGTCGCGGC
>JADMIO011260341.1_pt1 | contig 39688 bp, 43 predicted proteins | sample 8958161 | NCBI WGS metagenome assembly JADMIO01 (sample SAMN16585339, study PRJNA669376) | soil metagenome | isolation source: Crop rotation soil | place: USA: Cullars Rotation, Alabama | collected 2011 | reverse complement strand
GCCGCGACTTCAAGTCACGTGAATTCCAAGCTTCGGATCCCACTGTGCTGGAAAGGAGCTGAAGGTCCGGCGCGACCCGGAGTGCCCGATCTGCTCGCGCTCGCCCGAGGAGATCTCCGACGAGGAGATGGGCGTCTTCCCGGATTACGAGGCGTTCTGCGCCGCTGCTGGGTAGCCTCGCTCTTCATATGGCAACCGTGAAGATCCCGCCGGTCCTCCGGCCCTCGACGAACGGCGAGAAGGAGGTCTCGGCCGACGGTGCGACCGTCGGCCAGGTCCTCGACTCGCTGTCCGAGGAGCACCCCGCCACGAAGCAGCAGATCTTCGGCGAGACCGGTGACCTCAACCGCTACGTCAACGTGTATCTCAACGACGAGGACGTCCGCGTCCTCCAGGGGCTCGAGACCGAGGTCGGCGACAGCGACGTCCTGGTGATCCTGCCCGCTATGGCCGGCGGCGCGGGGTGCGCGCGTTCGTGAGCACGGCGGATCGACGTCCGAAATCTGTCGTGTTCACGGACGCGTGCACTAGCTACACTTTTTGAAGCGTGGTCCTGCCACCGCTCCAGAACAGGCCGTGCGGCGGTCGCTACAGCGATCTCGTCGAGGCCATCGGCAACACGCCGCTGATCGAGCTCAAGCGGCTCAGCCCGAAGCCGGGCGTGCGCATCTGGGCCAAGATGGAGTCGTTCAACCCGACCGGCTCCGTCAAGGACCGCGTCGCGCGGTCGCTGATCGAGGACGCCGAGGAGAAGGGCCTCATCCGGCCCGGCCAGACGATCCTCGAGCCGACGAGCGGCAACACCGGCATCTCGCTGGCGATGATCTGCTCGCGCAAGGGCTACCGGCTGAAGGTCGTCATGCCCGACAACGTCACGCCGGAGCGCACGCAGCTGCTGCAGATGTACGGCGCGGAGATCGTCTCCTCGCCCGGCGACCAGGGCTCCAACGGCGCCGTCGCGAAGGCGCTCGAGATGGCCGAGGCCGACGCCTCGTACTACATGCCCTACCAGTACGGCAACCCGGCGAACCCGGGCGCGCACTACAACGGCACGGCGCCGGAGATCCTCGAGGAGCTCGACGGCGAGGTCGACGCGTTCGTCGCGGGCCTCGGCACCGGCGGCACGCTGATGGGCAACGCGCGGCGCTTCAAGGACGACCTCGGCGACCGCGTGAAGATCGTCGCCGCCGAGCCCATGCAGGGCGAGCCCGTCCAGGGGCTGCGCTCGCTCGACGACGGCTACATCCCGCCGATCATCGACCTGTCGCTGCTGGACCGGAAGATCTTCGTCACCAACCACGACGCGATCGTGTGGACGCGCAAGCTGCTCGAGGAGGAGGGCGTCTTCGCCGGCGTCTCCTCTGGAGCGATCGCGCGGGTGGCCCACCGCATCGCCGGCGAGATGGACGAGGGCAACGTCGTCTTCGTCGTCGCCGACGACGGCTGGAAGTACCTCTCAAGCGGTCTCTACACGAAGCCGATGGAGGAGATCGAGGCCCTGGAGTCCACGCTCTGGTGGTAACCGCAATTTCATCCACCGTCGGTACGTTGGAGACCTGATGCCGAACGTCGGACCCATGGAACTGGTCATCGTCCTCGCGATCGCGCTGATCGTGCTCGGCCCGAAGAAGCTGCCCGAGGTGGGCCGCTCGCTCGGGAAGGGCATGCGCGAGTTCAAGGAGTCGCTCAGCGGCGACCATCGCGACGACGAGGACGAGCCCCACAACATCGAGGCCTCCTCGCAGCCGAAGTAGCCTCTCGGGCGTGGAGTACGCGCCCGAGCACATCGAGGAGATCATCGCCCACGCCCGGGAGGAGGCGCCCGACGAGGTGTGCGGTCTGCTGGCCGGGCGCAACGGGCGTTCCGAGCGCGTCTTCCGCATGGAGAACCAGGCGCACAGCCCGCTGCGCTTCGAGGTCGACCCGCTCGAGGTGATGCAGACCCTCGAGGAGATCGACGAGGCGGGGATGGAGGTCGGCGGCCTCTATCACTCGCACACGCGGACGGCGCCGTATCCGTCGCAGACCGACGTGACCTTCGCCGAGGCGTGGCCGGGGACCCCGTGGATCATCGTCGGGCTCGCGGGCGAGGAGCCCGTCGTGCGGACGTACAAGATCGAGGGCCCCGACGTCACCGAGCTCTGACACCGCGTACTGCCCCTCGTGCGGGGCGGGGCATCCGGCCGCCGAGCGGTTCTGCCCGGACTGCGGGATGCCGCTGACGCGCGAGGCCAGGGAGGCGGACGTGACGCCGCGCCAGGAGCGGGCGCGCAAGATCAAGCCGCAGCTCGCCGAGGGGCAGCTCGTCAAGGTCGCGGGCGCGCGCAACCAGGCCGAGGCCGAGTTCCTGCAGGGGCTGCTGCTCGAGGAGGGCGTGCCGTCGACGCTGCGCCGCTCGGCGGGTTTCGACGTCCCGGACTTCCTCGCGGCGGGGCCGCGCGACGTGATGGTGCCGGCGTCGGGGCTCGCGGTCGCGCGCGACGTCCTGCTGCAGGCCGACCTGGGCTCGGCGCTGCCCGCGTCGGGAGGTGACGCACCGGGACGCGTGCTCCTTTACCTTCTCGCCGCGTGTGGGGTGGTCGCACTCATCGTGCTGCTCGGTACCTGGCTCTTGTTCTGACCGCGGTCGCGGTCGGCGCGGCGCCGGCCGCCGCCGACCCGTCGGCGGTCATCCGCCGCACCGCGCACGGCATCCCGCACATCACGGCGTCGGACTGGGAGGGCCTCGGCTACGGCTACGGGTTCGCCTTCGCGCAGGACAACCTGTGCCAGATCGCCGACTCCTACGTGACGGTGGACGGCGAGCGCTCGAAGTACTTCGGGCCGGACGGCAGCTACGCGTTCCGCGGCAACGGAACGAACCCGAACAACCTCAACTCGGACTTCTTCTACCAGCGCATCAAGAACACGCGCGTGGTGGAGAACCTGATCGCGAAGGCGCCGCCGCTGGGGCCGAAGCCGGAGGTCAAGGAGGCGGTCCACGGCTACGTCCTCGGCTACAACGAGTACCTGCGGCGCACGGGCGTCGACAACCTGCCGGACCCGCGCTGCCGCGGGGCGGCGTGGGTGCGCCCGATCGAGGACATCGACGCCTACCGGCGCTTCTACCAGCTCGCGCTGCTGGCCAGCCAGGGCGTGGCGATCGACGGGATCGGCGCCGCCGCGCCGGCCGCGACGGGCAACGCCGGGTCCGCGCTGGCGGCGTTCAACGCGACGCCCGCCTCGGCGTGGTCGGAGTTTCCCTTGGGCGGCATCGGCTCCAACGCGGTCGCCTTGGGCAAGGCGGCGACCGACAACGGCCGCGGCATGCTGCTCGGCAACCCGCACTTCCCGTGGGACGGCAGCGAGCGCTTCTACCAGGCGCAGCTCACCATCCCCGGCAAGGTCGACGTCGAGGGCGGGTCGCTGTTCGGCGCCCCGGTGGTGCTGATCGGCCACACGAAGGGCCTGGCGTGGAGCCACACCGTGTCGACGGCGTTCCGCTTCACGCCGTTCGAGGAGAAGCTGGTGCCGGGCTCGCCGACGACATACATGGTCGACGGGCAGCCGAAGCAGATGAAGGCCGACAAGGTGACCGTGCCGCTGCCCGGTGGCAAGACCTCGACGCGGACGCTGTACTCGACCGACCACGGGCCGATCCTGACCTCGATCCTCGGGCTGCCGATCTTCCCGTGGACGCCCGAGCGCGCGTACGCGATGGGCGACGCGAACGCGACGAACTTCCGCTACCTCAACCACTTCTTCGAGACCGACCAGGCGCAGTCGGTGCCGGAGCTCGACGCGATCCTGAAGCGCAACCAGGGGATCCCGTGGGTCAACACGATCGCGGCCGACAGCGCGGGGCGCGCGTACTACGCGGACATCTCGGTCGTCCCGAACGTGCCGGACTCGAAGACCGCGGCGTGCGCGGTGCCGCTGGGCGTCGCGACCGACCGGCTGCTGCGGCTGCCGGTGCTCGACGGGTCGCGCTCGGAGTGCAACTGGGACAACGACAAGGACGCGGTGGCGCCGGGGATCTTCGGCCCGTCGCACCTGCCGACGCTGACGCGCGACGACTACGTCACGAACTCCAACGACTCCTACTGGCTGTCGAACCCGCAGCAGCCGATCACCGGGTACGCGCGGATCATCGGCGACGAGGGGACGGCGCGGTCGCTGCGGACGCGCTCGGGGCTGGTGATGGTCGCCGAGAAGCTTCGCGACGGCGGGAAGTTCTCGCTGCAGGACCTGCAGGACATGGACTTCGCCAACCGCCAGTACTTCGGCGAGCTCGCGCGCGACCAGCTCGTGGCGATGTGCGAGCAGTTCCCGGTCGAGATCGGCACGAACGGGCCGGTCGACGTCAGCGCGGCGTGCCCGGTGCTGAAGGCCTGGGACCTGCACGACAACCTCGACTCGAAGGGCGCGGTGCTGTTCCGGCGCTTCGCCAGTCGGGCGCTGGGGATCCAGGGCGGGCCGTTCGCGGTGCCCTTCGACCCGAAGGACCCGGTCAACACGCCGCGCGGGCTCGACACCAACAACCCGCAGGTGCGCGCGGCGCTCGCCGACGCGGTGACCGACCTGCAGTCGTCGAACATCCCGCTCGACGCGCCACTGCGCGACTGGCAGTACGAGATGCGCGGCACTGAGAAGATCCCGATCCACGGCGGGCCGGGGACGCTCGGCGTCTTCAACGCGATCAACGTGGTGTGGGCGCCGGGCAAGGGCTATCCGGACGTGCCGCACGGCTCGAGCTACGTGCAGGCGGTGCAGTTCACCGGCGGGTCGTGCCCGACGAACGCGCGGACGATCCTCACGTACTCGCAGTCGACCAGCCCGACGTCGCCGTTCTTCGGCGACCAGACGCGGCTGTTCTCGCGCAAGGAGTGGGTGCCGGAGTACTTCTGCCCGGGCGACGTGGCGAAGGCGACGGTCTCCACGACGCGGCTCGGCGCGCCGCCGGCGGGCCTGCTGCCGGCGCGGTCGTGCGTGAGCCGGCGCTCGATGACGCTGCACCTGCGCGTGCCGCGCGGGCAGCGCGTGCGCTCGCTGCGCGTGCGGGTGGCGGGGCGCAAGGCGCGGACGCTTCGCGGCCGCCGCATCGTGCGGGTCTCGCTGCGCGGGCTGCCCGCGGGCCGCGTGCGCGTCGAGGTGCGCGCGAAGCTGGCGTCGGGCCGCGTGGTGCGCGACGTGCGGGTGTACCGCACGTGCACGCGCAGGCGCTGAGCTCAGAACGCTCTCATCCGCAGACCCGGGAGTAGGGTCGCTCCCAGGGTGGACACCGCCCTTCTCGTCGCTCGGCTCGCGCTCGCCGCCTGCTTCGTGGTCGCCGGTGTCGGCAAGCTCGCCGACCGCGACGGCTCGCGTCTCGCGGCCGAGCGCTTCGGCGTCCCGCCGCCGCTCTCCGGGGCGGTGGGCGCGGCGCTGCCGCTCGCCGAGCTGGCGATCGCCGCCGGGCTCCTCGTGCCGGGCATCGCGGCGTGGGCGGCGGGCGCCGCGGCGCTGCTGCTCGCGGCCTTCTGCGTCGCCATCGGCCGTCTGCTCGTGCGCGGGGAGGAGGCGGACTGTCACTGCTTCGGGACACTCGGCTCCGCGCGTGTCCGGCCGGCGACGCTCGCGCGGACCGGCGCGCTGCTCGCGCTGGCGGTGTTCGTCGCCGTCGCGGGGCGCGACGACGCCGGGCCCGGCGCGTTCGGCTGGATGACCGGCGTCGCCGCCCTCGCCGCGGCCTTCGGCGTCGTGACCGTCGTGCACATGGCGTTCTCGTGGCAGCTGTTCCAGCAGAACGGCCGCCTGCTCGAGCGCGTCGCCGCGCTCGAGGCGGGCGCCAAGGCCATGCCCGCGCCGCCGTTCGCCCTGCCCGACCTCGAGGGGCGGATCGTCAGCCTGGATGACCTGCTCGCGGGCGGCCGGGGGGCGTTGCTGGTGTTCAGCGACCCCGCGTGCGGCGCATGCGATCCCCTCCTGCCGGTGCTGGGCGCCGAGCATGACCCGCCGATCGCGCTGATCAGCCGCGGCTCGCCGGCCGACAACCGGGCGAAGGCGGCCGAGCATGGCATCGCGCCCGTGCTGCTGCAGGACGAGTTCGAGGTCTCCCAGGCCTACGGCGCGTTCGGGCTCCCGGCGGCGGTCCGCGTCGATCCGGCCGGCCGCGTCGCCGGGGCGCCGGCGATGGGCGCCCAGGACGTCGCCGCCCTGCTCTTCGCGGGGGATCGATGAGCCGCGTCACCACCGAGCGCCAGCGCAAGGTCAAGCGGATCAAGGCGGCGCTGGCCGCGTCTGATCACGCGGTCTACGAGCGCTTCTCCAGCCTCGACGCGTTCGAGAGCTCGGCCCAGAAGGGGAGCACGGGGGAGGTCAACGCCGCGTGGATCGCGACGCTCGGCAAGCTGCGGGACGAGATCCTGGCGGCGCGCGACCGGCTCTTCGGCCTCCACACGGGCCTGCGGGCCGAGACCGCGCTGGCGAAGGCGCTGACCCAGGCGGCGGCTGGGGTGGCCGCCTGGCAGTTCGCGCTCCAGGTCGACGATCCCAAGGAGACCCAGGCCGCGCTCCTGCGCATGAAGACGCACTTCATCACGGCCGAGCAGTTCGGCAAGAGCGGCGCGAACTACCTGAAGCAGGGCAAGTGACCGTGGAGCACTGGTTCGACAGGCTGGCGCGGCCCCACACGCGGCGCACGACCATCCGGGTCGCGGCGCTGGCCGGGGCCGGGCTGATGCTGCCGATCGGCCGCCTGCCATCCGCGTCGGCCACGACGAGGGAGCCGTGCTACTCGGCGTGCCTCGAGGAGGCCGCGACCAAGTGGAAGAGCGACAAGGCCGTCTGCGCGAACCTCTTCGGCGACGCGCTGAGCACGGCGGCCAGCTACGCCGAGCTGCTCACCGGGGCGGCGGCGGCCCACCTGCTCCTCATGCTCCGCAACTCCCAGGCGCTGAACTGCAAGGCCGAGGCCAACATCAACTGGTACAAGGCGGTCGAGGCGTGCCGGGCGCCGCAGTGCGGCGACAAGACCAAGTACCCGGGCGGGAACGCCCCCGCGAAGGCGCCGCCCCCGCCGCAGTGCACGCCCAACGAGGAGAAGGCGTGCGGCGACATCTGCTGCAACGTGAGCTCGGACTGCTGCTTCTGCTCGAGCACCGGCAGGTACCAGTGCTGCGCCGCGGGGCAGTGCTCCTCGTGCTGCCCCGGCGGCTGAGTCAGCGCGGGCCCGTGAGCCGCCGCGAGCCCTCCGGCGTGCGAACGAAGACCTGCCAGGCGTAGAAGCCGTAGAACGCGTGCGGCGAGGCGGCGATGAGCCGCGCGTAGCGGCGCACGGCGTCGACGTAGAGCGGCGACGGGTTGTAGCGGAGGAGCGCCCGCGCATACGAGCGCGGCGCCCCGTTCGCCCGCAGGTAGTTCGCCGCGCCCATGATCGCGTCGCGCGGGTCATGGATGTCGCCGCCCAGCCCGTACGCCCGCCACGTCGCCGGCAGGAACTGCATCGGCCCCTGGGCGCCGGCAACGCTGTCGTTGCGCAGCTTCCCGAACGCGGACTCGACGAAGTTGACCGCGGCGAGCACGTGCCAGCCGACGCCGAAGCGGCGCTGGGCGGCGCGGTAGATCCCGAGCAGCTCGTCCGCCGGCAGGGCGGGCCCGACGCGGAACGTCCGGCGGCGCGGGGGAGGGGCGAGGCGGCGCAGGTCGTCCATCGCCGCGAGCACCGAGCGCGCGAACGAGCGCGTCGCCGGCCGCAGCCGCGCGGCGACCAGCCGCCCCAGCCGCGGCCGCGAGGCGAGCAGCCGGAACGTGCGCTGCTGGTCGAGCGCCCAGAGCGTGACGTCCTCGGGCGGATCGGCGGACGAGCGGTCGGCCCAGGCGCCGATCGCCGAGCGCAGCCCGTCCGTGCTCGCCTGCAGCCGCGTCGCGAGCGGGGCGGGCGTGCGGGGAAGCGGGCTGCCGGCCGCGGGGGGCCCTCCGGGCGAGGGGACGGCCGCCGGGCGCGGCCGCTCCGCCGCGCCGCCGCCGCCGCAGCCGGCGGCCGCCGCGACAGCGGTCAGAGCGATGGCGGTCGCCCGGCGCACGCCCCCAGGTTTAGCGCGGCCGGTGCGACAGGACCTCGACGACCTGCTGCTGCGTCGGCCGGTTCTGCCACGGCTCGAGGGGCTGCGTCACGGCGCCCAGCGGCCGGTAGCGCAGCGCGTCGTAGCACGCCTGCTGGTCCATCGACCCGCACTTGCCGGCCACCGTCGGGTCGTCGTAGAGCTTCGCCGGGTCGACGGCGAGCGCCGCCCGCAGCGAGTCCTCCAGGGCCTTGCGGCAGCGCGCGAGCGAGCCGCGCCCGCACCAGCGCACCGAGTACTTCCCGCGCACCTTCCGCTTCGCCACCGTCCGCAAGTCCTTCTGCAGGAAGCCGAACCAGCCCTCCTCCCACGACGAGCCGAGGTGCGCGTGCTCTTGCGAGTGGAACGAGTTCGGCACGTCGGGGGAGTGATGCTCGTCGTAGAGCTTGAACAGCGCGTCGCCCATCGCGGGGCCGAACACGGCCTTGGGCATCGTGTCCATCCACGCGTCCATGATCCGCACGGCGTCCGCGTCGTCGTAGTGGCCGTCCTTGTCGCGGTCGAGGCGGTGCGCTCCGTGCTTCACCCACGCGCGCAGCTTCCCGACCGCGTCGGCCAGGGCGGGGTCCTTCGGCGTCCCGAGCACGCGCAGCGCCCACGGCAGCATCCGCCACCCGCGCAGGTCCTGCGTGGCGGCCACCTCGGCCGAGTCGATGAGGCCCGTCAGCGTCATCTTGCCGCGCGACAAGCGAGACCGGATCTGGTCGTCGAGCAGCTGCGAGCGCCACAGCGGCGTGTACTCCGACCCGCCGCAGCAGTGCGCCGCCTGCTTGTTGTTCCAGCTTGTGATGAACGGCTGGTTGACCGCCTGCGGGCGCTGCGCGAACGGCTGCTGCGTCATCGTGTTGTCGGCGTCGCTGAAGCCCTTCCAGATCGTCCGCTTCGAGTAGCGGATCGGCAGCAGCCCGTTGACGCCCGCCGGCCGCTGCGGGTTGGCGCCCGTGTTGATGTAGGCGATGTCGCGGTCGTCGGTGTAGAACCAGTTGAACGTGTAGCCGAGCTTGAACGCCGAGCGCATGAAGTCGCGCGCGTTGTGGGTCTTGTCGGGGTCGTTCCAGTCGCGGAACGCCGGGGCCGAGTCGATCTCGTGCATGTACGTGGAGCGCAGCCGCACGTACGCCACCGGCTTGCCGCCGATCTTCGCCCGCGCGGTGACGATCCCGAGCTTCGTCCGGTAGGCGACGAGCGTCTCCGACCCCGCCGCGGTCTGGTCGGCCGCGTTCGGCGTCCAGGAGATCTGCTTCGTCAGCTTCTCCATCGCCAGGCACTGGCCGTTGTAGACGTAATGGAAGTCGTCCTGGCAGAGGTCGACCGCGTAGACGTCGATGATGTCCTGCGAGGCCGAGGTCGCCGACCACGCGTAGTCGCGCCCGCGCCCGAGCTCGACGTACAGCGACACGCCGGGGAACGACGCGCCGCGCGCCTCGATGCCCGGGCCGTGCACGTCCTGCTCGAGGAAGATCTCCGGCGCGAAGTAGCCGGCCTGCGAGCCGAACACCGCCAGCGGATGCCCGGTCGCCGACTGCTTGGCGCTGACCAGCAGCGCGTTCGACGAGACGGTGGGGAAATGCAGGAGGCCGCCGAAGACGCCGGCGCCCCGCGCGGCGCTCGCCGCCGATCCGCTCTGGTCCTCGGCCGGCGCGACCGGCTGCAGCGTGCCCTTGTCGGCGAGCGCCGCGTAGCGAAGCGCGCTGCGCTTCGGGATCTGGTCGTACGGGAAGCCCCGCTTGCGCGTGGCGGTGACCGGGGCCTCGGGGTCGTCCTCGGCGCGGAAGTCCGTCCAGACCTTGAGCCCGCGCCTGGCCCCGAAGCGGGCGATGTCCGCCTGCAGCAGCTGCATCTGCTCGAGCTCGTCGCCTCCGCCGTTGCCGAGCTGGCCGCCGATCAGCGAGGCGGTGCTGATCACGTCCTTGAGCGTCCACGGGTCCGGCCCCTGCGGCCGCCCGACCGCCGGGTACTCGACGGGCATCTTCGTCGGGTCGAGCTTGGCCTCGGCGACGTACTGGTTGATGCCCGCGACGTAGTCGGTCGCGTCCTGCACGACCGCCGCGCCGTCGGCGCCGAGCAGCTTGGGCAGCTCGTCGATCTGCTTCTGGAGGTCCGCGTCCGTGTACGGCGCCCCGAGCCACTGCTCCTCGTCGGTCGAGATGTTCGCGCCGCCGGCGAACGACGACAGCTCCGCGGCCCCGTAGTGGCGCAGCACGTCCATCATGAACAGCCGGTCCTCGGCCGCCACGTAGCCCTCGCCGAACATCGCGCCTGCCCGCGTCGTGGCGTAGATGTGCGGGACGCCGAACTGCCGGTCGCGCACGATCGTCACGTCGTCGCGCGGCGTCTCGGTGCGTTCGACGTCCTCGGGCTTGACGCCGAACGTCGCGTCCTTGAAGTACTTGCCGATGTCGGCCTCGTTGAGGCCCGGCGTCGCGTAGAGCAGGTCCGTGTACATCCCGCGCTGGTCGGTGAAGTGCGGCGGATACGAGCCGGCGGTGAGGAACTGCCCGGCCTGCAGGGCGTTGGCGACCCCCGCCTGCCCCGGCGGGATGATGTGCCAGAAGCGCCCCGGGTCGTCGGTGCCGAACGGCTGGACGGGCGCGGCGGCGAGCGCGGACGGCGCCCCCAGCGTCATCCATGCCGCTGCCACGGCGAGCATCCTCCGGCCCACGAGCCGGAATCTAAGCAGCCATCTCGCGCTCGTACGCCAGCTCGGTGCGCACCCCGCGCGACATGAGCAGCTCGTGAGCGTCGTCGAGCGATTCGCAGTCGACGACCGCGGCCGCGAGGCGCGCCGCGGAGCGCATCGCGACATCAGGATCGAGGAAGAACGTGATCGCGCCGGCGGGGCCGAGCTCGACCGTCCGGCGGCCCTGGCGGATCGCCGTCTCGCCGTACCCGCCGCGCGCGCAGCGCACGGCCATCGCGCTCGCCTCGGTCGGCACGTGCTCGATCGCCGCCTCGAGGCGGTCGGCCGTCTCGGCGCCCAGGCCCCACGACCCGAGCGACCCGCCCGCGGCCGCGACCTCGGCGATCCGCTCGAGCACCTCGGCGGGGCGAAGCTCGCCGTCGCAGCCCGCGCCGAAGACCGCGAGCACGCACGACGTGCGCAGGTGCGCGGCGGTGGCGAGCAGCACCGCGTCGGCCAGCGGGCTCGCCAGCCCCGCCTCGTCGCCGTGGGCGAGGACGTCGCCCCCGACGTCGAGCAGCACGATCAGGTCGCAGTCCAGCCGCGCGGCCGCGTCGTCGAGGCCCGCGGCCACGGCGCGCGGGCCCGGGTTGGGGTCGACGAGCACGGTCGGCTCGCCGATCGCCTCGGCCATGCCGCCCTCGGCGAAGCGGAACCCGCCCGGGCCGGTCGTCCGCGGGCCCGCGAGGGCGACGACGTCGTTGATCCGCTCGGCCAGACCCTGGACCTCGTCCAGGCGCCGCGGCCCGGGGATCGGGTCGATCGGCCGGCGCTCCCAGGTGATCCCGCCGACGAGCGCGGGCGTGCCCAGGCGCTCGGCCAGGTCGGCCGTCGCCAGCGCGCCGACGACGTCGCCGCCTCCGCCGATGCCCACGCACATGATGCGCGCGGGATCGCGGAGCAGGTCAGGCAGCGACGGGAACGCCGCCCGACTCGATGATCGAGGTGATCTCTTCCGACGCCCGCTCGAACTCGTCGTCGCAGAGCACCGGGGTGCCCTCGAACGGCAGGTCGCGGGTGATCTCCAGCCAGGAGTGACAGCCGCCGTACTCGTCGCGCACCTTCACCGTGACCGGCCGCGGGATGCGGTAGGTCCGCAGGAGGACGACGTGCAGCGGGTGGCGGCGCTTCCACGCCAGGCGCTTCTGCGCGTAGTCGGGCGTCCACACGTAGTACGGCGACAGCGCGTCGACGCAGCGCGGGTCCTCGATCGTCCAGTGCTCGGCGACCTCGGCCCACGCGCGGATGCGCACCCGCTCCGGCTGCTCGATGCCGCCGTCGATCGTCAGCGCGTGCGCCGGCGGTTCGCCGTCGGGCCAGACGCCCTCCTCGAGGGCGCGCCGCAGCTCCGGCTGGTGGGACTCGCGGACGAGGTCGCCGCGCTGATGGTCGAAGGTCGGATACAGGAAGAAGCGGTCGTGCTCGACCCGGAAGTGCTTGCCGCTCTCGCGGATGCCGCCCTTCCGCAAGGTCAGGAGCTGCTCGCCCTCAGCGAGCGCGCGGACGGTGACCGCCCATTCCTTGAAGGCAATTGGCATGGAGTCAGGAGGAGGTATTCGTGTGCAGGAAAACGCAGTCTCGCGTCGCCTAGGGAAGGCGCCTCTGCGGGACGGCGCGGCGCATCCTTACACGTATCCCGGCATCTGCCAAATGAATCTCGGTCATGCGTCGAACTTCGTTCAACCGAGCCTGCGACCGGCGTAGCCCTCCAGAACCTCGATCATCGCGGCGAAGTCGGCGTCGGCCAGGTCGCGGCCGATACCGGCGGCGAGAACGTCTCGCGCCGACGACGCCGCGGGGAACGGCGCGCCGGCCTCCTGTGCCTCCTCCAGGCACAGCCGGACGTCCTTGAGCATGTGCTCGAGCTTGAAGAGCGTCGTGTAGTCGTGCGCCCTCATCGGCCCGGCCTTCAGGGCGAGCATGGCCGAGCCGCCCGACCCCGCGCCCATCACCTCGACGAGCGCGTCGAGGTCGACCCCGGCCGCGTCGGCGACCAGCAGCGCCTGGCCGACCGCCGAGCAGTTCGCCGCCGCCACGGCGTTGTTGATGACCTTCACGGTCTGGCCGTGACCCAGCGGCCCGGCGTGGACGATCAGCTCGCCCATCGCCTCGAAGAGCGCCCGCGCGGCGTCGAAGTCGGAGCGCTCGCCGCCGGCCATGATCGTCAGCGTCCCGTCCTCGGCCTTGGGCGACGAGCCCGTCACCGGCGCGTCCATGAAGCGCACGCCGCGCCCGGCCAGCTCCGCGCCGATCGCGCGGGCCTCCTCGGCGCCGATCGTCGACATGTCGACGCACAAGAGCCCCTTCGGCGGCTCCGCCTGCTCGAGCACCGAGCGCACCTGCGGCCCGTCGACGAGCATCGTGAACGCGACCTCGGCCTCGCTCACGGCCTCCGCCGGCGTGCCGGCGACCGTCGCGCGGTGCTCGGCGGCCCACGCGTCCGCCGTCTCGCGCGTGCGGTTCCAGACCGTCAGCTCGTGGCCGGCCCGCACGAGGTTCGCGGCCTGCCGGGAGCCCATGATCCCGAGGCCGAGCCAGGCGACGCGCATGGGGCGTCAGTCTGTCAAGCCCAGGCGGTGGGCGACGGCCGCCGCCTCCGTGCGGCTGCGGACGTCGAGCTTGGCGAGGATCCGCGAGACGTGGACGCTCGCGGTCTTCTCGGCCATGTAGAGCGAGGCGCCGATCTCGCGGTTCGTCTTGCCGGCGGCGACCAGCGAGAGCACCTGGCGCTCGCGCGGGGTCAGGCCAAACGGGTCGTCGCCGTCCTCGGCCGGCGCGGCTGCCTCCGAGGAGCCCAGCCGCGCCCGCGCGATCAGGCCTTCGACCTCGCCGGCCAGCCAGCCCGCGCCGAGCCGCTTGGCCGTCTCCAGCGCGGCGGCCGCAAGCGGCGCGGCGGCGTCGCGCTCGCCGCGGGCCACGTGGGCCTCGGCCGCGCGCCAGCGCGCCTCGGCCGCGGGGTAGGGCCGCTTGATCGCCTCCCACGCCTCGGCGGCCTTCACGGCGAGCGCCGGATCGGCCTCGCCCTGCGCGCGGGACATCGCCGCCTCGGCCTGGGCGAGGTACGCGCACTCGACGGGGCCCTCGGGCTCGGCGGCGGCCTGGACGCGCATGAGGAGCCCCTCGGCCTGCAGCAGCGCGCGGCGGACCTCCTCGGCGTCGTTGAGGTCGCGCCCGCGCTGGGCGCGGTCGGCCTCGACGGTCACGCCGGCGGCCGAGACGCGCGCGAGCCGGGCGGTGTCCTCGGTGCAGAACTCGATGCGGTCCAGCGCCTCGTCCACCGCGGCGCGGGCGCCGTCGAGGTCGCCCTGGCGGCGGCGCAACTCGGCCAGCAGCGCGCCGAGCGTGCCGTGGAACTGCGGCTCGGCGGAGTCGGCGACGAGGCGGTCGATGCGCAGGAGGCGGTCGGCGGCCGTGGCGTGGTCGCCCATGCCGAGCGCCAGGTCGGCCTTGCGCAGGGAGGCGTTGATCGCCCGCAGGCCGACCATCGAGCGGTCGTTGGCGGGCATGAGCGAGCGCGCCTCCTCCCAGAGGCCGGCGTCGGTGGCGATCTCGACGACCATCAGCTCGGTCCACACGGCCGCGTCGCGCCAGCGCTCGCGCTCCTCGCGGAAGGCCGCGCGGGCGACCTCGAGCGCCTCCTCGGTGCGGCCCGCGAGGTTGAGGTGGTCGGCCAGGTTGTTCGAGGCGCTCTCCAGCGCGTCGGAGTTGCCCGCCGCGCGGGCGATCTCCTGGGCCTCGCGCAGCTTCGCGACGCCCTCGTCGACATGGCCCTGGCCGGCCAGCGACACGCCGAGCGCGTTGAGCGCGTTGGCGCGCGCCACGTCGTTGCCGGCGGCCTCGGCGGCCGCGAGCGTCTCGCGGGCGAGGTGCACGGCGTCCGAGTAGCGGCCCTGGAGCATGCGCGTCTTCGCCCACCAGCCGAGCAGCGTCGCGCGCTCGGGATCGTCCTCGGAGAGCAGCTCGAGCGCCTGGCGAGCGGTGGCCATCGCGTCCTCGGGGCGGTTGAGGCGCCACTGGGCGCGGGCGAGGCGCTCGAGGATGACCGCGCGGCGGCGCGGTTCGTCGACCTGCTCCAGCGCGGACTTCAGCAGGCTCTCGACGCGGGTCTGGTCGCCGCCGATGCCGTGCTGCGTGGCGGCGCGCAGGAGGACGTCGACGCGGTCGGCGCCGGCCAGCGCGGCGGCGTCGGGCACGTGGTTCCACAGCTCGAGCGCGCGCTCCAGCAGCGCGGCCGCCTCGCCATGGGCGTGCAGCTCGTTGGCCGCGGTCGCAGCTCTCACGGCGGCGGCGAGCGCGGCGGGCTGGTCGCCCGCGGCGGCGTAGTGGTGCGCGATGCCGGCGGCGACGAGCGCGTCGGGCGGGCGCTCCTCGAGCGCGCGGGCGAGCTGGAGGTGCAGCTCGGTCTGCTCGCCGGGGAGGAGGTCGGCCTCGACGACCTCGCGCAGGAGCGCGTGGCGGAAGGCGTAGCGGTCCTCCTCGTCGGTGACGACGATGTGGCTGGCGACGGCGTCGCGCAGCGCCGCGCGCAGGGCGGCCGGGTCGAGGCCGGAGACGCCGGTGAGCAGCGCGTGGTCGGCGCGCGTGGCGACCGCGAGCACGCGCAGCAGCTCCTGGGCGTCCTCGCCGAGGCGCTCGACGCGGACCATGAGCGCATCGCGGAGGGTCTCGGGCAGCGCGATCGTCCCCGCCGCGACGAGCTCCTCCATGTAGAGCGGGTTGCCCTCGCTGCGGGCGAAGAGGCGGTCGACCATGCCGGTGTCGGGCGGCTCGCCGAGGATGTCCTCCAGCGCGTCGGCGACCTCGTCGCGGGTCAGCGCCGGCACCACGACGCGGTGCACGTTCGTGTCGCGCTCGAGCTCGGCGAGCAGCGGGCGCAGCGGGTGGCGGCGGTGCAGCTCGTCGAGGCGGTAGGTCGCGACGACCAGCACGCGCTCGCGGCACAGCGCGCGGGCCATGAAGGCGATGAACGCGCGCGTGGAGGGGTCGGCCCAGTGGATGTCCTCGAGGGCCAGGAGCACAGGCGCGTCCTCGCCCAGCCGGTCCAGCAGGGCGAGGACGGCCTCGAAGAGGCGGGCCTGCGCGGCGCCCTCGGTCTCAGCGCCGCCGTGACCGCCCTCGCCGCCCGTGCCGGCCAGCCCAGGGAGGAGACGGGCGAGCTCGGCACGGGCACGTGGATCGAGGGCGTCCAGAGCCGGGTCGCCGGAGCGCGCAAGGGGGCGGAGCGCACCGACCAGGGCGGCGTAGGGAAGCTCGCCCTCGCCCAGCTCGACGGCCTCTCCGACGAGCACGCGCGCGCCGTCCTGGCGCGCGCGGTGTGTCAGCTCGTCGAGGAGGCGTGTCTTGCCGACGCCGCTGTCACCCGCTACGAAGGCGAGCGACGGGCGCTCTTGCGAAGCGTCGGCGAGGGCCGCTTCGAGCTGTGCCAGCTCGGTCGTCCTGCCGACGAGCCGGCTCGACGTCACCCGTGTCGTCACGGGACCAGTATCGCTCGGCGGACGCCGCGCGGCGCGCCGTGTCGGCGTCGAAGGACTGGCTGAGGGGGGAGGCGAGGAGGTTGACCATGATGTGCTCCTTTGCGCGTTCACTGAGATGGATGGTCGCCCTAAGGCCGGGGTCGGCACATCGGGCATTTGGAGCCGGTGGGGCCTTAGTTGGCCCCTTAGGCCCCTTAGGCGGCGTTGCGCAGGGAGTCGACGTGCGCGCGGAGCATCACGACGACGTCCTCCGTGCGGGTGAACGGGTCCGCGGCGACGCGGCCGTCCTCGAGCGACACGGCGGCGACGGGCTGGTCGTCGACGATCGCGAGCAGCGCGGGGCGCTGGAGCTGGGGGGTGGCGTCGAGCTCGGAGAGGTCGCGCAGGACGCTGTCCTCGGTGGGCTCGGCGGGCCGGATGGAGAGAATGCTGGTAGCGGTCATGGACAGCATGGTCGACGTAAGGGGGGTGCCTCCACATCGGGCACATGGAGCCGGTGACCCCTTACTCGTGGCGCGCGCCGCCGGCCGCCGGCTGGCAGGATTTCGGAGCGTGCGATTCGACCCTGTCCGCGAGGCGATGCTGGCCCGGGATCCCGAGGCCGTGAAGGCGACGTTCGCGCCGGACGTCGTGCTGCGCTCGCCGGTCACCGCGCGGCCCTTCCGCGGCCGTGAGGAGGTCGGCGAGCTGATGGCCGCGCTGCTGGCGGTCCTGGAGGACCTCGAGTACACCGCGATCGCGAGCGACGGCGACGTCGACCTCGTCGCGTTCCGCATGCGCTTCGGCGGGCGCGACGTCGAGCTCGTCGACCTCGTCCGCTACGACGAGGAGGGTCGCATCCGCGAGATCGTCGTCCACGGGCGGACGCTGGCCGCCGTCGCGGAGATCATGGCCGCCGCGGGCCCGGTGCTGGCCCGGCGGCGGGCGCGGTGGCGCGGCGTGGCCGCGCAGGCCACGCGACCGCTTCCAGCCCTGCTCAGAGGGCTGGATGCGGCCGGGATGCGTCTGATGCGCAGTTAGATGATCGATCCCGAATATCCGCCGATTCGGACCGCGCCCCTCGCACGGCTGGCCGCCGCCCGGCGGCTCGAACGTGCACCCAGCATGCCCTTCGCCGCCGGCCGACGGCCAGCCGCACGATCGGCGGGTCCGCGATCGACGGGCAATTCGGAATCGATCATCTAGCGGTGCGCGCGGCGGGCGGCGCGGAGGCGCTTCGCCTTCGCCCTCTTGGCCTTCGCGCTGTGCCTGCGCGTCGTGCGCGCCGACGTGGGCTCCTCGGCGACCGGGTCGGTCGAGAACGTGGCCTTCGCCGTATAGGTGAAGTCGCCCGTGCCGTACGTCTTGACCGTCCACGTGCCCGGGTCGGTGGGCAGATCGAGGTCGCGCGTCGTGGCGGGGTCGACGTCGTTGTAGTTCGTCGTGCCGCCGTTCGGGTCGACGACCTCGACGGCGAGGTTGTCGCTGTCGGGCGCGTCGATCTTGACGTTGAGCGCGGTGCCGCCGTCGGCGACGTCGAGCGTGAAGACGTCGCAGTACGGCGCCATGCAGGTCTCCTGGCCCTGGAGCGTCGTGTCGCCCTGGGAGAAGATGAGCAGGTCGTAGGCGCCGAAGGGCTCCGTGATGTCGCCGGTCCAGCTCGCCGTCTTGGCGGTCGGGCTGACCTTCGCCGTGTCCGGAGTCGCCGCGCTCGCGGCCGCCGGCAGCGCGAGGGCCGCGAGCGCCCCCAGGAGTGAGGTGGTGTGGATCTTCATCGTGGAGACGGGAACGCCGCACGCCGGTTTAACTTGCTCCGTGGCCGCCGCCGCCGGGGGTCTCGAGGCGCAGCCGCTCGCCCGCCCGCAGCTCGCCCGTCGCCTTGGGCGCGACCTCCTCGCCGGCGACGAGGTTGCGGCCGGGCGCGGCATCCGAGCCGCCGTCGGCGCCCGCCGGCGCGTGGCGGCGGCGCTCGGTGAGCAGCGACCAGGTCATGTCCTCCAGCGCCTCGACCTCGCGGATCACGCCGTCGCCGCCCGTGAACCGCCCGGCGCCGCCGGAGCCGCGGCGCAGCTCGTAGCGCGTGACGCGCAGCGGGAAGGTCTGCTCGAGCGCCTCCACCGGCGTGTTGAGCGTGTTCGACATCGCGACGTGGACGCCCGAGGGCCCGTCGGCGCCGGGGCATGCGCCCTGGCCGCCGCCGAGCGTCTCGTAGTAGGTGAAGCGCTCGTTGCCGAGCGTGAGGTTGTTCATCGTGCCCTGGCCGAGCGCGCGGCCGAAGGCGCCGAGGACGAGGTCGGCCACTCGGCTCGAGGTCTCGACGTTGCCGGCGACGACGGCCGCCGGCGGCCTGGCGTTGAGCAGCGAGCCCTCGGGCGCCTCGACGGTCACCGGCCGGTACGCGCCGGCGCTCGGCGGGATGTCGGGGTCGGTCAGCACGCGCACGGCGAAGTAGGCGGCGCTGCGGGTCACGGCCAGCGGGCAGTTGAGGTTGCCCTCGTGCTGCGGCGGCGCGTCGAAGCGCAGCGTCAGCTCGTCGCCGTCGACGATCGCGGTCACGGCGAGCTCGAGGTCGCCGTCCGCCGCCTCGAGGACGTCGCGCGCCGTGCGCTCGCCGTCGGGCAGCTCGGCCAGGCAGGCGCGGGTGCGGCGCTCGGCGTAGTCGAGGACGGCGGCGAAGGCCTCGCGGAGCGTCTCGGGGTCGAACGCCTCGAGGCGGGCGACGCCGACGCGGTTCGCCGCGAGCTGCGCGCGCAGGTCGGCGCGGCGCTCGGCGGGCTGGCGCATGCGCTCCGCGAGCTCGTCGATCGCCTCGTCGTCGAGCACGCGCGGCGCGATGACGACGCCCTCCTCGTCGAGCGTCTTGGAGTCGGCCGGCATCGAGCCGGGCAGCCGGCCGCCGACGTCGGCGTGGTGCGCGCGCGAGGCGGCGAAGCCCAGCAGCTCGTCCCCGTGGAACGCCGGCGTGATGACCGTGATGTCGGGCAGGTGCGTGCCGCCGGCGTAGGGGTCGTTGAGGACCCAGCTCTGGCTCGGGGCGTGGTCCTCGTCCAGCACGGCTGCGACCGCCGCGGGCATCGCGCCGAGGTGCACGGGGATGTGCTCGGCCTGCATGACCATCTCGCCGCGCGGGTCGAACAGCGCGGTCGAGCAGTCGCGGCGCTCCTTGATGTTCGACGAGTGCGCCGCGCGCACGAGCACGCCGCCCATCTCCTCGCACGCGGCGCGCAGCGCACCGGTGACGACCTGCAGGCCTATCGCGTCCATCGCTCGAGCACCACCGTGCCCGCCTCGTCGACCGTGCCGCCCCAGCCCTCGGGGACGGCGAGCGTGGACTCCGGGCCCTGCCAGATCGCCGGGCCGCGCAGCTCGGTGCCGGGCGCGAGCTCGCCGGCGAGGATCGCGGTCTCCTCGCCGAGCGACGTGCTTCGCGTGCGCCGCTCGACGTCGTCGCCGCCGGCGGCGAGCGCGATCTCGGGGCCCGGGTTCACCGCGCTCACCCGCACCGTGACCAGCTCGACCTCGCCGTCGGGCTCGCGGTAGCCGTAGCGCTCCTCGTGCGCGGCCTTGAAGGAGGCGCGCGGGTCGTCGCCGCCGACGGTGAGCTCGAAGGACTGCCCGCGGTAGCGCAGGTCGTAGGCGACGCGCGTCTCGGCCGCGTCGTCGCCGAGCAGCGCGCGCGCCTCGGCCGCGAGCTCGTCGAGCGGGGCGTCGCGGCCGAGCACGGTGCGGCGCGCGTCGGCGCGCCGCTCGGCCACGGCGAGGCCGAGCGCGCTGAGCACGCCGGCCGCGCGCGGCGCGAGGACGCGGTCGATCTCGAGCTCGTCGGCGATCGCCGTCGCGTGCAGGCCGCCGGCGCCGCCGAACGCCAGCAGCGCGTACCCGCGCGGGTCCACGCCGCGCTCGACCGTCATGACGCGCAGGGCGCGCACCATCTCGGTGTTCGCGACGCGCACGATCCCGCGCGCGCACTCGCCGGGCTCGAGGTCGAGCGCGCGCGCCAGCTCGCCCACCGCCCGCTCCGCCGCCTCGACGTCGAGCTCCACGCCGCCGGCGAGCTCCGCCTCGGGATCGAGCAGCCCGAGCACGAGGTTCGCGTCGGTCACGGTCGGCTCCGTGCCGCCGCGGCCGTAGCACGCGGGACCGGGCTCGGCGCCCGCGCTCTGCGGCCCGACGCGCAGCGCACCGCCGGGGTCCCGCCAGGCGATCGAGCCGCCGCCGGCGCCGACGGTGTGGATGTCGACCATCGGCAGGGCGAGCGGGCGCCCGCCCACCTCGCGGCCCGCGGTCTCGCGCACCCGCCCGCCGTCGACGACGCACACGTCGCACGACGTGCCGCCCATGTCGAAGCACAGCAGGTCGGCGATCCCCGACTGGTCGGCGATCAGCGCGGCCGCCGCGGCGCCGCCGGCCGGGCCGCTCAGGACAGTGAGCGCGGCGTGCTTCGCCGCCAGCTCGAGACTCGCCAGGCCGCCGCTCGACTGCATGATCGAGGGCTCCGGCAGCCCCGCCTCGCGCGCCGCTCGGGCGAGCGCGCGCAGGTACCGGCCGAGCAGCGGCGACAGCGAGGCGTCGACCTCGGTCGTCGCTGCGCGCTCGAACTCGCGGAACGTCCCCACGACCTCGTGCGAGAGCGAGACGTGCACCTCGTCGCCGAGCGCCTCGCCGAGCGCGCGCTCGTGCTCGGGATGCGCGTAGGCGTGCAGCAGGCAGACCGCCACCGCCTCGGCGCCGCTGTCGCGCACCGCCGCGACGACCTCGTCGAGGTTCTCCAGCGGATGCAGCACGCCGTCGGGCGTGCAGCGCTCGCGCGCGCCGAAGCGCCGCTCGGGCGGCGCGAGCGGCGGCGGGTGCGCGGCGCACAGGCGGTAGAGGTCGGCGCGCGCCTGGCGCCCCAGCGCGACGACGTCCGTGAAGCCCTCGGTGGCGACGAGCGCGGTGCGCGCCCCCTTGCCCTCGAGCAGCGCGTTGGTCGCGACGGTCATGCCGTGCGCGAAGCTGCGCACGTCGCCCGCGTCGCGTCCGGCCTTCGCCAGCGCGTCGCCGATCGCCGCCATGACGCCGCGCGACTGGTCGCCGGGCGTGCTCGGCGCCTTGGCGGTGACGAGCGTGCCGTCCTCGAGGGCGAGAACGGCGTCCGTGAACGTGCCTCCGACGTCGACGCCCAGCAGCACTGGGCGCGAAGCCTAGGCAGCGATGAGCGGCTCGGTCTCCTCGGTGGCGGCGAGGTGCTGGTGCGACGGGCAGTAGCCGTTGTGCGGCAGCGGCACGCGCTGGCACGCGGTCCCCTTGCGGGTGGTCGCACGGCATTGGAGCGGGTTGCCGTTGACGTCGAACCCGTGCTGCGGCTGCTGCTCGAGCCACTGCTCGGCCAGCGTCAGGTAGCGCGTGATGGTCCCGCACACCCGCTTCTGCTGGCTCATCGGGAAGTAGATGCGGATGTCCTGGAAGAGCGTTCGCGCGGGACGCTTGAAGTAATGGCGGTCCGTCGCCATCCGCTCCATCGTCGCCTCGCACGCCCGCAGGACCGCTGCGTGAGCGCCGCCGTCGCGGGTGCACGGCGTGTCATCTTCGATGTACGCCGCGAGATCGCGATAGATCGCTCTAGAGAACTGATACATGCACGCCCTCGTGTTGCTTCAGAGAACCCGGCCAGAATCCTTTCCGGCGGTCATGAAGAAAGAACGCCTGGGATGTTGAGTTCGCGTTAAGTCGTTACGTCTGTTACGACCACGGCTCGAAAGCCCGCTGTCCATCGGGCGTGTGCACGAGGTGGCGGTGATCGAGCGCCGCGTCGCGATCGGGGAAATCCGATCGGATATGCGCCCCTCGCGACTCCTCCCGCTCGAGCGCCGCGGCGGCGATCATGCGGGTGAGCGGATAGGGGTCGTCGAGCAGCGCGCGCAGCCCGTCGGCGCTGCGCACGATGCCCGCGCCGCGGTCCATCGCGTGCCGGGTCTCGCGCGGCGGCACGGGCAGCGGCGAGGCCGGCGGCGGCTCGTTGCCGGCGGGCGGAAGCGGCTCGTCGAGCGCGGCCAGCGCGGCGCGGCGGCCGAACACGAAGCACTCGCTCAGCGAGTTCGACGCGAGGCGGTTGGCGCCGTGCAGGCCGGTGCACGACGTCTCGCCGACGGCGAGCAGGCCGGCGACGGTCGAGCGCGCGTGGAGGTCGGTGACGATGCCGCCCATGCCGTAGTGCGCGGCGGGTGCGACCGGGATCAGCTCGCGCGTCGGGTCGAGCCCGGACTCCTGCAGCGCCACGACGACGTTGGGGAACAGCGTCGGGTCGATGTGGCGCATGTCGAGGCCGACGCTCGCCGCGCCCGTGCGCTCGAGCTCGCGCGCGACCGCCGCGGCGACCTCGTCGCGCGGCGCGAGCTCCTCGACGAAGCGGCCGCCGGTGTCGGGCGAGTGCAGCGTCGCGCCCTCGCCGCGGATCGCCTCGGTGACCAGGAAGCCCTCGCGCCCGGGGACGCCGATGACGGCGGTCGGGTGGAACTGCATGAACTCGACGTCGGCCAGGCTCGCCCCCGCGCCGTAGGCGAGCAGGAGGCCGCTGCCCTGGCTCCCCGGCGGGTTCGTCGTGCGGCGCCAGAGGGCGGCGGCGCCGCCGGTGCAGAGGATCGTGCCGCGCGCGGCGACCGCGCGGCCGTCCTCGACGACGACGCCCTCGCAGCGGCCGTTGCGCGTCCACAGCCCGCTTGCGCGGGCGCCCTCGATGACGGCGATGCGCGGGTCCTCGGCGGCCAGCGCCGACAGCTCGCGCACGACCCGCCGCCCGGTCGCGCTGCCGCCCGCGTGCACGACGCGCCTGAGCGAGTGCCCGCCCTCGAGGCCGAGCGCGAGGTTGCCGAAGCGGTCGGCGTCGAAGGCGACGCCGAGGCGCTCGAGGTCGCGGACGCGGTCGGCGGCCTCGGTGGTGAGCGTGTGCGCGGCGCCGGCGCGGGTCATCGCGCGGCCCGCCCGCTCGGTGTCCTGCTGGTGGAGCTCCGGTGAGTCGTCGGGGGCGAGCGCCGCGGCGATGCCGCCCTGCGCCCAGTAGCTCGCGGTCTGGGCGAGCGGCGTGGCGGAGACGAGGGCGACGCGGGCGCCGGCCTCGGCCGCGGTCAGCGCCGCGAACAGCCCGGCGGCCCCGGCTCCCACGACGGCGACGTCGGCGCGGTGGACGGGCATGTGCGCGGGTACGGTAAGCGCACATGGCGGCCCCCGTCCTGCTGACGCACGAGTCGTCGCTGCGCCACGACCCCGGCCCGCACCCCGAGCGGGCCGCGCGGATCGTCGCGATCGAGCGCGAGCTCGAGGTGCGCGGCGGGCTCGGCTGGGAGCGGCGCGAGTCGCCGGCCGCGGACATGGAGGCGCTGCTGGCGGTGCACCCGGAGGAGCACGTGCGCTTCGTCCGCGAGCTGTGCGCGGCCGGCGGCGGGATGATCGACGCCGACACCTTCGTCTCGGCCGACTCCTACGAGGCGGCGCTGCACGCGGCCGGCGGGGCGGTCGAGGCGGCGCGGCTCGTGCTCGACGGCGAGGCGCCGTGCGCGTTCTCCGCCCACCGGCCGCCCGGGCACCACGCCGAGCCTGCGCGCGCGATGGGCTTCTGCCTGTTCTCGAACGTCGCGATCGCGGCGCGGTGGGCCGTGGAGAGCGGCCGCGCCGAGCGCGTGATCGTGCTCGACTGGGACGTGCACCACGGCAACGGCACGGAGGCCGTCTTCCGCGAGAGCGACGACGTGCTCTTCGTCTCCATCCACGAGTGGCCGCTCTATCCGGGGACCGGGCCGGCGTCGGAGATCGGGAGCGGCGCGGGGGAGGGCTACACCGTCAACCTGCCCGTCCCGGCGGGGTCGGGCGACGCCGCGTACGTCTCGCTCGTGTCGCACGTCTTCGCGCCGCTGGCGCGGGCGTACGAGCCGGGGCTGGTGCTGGTCTCGGCGGGCTACGACGCGCACGCGGAGGACCCGCTCGCCGGCTGCCGCGTGTCCGATGCGGGGTACGCGGCGATGGCCGCCGCCGTGCGCGGCGTCGCGGCCGAGCTCGGCGTGCCGGCGGCGATCGCGCTCGAGGGCGGCTACGCGGTCGACGCGCTCGCGCGCAGCGTCTGCGAGACGATGACCGTCTTCGGCGCCGAGATGCCCCCGGAGCCGCCCGGGCTGCCCAAGCACGAGCTGTCGGTGCGGGCGATCGAGCGCCTCGCGACCGGGCCCTGGGGCGCCGCGCTCGTCTAGCCGCCCGGCGTCGTCTGCGTCTGCGTCTTGAACGGCGACGTCGACGGCTGCGTCGGCGTCGTGGGCTGGCCCTCGGGCGCGGGTGTGGTCGTCGTCGGGACGGCCACGGGCGGCGGCGCGGTCGTGGTCGCCGGGGCCGGGGCCGGGGCCGGCGGCGCGGTCGCCGGTGCGGTCGTGGGCGTGGCCGTCTGCGCCGCGCGCAGGTCGTCGTCGGTGTTCGACAGGCGCACGAAGGCGAACGCCGCGGCGGCGCCCGACAGCGCGATCACGAAGACGACGGCGAAGACCGGCAGCCGCCATGCGGGCGTGCGGGCGATGCGCGTCCGGGCGGCGGCGCCGCACTCCAGGCACCAGTCCTGCTCGGGCTTGAGCGCCGCGTCGCAGCGCGGGCAGGCCTGGTCGCTCACGTGCCGGTCGTGTCGGTGACCGCGGCCGCGGCGCCGGGCACCGGCTCGGCCGCCGCGGGCTGCTCCTCGCCCTCACCGGTCGCGGCGGGGCCTGGGGGCAGCGGGGCGCCGGGGCCGACCGGCAGTCCGCAGTTCGAGCAGAACTTCGCGTCGCTGGCGTGCAGCGAGCCGCAGCGCGGGCAGCTCGCGACGCCCGGCTCGCGCAGGACGTCGACGTCGTGCTGCTCGCCGAGCGCGGCCTCCAGCGCGCGGCGCTCGGTGTCGAGCGACGCCAGCCCGTCGAGCTTGGCGCGGACGAGGTCGGGGCGCTCGCGGCTGAAGCGGTCGAGGTCGAAGACGAGGCCGCCGAGGTCGCGCAGGGCGAGCTCGCGGGCACGGCGCAGGTAGCGCAGGCGGCGGCGCATCTGCGTGCGCCTGCGCCACGACTCCTCGGGCGCGGCGGCCGGCGTGACCTCGGGCTCGACGACCTCGAGCGCCTGCTCGGTGGTCGGCTGCTCGGCGACCGGCTCGAGCGGCGGCGGCTGGTCGACGGCGGTCGCGGGCTGCTCCGTCGTGGCGGGCAGGGTGGTCGTCGGCTGCGTCTCGGTCGGCGGTGCGTCGGCGGCGCCCTGCCGGCCCAGGACTCGCTGGAAGAGACCCGGCATCGCCTAGAAAGTAGCCGCCTCCGCCCACGCGACGGCCACCCGCTCGGCCATGCGCTCGGCGGAGAAGAGCTCTGCGCGGTCGCGCCCGGCGATGCGCGGGTCGTCCGTCTGCAGGTGCGGTTCGAGCGCGTCGCGCCAGGTCTGCGCGTCGAACGGGGCGCACAGCGCGCCGGCGATCCCGTCGAGCGCGATGCGGTGGATGCCGACGGGCGTGGCGAGGACGGGCACGTCGCAGGCGAGGGCCTCGAGGACGGCGAGGCCGAAGCCCTCGGCGTCGCTCGGGACGAGGACGGCGTTGGCCGCGTTGACGTGCAGCGCGACCTCGTCGGGGGTCGCGTGGCCCAGGGAGATCAGGCGGGCGTCGCCGGCGGCCTGCTGGGCGCGGTCGAAGCGCTTGACGCCGCGCGCGGGGTCGCTCGGGAAGAGCAGCAGCGGCTCGTCGGGCGGCAGCTTCAGCGCAGCGCGGGCCTCGTCGCGCGGGATGGGGCGGAAGCGCTCGAGGCTGACGCCGCACGGCAGGACCGCGTGCGGCTGCCGGTCCGGCGGCATCTCGCGCGCCAGCGAGGCGCTCGCCGTCGCGACCAGGTCGAGCCGGGGCATCGCGGCGAACGTGATCCGCCGGGTGCGCGGATGGCGGACGTCGTTGCCGTGCAGGGTGAGCACCCGCGTGGCGCCGCGGACGGCGAGCGCGGGGACGGCCGCGAGCCCGTAGTGCGCGTGGACGACGTCGAAGCCCTTGCGCCGCGCACTCCGCGCGGTCAGGGCGGCCAGCGCCTTCGCGCCCGGCGGCGCCTCGTCGAGCTCGACCTCGATGCCCTTGAGCCTCCGCAGCGCCGCGACCTGGTCGCGCACGAACACGCCCCGGCCCGGCGCGTCCGGGGTCGGCCCCATGTCCGAGACGACGAGCGCGCGCATCCGCCGGCGAGCCTACGCAGCATCGTCACAGACGCGTCTGGATCCGTGACACCTCCCCGTCCAATGTCCGCCCCGTTCAACGACCTCGACGGGAGGCACCGATGGGATACCGACTGATGGGCCGCGCGCACGCGCTGGCCACGACGCTCCGCGACGACGTGCGCGGGCAGGGGACCGTGGAGTACGTGGGGCTGATCCTGCTGATCGCGGCGGTCATCGCCGGCGTGGTGGCGATGGGCGGCACGATGAAGGGCGGCGGCATCGCCGAGAAGATCGTCGGCCAGCTCAAGCAGGCGATCGAGGGCGTCGGCAAGAAGGGCGGCTGACGTCGCCCCCGGGTGCGCCCATCGTCGGCGGCGCCGGGGAGGCGCCGGTTCCGGCCCGCCGACACACCCGCGCTGAGCACGTCCTGACAACATGGGGCGCGTGAGCGGTCCCGAACCACGCACGCGGCCGATCGGCGTCTTCGACTCCGGCGTCGGCGGCCTGACCGTGCTCCACGAGCTGCTCGTGGCGCTCCCGCACGAGGACTTCGTCTACCTCGGCGACACCGCGCGGTTCCCGTACGGCCGGCGCACCCGCGAGGAGCTCGAGCGCTTCAGCCTCGAGGTCGCCGACGAGCTCGTCGCGCGGAAGGTCAAGCTGCTCGTGGTCGCCTGCAACTCGGCCACCGCCGCCGCGCTGCCCGCGCTGCAGCGGCGCATGATGGAGACGACGCTCGGCGTCGACGTCCTCGGCGTCGTCAAGCCCGGCGCGGTCCAGGCGGTCGCCGCGACGCGCAACGGGCGCATCGGCGTCCTCGCCACCCCGGCGACGATCGCCAGCCGCGCCTACCACGAGGCGATCACCGCGATCGACGGCCACGTCGACGTCGTCGGCGTCGAGGCGCCCGACCTCGCCGAGCTCATCGAGGGCGGCTTCCCGTTCGACGAGGAGCTCGTCGCGACCGTCCGCGGCTACTGCACGCCGCTGCGCGATGCGGGCGTCGACACCGTGATCCTCGGCTGCACGCACTACCCGCTCGTGCGCCCGATGCTCCAGCGCTCGCTGGGCCGCGGCGTGACGATCGTCACCAGCGGCGGCGCGGCGGCGCGCCAGGTCGAGCACGCGCTCGCCTCGCGCGGGCTCGACAGCCCCCGCCAGGACGAGGGCGAGTACCGCTTCCTGTGCACCGGCGACGCCGACGCGTTCCGCCATGCCGGCACGCGCTTCCTCCAGATGCCGCTCGGCGAGGTCGAGCACGTCGCCACGCCGTCGAGGGTGCAGGCGGCATGACCCCGGAGCGCTCCTACGGCCGCGCGCCGGGCGACCTGCGCCCCACCACGATCGACCCGGGCTTCGTGGCGACCGCGGCTGGCTCGGCGCTCATCAGTCAGGGCGAGACGCGCGTCATCTGCACGGCATCCGTCCAGGAGTCCGTGCCGCGCTGGATGGCGGGCCAGGGCCGCGGCTGGGTGACGGCCGAGTACGGGATGCTGCCCGCGTCCACCGGCGAGCGAAAGCAGCGCGACGCCACGCGCGGGCGCCAGGACGGCCGCACCGTCGAGATCCAGCGGCTCATCGGCCGCTCGCTGCGAGGGATCGTCGACTTCGCCGCGCTCGGCGAGCGCACCATCTACCTCGACTGCGACGTCCTCACCGCCGACGGCGGCACGCGCTGCGCGTCGATCACGGGCGCGTTTGTCGCGTTCGAGCTGGCGTGCCGGCGCCTCATCGCCGACGGCAAGCTCGAGCGCACGCCGCTGACCGGCACCGTCGCGGCGATCTCCTGCGGGATCGTCAAGGGCGACGCGCTGCTCGACCTCGACTACTCCGAGGACTCGACGGCCGAGGTCGACGCCAACGTCGTCATGACCGGCGACGGCGGGCTGGTCGAGGTCCAGGCCACGGCCGAGCGCACGCCGCTGCAGCGCGCCCATCTCGACGAGCTGCTCGGCCTCGCCGCCGCCGGCATCCACGAGCTGCGCGAGGTGCAGGCGGCCGCGGTCGCCGCCGGCAGCGGATGAGGCTGCTGCTCGCGACCCGCAACGAGCACAAGCTGCGCGAGTTCGCCCAGCTCCTCGCGCCCCATGACGTCGACCCGCTCCCCGCGAGCGTGATGCTCCCGCCCGAGACGGGGGAGACGTTCGCGGAGAACGCGCTCCAGAAGGCGCGCGCGGCCGCGGCGGCGACCGGCCGGGTGACGATCGCCGACGACTCCGGGATCGCCGCCGAGGCGCTGGGCGGGAGGCCCGGCGTGCGCAGCGCGCGCTATGCCGGCGAGCACGCGACCGACGAGGAGAACCTGGCGAAGCTGCTTCGCGAGGCCCCGGCGGGTAGCCCGTTGGCGTACGTGTGCGCGCTGGCCTACGTCGATCCCCACGTCCCCGTCGAGCACCTCGTCGAGGGGCGCTGCACGGGCACGCTGGCCGCCGAGCCGCGCGGGACCGGCGGCTTCGGCTACGACCCCGCGTTCGTCCCCGACGACCGCGACGACGCGCTCACCATGGCCGAGCTCGACCAGGCCGACAAGGACGCCATCAGCCATCGCGGGCGGGCCGCCCGCGCCCTGCTCGCATGGCTGCCGGACTAGTCAAGGACCCCGTTCCGCCGAGCGGGAGCAAGCGCGGCGCCGCGGCGCTGTCGATCGCCTCGAACTCGGTCCTGATCCTGCTCAAGGTCGTCGCCGGCTCGATCACCGGCTCGGTCGCGCTGCTCACCGAGGCGATGCACTCGGCGATCGACCTCATCGCGTCGATCGTCGCGTTCGTGTCGGTGCGCAAGGCCGACGAGCCGGCCGACGAGGACCACCCCTACGGCCACGAGAAGATCGAGAACCTCGCGGCGGCGATCGAGGGGATGCTCATCCTCGTCGGCGCGAGCCTGATCGTCTTCGAGTCGGTCCGCCACCTGATCGAGGGCACCGAGGTCCAGCACCTCGGCATCGGCATCGGCGTGCTCGCGATCTCGATCGTCGTCAACGTGGTCGTCTCGGGGATCCTGCACCGCCGCGCGCGCGAGACCGACTCGCCGGCGCTCGAGGGCGACGCGGCGCACCTGCGCACCGACGCCTACACGTCGGGCGGCGTCCTCGTCGGCCTGGCGCTGGTGCAGATCACCGGCGCCGACTGGCTGGACCCGGCGATCGCGCTGCTCGTCGCCGTGGCGATCGTGTGGTCCGGGCTGCGGATCCTCTCGCGCTCCAGCCGCGTGCTCGTCGACGAGGCGCTTCCGGAGTCCGAGATGGACGCGATCCGCGAGGAGATCCTGACCTTCGGCCCGCGCGGCGTGGCGGGGTTCCACAAGCTGCGGGCGCGCCGGGCGGGAGCGCGGCGGATGGTCGACATGCACGTGCAGTTCCGCTCGGGCACGACGCTCGAGGCCGCGCACGAGACCGCGCACGAGCTGCAGGACGCGATCCAGCGCCGGCTGGGGGGCGGGGCGGAGGTCCTGATCCACCTCGAGCCCGAGGACCGCGTCCGGCCCGGGACGGAGGTCCCGGCCTCGCGTTAACGCATCCGCGCATCGGGAAGCCCCGATGGCATGGAGGAGACGTTGACCCACGAGGAGTTCGAACGAGAGGTCGGCCGGCTGCTCGCCGAGGAGGCGGAGCGCTCGCGCCCCGACCGCCGCGGGCCGCGCGGCAACGGGGAGGCGGACCCCGACGACGTCGAGGCGGGCGTCGAGAAGCTGCGGCGGCTGCTGGGTTAGGCCCAGCCTTCGCGCTCCGCTCCAGCGTTCGTGGGCGGGGCGCGGCCTGGACTGTGGCATCGAGGGGAAGCAGGAGCGGACGGCGGCGTGCGGTCCGCGGACGGCTCGGCCGATCGGATGGACAGTTGGGCGCGATAGTGGCTCCCAAGCGTCCACTCGGCGTGCGCCGCACCCGCGCACGGACCGCACGCGGCCGCCTCACACTGCTTCCCCTCGGTGCCCCAGGCCAGGCCGTGGCGCGCGACCCACGCCCGGGCGGAGCGCGGCAACCCCTACCGCAGGTTGATCGCGGCCGACGCGCCGACCACGAACGACAGCACCCCGTAGCCCGTGTAGCCGTCGATCAGCAGGATCACGCCGGTGATCACGGCGACCGCGACGGTGAGGAGCCAGGCAACGCGAGAGAGGGGCACGGCGCGCGTAGTGTGGCGGGACGCCATGACGACAGCCCTTTCCCCCGAGCTCGCCCTCGCCTATCTGCGCGAGCTGCAGCCCGGCATCCGCGACGCGGCGATCGGCGCGCCGGGCGAGCCGCTCGCCGGCGACCCGGGCGCCGTGCGAGCACACTCCGGAAACCGGGAGATCGCCGTCGTTCCGGGCCCTTCGACGCTCGAAAAGCTGCTCGAACTCTATGCCAGGCGCGTTGCAGAGGTCCTGAATCGGTGACAAATACCTCGCCAGACCTCCGCAAAATGCGGCAAAACGACCCCATCTGCTCCTGCCGTGTCCGAGACCGCTGTTAGCGTCGCTGCCTGGTTTTCCAGCGTTAGGAGGATGGTGTGACGAAGTCCGAGTTCGTCGATCAGGTCGCGGCTGAGTCCGGCCTCGGCAAGGGTGAGGCGGCACAGGCCGTCGATGCGGTCCTCAAGACGATCGAGGACACGCTGAAGCGGAACGGCGAGGTGAACTTCTCGGGCTTCGGCAAGTTCAGCGTCGCCGAGCGCGGCGCCCGCCAGGGCGTCCACCCGCGTACCGGGGAGCCGATCCAGATCGCCGCTTCGCGCGTGCCGAAGTTCACGGCCGGCTCGAAGCTCAAGGCCTCGCTGAAGTCGTAGGACCGCTGCCCGAGCGCTTCGGAGCGCGCCTCGCGGGGCGCGTCGACGAGCGCCGGTCGCAGGTCGTGCTCGGCCTCGACCCCGACCCGGCCCGCCTGTGGCCGGAGGCGGTCGAGGCCGCGCCCGCGTCCGGCACGCCGGCCGAGCGCGCCGCGGCCGCGGTCGAGGCGCACTGCGCCGCGCTCATCGCGGCGGCGGCGCCGGCATGCGTGGCCGCCAAGCCGCAGGTCGCCTGCTTCGAGCGGCTCGGCGCGCCCGGCTGGGCGGTGCTCGCCAGGACCGTCCAGCGGGCCAAGGACGCCGGCCTGCTCGTCATCGCCGACGCCAAACGCGGCGACATCGACGTCACGGCGCGCGCCTACGGCCAGGCGTTCTTCGGCGGGACGCCGACGCCGTTCGGCGACGTCGCCGGGCTCGGCGCCGACGCGCTCACGGTCAACCCGTACCTCGGCGCCGACGCGATCGCGCCGCTCGCCGAGGCCGCGCGCGCGACCGGCGGCGGGCTGTTCGTCCTCGTGCGCACGTCGAACCCGGGCGCCGGCGACCTGCAGGACCGCACGCTCGAAGGCGACGGCACGGTCGCCGAGCAGATGGCCCGGCTCGTCGACGAGCTCGGCGGCGGCGACACCCCGCTCGCCGACATCGGCGCCGTGACCGGCGCCACGGTCCCCGAGCAGCTCGAGCGCCTGCGCGCGCTCATGCCGCACGCCCCGTTCCTGCTGCCCGGGATCGGCGCCCAGGGCGGCCGCGTCGAGGACGTCGCGCCCGCCTTCGCGCCCGGCCCGGCCGGCGGCCTCGTCACCGCCTCGCGCTCGATCGCCACGGCGCACGAGAAGGCCGGCGGAACGCCCGCGGAGGCCGCCCGCGCCGAAGCGGAACGTTTGCGTGACACCGCATGGTCATTGCTCTGACCGCGGATATGCTCATCCCGCCATGCCCCACCGCAGCCGTGTGCGCTGGCTGGCACCGTTCGTCCTCGTGGGAGCGGTGGCCGTGGTGGTGTGGGTAACCGCGTCGACGCTGCAGGACCCGTCCTCCAAGCGTCCTACCGTCGAGGCCTCGCCCGCAGGCTCCGCGACACCTTCGACTCTCAAGCCGCCATCCAGCTCCACCACGTACACGGTCAAGACCGGCGACTTGCTCACCACCGTGAGCGAGAAGACGGGCGTCAGCCTCGATCGGCTCTACGAGCTGAACCCGAACATCGACGCGAACGCGCTGCGCGCCGGCCAGAAGATCCGGATCGCCCAGTCCGCCGCCAGATGACGCGCGCGCTGGTGGCCGCGCTCGCGGCCCTGGCGCTCCTGGCCGCGCCGGCCGCCGCCGCCGAGAAGCCCGCGCCGCGCGCGTCCGCGGCGATCCTCGTCCAGCCCGAGACCGGCGACGTCGTCTACGCCAAGAACGCCGACCGCGAGCGCCCGATCGCCTCGACGACGAAGCTCATGACGGCGCTGCTCACGCTCGAGCGCAGCTCGCTGGACGACGTCGTCCCCGCGGCGCCGTATCACCCGCTGCCCGCGGAGTCGGTCATCAACCTGCGCGCGGGCGAGCGCATGACCGTCCGCGACCTGCTGCGCGGCCTCCTGCTCGCCTCAGCCAACGACGCGGCGGTCACGCTGGCCGACCACGTCTCGGGCTCGACGCCGGCGTTCGTGAAGCTCATGAACCGGCGCGCGCGCCAGCTCGGCCTCAAGCACACGCACTACGCCAACCCGGTCGGCCTCGACGCGCCCGGCAACTACTCGAGCGCGCGCGACCTCGCCGTCCTCGCCCAGACGCTGCTGCAGAAGCCGTTCTTCGCCAAGACGGTCAACCGCCCCGGCGCGACGCTGGAGAGCGGGGCGCGCACGCGCCGGATCCTCAACCGCAACCTGCTGGTGCGCCGCTATCCGTTCGTCGACGGCGTCAAGACGGGCCACACCATCCAGGCGGGCTACGTCCTCGTCGGCGCCGGCAGCCGCAACGGCGTGATGCTCGTCAGCGCGGTCCTCGGCGAGCCGAGCGAGGCCGCGCGCGACGACGAGACCCTGTCGCTGCTGCGCTACGGGCTGCGGCGGTATCGCAACGTCGTCGCCGTGCGCGGCGGGCAGCGCCTGGCGAGCGTGAAGCTCAAGTACCGCGACGAGCACGTGCCGCTCGTCGCCGCGCGCACGGTCAAGCAGGTCGTGCGCAAGGGCACGCGCCCGACGGTGCGCGTCGAGGGCGTGCCGACCGAGCTCAACGGCCCGCTCGCCGCGCGCTCGCGCGTGGGCACGGCCGTGGTGCGCTCGAACGGCGCGGAGGTCGCGCGGGTGCCGCTCGTCACGGCGCACGCGGTGACGGAGGCGACGCTCGAGGACAAGGCCGGGAGCTTCTTCACCAGAGCGGGAACCCTTGTCCTCGTGGCGGTCCTCGTGCTCAGTACGCTTCAGCTTGCGCGCATGCGCCGCCGCGCGGTCCGACGTCGCGAACGGTCCAGGCGCAGGGGGACGGAAGCGGCATGATCATCACCGTCACGCTCAATGCGGCGATCGACAGGACGCTCTCGGTGCCGAACTTCCGGCTCGGGCGCCGCCACCGCACGGTCGAGCAGCGCACGATGGCGGGCGGCAAGGGCGTCAACGTCGCGCGGACGCTCAAGGCGCTCGGCCAGCCGGTGATCGCGACGGGCTTCGCGGGCGGGCCGACGGGCACGCGCATCGTCGAGCAGTTGACGGAGGAGTCGATCCTCAACGACTTCGTGCGCACCCGCGAGGAGTCGCGCACCAACCTGTCGGTGCTGGACCCGACCACGGGCGAGCAGACCGAGATCAACGAGCGCGGGCCGGCGATCTCCAACCAGGAGCTCGAGCTGTTCCGCGAGAAGCTGCTCTATCTCGCGCAGGGCGCCGACCACGTCGTCTTCGCGGGGTCCTTGCCGCGCGGGGTCGACGCCTCGGTCTACGCCGACATGGTGCGCGAGCTGCACAAGCTCGACGTCACGACGATCGTCGACACCGACGGCGATCCGCTGCGCCTCGCCGTGCGGGCCGAGCCCGACGTCGTCTCGCCGAACGTGCTCGAGGCCGAGGAGCTCGTCGGGCACGAGTTCAACGACGACGAGGACCGCACGATCGCCGTGCGCGAGATGGTCCAGCTCGGCGCCCGCGAGGCGATCATGACCGTGCCCAACGGCTGCTTCGCGTCGGTGCAGGAGGAGGGGTCGACCCGCCTGTACCGCATCCTCGTCGAGCCGCGCGAGCCGGTCGCCGCCGTCGGCTCCGGCGACGCCTTCCTGGCCGGGTACGTGGCGGCCCGCTACCAGGGCTCGCCGCCTGCCGAGTGCCTGCGCTTCGGCGTGGCCTGCGGCACCGAGTCGACCCAGCAGCTCGGCGCGGGGGTCATCGACCCGCGCGAGGCCGAGAAACTTCTCGCAGAGATCGAGATCGAGCGCCTCGAGCTGCCTGCCGAGGTTCCATAACGGCCGCTAGCCTCACAGGGACCGTCCGTTCCGTCCGTCCCCGAACGTAAGGTCGCTGAAATGGAAGTAGAGATCGGCCGCGGGAAGAAGGCCCGCCGCGCTTACGGCTTCGACGACATCGCCATCGTCCCTTCCCGCCGGACCAGGGATCCCGACGATGTCGACATCACCTGGAAGCTCGGCGACTACCGCTTCGAGCTGCCGCTCATGGCCTCCGCGATGGACGGCGTGGTCTCGCCGCAGACCGCGGGGATCATCGGCCAGCTCGGCGGGCTCGCGGTCCTGAATCTCGAGGGCATCTGGGCCCGCTACGAGGACGCCGACGAGCAGCTCGAGCGGATCGCGACCCTGCCCAAGGACGTCGCGACGCGCGAGATGCAGGAGATCTACCGCACGCCGATCCAGCCGGAGCTCATGGCCCAGCGGATCCGCGAGATCAAGGACATGGGCGTGGTCTGCGCCGCCTCGCTGACCCCGCAGCGCGTGCGCCAGTACTACGAGCTCGCTCTGGACGCGGGGCTCGACATCCTCGTCATCCAGGGGACGGTCGTCTCGGCCGAGCACGTCTCGACGGTGGCCGAGCCGCTGAACCTCAAGGAGTTCATCGGCCAGGTCCCGGTGCCGATCGTGGTCGGCGGCTGTGCCTCGTACCACACGGGCCTGCACCTCATGCGCACCGGCGCGGCCGGCGTGCTCGTCGGCGTCGGCCCGGGCGCGGCGTGCACCACGCGCGGCGTCCTCGGCGTGGGCGTCCCGCAGGCGACGGCGATCGCCGACGTGGCGGCCGCCCGCTCGCAGCACATGCTCGAGACCGGCGAGTACTGCCAGGTCATCGCGGACGGCGGCATGCGCAACGGCGGCGACGTGGCGAAGGCGATCGCGTGCGGCGCGGACGCCGTGATGATCGGCTCCCCGCTGGCGCGCGCCTACGAGGCGCCGGGCCACGGCTACCACTGGGGGATGGCCACGTTCCATCCGTCGCTCCCGCGCGGCGCGCGCGTGCAGACGGTGCAGAACGGCACGCTCGAGGAGATCCTCGTCGGCCCGGCCCACGAGAACGACGGCACGTTCAACCTCATGGGCGGCCTGCGGACCTCGATGGCGACGACGGGCTACCAGGACATCGCCGAGTTCAACCGGGCGGAGCTGATGGTCGCGCCGGCGCTGCAGACGGAGGGCAAGCACCTCCAGAGCGCGCAGCAGGTGGGCATGGGCTCGCGCGGCGCGGCCGCGTCGGCACACCCCGAGCGCGAAGCCGAGCTGGCCGGAGCGTGATGCTCGGTTCCGGATTGCCCGTCGATCGCGGACCCGCCGATCGTGCGGCTGGCCGTCGGCCGGCGGCGAAGGGCATGCTGGGTGCACGTTCGAGTCGCCGGGCGGCGGCCAGCTGTGCGAGGGGCGCGGTCCGAATCGGCGGATATCCGGAATCGAGCATCTAGTGGAGGCCGGCCTCGTCACCGCCAGCAACGCCGCCCCGGAGGTCGTCCCCGAGAAGACGACCGACGTCGAGGCGCCGCCGGCGGTCGACGAGGTCGTCGTCCTCGACTTCGGCGGGCAGTACTCGCAGCTGATCGCGCGTCGCGTCCGCGAGAGCGGCGTGTTCAGCGAGCTGCTGCCGCACCACGTCGGAGTCGAGGAGGTCGCCAAGCGCCGGCCGAAGGGGCTGATCCTCAGCGGCGGTCCGGCGAGCGTCTACGCCGACGGCGCGCCAAAGCTCGACCAGGGGCTGCTCGAGCTCGGGATCCCGGTGCTCGGCATCTGCTACGGCATGCAGCTGCTGGCGCTGTCGCTCGGCGGCCGCGTGGAGAGCGCCGAGGTCGGCGAGTTCGGGCGCTCAGAGCTCCTTGTCGGCCAGCCCGGGCGGCTGCTCGCGGGCACGCCGCCGGAGCAGACGTGCTGGATGTCGCATCGCGACACGGTCTTCGCCCCGCCGCAGGGCGCGACGGCGCTCGCGTCGTCGACGGCCTCGCCGGTCGCGGCCTTCGAGGACCTCGAGCGCGACCTCTACGGCATCCAGTTCCACCCGGAGGTCGTCCACACGCCGTACGGCCAGCACGTGCTCGAGACGTTCCTCGAGGACATCTGCGGCTGCGAGCGCACGTGGAGCGCGGCCTCGATCATCGACGAGCAGATCGAGAAGATCCGCAAGCAGGTCGGCGACGGCCGCGTGATCTGCGGCCTGTCGGGCGGGGTCGACTCCAGCGTCGCGGCGCTGCTCGTGCACCGCGCGATCGGCGACCAGCTCACCTGCGTCTTCGTCGACCACGGCCTCATGCGCAAGAACGAGGGCGACCAGGTCATCAGCGCCTTCCGCGACCGCTTCAAGATCCCGCTCGTCGCCGTCGACGCCGAGGACCGCTTCCTCGAGAAGCTGCGCGGCGTCACCGAGCCCGAGGCCAAGCGCAAGGCGATCGGCGCCGAGTTCATCCGCGTCTTCGAGGAGGAGGCGGTCAAGCTCGCGGGCGCGAAGTACCTCGTCCAGGGCACGCTGTACTCCGACGTCATCGAGTCCGGCGGCGGCACCGGCGCGGCGACCATCAAGTCGCACCACAACGTGGGCGGCCTGCCCGAGGACCTCGAGTTCGACCTCGTCGAGCCGCTGCGCACGCTCTTCAAGGACGAGGTGCGCAAGGTGGGGGAGGAGCTCGGGATGCCCGAGCGTCTCGTCTGGCGCCAGCCCTTCCCGGGCCCGGGCCTCGCGATCCGCGTCGTCGGCGGCGAGGCGACGAAGGAGCGCCTCGACGTCCTGCGCGACGCCGACGCGATCCTCCAGGACGAGATCCGCAAGGCCGGCCTCTACCGCGAGCTCTGGCAGTCCTTCTGCGTCCTGCCCGACGTCCGCACGGTCGGCGTCCAGGGCGACGAACGCACCTACGGCCACGTGGTCGTGATCCGCGCGGTGACCTCCGACGACGCGATGACCGCCGACTGGGCCCGCCTGCCCTACGACCTGCTCGAGCAGATCGCGTCGCGCATGATCAACGAGCTGCGCGAAGTGAACCGGGTGGTCTTGGACATCACGTCCAAGCCGCCAGGCACGATCGAGTGGGAATAGAGCCGGCGGCCGTCTCGGCGCGTCTGCGGGCGCACGCCACGCGTCCTTAGGGCGCGTCGCGCCGCGCTCCGGTCGGCCCGGAGGTGCGGGTCGCGGCGGCGTCTGGGGCATCGAGGGAAAGCAGGATGGGACGGCCGCGTGCGGTCCGCGGGCGGGCGCGGCGGCGCGACCGGGCGGCGAACGTCGCGTGTTGACGGCTATAGCGGCTACTTAGCGACGTTCGGCGCTCCCGCGGCCGTCCCGTATCGCCCGCCCGGCGGCGGAGCGCACGCGGCCGCCGGCACTGCTTCCCCTCGATGCCACTGGTGCCGCTCCGCCCCGCGCGGACGCCCGGGCGGAGCGGCAGGCCGAACGGGACCCGTGCTGCATTCGCCGCGTCATAGGCGGTGATCCACCGCGGATCCGGGCGGCTGGGGCGGCCGGCGCCGCCCGGACCTGCGGGGCCGTCCGACATCGCGGCGCCCGAGACCACGCCCAGGCGGTGGAACGCTTCGGCAGTCCGATCTGGCGGTACCCGTCGGCCGCGTGCGGCAGGATGCACGCGTGCAACGAGGCCTCGCGATCCCCTGCGCAGCCCTGGTCGCCGCCCTCGCGGGCTGTGGCGGCGGCGGCGACGGCGGAAGCACCCTGGCCGACGGCAAGCCGACCGGGCCGAAGGGGCTGCTGTACACGGGCACGACAGATCAGCGCCAGCCGGTGCGGATCGAGGCGACGCCGAGGATGTTCGGCACGGTCAAGCTGCAGCTGTCCTGCAAGGACGGCAGCAGCTCGCGCGTGACGCTGTCCACGGGACCGCCGCGCCCGACGCTGTATCCCGACGGCACGTTCTACTACGACGAGGCCGGCCGGACGACGAACCGGCAGTTCCCGGGCTTCGGCGCCGGCCGCTACCGCGGGGCGATGCAGGGCAAGATCGTCGGCCTGAAGGGGGAGGGCCACGCGGCCTTCCGGATCACCTTCAAGGAGACGAGCTGCCGCGCGACCGCCAAGTGGACGGTCAAGCGGGGCGGCTGAACGGCTACCGCCGGCGGGCGGTCGTGGCGCTGCGGCGCGTGCCCGCCGCCGTGTCCCAGGCCTGGAGGCTGGGCAGCGGGTCGACCGGGCGCCCGCCGCTGTACCAGCCGGGGGCGTTCCACAGCTCGAAGTGCAGGTGGCAGGCCGTCGCGTCGCCGGTCTTGCCGACGTAGCCGATCAGCTGCCCGGTCGCCACGCGGTCGCCGGTCTCGAGGAGCGCCGGGTCGCGCAGGTGCATGTAGGCGTAGTCGCGGCCGGTCTTGTCGGCGTCGATGACGATGTAGTTGCCCGCGCGCGACTGGCTGCCGGCGAACTTCACCTTCCCGCCGCGGGCGGCGACCAGCGGCGTGCCGCAGTCGGCGAAGACGTCCTGGCCCTGGTGGCTGTAGCCGCTGCGGCCCGCGCCGAAGCGGCCGGCGCCGTCCCCGAAGCGGTGCGCCCCGAGGATCGGGAAGACGTCGGGCGTGAACGAGAATGCCGTGGTGGCGTCTGGCGAGTCGGTCTGGGCGGCCTGCGCGGTCTGGCCCGCGATCGTCACGAACACGCGGAACGCGTAGCGGCCGGCGCGCGGCACGCGCCCGCCGGCCAGCCCGTTCCAGCTCACGACGTTCTCGGCGCCCGGCGCGACGTCGACGGGTGCCCAGTGGGCGAGCTGGAGGCCATCGGGCATGCGCACCAGGTCGACGCTCACGCTCAGCGTCTTGTCGCCCTTGGCGAGGTAGCGCAGCTGCGCCTGCTGGCCGCCGCCGAAGGCGACGCGCGTGGCGAGCACCTGGGCGTCGACGTGCGCGCCCTCCTGGACGGGACCCGCGGGCGCGGCGGGGATGGCGCTCGGCGCGGGCCCACCGGGCGCGGCCCCGCCGGTGCCCGGGTCCTGCGCGGCGGCGGGCGCGGTCGCCCACAGCGTCACGCACGCCGCGACCATCGACATCCCTGTTGTCCGGCCGGCCGCACTCACGCGACCGCGCCACACCCGACTGATTTCCAGCACATTGGGATCCTAAGCTTAGAATTCCACGTGGACAAGTTGTCGCGG
>JADMIO011631548.1_pt1 | contig 39696 bp, 34 predicted proteins | sample 8958161 | NCBI WGS metagenome assembly JADMIO01 (sample SAMN16585339, study PRJNA669376) | soil metagenome | isolation source: Crop rotation soil | place: USA: Cullars Rotation, Alabama | collected 2011 | reverse complement strand
CCGCGACTTCAAGTCACGTGAATTCCAAGCTTCGGATCCCACTGTGCTGGAAAGACTCCGGGAGTACGGCAAGCACACCATCGGGATCGGCCTGCGACACGCGACCGGCGATCTTCTCGTCAAGAGCTGCGACGAGTTCATGTTCTACGAGACCCTCATGGGTCGCGAGCTTGGCGGCGCGACGCTCGACGGCGCTCAGGCGCGTGAGCTCCTTGCGCGGGCGTTGCGCGCGCTCCAACACCAGGGGGCGCTCCCCGTATTCGCTTCCAAGCTCAAGCAAACAATGGTGGCCCTAGACTCCACCTTCAACGAGGGGATGTTGGGCCACGAGCAGTTCGCTGGTTTCCTCCGCACCAATAGTGATCTAGTCCAGACAGAATTGCGAAACAAGCTGTCTTACGTCACGCTAGCCGAAGGGGCCCTGAGTACCCCTGAGTTCAGTGGCAAAGACGGCCAGTCCTGGGCAGGCTCGGGGCCTAGCCTGGGCAACTTCGCTTCCGGCGCGACTCGGGATGGCGCAGCCTGGCCAGGCACAGTGCCGCTCTCGGAGGCCTATCGGCACCAGCTCCGCCGTGCCGAGCGCCTGGTGGTCGAGCCCACCCTGCGACGCACGCTCCTCGGCGAGCTTCACGACCTCTTGAATCGCGGCGACGAAGAGCTGAGCCTGAATCGGGCCGCCGAAATCGTGCGCTCCCGCGACGAGGCGACAAGCGCCCCGCGGCCGAAGGGCCCCATCGGCGAAGTCTGCAAGCTCGTGTTACTCGGCAACGCCGTGAGCCTGCGACGTCCTCGCGCTGGCCTCTCATCACCCGCCGTGCCGACAGCCAATGGCGATAGCGAGGCCTTTCGCCGGGCGGCAGACTCGGTGTACCTGCAGAAGATCGCTGAGGCGGGGCTCGAACTCAGCCACACCGACCTGTCGCTGATCTTGTTCGACACGGCGACCGAGGCGGGCGTGATCGAGGCGATGCTCGCTGACCTCCGCGAGAGCCAGCGCCTCACCGAGCGAGAAGGCGGTCGCTTCGGTCCCCCCGAGCACTGGTCGGCCGCACTCCAACTGCCCACACTAGCCAGCGCCGTGGCCGAACTGGATGCCTGCGCCCTGGCGACGGACGTAGTATCTCCCGGCACTGCACGGGCCCTCTTCGAGGCGGGCAACGCCGTACGCGGGACCAATTTCGCGCAAGCCTCGGAGCGGTATTTGCGGGCCGCACGCCTGCAATTCGAGGCGATTCATCGTGGCGCGGCGGGAGCAGGCCGGGAAGACTTCTGGTGGTATTTCGCCAATTTCCTGGCCACGCGCGCCGGCGCCGCCTTTTCTGAGGGACGCTACCCACTGGCGGTGCCGTACTATCTGGCCTTCTTCGCCCTCCTCCGCGAGGGCGAGCCGCTCTGGGACCAGGTGTTCAAACTGGTCAACGTCATGCTCTCGTACTATTTCGCGACGGCCGCCAAGCAGGTGGGCATCTCCCCGGGCCGGAACCCTGGCTACACCCATCCGACGTTGATGGCCGTGCTCCTCCACAATCACCCCGAGCCCGCTGTGGCCGCGCGCTGGCACGACCTGGCCGCCGAGCTCTCGCGCACCAACCCGGCGCTCGTTGAGCAGATGCTCGATTACGCCTCGTTGACTCCCGCCGACCCGGTGTTGGTGAATCGCACCGCTTCCGCGCTGCGTGAGCTACTCAGCGACTGGTATGCCGCGCCGGTGGTTGCCGCGGAGGCCTAGCGCTCCTCGTCTGGCCGGACCGCGCCCCACGTTAGGCGGGGAACTAAAGCTGGATCCAACTCATGGATGCGCTCCGGCCCAAGCCGCGCCAGGTGGTCGCGGCAGCGAACGGCCTGACGGACGAATTCCCGAACGTCTATCCCAAAGCACTGTGGCTCGAAGGGCAAGAGATAGCCAATGCCGGATTCCAGGAGTCGATACGCCCCACGATAATTTCCACGGCGTTGATGGTATAGCGCGACGCCGACCTGCAAAACGCCTTGATAGAAGCGCCGCAGCGGCCCAGCCTCGGCCAGCCATAACGCCTCTAATGTCTCGTGGCACTCGAAGTACTCCCCCCGGTTGAACTGGTCGATCGCTACCGCCAGCATCGGCGGAGATTTTTCGCCCGAACGGTTCTCTCCCGCATCTTGGGCTGCCATAGTCTGGCACCTCGCTGGTCGGACCCAACTCCGCGCCCCCCCCGCGGAAACGCGCTCGAGTGGCACGTCAGGTGGATCAATCTAGCACGGCATCGCGAATCGGCCAACCGCTGGGGGCCTGGTCAGGCTGGCCCATCCGCAGTTCCGATGGTATACTCAAGCGCGCGCCGATGTAGCTCAGTGGTAGAGCAGCCGCTTCGTAAGCGGCGGGTCGGGGGTTCGAATCCCTTCATCGGCTCCAGAACTTCCAGGCTGGCACCTGAGCCAGCCTTTTCTTATGCGGTCCGATGCGCGCATGGCCGTGCGCCGGTTGATCATGCATCACTCGGCCGCCTGGCCCTGAACGCAGCTACGCCCGGGTACCCGCCGAGGCAGCCGACATGAAAGACTCGCGGGCGCAAGCGACGGTCGAGTTTGCTCTCGTTCTACCGGTGTTCATGCTGCTCACTGCAGGCACCATTCAGTTCGGTCAAGTGTTCTTTGCCTACGCGCAGCTACTTCAGGCGACGCAGGAGGGCGCGCGGTACGGCGCCGTACTGCATCGCACCGATAACGAGATCATCGCTCGGGTCCGCCAGGTTTCGCCAGGTGGTGCCACGGACAACGTCACGGTGGCGACGACGGTGAGCCCGACCAACTCAGGCACCGTCTCCGCTGCCAACCGCGCCGCGGGCAATGTGCTGACCGTTACGGCCAGCCATACTCAAGGCTTGGTGATCCCCTTTTTCGCCATCAGAACGATCCCACTCACCGGCCGCACCAGCATGGTGGTTGAATAAGCACGGGCCGCGGAGGACGCGGGCCTCACTGTGGGCGCGCCGGCGAGCCTCGATTGAACGACTCTGAGGTGACCGGCGCCGTGCGCACGTCGCCGCTCTGGTCGTAGCGCCGCAGCGCGATGGAAATCGATCCGCCCGTGCGGATCAAGTACTCCAACATCACCGCCTGTTGATAGTCGAGCAGGAGGGTGATGGACGTCGGATTGTCAGCGCCGCCAACATTGTTCGTGACCTGCTGTCGCACGCCAGTTTGCCAGCGCCCCACGGCGAACACTCGTACGTCCTGAAATAGATCTTCGGCGCTCGCCTGACTATTCGGGCCGGTCCATGTGGCGATCACGTCCACCCGGTCACCCGGTTGCACGGCACCCGCGACGGTCACCGAGTCGTTCGCGGTGATGGCGAGTGCCACCTTGTCGCGCGGGATGCTAGCGGCAGGGCGCGCGCCCTCGCCCTCAGCGCCGACGAGCCGATTCGGCGTACCCAGCACAATTTCCCCCGCCACCAGCGATGTCGTCGTCGTCTTACCGACCGCCTCATCGGGCCGGGTCAAGGCGCCACGCGGGACACTATCGGCAGGCACCTCGCGGGTATCCAGCAGCGTCGGCATGTTGGTGCCAGTAAACTGCGTGCGCTCGGGAATGTCTTCGCGCGCGACCACGACGATCGCATTCGACCGGCCCAATGTGCGGCTCGCCACCGCCATATAGACCGCGACCCCGACGAGGAGCGCCAGCGCTGCACTAGCGCCCAGCAGCCACTTACTGGTCGTGTCGATCATCGCGCGTACCCTCCGACAACGGCCAACGCTTGCAGCACCGCCGGCCCGATAATCACGATGAACAATGCGGGCATGATGCATAGCACCAGCGGAAAGAGTAGCTTAATAGGCGCTTGCCGGGCGACCGTCTCAGCGCGCAGCCGGCGCATGACGCGCAGGCTGCGCGCGTGCGCCCGGAGCGCGCGCGCCATTCCGGTTCCTAGCTCTTCCGCCTGAATCACCGCGGTCGCGAACTGACGCACTCCCGTTGAGCGCGTACGATCGCTCATCGCCTCCAGCGCTTCGCGCCGAGATCGCCCCAGCGCCAAATCTGAGAGATATCGCCGAAGCTCCTCGACGAAAACGTTATCGGCATTTTCGCACAGGAAGGTGACCGCGCCGTCGAACGCCACGCCGGCCTCGAGCGTTACCACGAGTATGTCCAGCCCATCGGGCAGCGCCTGCTCGATAGCCTCCCTACGACGTTGCGCCTGGTATTGCAGTACCATCGACGGCAGAGCATACCCCGCTAGACCGGCCAGCAGAATCAAGGGGGTCGAGAATGGGAGGGCCCACCCCCGCACCAGCAGGTCCACGACCACACTCACGACTCCACCCACCAGGATACCCAGCAGCAGAGCGAAGATCCGCAGTCCCAGGAATTCCTCGACCCGCAGACGATCGGCTATCCCCGCTCGCACGAGCGATTCTCGCAACTCCTGCAGCTTGCCGGGCGGAGTGTGGGCGGCAAGGGTCGCACCCCACCGGCGCAATAGGACGATCACCGGGGAAGTTCCCTGGCCGGTCTCGAGGGGCGCTTCGGTCTTTCGCAGCAGGCCGAAGCGCGCCAACCGGTCGGTAGAGCGACGCTGCACCCGGACCGAATCGACCGCGATCGCAGCCAGGAGAATACTGAGCGCCCCCGCTAAGGCGAGGATGGCGCTAGTCAATGACGTGGAGGCATCGATACCGGGCACCTAGGGGCCTCCTCCATGCCAGCACCAGCAAGGCGCCAGCCGGGCTGATGCACCATCCAGCCAGACCCGCCAGATCCGCACGAAGCGCTAGATCCTCACGTAACTGATGGACCGGATCAGGTAAAGGCCGACACCCAGAATCACGCCAGCGAAACCAAGTAGGAGTCGGCCGTCGGTGGTGTTCAGCAGCGGGCTCACGTACCCGGGACTCGCCACCAGCAGCAGCCCGAGCACTCCAAACGGAAGGACCGCCAGCACCCAGCCGGAGAACCGAGCCTGGGAGGTCAGCGCGCCCACCTCGGCGGCGAATTCGATCCGTTCCTGGATGTTTTCTGCGAGCGTGCTCAAGAGCGTCCCCAGGCTGCCACCCGTGCGATATTGCACCGTGACAATCGAGGCGAAAAATCCGTAGTCCGCGCTACCGGTTCTCGTAGCCAAATCCTTCAGCGCTGTCGTGAGCGGCCTGCCCAGATCGATGGCGCGGAGGACTTGCGCAAATTCGTCGGCGATGGGCGGGGGCGATTCCCGCGTCACTCGGTCCAGCGCTTGCGCGAAACTCAGGCCGCTCTCGACCGCCGTGGCGATGGTGCGCAGGACCGGCACCAATTGTCGTTCTAGCTCGCCCCGCCGCGCGGCTCGTCGGCGCACCGTGACCCACCATAGTCCGAGAAGGTAGCAGGCGGTCAAGAACAGGCCAAGGACCCAACCCCGCAGCAGGGTGCCCCCAACCAACACGACGACCAGGCCCAGCGCCACGCCGATACTCTGCCGGCTGGCGAGCAAGGTCAGGGCGAGATAGTCGACCCCGCGCAGGACGCGGTTTCGCTCCAACGAACGCGCCTCCCGGCCCGTAGCCGGGACCTGCAAGAAGCGCCGGGTGTGCCGCACGATGGTATAGCGATTGCGTGCCGCGCGGCCGAGCACAAATAGCAGTAGGAACAGGCCGCCGGCCACCTCCAGCGCGATCACAGCCGCGGTCGCGTCCATCTCGGCTCCGTTTCGCGTTGCGTACGTCGCGCACTATTCGAACTCGGCGTCCCGACTCCGTACGTGCTCAGCGATCTCTCGCATTACGCGCGTAAACGCCGAGCGGGGATGGGACAGGACGGTGGGCTGCCCCATATTGACACTGGTGGTCAACAAGCGACCATAGCTATCGAGACGGAAATAGCGCCCCGGCCCCAGTGAGCTCTCAATGTCCTTAACCATCAAGCCAACCTGGGAGTTGGCGCGATTTATGATGACATCGATCTTGCTGCGGGCATAACCGAGCGTCTCGGCAAGTTGCAAAAAGTGTTTCGCATTTCGCACGGCGCCGAGGTTGGGGGTGATGGTCAACAGAATCGCATCCGCCCGGTCGAGGACCGCCAGGGACTTCTCGTCGTAGGAGAGCTCGCAATCGATGACTACGTAGTCAAAGACGCGGGGCAGGACCGTCAGTAGTTGCCCGATGTGCGTTGCCGTGATAGTGTCCGCTAGCTCGGGGCGTTCCGGGCGCGTGAGCACGGCGACCCCGGAGCGGTGCTGGGTCAGCACTTGGTTGACGAGATGGCTATCCAACTGGTCGATGTGGGGGAGAATGTCGACGACGCTATGCTCATGGGGAAGATCGAGCAGGACGTTGGCGTCACCGAACCGCAGGTCAGCATCTACCAGCACCACGGGCTTCTCGGTCAGCACCCTAAGCATGACGGCCAGGTTCACGGCGAGCGACGTCTTCCCCTGCCCTCCCTTTGGGCTGAACAGCGCGATTCGTCGTCCGAGCACCGGCGGCGCCAGCGGCGTGGTCGCCGACGCGGTCGTCGGGCGCGCCGTCAGGGCAGCCTGACGCTCTAGGGCGCGTTGCCGCGCCGCCCGAATGGTGTTGCTCAACTCCACCGGATCGCGCACGGGCTTCAGCAGATAGGCCTGGGCTCCCGCCATCATGGCGCGCTGCATGTAGTCGGTGCGCTCTTCGGACGTCAACATGATGATCGAGGTATCCGGGCTTTTCGAGGCGATCAGCCATGCGGCCTGGATTCCATCGATGTCGGGTAGATGGATGTCCATCAGCACGATGTCGGGCCGAAGCTCCAGCGCCCGCCGCACGCCGTCCTGCCCGGTTCGAGCTACGTGAACGACAGTCATATCGGGCTGTGCGTCCAGCATTTGACGCACCGCCCGCACAGTGATCAGGCTGTCCTCGACGATTACGATGCGCAGTTTCTCTATCGCCATTGACGGCAACTCATTCGTGGTGTTGGATTTGTGCGCGGCCTGCCCACCCCACCACGGTCGAGTGGCCTAGGCAGGCAGAGCGATAGCGGGCCCCCCGGCCCGCCCGTTGCGCCAGATCGAGGAGCAGGCAAGGCCCCGGGGCTAGAGCGGCAAGCCCGCGCCACAGCAAGCATTGTACACTGCTTGCGTTCTGAACTGGCCTGGGAAAGCGTGACCTAGCGGGGCGATCGACCGACCGCTGTTGGCCGCCTTGCGCTGCCACGCCAGTTGGCGGTATTTAAGCATAGAAGCGAAGGGTGCGCCTGGTCTCCTCCGGCCGCGCTAGGCAGCACGCGCTCGCACCTGGTAGCTTGCCGATTCGTGCATCGCCGGCACCCGTTTCGAGCAGGGCGCGCGGCGTATGAGTTCGGGGGGGGGTGACAGTTGAGCCGCCGCAAACCCGCTCCCGCCAATCCTCTGAGCTCGCAATCGCTGTATTTAGCCAATATCAGCCACGAGATCCGCACGCCAATCCACGCCCTGCTCGGCATCACGGGGCTCCTCCAGGAAACGCCCCTGACCGCAGAGCAGCGCGACTATGTGCGAGGCGTGGATCAATCCGCGCAGACGCTGCTGGCGATCGTAAATGACATTCTCGACTATTCGAAGATCGAGGCCGGCAGGCTCGACGTGGAACAGATCGACTTTGACGTGCGCCAGACCATCGAAGACGCCGTCGACTTGCTACTGCCGCAGGCCCGCGCGAAGGGAATCGAACTCTCTTGCATTATCCACCACGACGTGCCTGGCATGGCGGGCGGGGATCCGGGGCGGCTGCGCCAGATCCTTACGAATCTGGTGGGCAACGCCATCAAGTTCACTGATGCGGGCGAAGTTACCGTGCGCGTCCAACTGGCCCGTCAGACCTCGAAGACGGCCACCGTTAGAGTCGCCGTCACCGATACAGGCATCGGGGTGGCCCCGGAAACACAGGCCCAACTGTTTCGGCCCTTTGCGCAGGAAAGCCCTGAGATCGCTCGTCGGTACGGAGGTACGGGCCTGGGATTGGCCATTTCCAAGCAGCTCGCCGAGCTCATGGGCGGGCAGATCGGGGTTGAGAGCACGCTGGGCCAGGGCAGCACCTTCTGGTTTACGGCAAAGCTTCAGAAGCGGCCCGATACCGTGGCGACTCTACCGCACCCCCGAGCTGACCTGCGCGGGCTCCGCGTGCTCGCGGTCGACGACAACGCGACAAATCGCGCCATCGTGCAGGAACAAGCGGCATCCTGGGGCATGGAGTGCGTCGCGGTTGGTACCGGCGCGCAGGCCCTAGAGCGCCTGCGCGCCGCGGGCAGCGGTGGCAGCGCGTTCGACGTGGCGCTCCTCGATCTGCAGATGCGTGACATGGACGGCCTCGAGCTGGCGGAGGCCATCAAGCAAGACGAGAAACTCTCCGGCGTGCGGCTGGTCCTGCTTAGCTCCGTGGGGCAACGCGGCCAGGCTGCACGCGCCCGCCAACTCGACGTGGCCGCCTACCTCACCAAGCCCGTCCGTCTTTCACAGCTTCACGATTGCCTGGTCCATGTGCTGGGACCGGCAGGTGCCGCGACAACGGCGGAGCCCGCCGGGGCCGGCATGCCGCTTGTCACTCGCCACACCCTGGCGGAGGCGCACCGTCGCAATCGAGCCCGAATCCTCGTCGTCGAAAACAACCCGCTGCACCAGAAGGTGGCCGTCCGGGTGCTGGAGCGACTGGGCTATCGAGTGGACGTGGCAAGCAATGGCACGGAGGCCCTGGCGGCAACTGAGCAAGATGCGTACGCGGCGGTCCTGATGGATTGTCAAATGCCCGGTATGGATGGCTTGGAGACCACGGCGCGTATCCGTGACCGTGAAGCCCATCCCCGCCGCACGCCAATCATTGCCATGACCGCCAGTGTCCTAGCCGGCGACCGCGAACGATGCCTGGCTGCCGGCATGGACGATTATCTTTCGAAGCCGATGAGCACGTCGACCCTGGCGGAGGCCCTGACACGCTGGCTTCCCCGCGGCGAAGATGTCGGAGAGTCACCATCAGCGCTAGCGCATGGCAGTCGGTCGAGCGCCGTCGACGAGGACGTGCTAGCTAGCCAACGCGCCCTTGAGATCGAGGGTGCCCCCGGTTTCCTGGCGGCCCTCATCGACGACTTTCTCGGGGCGGCGCCCGACCAGATCGGTGCCCTCCGGTCCGCCCTCCGGGAACAGGACCCCCACGCGCTAGAGGTGGCTGCGCACGCCTTCAAGGGCGACTGTGCCTATCTCGGGGCGCGTGGGATGGAGTCGCTCTGTCTCGGGCTCACCGCGCTCGGCCGCGCCGGCACCACGGCTGGCGCGGAGGTGTGCGTCGACGTGCTGGAACAAGAGTATCAACGGGTCCGAGTGCGGCTTGAGGAAGAACGGACGCGTGCGCAGGCGGCCGTGACTAGTTGACCCCCATCCACATCTGCCTCCCTGCCGCTACCGACCGGGCGACGTCCCGAACATCCCGGCCGCTTCTAATTCTTGCACGTACTTATTGTCGTAGAAGTCAGTCGGATTGGCCTCGCGGGCGCGGGGGTTGTCTGATGTGGCCAGCGCTCCACGGATGATGGCCTCCTTCACCAGCGGCACGTCCGGAAGCTGTGGGATGCCGGCAGCGTAGGCTTCTTCGAGTAAAGCGGGCTCGTCCGTGTCGGTATATTTGGCGATGGCCCGCTGGGTCGCCACGCGGTCGCGCTTCGCCAGCGCCAGACTGTCCACGTAGGCGCGTAGGAAGGCGCGAAACACCTCGGGCTGCGCGCGCAGGAATGACTCGCCGCTGGCGATGACGAAGTGACCAAACGGGATATTGAGGTTCACCAGATTCACGAGCTCTCGAAAGCCGGCCTCCCGTGCCTTCAGGCCGGCCGGCGGCGAGATGACGGTGGCGTCGACGATGCCCTGTTCCAGCGCCGCTAGTCGCCCACTCTGGGAGCCAACGTACGTGATCTGATAGTCGCGGTTGGACTCTAGGCCCAGCGGCTGTAGGAGGTCGATAATCGCGCGCTCCGATGCCGCACGCGCCCCGCTCGCGGCGATGGTGCGTCCACGGAGCTCCGCGGGCGCCTGGATGCCGGGCTGGCTGTAAATCTGAAAATAGTACCCGTCAAACAAGGCCGCGAGAATCAGCACGTCGGTGCCCTGCAGCCGAGCGTCCACGACCGAGCCGGCGTTCAGCACCCCGATAGGCGCGTCGCCCGACACGATCGCCGCTACCGCCCGCGACCCTCCATCGAGAGTTGCGACCTCCACCTCTAACCCGTAGCGCCGGAACAGCCCTTCGTCCACGGCTACCCACAGTGGCGCCACGACCGCGTTCACCGCGCTGAGCGCGATGGTGAGCTTGCGGGGCGGCGCAATGGCCGTTGGTGCCGGCGCGGTCCCCCCGCTCGCTCCCGCCTGCGTTGGCTTGGACGCGCCATTCGCCGCGCTCGCAGTGGGCGCCCCACGGCTCGGGACGGGGCCAGCCTCTGACGGCACTGCAGCGCCGGCGGGAGCGGGCAGCACCGTTGCGGGCGTGGACGGTTCCGCGGCCCGGCAGCCGGCCGCGAGCAGCAATAGTCCGATGGCGAATCGCGCGACGGCGCCGCCCATTAGCGTCTCCCTTCAGACCAGCCCACCACTCCGCGGGCGACCAGCGGCGTCTGGCGCCTATCTTACCGCGGCTAGCAGGCATTTGCGATCCGGGACTGCTTCCAGATCTAATAAGCGGCCTCCAATACTCCACCATGGCGCGACTCGTCGCGGGTACGTCGAACGAGCTAGCGCCGGGCGGGAACAGCGCGCTGACCCAAGATCAACGTGTTCGGGGCGCAATCGGCTGGGGCACCCAAAGGCAAGCGCCGCGTGCTGCTCCGGGGCTGAACCAAATCACTGGCGGCGACTGTTACAATTGGCGCGGTTGACCCCGACGGTCCCCGGAGGTGCCGTGTCCCGAGTCACTACGTCCGTTCCGACCGCGCGGTTCCCCGCGCTGCACGTCCCGGCCTTCCGGCTCTACTGGGGCACCTCCACCGTCGCGATGCTGGGCGACAACGTCGAGCATGTGATCGGCTACTGGCTCCTCTGGGAACTGACCCACTCGCCGTTCTGGCTAGGCTACGCGGTGTTCGCGCACTGGTTCCCGTTTCTCATTTTTTCCCTGCACGCGGGGGCGTGGGCGGACCGCTTCGACAACCGCTACCTATTACAGGCGAACCAGGCGTGCCTGGTGATCTGTTCGGGGACGCTGGGCCTCCTCGCGGTGACCGGGCACCTACAGCTCTGGCATATGATCGTCCTGCTGCTACTACACGGGTTCGCCGGCGTCATCCAATTACCCAGTAGCCAGGTGCTCGTCTACGATCTGGTTGGTAAGAACAGCCTGCCCAACGCGCTCAGTTTGTCCGCCAGCAGCCGGTACGTCGCGCAATTCCTAGGCCCCATCGTCGGCACCTGGCTGCTCACTACCTTCGGCGCCGGGGGCGGCCTGCTGGCGAATCTCGTGTTCTACGTGCCCCTGACGGTGGCGCTTCTCGTGCTAAATCCGACCCGCAGCGGCCAAGGCTCCCCGCAGTCAACTGGCTGGCGCGGCATCGTCCAAGGGGTGCAGTTCGTTCGCCACCACCGCGCCATCCTCGGTCTCACCTTGCTGGCCGCCATTCCGGGCGGGCTGCTAGGCTTCGGCTACCAAGCGCTGATGCCCGCGCTCGCCGAGGAGCTGGGATCTGGGCAGCAAGGCTTCGGGCTGCTGCTCGCCGCGAACGGCGTGGGCGCGATCGCCGGCGCGGTCGTGCTCGGCTACGCCGGGCGGGTGGGCGGCCGGGGGAAAGCGGTGTGCATCGCAACCCTCGTCTGGGCGGGGCTGCTGGTGCTCTTCGCGGTCCTGCCCTGGTTCTGGCTGGCGGGCGTAGTCCTCTTCTTGGTGGGCGCCGCCAGCATCGTGGCCAACGCGCTCACCCAGACGCTCGTGCAGGGACTCTCCCCGGGGGACCTGCGCGGCCGTATCATGGGGGTATACGCGACCGCGGTCTTCGGGCCGCGCGTGCTCAGCGGCCTACTGCTGGGCGCGCTGGCAACGGCGCTGGGCGCGCACGCCGCGGTCGGGCTCTTAGCCGGACTGATTGTGGCGGCCGTCGTGGCCTTGATCGTCGCATTGCCTACGCTACGCACGCTGGACTAAGCGGATTGGGGACGGGGGCGGCGTAGCTGCGCCGGGGCGCTCTCGGCCGCGCCCGGTAAAGGAGGACCCTGTGGCGCGCGCGCTACGCGAGTTCCTAACCCTGCTCGACGAGCGCTACCCCGAGCAGATCATGCGCGTAAGACGCGAGGTCGATCCCGCGAACTTCGACGCGACCGCCATCTTGCAGCACCTGGAAGACCGCGATCAGTACCCCCTGGTGTTGTTCGAGCAACCGCGCAACTTGCATGGCCAAGTCGCGCGGTTCCCGCTAATCTCCAACGTCTACGCCACCCGTGAGCGGTGTGCCATCGCGCTCGGCCTGGAGCCCGCGGATGCCATGCTCAACCTGAGCCTGGAGTATGGGCGCCGGGAGGAGCGGTCGTTGCCGCCGGTCACCCTCCCGCCGAGCGAAGCCCCGGTGAAAGAGTGGGTGCAGACGGGCGAGAACGCCGACCTCCGCCAATTCCCGGCGGTCTGGCACCATGAGATGGACCCGGCGCCGTATATCGACATGGCTGTCTCGATGCGGGACCCGGACAGCGGCGCTTACAACGTGGCCTTCCTACGGACGATGGTCAAAGGGCCGCAGCGTTTGGGCCTACACATGTCACCACGGCACAACTGGCAGATCGCGCGCAAGCATGAGCGCAACAACGAGCCCACCCCATGCGTGCTCGTCGTCAGCCACCACCCAGCCTTCTACCTGGGCGCGCTGAACGTGTCGCCCTTCGGCCGTGACGATTATGGCGTGATCGGCTCGCTAATGGATGAGCCGCTGCGCCTGGTGCCGTCCGAGACGTGGGGCGATCGCTTCCTGGTGCCCGCGGATGCTGATCTGGTGATCGAAGGCGAAGTGCCGCCCGGCGTGCGCGAGGTCGAGGGCCCCTTTGGCGAGTTCACCGGCTACTACGGCCCACAACGCGTCCGCTGGGTGATCGACGTCAAAGCCATTAGCGGGAGGCGAGACGCGATTTATCAGGACATCTTTGTCGGCCACCGCGACGTCTGGACGATGGGCAGCTTTCCCAAGGAGGGGAGCATTTACAACCGGATCAAGGGCGTGGTACCCGGTGTGCGCGGGGTCTATCTGCCAATCTCCGCCACCGGTCGCTACCATTGTTACATCAGCATCGACAAGCGCGTGGACGGCGAGAGCAAACAGGCCGCGCTGATCGCCCTGGGCGAGTGCGACTTTGTCAAGCACGTGGTCGTGGTCGACGCCGACATCGATCCATACGACGAAGAGCAGGTGCTGTGGGCGATCGCCACGCGCGTGCAGGCCGATCGGGACGTGGACGTCATCCGCAACTGCAAGGGCAATACCCTGGACCCGTCGCAGGAAGATGACGTCATGAGCGCCAAGATGATCATCGACGCGACCAAGCCCGTCAGCCGCCCCTACGAAGAGCGCGTGCGCGTTCCCGAGGCGGCTATGCGGCGCATCGATCTCGACGAGTACCTGGCGCCGCAAGCAATCTCGGCTCGTTCCACTCCGCTCTAACCAGCGGCCGATCTTCCGCCTTGCGTCCGCCCCGACAATGCGGCAACATGGGGGAACTCTGCCACCGGCCAGGCCCGGCTCAAAGGGGAGCACGGTGCGGCGATTCTGCTACACACCGGCAAGTATCTGGCGTTGCCTCCGCGTCTGGGCCCTGGCTGCCATCGTCGGGTTCACCGGCCTGCCCGCCACAACGGCTCAGGCCGACCCGCCCAGCATCCAGGCGGGAACGTTGTTCCAGCTCGATGGCGCCGCGCGGACCCGCCCCGCAGCCGAGCCTGACAGCCTCGGGTTGCGCGAGACTCGACTCCGCGGCCGTACCGTCTGGGCTGAGCCGGGGGTATCGCCGGCCCAGATTGAATGGGTGGTGCGTGGCGGCGAGACGGCGGCCACCCTCCTCCCGGCGGTGGCTGGGTTGCCCGTGCCCCAAGAGCCGGTCGCCCTGTACTTGTTCGCCGATCGCGAGGCCTTTCGGCGGATCACCGCCGACCTGACCGGCTTAGCACCCGACGCCATCCATACCTTTGAAGGCGGGCGCTCCTATGCCGCGGGCGTGCGGCGCGGCATCTACCTGAATGTGGGCGCCATCGCTTCGGCCGACCAGGCCGCGCGGCTGGTCGCACACGAATTGGTCCACCTGGCCGAGCGGGACCTGATTGGCGGGCGCACCGTCCCCCGCTGGTTCAGCGAGGGGCTGGCGGAGCACGTGGCGCAGCGCGCGATGGCGACAGTCGATGCCCACGGCGCGGCCGAACGGCTCTGGCGCCGGTCGGCGGTGGTGGCGTCCGGGCTCCATCGGCAGACAGCCTTCCCGATTAGCGCTCTGACCACACCGGCGCAATGGAACGATGCTGCGGGCGCCGGCTATGACCGCTTCATTTACGCCGAGGCGCTCCTCGCCATAGACTGGCTGATCGGCCGGGACGGTCTGGATTCCCCAGCCCGCATTCTCCGCGAGGTCGCGCGCGACACGTCATTCGCCACCGCCCTGGAGCGGACCGTCGGGATCCCCTTGGCCAGTCTGGACTCACAGCTTGACGCGGCGCTGCGTGCAGATCTGCTCCCACGGTTCCCGGTAGGCATCCAGGTATTCACGACGACAGGCGCACCTGGTACTCGCTATCAGTTCGCGGCCGTCGGGCTACCGCCCGGGGAGGTGCTTAGCCGCGAGTTCGTGCGCGAAGATGGGCATCCCGCGAGCGACTCGGGGCCACCGGCCGTCGTCAGCCGATCGGGGGTTGCCTACTGGACCTTTCAGACTCGTCCCGACTCACAGCCGGCTCGGTGGTGGGTAACGGTTCACGGCGATCGGGGCACACTCGCACGCACCGCCTTCGACGTACTCCCCGCACCGACGGCTATCATGGACCAGTAAGCGCGGCACCTGCGCGCCGCCGGCCGACCGATCTCCATAAAATCTCCACAATTCGCATATGCCCAGGCGCCGGTTTCTTATGGTCGTCTTAAGGCTCGCTGTTATGCTTAGCGATAGTGCAGGCCGGCCTGCACCGCCGGCCGGACACTCTGGCGGGCCAACGCGGCGATTTGGGCCGCGCGCACATTGAAAGGGTCAGAACGATGGTTCGACGCGTAATGGTGGGCTCTATCGCGGCGGCGGCACTACTGAGTGTGGGCTTCGGCGGCCAGGCACAGGCGCAGTCCTCGTGCATCTACGCGGGCAACAGCGCGTGTGGCGAGGTGCGCTTCAACTCCGCGCCCGACCCGCAAGACCCTACCCCGCCGATGCAGATTGCCGGCCAGGCGCAGATGCCGCCAGCCTCGGCGCGGACTGCTGGCAGCGCCACGTCGCAAGCTGGTCCCAGCGCCGAGGCGCAGCCGTCCGGCGAGGAATAGCCCAGACTCCAGTCCTTCTCTGGCAATCGGGAGCCCGTTCGCGCTGGCGGACGGGCTCCTTCGCGTTTCGCGCGCTGTGCTACACTCAGGCAAGGCTCTGAGTTGCGCACGAGGCGTGCCGATGGCGCGAATCTTCTGGGTCACTTGCCCCAAATGTAGTGGCCGCTTCTACTGCCATTCCACGGATCTGAGGCACACGGCGTGGCAACTGCACTGTCCGTACTGCCAGCACCACTTCCATCAAGACGAGAGCCCCGAGATCGTCGAGTAGCGCTGGCCCTGCTTCGCGTGCCCCACGCCCTTGCTGACTGGGCGCTTGACGCTACGCCGCCAGTACACCACAATTCGCGCAGTTGCAGTTTCTGTCAAGGGAGCCGTTATGCCGAAGGACCTGTCCGGGTTCATCAGCCGGATCAGCGCGGAGTTTCCCGATCAGGTAGTGACGATCCGCCGGCCGGTGCGGGCCAGCGAGTACGAGGTCACTGCGATCCTGCAGCATCTCGACGATCGGGGCGAGTACCCGATGGCGCTGTTCGAGCAGCCGATCAACATGCTCGGCGAGCCATCGGAGTTCCCGATCGTGTCCAACGTGTTCGGCACGCGGGAGCGGTGCGCGCTGGCGCTGGACCTGCCGCCCGAGCAGGGCAAGCTGCCGCTCTCCCTCGAATATGCCCGCCGCGAGCGTGAGCCGGTGCCGCCTCAGATTATCGACGCGGGTCCTGCACCGGTGAAGCAGGTAGTCACCCGCGGCACGGATATCGACCTTCGCCGCCTGCCCATCGTGCGCCATTACGAGGGCGACTTGAGCGAAGTTGTCACGATGGCCGCGGTGATGAAGGACCCGGACACGGGCATCTACGACGTCTCCTTTGTCAAGATCTTTCCGAAGGGGCCGCAGAGCGGCGGCGTGTCGATCCACTCGCCGCACCTGGAGCGCATCCTGGCGAAGTGGGAGAAGCGCGGCGAGCGCGCTCCCTACGCCGAGATCATCGGCCACCATCCCGCGTTCTACCTGGGCGCCCTGGCCAATGCCCCCTATGACAACGACGATTATGCGACGATCGGCGGGTTCCTGGGCGAGCCCCTGCGCCTGGTGGCCTCGGAAACCTGGGGGGACCAGTTCCTACTCCCCGCGGACGCCGAGATCATCATCGAGGGCGAGATTCCGCCCGGCGAGCGCACCGTCGTCGACCCGTTCGGCGAGGTGACGCGACTGTACCAGGCGCAGTGCCTGCGGCCCAAACTGGACATCACGGCCATCACCCACCGCCGCGGGGCCTGGTACCAGAACATCTTCTCGGGCCACCAGGGCCACTGGAACCTCGGCTCGATTCCGAAAGAAGGCAGCATCTACAACGCGCTGCAGCGCCGCTTTGGCACGATCGAGGCCGTTCACCTGCCCCATTCGGGCGCGGGCCGCATGGCATGCTACGTGTCGATCTACAAGACTAAGGAAGGCCAGGGCAAGGAAGTGGCGATCGCCACGCTGCCCGAGTCCCGCCACTTCGAAGTGATCATCGTGGTGGACGCGGACGTGGACGTGTACAACGAGCGGGATGTGCTGTGGGCGGTGTACACCTACGTCGACCCGCTGCGCGATATCGACATTATTCACAACTACACCAAGAGCGAGTTCACGGAGGCCTGGGGCGGCCAGAAGATGCTCATCGACGCGACAAAGCCTCTCGACGTAGCCTTCCCGGATCGCTTCCGCATGCCGCCGGACGTGATGAAGCGGATCGACCTGGACGAGTGGATCGAGCAGGGCGGCCGCAGCATCCGCGAAGGGCGTCCCACGGGGGTGCCGCAGAGCCCAGCCTGAGCGTAACGAGCCGAGGGTGAGGCGGTGGGCGATTCGCCATTCCGATTCATCTGCCGAGTACTTAAGCTCGGAAACGGATGGCTGGAGTGTGGTCGCGGTCGTCGCTCGGAGGCTGAGACGAGGCCAGCGAAGATGCTGGCGTGTGTGCATCAAGCTGCGTAAAGGAGCGCCGGATGCCGAAGGACCTGTCCGGGTTCATCAGCCGGATCAGCGCGGAGTTTCCCGATCAGGTAGTGACGATCCGCCGGCCGGTGCGGGCCAGCGAGTACGAGGTCACTGCGATCCTGCAGCATCTCGACGATCGGGGCGAGTACCCGATGGCGCTGTTCGAGCAGCCGATCAACATGCTCGGCGAGCCATCGGAGTTCCCGATCGTGTCCAACGTGTTCGGCACGCGGGAGCGGTGCGCGCTGGCGCTGGACCTGCCGCCCGAGCAGGGCAAGCTGCCGCTCTCCCTCGAGTACGCCCGCCGCGAGCGGCAGCAAATCGAGCCGCAGGTAATCAGCGCCGGCGAGGCGCCGGTGAAGCAGGTCGTGCAGCGCGGGACCGACATCGACCTGCGGCGGCTGCCGATCGTGCGGCACTTCGAGGGCGACCTGAGCGAAGTGATTACCATGGCGGCCGTCATGAAGGACCCGGACACGGGCATCTACGACGTCTCCTTCGTGAAAGGCTTTCCTAAGGACCCCCGCAAGGCCGGGGTGTCGATCCATACGCCGCATCTCGAGCGCATCCTGGCGAAGTACGAGAAGCGCGGTGAGCCGGCGCCGTACGTCCATATCCTGGGCCATCACCCGGCGTTCTTCCTGGGGGCGCTGGCGCTGACGATGTATGACAGCGACGACTACGCGACAATCGGCTCGTTCCTGGGCGAGCCGCTGCGCCTCGTCGCGTCGGAGACGTGGGGCGACCAATTCATGATCCCGGCGGACGCCGAGATCATCATCGAGGGCGAGATTCCGCCGGGCGAGCGGACCGTCGTCGATCCGTTTGGCGAGGTGACCCGGCTGAACCAGGCGCAGTGTTTGCGACCGGTGCTGAACGTCACGGCGCTCACGCACCGGCGCGGCGCGTGGTATCAAGACATCTTCTCGGGGCACCAGGGGCACTGGAACCTGGGCGCGATCCCCAAGGAGGGCAGCGTCTACAACGCGCTACAGCGGCGCTTCGGGAACATCGAGGCGGTGTCGCTGCCGTATTCGGGCTGCGGACGGCTGGCCTGCTACGTGTCCATCCACAAGACGCGCGAGGGCCAGGGCAAGGAAGTGGCGATCACGACGTTGCCGGAGTCGTGGACGTTCGAAGTGATCATCGTGGTGGACGCGGACGTGGACGTGTACAACGAGCGGGATGTGCTGTGGGCAGTGTACACCTACGTCGATCCGCTGCGTGACATCGACATCATCCACAACTTCACGAAGAACGTGTTCACCTCGGCGTTCGGGGGCCAGCGCATCCTGATCGACGCGACGAAGCCGCTCGACGTGGCGTTCCCGGAGCGCTTCCGCATGCCACCCGACGTGATGCGCCGTATCGATCTCGACGAGTGGATCGAGCAGGGCGGGATCCGGACGCCGCAGCGGACGCCCACCACCTGAGCGAAGGAGTAGCATCGCATGGACCGTATCTTCTGGGTGAAGTGCCCTGGCTGCGCGAATCGCTTTTATTGCGACTGGACGCTGCGGCACGCGGGGTACGACCTCATCTGTCCTAGCTGCCACCGCGGCTTCCTCCCTGACGAGAGCCCGGAGCTAGACGAGCGGTGGTTCAGTCACTGAGGATGCGCCTGAGCAGGCAGGCGAGGGATGGGGCGCGTGGCCCCATCCCTCGTTTCGTCTAACCCGCGCGTGGCGGCGGCTACGACGGGGCCAGGCGCGCGATCACGCTTACCTAGCGCGGTGCCTGGCACCGGTTGACGCGCCGCCAGGAGGCCCGCTGCTCGCTGGACTAGGACGGCGGGGGTGCCGTATCCTAATCCACGGTCAATGGGCTGCGCGATGTGCGACAGCGGGACCGAGGCGCGGGAGGCGGTGCGTGAGGCTGGTCGAGGCGGCCCCGGACTCGATTGAAGCAGTCGGCGTCGAAACACTGCTCCGCATGGCCGACGTGACCGCCTACAACGATTGGGTGTTCCGCCGCATCCGCCCGTATCTCGGAGATCGGCTGCTCGAAGTCGGCTCGGGCATTGGCAACATGAGTGGCTACTACGCCGACCGGGACTTGCTGGTCTGCGTGGACTTGCTGGCCGAGTCGCTCGACCTCGTTCGCGCCAAGCTGGGCGACCGGCCGAACCTCGTCATGGTGCAGGGCGACGTGTGCGCGGAGTCGACCATCGCCCGGCTGGGTGGGTTTCGCTTCGACACTGCCGTGATGTTGAACGTGCTGGAGCACATCGGCGACGACGCGGCGGCGCTCGAAGCGATCCACCGGGTGCTCGCGCCAGAGGGGCGGCTGGTGCTGCTGCTGCCCGCGGAGCACTATCTGTACGGGACGCTGGATCGCGCCCTGGGCCATTTCCGCCGCTATGAGCCGGATGATGTGCGCGCCCTGGTGCCGGCCGCGGGCTACGAGATCGAGCTGCTGGAATACATGAACCTGCCGGGCATCCTGGGCTGGTTCCTGAACGGCCGGGTGCTGCGAAGGCAGCTACTGCCTCGCCCCCAGCTTGCCGCGTTCAACACGCTGGCCCCCCTGTTCGAGCGCCTGGAAGGCTCGGTGGCGCCCCCGCGCGGCCAGTCGCTCCTGGTGATCTGCCGTAAGCGCTAGCTCCCCTCAGTCAGGAGGCCGCCGCGGCGCGGTCCGCGGTGTAGGCGCGGTCGCACTTGGCCGCGAAAACGAAGTCGCTCTCCGTCAGGCCATCGATCTTGTGCGTCCAGACTTCGACGCGGAGCCTGCCCCAGGCGACGTATAGGTCGGGGTGATGCTGCTGGTCTTCGGCGATGGCGCCCACGCAGTTGGCGAGGGCCAATGCTTCCGCGAAGTTCTTGACGCGATAGGTGCGGGACAGGCGCTTGTCGGCCTCGACCGCCCAATCGTCGAGCTGGGCAAGGAGCGGCGCGATCTCGCTGGCCGTGAGCGGCGGCACGCCGCCCTTGCAGGGGACGCAGGTCTGGTCCGCTAGCGTCGTTTGCATCTCCACGCTCCGTCGGCGGTGGGTTGGTTGCCCTCTTTATCTTACGGCGTGGGGGAGGATGCGGCCCCCCCAGCCCCCCAATAATGGGGGATGCAGACGGGCGTGACCCTGACGTTCGGACAGTTCGCCGGGGAGGGGCGGACTCTCCTGCTCCTCAATGCTAAGACTGCTGGTGAATGCCGCAGGGCTCTCCGACTGGCCCCGGGCGACGACGGGGAGGCGGCCGCGACGGCCGCGGGCGGGCGACGAGACCCGTCCCTATAAGTCCTGAAGCCTCTCGGATCGGATTCGCTAGCACGGTCAAAGCTGGCGGAACCAGGCGTTGCACCACGCACCTCGCCCGGGTGCCAATTATCTGGCCCGGCCTACGAGTGCGACACCGCCAGCGCGGAGTGTAGCGGTACGGGAAAGCCGCGGCATGGTAAACTTCGGTGGGCCGGTAGCTCAGTTGGTAGAGCAGCGGACTTTTAATCCGTGGGTCCGGGGTTCGAGCCCCCGCCGGCCTACTCGTCCACCCGGGGCTGCGGTCATGGCAGCCCGGGGCTAAGCCAGTTGCACGAGCGAGCATAGTGGCCTAATCCGCAGCCCGGGCTCACCGGCTCGGTTTCCAGACGGCGCGCCCCCTAGCCCACACGCGCCGCAATGCTCCGCTGCGGCGCGCCCGCATCGCGATGGTAGTGGCAGGCTCGAGCTGCGTCTCACCGCCAACTCCGATCCCACCCACGCGCGACCGTGGCCGTCGCTCCGCGTCGGTCGCGCGGCACCTGGTCAGGCCGCCACAGCGTAACGCTTCATTTCCGCCCCTTTTTCGGGTTGATTGAGTGGTCCGCTGGCGGCGGTTTGCAGAAACATTGAACGGGCTGGCGACGTCGGAGTGGTGGCCGCCGGGCCGCGGCGGGCGACAAGAGACCCAAGCTACAGACGAGGCGGCACGGCGGCCGCTCCAGTATTCTCCAAACCGCTGTCGTAAAGTCGACGGGCGAGGAAGCCAGTGAATCTGCCAAAAGGAGGTCTGGCTGCGCCCTGGCAACGCCGGGGCCTCGCGCGAGGCTTTCGCGTCACCGGCCACCTGAGATGCGAAACGAGCATCAGGCCGGTGGGCAGGATCGCTCGCTACGGAGCCGATTCGGACGCGCCAAAAGAAAGTAAGCCAGGATAGGAGGCGTGCCCCTCCTCTCTGCACTGGCATCGGCAACTGACAGGCTCCACCCCTACGAGGGCCGCTGTAAAGGCGTCGACCTTGCAGGGAGCGGAGCTGAGGCGGGCGCGGTCACCCAAGGGGGAAAAGCGGGCCGATGTCCTGGGCGGGAGGCGAGGTCGTGGACGGCGGGCGAGGTCCTAGACGGGGGCGGCGTCCTCGGCGAGAGGAGCGAGATGCGTTTGCCAATGCTGGTCGTCATTGCCTTGGTCGTCTCGATTGTGGGGGCGCCGGAGCACGGGAGGGCGGCTCAACGGCTGACGGAGTCGCGCGCCGATGTGAGGGGCGGCGCGCCGGAGAGCGGTGCCCACTGGCACGAGCTTGTGCTGGATCGTGGGGCCGTTTTGACCGGCGGTGCGCGGGTTAGTGGTGCAGAGTTGAGAGGGGTTGCGCCAGGGAGCGGTGCGGATCTCACGGGCGCCGCGCCGTTGCCGCTGACGGGGACGCGGCGCGCGGCCTTCGAGGCGTACGTGGCGGACGCGCTCTATCGATTTGGGGTGCCGGGGGCGGCAGTCGCGGTCGTGGAACACGGCGAGGTCGTGTACCTCAACGGCTTCGGCGTGCAGGAGCGCGGCAGCACGCGACCGGTCACGCCCGATACCATGATGATGATCGGCTCCATCACCAAATCGATGTCGACCATGTTAGCTGCCTCGCTGGTCGATGCCGGCCGCCTGACCTGGGATACTCGCGTAGTCGACCTGCTCCCGCAGTTCGCCGTCGGCGATCCGACGCTGACGCGCACCCTGACCATCCGCGACGCCTTCTGCAATTGCTCGGGGGTGCCGGGGCTGAACATCGAGTCCTCGTTTGAGAGCAGCCGCCTGACCCCGGAAACCGTCGTCACCGCCCTGGCGAAAGTCGCTCCGGCGGCGCAGTATGGCGAGCGGTTCATCTACAACAACCTGCTCATCGCCAGCGGAGGGTACGCGCTGGGCGAGGCGAATGGCGGTGGCGCATACGACCTTGGTCACGCCTACGACGTGGCGTTGCACGAGCGGATTCTTGGCCCCATCGGGATGACGCACTCGACGTTCGATCTGGACACCGTGCTGGCCGGCGGCGACTACGCGCTGCCGCACGCCGTGGACCTGTCCGGCGACCTGCAGACGTTGCCGCTGCTGGCCGAGCGCGGCCTGCTGCCGTTTCGGCCCGCGGGCGCGCTGTGGTCGAACGCGCGGGACATGGCGCGCTACCTGCAGACGGAGTTGGCCCGCGGGGTGGCCCCCGACGGCACGCGGGTCGTGTCGGCGGCGAGCCTGGAAGCGACCTGGGCGCCGGCGGTGTCAGTGTCGAACCTGTATGGCGGACCGCCGACCATGGCCGAGACCATGACGAGCTACGGGCTCGGCTGGCTGAACGGCGATTATCGCGGCCTACGCGTCGTGAGCCATGCCGGAGGCACCGGAGGATTCACAGCCCAGATCGCGTTCCTGCCGGAGGCGAGTCTGGGAATCGTGATCCTCTCGAACTCGCTCGCGCTCACTCCTATCCCACTCGCCTTTCCGTATGGCGTGGAGATGCGGCTGTTCGAACTACTGTTCGACCAGCCGGCGGCGTTCGATGCCCAACTGACGGCGCAGGGCGACGCGTTGGCGGCAGCGCGGCCGCCGCTGTCAGTGGGCGCCGTGGAACCGACCGCGGTTGCGCCGTATCTGGGCCGCTATGAGAACACCGCGCTCGGCGCGGTGTCGCTGTCCCTCCGTGGGGAACGGCTGATACTCGATGCGGGCGAGGTCAGCTCCGAGCTGCGGCCGCTCGCCGGCGGCGCCGCGAACGTGTACTTGCTACACGACCCACCGCTGTCACTCTACTCGGAGGCCTACGGCGCGACGGTGCGGTTCACGGGTGGCGCCCAGGCGCCCCGGCTAACGATCTTGCTTCCGGCCAGCGTCACTGGGCCCGAAGAGGAGTTTGTGTTCACGCCGCATCCCTGACGCCGAACAGCGGCTTGAGTCCCGGCGCGGCGAGGGCCGCGCCGGGACACCACCGGGATGTCGGGCGGCGCTTCTCCCATGCCGCTCCACGGATCGGGTCAGCAGCAACCAGCCGAGCGGCGCGTCGCTTGCCGCTGCCCCGCGTCGATTGCGCCGGCTGAAGTGATGGCCGCCGGCAGGGCCGGGCGGCGAGAGACAAGCCCTTGCCCTAACTCTGACTGTGCTATGGCTGACGCCGCCCTACTGAAACCTGCTGTAGTGGCGATTGCGCGTTGATCGGGGAGGTTCTGTCCGTTCGCGCCGTGGGTGGGTTAACTCGGCCAGACGAGGGGGGCGATGAAGACGACGACCAGGCCGGCCAGGATGGTGAGGGGCGTGCCGACTTTGACGAAGTCGGCGAACTGGTAGCGGCCCGGGCCGTAGATAAGCAGATTGCCGTGGTGGCCGATGGGGGTGAGGAAGGCGACGACGGAGGCCATGGCGACGGTGATAACGTAGGGCTCGGGCGCCTGGCCGAGGGCCTGGGCGAAGGAGAGGGCGACGGGGGCGAAGAGGGCGGTGGTGGCGGAGTCGGACATGAACTGGGTCAGCACGGCCACGACGGCGAATATGACCAGCAGGATGAGGGTGGGATTCCAGCCGCCAATCGCCTGTTGCAGCCAGCCGGCTACGATGTCGGCGGCGCCAGTCTTCTGCATGGCGGTGCCTAGGGGGATGGCGCCGGCGATAAACACGTAGATCTTCGCGTCGATGGAGCGGTAGGCCTGCGCGGGCGTGACGCAGCGGGTGAGGACCACGGCCAGGGCGCCGGCTAGGGCCGCCATCTCGATGCTAAGGAGATTGAAGGCGGCGGCGAGGATGGTGGCAAGCATGATGGCCCCCGCGAGCGGGGCCTTGCGGCGCTGGCGAGCCTCGCCGTGGAAGGGGACCATCATCAGGAACGCGCGATCGTTCCCGACGCGGTCGAGGGCCTCGTCGCTGCCCTGGAGCACCAGCACGTCGCCGGGCTGGAGCCGGATCTGGGCGAGCTCTTGATTGAGCCAGCCCCGCCGGCGCCAGAGGGCGACGACGATGGCGTCGTAGCGGCGGTGGAAGTCGACCTGGGCGATGGTGCGTCCAGTGTAGTCGGAGTCGGGCGCCACGACGACCTGCACGAGGCGGTCCTCCTCGTCGTCGGCAGCATCTCCGTTGGTGCCGGTCGACTGGGCAGCATACTGGCGAACGGCCTGGAGCTCGACGCCTGGCTCCTGGGCCACGGCGGCGATCTGTTCGGGCGTGGTGCGAACGAGGAGCACGTCCTCGGGCTGCAGGCGCTGCTCGCCAAAGGGACGGCGCAGGGGATGCCCGGCGCGCACCCAGCCGACTACGTTGAACTGATTGCTGTTGTCGGCCTCCACCTCCGGGACGGTCTTGCCGAGCAGCGGCGAGCCGTCGAGAACCGTGACTTCGGTGAAGTAGTCGTCGAGGCGAAAGCGGCCCGCCTGGCCGCCGCCGCCCTCGCGAGCCGGAAGCAGGAAACGGCCCACCAGCAGCATGAAGATGGTGCCCACGAGGGATAAGGCGATCCCGATCGGGGCGATGGAGAAGACGCCGAGCGCGGGACGGCCGCCCTGCTGCAGGACGTTACTGGCGATAAGGAAGGCCGGGGCGCCGATGATGGTGATGGTGGTGCCGAGCGAGGCGGCGAAGGAGAGCGGAATCAAGAGCTTGGAGGCGGGAATGTTGTGCTCGCGAGAGATGTCCAGCAGGACGGGGAGCATGACGGCCGTCGTCGTGACGTGGTGGGTGAAGGCCGACAGGATTGCAACGGTGGGCATCACCACGGCGACGATGCGGGTGTAACTGCTGCCGGCGACGCGACCGATCCAGGTGCCCATCACGTCCGACAGGCCGGTGGCATGGAGCGCTGCGCTGACGACGAAGATGCCCGCCACGACGATGGCCGGCTCGCTGCCGAAGCCGGCGAGCGCTTGCTCGGCGGGGAGCGCGCGCGTGACGTAGAGCGAAAGCACAATCAGGAGAGCCACGAGGTCGGGGCGAATACGCTCGGAGATCAGGAGAGCAAACGCAATGATGAGAATGACGAAAACGCTGATTTGTTGCGGATTGAGGTCTCCCGGCACGCAGTCCTCCTCGACGACCAGACCGGGGCAGGCCGGTCGGCGGGCCGGCTGACGGGGGCTACGGGGGCAGCCGCCGTGGCAGGTCCGCGGCTGCAAAGCAAGAGACGTGCCGTTCGTACTGGGGATCGGACCGGGCCGGGATGGCTTAGCGAGAGTGTAAGGCGGGACCGGGAGGGCCGAGCGCGGAAGGCTCAGGCGCGCCGGCCGGGCCGGCGCCAGAAGCGGATGAGGGTGGCCAGGCCGACGGTGACGAGGGCGAGGCCGATAGCGCTGGCGTCGAAGACGGGGCGCACACGGACGCCTTGCGGGCCGACGTCGACGACGGCGACCGGCCGCACGCGCCCGCCGAAACCGCCGCCACCGCCCATGCCGCTGCCGCCGGGCTGGTTAGCCGTACGGTCTTCCCCGCCGCCCAGGCCGAAGCCACCGCCATAGAAGACCTCAGCCAGGGGAATGATCGTGTGATCGCCGAGGTGCTGGGGGGTACCGACGGTCGACTCGGCGCGCGCGGCGGCGTCGAGGCGGGCGAGCCCCGCGGCAAGCGTAGCGTAGCCCGTCGTCTCGTCGGTAGCCTCGGCGGCGGGAGTGGGGTGCTCGGTCATCTGTCAGTGCCTCCAGGCTCTACGCGGAATTGTGCCGGGGTGGCGCGCCGGTCCGGTCGAAAGATCAGCCACGCCGCGAGCGCCAGGCCACAGACATGCACGGCCAGCGTGAGGTGTGGGACTGGGCGCCAGCGGACGCGCGCATCGGCGCGCTCGACCACGGCGAGGGGCACGAGCCAGGCCACGATGCCGCCGCCGTGACCGCGCCAGGTGACGGCGAGCCGCCAGACAAGGATCTGCAGGGTGGGCCCGCGGCCGGCGTGCGCCGACGTCCAACGCGGCCCCGCTTCAAGGCGGATGCGTCGATCAGTGCTCGGGTCCGTCGGGGGCTGCATTGCTGTCCTATGGGTGTGGGTATCGGGCTAGTGGAGCATGGTGGCTCGACGACGTGTCCCAGTGATGGGTTGCGCGGTGTTAGATCGACTCAGACTCCGCTTCGAGCAGGGTGTCAAAGAGATCGTCGAGATGCACGTAGAAGCCAGGCAGTAGGTCGCCGCCTTCCAGGATGGCGCCCCTCCCCAGGGTTACGGCCTCTTCGCCGGCCGCTTGCACCGTGACGGTTTCTTCGGCGACGTCGACGAGCCAGGTGAGGCGGACACCGTGGGCGAGATAGCCCGTCAACTTGTCGGCCACCCAGGCCGGATCGACGGTCGCCGGACAGATTTCCACCGCGAGGTCGGGCGGCTGGTCGAGCGCAGCGGACGCCGCGTGCGCGGCGAGCCGGCCGGGGGTGACGTAGACGGCATCTGGGACGTGCACGTCGGCCCCGTCGATCCAGCGGATCGCCAGGGCGGCAGCGCCCTGGTGACTGGCGCGTGCCCAGCCGAACAAGAGCGTGGCGAGATCGTTGCGCAACCACCGCTCGCACTCCGCCAGGGCCGGCTTCTGTCGGACGACGCCCGCGACGAATTCCTCGGGCGGGTCGGTCACCGGACGTGCCAGGAAGGCCGCGAGCGCGGGGTCTGTCTGGGCCATGCCGCCTCCGCCGTACCGGGCGCCAGCACCCGCCCCCGGACGATCGCTGGCTGCGCCTCTTTCAGTCTACCGCCCGCACTGGGCCGGTGTCTGAGGTAACAAGGCGCCGGCCGTTGGGGAACTGCGCTGGACCCGTATAGCCGTGCCCGGCCTCGTCGAGCGATTAGCCAGCACCGGAGCTGCGGCCTCAACGGCCGCCGGCGACGAGACCTGCACCTACGCCGGGCCGCTTAGGCCTGTGACGCGCGGTGGGCCGGGGTGCAGGGAACATCTGAGAGGCGGCCTCGGCGGCCGCAGGCGGGCGACGAGACCCGCGCCTACGCCAGACCGCTTGCTGCGCCAGCCGCTCGTTAACCTGAGCCGCACATTGGTCTATAGCGGCGTGCGGCTGACGCGGCCGGCGGTGTCCACCTCCCAGCGCTCGGAGAGGAAGGGCTTGCCGTCCAGCCGGTCGGCCATCCACTCGGCCGCCAGGCTGCGGGGCGAGGGGCCGAGCATCACCGATGGGCCGCCGCCCATGGAATGGCGCGCCTCGGCGTAGACGACGTAGCGCTTGGGCACGGTGAGGGTGCTGATCAGGCGCTCGGTGTGCTCCAGGGGGCTGAGCTCGTCGGCCTCCCCGGCCAGGCAGAGGTAGGGGCAGCGGATCTGGTCGGCGAAGCCTTCCCAGGTGAGGGACTGGCGGAACTCGTCGAAGGCGTCCTCGTCCTCGTACCCGGCCATGTACATGAAGCGGACTTTGAAGGTGGGCGACGCTTCCTCGAAGATGGTGTGGCAGCCCGGCTCGTGGCAGACGGCGCTGACGGCGCAGGCGCGGAAGCGCGGCTCGGCGCCAGCCATGATGGTGCCAAACAGCGAGCCAAAACTGTTGCCGGCGACGCCCACGCGCTCGGGGTCGATCTCGGGGCGGGCGGCCATCCAGTCCATGACGACGTGCGCAGCCTCCGCCCAGGCGGGCACGCTGACGTGGACGCCGAGGATGGGGCTCTCGTACTGGCCGGGGCCGTCGAGCGCCAGCACGGCGATGCCGCGGCTGAGCCAGCGGTCGCCGTAGCAGGCGACGCCGATCTCCTTGAAGCTGTCCATGCCCGGCAGCGAGGCGACGGCAGGGAGGCGCCCTTCGCGGTAGCCGGGCGGCAGATGGAACCAGGCCGGCAGGGCCTTGCCCTGGAATGGGATCAGGACACGCTCGACGTGGTGGTCGGCGAGGTCGGCGTAGCGCTGAAAGCAGGCGACCTTCCGCTCGTTGTAGCGCAGGTTGGTGGCGTTGTTCTCGTCGATGGGCCACTGCGCCGCACCCCAGTGGACGGCCGCCGTGAAGTAGTTCTCGCGGGCGCTCACGATCTGGCCAGCCTCGTCGGCGGCGCGGGCGCGCTCCTCACGACGGCGGGCCGCGGCCTCGAAGGCGGGCGCCACGTCGGCGTACTTCTGGACGCGCTGGCGGATCATCTGGAAGTCGCCACCCGCTTCGGGTGGGCAGGGCGCGGCCAGATAGGCGCTGCGCGCCTGGTCAAAGTCGATGCCCACCGCGCGAATCACGTTGTCGATTAGCCAGCGCTGCGCGCGCCAGCGCCGCGTCGTCGGCTCGGCCATCCTCGTCTCCTCGCTCTGCTTGGGGTGCCCGCCTCTGATGCGACCGCGGCGGCTGCAGTTTCTTACCACCGCTTCACGGCAGGTGACAAGGAGGGGTGGGGAGCGGGGTGGCACGCGTCGCGGTGCCCGCGGCTCGCGCCAGCAGACGGTACCGGGCAGGCCGCCAGCCGGGCTGGGGGCGGCACCGGGCGCGCCGCCGGCAGGGCTGCGCCGCCGCCGACTGGCTGCTATAGTCGGGGCGTGAGAATTGAGCGCAGCTATATTGCGGTCGCCTCCGCCACCGCGGCCGAGGGGCTGATCAGCTTCCTGGTTCCCCCCTATCTGGACAGCGTCCACTTTCCCGTGGGGATCATCGGCGTGCTCGTGGCGAGCGGGGCGCTGGCGGCGCTCGCGTCGCGCGTGCCGGCGGGGCTGCTGTACCGCGGGCGGCGCGCGCGGGCGCTGCTGGTCGGTTCGATGCTGATCGGGGCGGTGGCGGCGCTGCTGCTGCCACACGCGCGGGAGCCGCTGGCGTTTGCGGCGCTGCGGTTGCTGGGCGGCTTCTGCTATGGCGTGGCGACGACGGTGAACCTGGCGCGGTTCATCGACGCGATTCCGACCGGGCGCGACCGCAGCAATGCGATGGGCTACTACTCGGCCGCGCTGGCGATGGGCTTCATGATCGGCAACGGCCTGGGCGGCTTCTCGGGGGAGCTGCTGGGCTACCCGTGGGCGTTCACGCTGGCCGCAGGCAACTACCTAATCGGCGCGATCGTGGCGGCGACGCTTCCGCCGCCGCGTGCAGGGGCGACACGGCCCCGTGCGGCCGGGGTGAGCGGCGGGGGGCGCTGGGCGCGGCTGCGGGTGCTGAACGAGCCGGGCGTGCTGCGCGTCACACTCGCGGCATTCCTGCTGGCGTTCATGCAGTCGATCAGCGGCGCGTTCATGCCGCTGTACGGGCTGTCGGTGGGGCTGGCGTTGAGCGAGGTGGGCATCATCCGCACGGTAACGGCGCTGATCAACGTGGTGACGCGCAGTCTGGGCGGCTTCGTGACGCGGCGGCTGGGGCGGACGCCAGTGATGCACGTGGGGCTGACGCTGCAAGCGGTGGGGCTAGTGCTGATCGCAAGCACCGATGCCTTCTGGGCGCTGTTCGCGGCGATGTTCTGGGTGGCGACGTGGCGGGCGATCGTGCTGGTGGCGAATACGATCGCGCTCACCGAGGACATCGACGAGGCGCGGGTCAGCCGGGGCGTGGCGTCGGGACTGTTCAATGCGTCGAGCGACCTGGGCCAGGTGATCGCGCCGGCGCTGGGCGGGGCGGTGGCGTCGCTGTTCGGGCTGGGGACGATGTTTCGTGTGCTGCCGCCACTGGTGCTGGCGCTGTACTTCGGGGCGATGCTGTTCACGGCGCGGCGGGAGGTGGCGGCGCGGACCTAACCCCCGGAGAGGACGCGGCCCCCCCAGCCCCCCAATAATGGGGGAGCAGCTGGGCGTGGCGACAGGATTGGGGCGCTGCTATGGCGAGGGATGGTCCCCCGGGCCCCCCAATTCTGGGGGGAGTTTGTTTGGGCCTGCAGCTGGAGGATGGGCCGAATTGAGTGGGCAGACTCGGGCTGCGTGGTCCCGGATGGTCTGGCTCAGTGGTCGGCGCGCTTCGCCGGAGGCAGTCGGTGCGAGAGGGGCGCGCCGCGCGCCTGTCGCTTCCGGGTAACGGTGGTCGTCGGGCGGCCGGGGCGCAGGGTAGCGCGTCAGTATGGGTGCCCTGAACCGATTTGGGTGAACGTGTGCCACACCCAGGTATAGGCCAGGGAACGGGGCGCGAGCGCCCTATCGGGTTAGGCGGGGACGGGGTCGGGGGTGAGGGCGGGTTTGTTACGATGCTCGCGGATTTGCCAGGAGAGGCCGGCCGCGACGAGGCCCGCCATGCCGGCGGAGATGAAGGCGATCTGGTAGTCGCCGAACCAGTTGTGGACGAAGCCACCGGTCATGGCGGCGAGCGATCCCCCCATCTGGTGGCCCAGGAAGAGGAAGCCGTAGACCGTGCCGACCGACCGCCGGCCGAAGACGTCGGCGGTGATGAGCTGACTGACGGGGGCGGTGCCGAACCAGTTTAGCCCGTACAGGACTGCGAAGATCGTGAGCATGCCGACGTCCTGGATGAACGGCAGATAGAGCAGCGAGATGCCGCGGAAGGCGTAGAAACCGACCAGCAGCTTGTTGCGGTTACGCACGCGGTCGGCCAGCATGCCCGCGCCGATGGTGCCCAGGATATTGACGCCGCCCATGAGGCCGTAGACTTCCGCGGCCGTTACCTCGCCAATGCCGTGATCGGCGGCGTGGGAGATGAAGTGGGTGCCAATCAGGCCGTTAGTGGTGTAGCCGCAGACGAAGAGGCCGGTCGCCAACCACCAGAATTCGGGCGTGCGGAAGACCTGGCGGAGGGGCGTCGAGTCCGGGCCGGCGGGCGTCTGGGCAGCGCGGCCGGTCGGCGCCGCTCCCTCGCCGTAGCGACGTAGGCCCACGTCGCTAGGCTGGTTGCGGAAGACGAAGATCAGTAAGGGGAGGACGACGCAGGCCAACAAGGTCACGGCGGTCAGGACGCCGACGCGCCAGCCCACGTTGACCGCGAGCCAGGCTACGAGCGGGACAAAGATGATCTGGCCCGTGGAGCTAGCGGCGCCGAGCATGCCGGTAATCATGCCGCGGCGCGCGTCGAACCAGCGGTTGACGACCGAGCCGACGAGGACCATGGCGACGCCGCCCGCGCCCATGCCGACGATGAGCCCCCAGTAGAGATCGAGTTGCCAGACCGCCGTCATGCTGGTCGTGGCGAGCGCGCCGAGCATCAGCATGCTGACCGCGCCAATGGCCACGCGGCGGGGACCGTAACGGTCCATCCAGCGGCCCACGATGGGCCCCATCAGGCCAAACAGCAGCAGGTTGAGCGCCACGGCAGTGGAGATGGACGCGCGATCCCAGCCAAATTCGGCTTCGAAGGGCCGGATCAGGACACCCGGCATGGAGCGCACAGCGGAGGCGCAGAGCATGGTGATGAAGGTGACGCCGACGACGAGCCAGCCGTAGTGGATACCCCGCCGGGCGAGACTGGCAGCCAGGCGCGTCGGCGTGGGGATAGCAAGTGTGGCCACTGGGGGCGCCTCCTGATCGTGGCAGGCCCCGACGGTGGCCGTCGCGGTCGCCCCGAGGGATTCGTTTCGCGGGCGCACCGGTAGCCCCGTGACGCCGGGCGCGGCCCTGAGGGCATTATAGCCAGCCTGGTGGCCGCGCGCACCGCGCCACGCCTCACGCGCGTGTGACTCCGGTGCGCCATTGGGTGCGCTCCCACGACGCCACGCCTCACTAGTGCGGCCTACCGGTGGGTTTAGCTGGGCGGCACCGGCCGAGCGGCGGGGGACGAGCCCCCCTACCTTTGCTTGCTTCCCTTCCACATCATCCCGCCCGGAGACTGCCGCAACGGCGCGACTACGGAGGGACACCGGACGCAACGCGTTGACCATCATGAACCGGCACGTCCGCCCGCACCGTGCAGTGTGGGAGAGTCCTCGGGGAAAGGTCTCGGCAAGAGGCAATCGGGAGGCGCAGCCAGCTGCCGCGAACCCGCGCGATGGTGAGTGGCGAGGCCCGGATGGTATAATCATTATGTCCAAAATAGTGATTTGTGGGCACTGCCACGCTCTGATGTGGCGCCCGTTCCTCCCCGCGACTCGTCGCTGGTTCACGGCGCGCGGGCAGAAAGGCACTGGTGAACGACATGATGACGACTCTGTATCCGCGCCCCGCGCTGCGCGTGCCCGGCTACCTGTCGGTGCGGGCCGCGGCCGAGCGGCTGGGCATCGGCGAGCGCAGCGTGCGCGAGCTAATCGAGCGCGGGCGGCTCGCGGCGAGCCGGCTGGGCCGGCTGTACTTCCTGGCGCACGACGACGTGGAGGCGTACCGGGGCGAGCGGCGCGCGCGGGCCCGCCGGGCGCGCCTGCGGCAGGGCCAGGCGGCGGTGCGGCGCGCAGCCTGACGGTCCGGCGCGGCGCGCAGCCTAATGGCTCGGCGCGCGGACCAGCGCCCGTACGCACGGCTAATGGCGCGTGGGCGCCGGTCGAGGCGGGCCTACTAGCCGGCTTCGGCGGCGATTCGTTCCTTGGCTGCCTCGTAGGCCTGGCGGAGGACGCTGTACGGCTGGGCGCCCTGCACGGCCACGGTGTCCGCGAAGATCATAGTCGGCACGGCGGTGACGCCGATCTGCCCCGACAACCCCTCTAGCTCGCGCACCCGCGCCGTGTAGCGGCCATCGGCGAGGGCCGCGCGCAGCTCCTCCCCATCGAGGCCAACCGACGTGACGAGCTCCGCGAGGACGTCCGGGTCCCCAATGTCACGATCGGCGACGAAGTAGGCCTGAAAGAGCGCGGTGCGGAGGGCGTCGAACTGGTCGCGGTCGCGCGCAAACTCGGCCGCCTCGTGCGCCCAGCGCGAGCGGGGCTTCGTCGACGGCGGCGCCATCTCCACGCCGTATTCGCGGGCGAGCAAGCCGGCGCCGCGCGCCCAGCGCTCACGGCCCTGTTCCAGGCTGGCGGGGCTGGTGTCGGGGAGTGGTTCCGGCTCCGGGCGCAGCTCGTAGGGCAGCCACACGAACTCGACGTCGTGTTGACGGCCTAGCTCGGCCAAGGGACCCTCGGCCAAATAGCAATATGGTCAGACGTAGTCGGAAAAGACGATTACCCGCATGCTCATGGTGCGCCTCCTGCCGGTAGTATAGCGGGCAGAGGGACCTCCCTAACCCCTGCGGTCCCGGAGAGGATGCGGCCCCCCAGCCCCCCAATAATGGGGGGAGTCCGGGGACGGCGGAGCCGGTGAGGCGAGGGCGGGTGAGGAACCGGGGAGGACGCGGCCCCCCAACCTCCCAATGTTGGGGGGAGCAGACGAGGCGTCGCGCGGGGGGCGCCGACGCGGTGCCGACGATGCGCTGTCCGCCGGGCAGAGTCGTGCCGCCGGAAAGGTTCGTTCCTTAGGAGTGCAAAACGGACCTACCCCCTGGGCCCCCCTTCCATTGGCTGGAAGCCGGGCGTCCATCGTGGCGGCAGACCGTTGAGGGGAGGGGACAACCTTCGTGGGGCCTCCATTGGATGGAAGCCGGGCGTCCTTGGTGGCGAGGCTAGATCGAGCCAGGGACTTGCCAATCCAGCGCTAGCTCATTCCCCCTCGCGGGGACGGGGATTGACTTGATCTCCTCCAAGCCGGGGCACGCGCAAAATGTAGGAGAGGCGGAGCGACTTTCCGGGCGCACGCAAGGTCGGGGGAGCGCGCGGGCTGGCTGGACTACAGGGGTTTGCAGAAACCATGGAAGGGGCTGGCGGCGTCGGAGTTGGCGGCCTCGACGGCCGCGGCGGACGACAAGCGACCCGCGCTACGGGCGAGGCGGCAGGGTAGCCGCTCAAGCATGCTGCCAACCGCGGTGAGCGCGGACTTCCTGGCGCATGAAGCGTCGGGTGGGTGCGTGGGCTGACGTGGTTACGCGCGGATTTCCTGCCGCATGAAGCGGATGTAGGAGGCGGCGAAGCAGATGCAGGTGAGGGCGATGAGGCCGGCCACCTGCGGCCAGACGAGCAGGAGGCTCTGGCCAATCGGAAGGGCGCCAGGCACCAGGCCGCGGACTTCGCTGCGCAGCACGAGGTCGCCAAACATGTTCTTGGTGGGGTTCATGACCGTGCTGGTGGCCTCGGTGTAAAGGCGCGTCGGGGAGATGCGCGCGAAGGCAAGCTGGGCCTCCTGGTTGCGGAGCAGTGCGGAAGCCGGGCCGTCCTGCCGGACGGGAGCGACGATGTCGGCCGCCTGTCCCGCCAGCATGCCGACGAAGAAGACGCAGACGATCCAGAGCGCGATGCCGGCTAGGGCTGCCGTCGCCATCTGGCGAAAGACGATCGAGAAGAAGATGGCGGCGGCCATCCAGAAGGCGACGTAGATGACGCTGAGGACCAGGAACAGCACGAGCCGTGCGCTGTCGTCCATGCCGGGCCCGCGCCCAACGAGCGGAATGCCGAGGCCGACGGCCAGCAGGGTGATACAGACGAGCATCACGGCGATAGTTGTGAGGCCGGCGAGGAACTTGCCGTTGATCACCGAGTCGCGATAGATCGGCTGGGCCAGGAGGCGGCTGAGGGTGCCGCGCGCCTGCTCGCCGTTGATGGCGTCGAAGCCGAGCGCCAGGCCGACGAGCGGTCCCAGAAAGCCGATGAAGCTGACGAACGAGGGGAGGTTGCCGTTGGATGCGGTGAAGAGCAGCAAGAACACCGACGCCGTCGCGTTGGCCGTGCGCAGCTCCTCGCGGATGGACTGGGCGGCGACGTAGGCAGAGCCGATGCCCGAGATCATGACGAGCAGGAACAGGATCACGAATCGCTTGCTGCTGAAATGGTCCGCCAACTCTTTGCGAAAGACGGGAAATAGTCCAGGCATGGTTCTACCCTTTGGCGTGAATCGCTAGTCGGTTATTGCGGACATCGGCACAGCCCCAGACGGGGGCTCGCCTGCGGGCTCGCGGGCGCAGCAAGCGGCGCCCCTACCGCGGGCCGCACAGCCTGCAATGACGGTGAGCATTGTTACCCATCGATGTTCACCATTTGTCCCTCGCAGACCGCTAGTGCTCGCGGAAGTAACGGAGGTAGATGTCCTCCAGGCTGGCGCCGCGGGTACGCAGGCCGAGCAGGCCGAGCGGGGCGAGCCGGCGGGCGACCTCGGCGCGCACGTCGACGAGGGCGCGCACGAGTAGCAGGTCGCTCTCGGCGTCGACGCTCTCCACGCTGGGGATGGCGGCGAGCGAAGCAGCCGCCGCAACGCGGTTCTCGGCCGCCACCTGCACCTCCAGGACCAGGGGCTGCCCCGCCAGGAGCTGCTCGCCAAGCTGGCCGACGGGCCCTGCCGCGACAAGCTGGCCGCGCACGAAAATGCCGACTTCGTCGCAGACGCGCTGGACCTGGTCGAGGAGATGCGACGAGAGCATGACGGTGATGCCGTCGTCCTGACTCAGCTCGTGAATGAGGTCCAGTAGCTCGCGGGTGCCCTCGGGGTCGAGGCCGATCGTCGGCTCGTCCAGGATCACCAGCCGCGGATTCTTGACGAGCACGTCGGCGATGCCGAGGCGCTGGCGCATGCCGCGCGAGAACTGGCCGACCCGCTTGTCGCGCACTTCGATCAGGCCGACCCGCTCCAGCAAGGCGTCGATGCGCGGGTTGGCGACCGACCGCGGAATGCCATTCAAGTCGGCGGTGTACCGCAGGTTCTCGCGGGCCGTGAGGTCCTCGTAGAAGCCCACGTTGTCGGGCAGGTAGCCGACCAGCCGTTTCACTTTCAGCGGGTCGTGGGTAGGATCGCAGCCCAGCACGCTGGCGGTGCCGGCCGTTGGCTCGGTCAGGCCGAGCAACATGAGGATAGTCGTCGTCTTGCCGGCGCCGTTGGGGCCAAGCAGGCCGAAGACCTCGCCCTCGCGCACAGCCAGGTCCAGCCCGTCGACCGCCACGAACGCGCCGTAGTGCTTGCGAAGGCCCCGTGTCTCGATGGCTAGCCGGCCCGCGCTGGGCGCCGTGGCGGCCCCTACGTCCTCGCCGGGCTGCGGTGCGATGATCGCGGCCACCAGTTCACCCCCTGTCCGCGCGTTGCCCTTGGCTGCGCACCACCATTAGCGCCGGCTGAAGCGGCGGAACACGCCATACAGGCCGCCCAGGCTCACGGCGATGATGCCGAGGCCGACCACGCCCCAGGTCGTCGGACTGCCGACGGTCGTGCGAATGCTCGCCTGCTCGGACACTTGCGGATTGGAGGCCGTCACCTGGACCATGTAGTCGCCGGGGATAGCACGGCCCGAGGGCTTGATCGCCATCGCGACTTCGGCGCTACCGTTGGCCGCGAGGCGATCGATGGTCGCCGGCTGGAAGGAGACGTCCCAGCCGTCGGGCTTGGTAGCCGTCAGGCCGACGTTCTGCACTTCGCCGCTGCCCGTGTTCTGGACGATGAGCGTCGCGCGCGATTCGTCGCCGGCGGTCGCCTGCGTATTGAGCGCGCCCGAGGGCGTGGTGAGGGTCAGCTTGTAGTTGCCGGTCAACTGGACTTTGAGCGGCACAGTGGCGACATCGGGGCCAGCGGAGGCGCCGATGAGGATCGGGTAGTCCCCGGCGCGCGCCGTGCGAGGCGGCGTAACCTGGATGTCGAGGCCCTTAGTCTCGCCCGCCTTGAGGCGGATGCCGGAGATCTGGGTCTTGTCGTAGGCGGGCTGGAAAGTCACCTGCCAGCCGTCGGGGGCCTGCGCGGCGAGGGTGAAGTCGCGGTCTTCGTCGGACTGGTTCACCAGGTCGGCCTTGAAGCCGAAGGGTTTGTCGGCGCCCCCCTGGAGGACGGCGTACTGGCTGGTCAGCTTGATGCCCGATAGACCAGTGTCCTGAATGCCGATAACCAGGTCGAGGTCGGTTTCGCCCGCGCCGCGCGTATCCACGCCGGCGATGCGGAAGGTGTAATCGCCCTTCTGGGCGTTCGCCGGCGGGTCGACCGAGAAGTCGGCCGACTGGGTCTTGCCCGCGGCCAGGTAGACGCGGCGCACGAGGAAGCTCTGATTCTTGAGCTGAGGGTTCCAGCCGTCGGGGCCGCTGAGGGTCAGGTCGATCTCGCGGTCGGTGGTGCCGTTGTTTACAAAGCGGACCGTGAACTTCACGTTCTTGCCGGGCTGCACCGTGATGGTGGGGTAGTCGGCGTAGATCGACACGTCGGGAATCGGCTCGGCCATCACCCGCGCGGGGAGCGCCGCCAGCACCGCGCCGAATAGGAGAGCCGCAAAGGCGGTAGAGCACAGACGCTGCAACATCGAAGCCTCCTGCATAACCCCAGGGCGCTAGCGTCGAACGCGTCAGCCAGCGAAAGGCCAGGCTGTGACACGCCGAGGGCCAGTCGGAGGAATCGCCCCGACTGGCCCCAATGCTACCACTTCGAGTGTTAAGGAATCACTAAAGGCCCGCTAAGTCTGCGTTTAGCGGCGGAACGCGGCCGACCGCTAGGCGTCACCCTGCGCGACCACGACCTGCGCCGGGCGAATTATACGGTCGCCGAGCCGATAGCCGGGCCGCGCGACGTGGGCTACCTGGCCTTCGCTAAAGCCAGCTTGCGGCTGATAGGCAACGGCCTCGTGCTCGCGCGGGTCGAAGACGTCACCCTCGGCACCGATGCGCTCGACGCCCGCGCGAGCGAGCGCCAGCCGCACCTGGCGGGCGACGAGCGGCAGGCCATCCGCCCAGGGGTTGCCACGCAGCTCGTCGGGCTCGTGCTCGAGCGCGCGCTCCAGATCGTCCAGCGCGGGCAAGATGTGGCCCAGCAGGTCCGCGCGGGCCGCCTGGGCTTCATCGGAGCGCTCGCGCTCGGCCCGGCGCTTGTAATTGACGAAGTCGGCCTGCGTGCGCTGTGCCAGGTCGAGATAGCTCTCCGCTTTGCCCTGCTGTTCGGCGACCGCCTCGTGGGCCGCGGCGAGCGCCTTCTCCTGCTCGGCGACCGTGTTCATCAATTCGTCCACCTTGGCGCTCAGGGCTTCCACCTGGACGGCCAGGGCCGGAGCCTGGGGGCCCGGAGCGGGCGGCGGAGGCGGGGCCGCCGGCTCCTGAGGCCCGCGTCCGCGCGGGCCGACGGCACCGCGCGGGTCTTCGACGGGAATGCGGCGCGGCGGCTCGCCCGGCGGATAGCGCCCCGGCTCGCCTTGTGGGTAGCGGTAGTAGGGCCGGCGTGGCGGGAGATAGTTGGCCATCAGGACCTCCTCGGTCCGCGGCCACCCAATCGGCCGCGTCACGGTACGCTGGGACGAACCGGGCGTACGCCGCCCCAGGGTGCGCCTCCTGCGTTCTGCACTTATGGTAGCAGGCCGCCGGTTAGAGGCGCGCTAGAGCGGGGCAAGACGCGAGTAGGTTTCTAGCCGCCACCTGGTAAACTGGAAGGCGGGAGCGAACGAGAGGAGGGCATTATGGCCTACGTGATCTGTGAGCCGTGCATTGGCACGAAGGACGCGTCGTGCGTCGAGGCCTGTCCCGTGGATTGCATCCACGCGACCGACGCGGACGAGCAATACTACATCGATCCCGACACCTGCATCGACTGCGGCGCCTGCGAGCCGGTCTGCCCGGTGACCGCGATCTATGCGGAGAGCGACGTGCCCGGCGAGTACGAGTCGTACATCCAGAAGAACGCCGACTACTTCAAGAAGTAGGGCGGCGCGACTCGCCCCGGGGCGGGGAGAGACGGCCGCCTGGAATCAGTCGCGGGCAACACAACAGAGGGTCGGCGATGCAATGCACCGCCGATCCTTTGTTGCTATGCCGCAGATCTCGACCGCGAACGGAGACTCCTGGCGCTACTGGCGCGCGGTGAGCCGGCCGGGAAAGCCCGCGAGCACGTCTTCCGCGGCCTGCAGATCATTGACCGCCGAGGGGGGCGCCCAGGGTTGTAGCTCGTCGCGGGCCTCGCGCAGCAGCGTGATCACCTGATCGATCTTTTGGCGGGCACGCTCGTACGAGGCGCTGTTCTCGGTGGTCCAATCTTCGGACTGCATAGTAGACATCTCTCCCCTGGCGCCAGCCCATCTTCAACAGTCGGCAAGTCAAATCCAGCTAGCCGCGGAACCAGGCCTGTCGAGCCGTCCGGCCTCTGCGGGCGACAGGGGACGAACCCCTGCCCTACGCTGACGGCACCGTTCGCCGGCTCGGTTTCCGCCAGACCTGCCGAGGGTCGAAACCTGCTGAGGTGTCGATGGTTTGCGCCAACGCGACTGATTGGCGAGCGGGGCAGGCCCCGAACGCCCTGGGCGGGGGAGTGCAGGCCGCGTGCCAGGCCGGGGGAGGCTCAGGCGGAGCCGGCGGGCGCCC
>JADMIO011545382.1_pt1 | contig 39696 bp, 35 predicted proteins | sample 8958161 | NCBI WGS metagenome assembly JADMIO01 (sample SAMN16585339, study PRJNA669376) | soil metagenome | isolation source: Crop rotation soil | place: USA: Cullars Rotation, Alabama | collected 2011 | reverse complement strand
CGCGACAACTTGTCCACGTGGAATTCTAAGCTTAGGATCCCAATGTGCTGGAAACTGGAAAGAGATCATCCGAACCGATAGCGGTCCGACCGGCGTCGAGGTAGCTTGCCCGGCGGGCAAGGACTTGGTACCCAAGGACTAGCCGTGCGCGGCCCCGCCTGCTTGGTCGGGACCGATAAATGGCGCCGGCGCCATGTGGCGCCGCCCCCAACTACCATTCACGCGAATCCAAGAGCCGGCTGTCGATGTCCCGGGAGCAATTCACCGATTTCGTCCAGGGAGCCATTCTCTCCCTGCCCCAGCACCTGAAGGGTGCGCTGCGTTTGATCGACGACCCCAACATCCCTGACGAGGGCCGGGTCGTCGCGGCTGGCGCGGTGATGCACTGGCTGAGCGGCTCGAACACGATTCCGGGTGTGCGCGGCGGCGTGCTCTCGTACGTGGACGACGTGCTCGTGCTGCGCCTGGCCTACGCGCGCATCGAGAGCGTCGCGCCCGATGTCATGGCCAAATACCGCACGGATTCGCCCGAGCTGTTCGGCAACCTGACCGAGGAAGTCGCGCTCGTGCGCTCGTACCTGGGCAAGGGCATCGCCGTGCTCGACAAGGCGATCGAGCGCATCGGCCAGCAGAAGCACCACGGCCGCACGCCGGCGCAATGCGTCGCGGACGAGGAAGCCGCGACCATGCTCTACGACGAGGTGCAGGCCGCGCTCGTCGACCTCGACCTGGAAGAAGAGGCCGTGAGCCGCGCGCTCAAGCAGCTGGATCCGGTGCTGGACGGCCTGCGGCAGAGGAACTGATCTGCAGCCGCGTGCCGGTGAGCCACAGCGGCGTCACCAGCAGCAGCGTCTCGAGCCACAGTCCCGGACGGCCGTGCAGCGCGAGCCTGAGCGCGGCCAGCGCATAGGCGCAGCCGATCAAGCCGAGACCGAGCGGCGCGGTGGCGTCGAGCCAGGCCGCAGCGCCGAACCACGCACGCGCGCGCGCGAGCAGCCGAGCGCCGCGTCCAGCCGGCCGTCGCGTGCGGCGCCGCGCGAAGCCGCGCTCGAGCGCGAGCAGAACGATGCCGGCCATGCACGCCAGCGCGAGCGACGCGTGCCGCTCGTAGCCGAAGCTGGCCGTGATCACGAGGGCGATCATCGTCAGCGCCCGCGCGGCCGGCGACAGCGCGATCAGCGGCACCGCGCGCGCGGCGTGGTGCGCGCACAGCGAGCGCACGGCGCGGCGCTTGATCGAGGCCAGCAGCAGCACGAGCAGCGCGGCCCATGCCGCAGCCGGCGAGAGCTGCGGGGCGCGCATCTCCTCGGTTGCGCGTGCCGGCCGCGCCGCCGTCAGATCGCCCGGCATGTCGAGATCGATCGCGAACGGCATCGTGCGCGGCAGCTGCGCGCGCGAGAAATGCAGGAGCGCGCGGCCGCTGCGCTCTTCGCGCTCGCGCAGCATCGCCACGTCGCCATCCTCGCTCGCGCCGAGCCGCGCGCTGCGCGGCGCATCGACCCAGATGTGTACGTTCTCGAGGTCCTCGCTCCACGGCGGCAGCGACCACGACAGGCGCGTCGTGCCGCGCGTCGCGCTCGCGGCCAGGCGCGTCTTGTACACGACCCCGAGCCGGTGCAGCCCGCGATGCGGCGCCGAACGCCGGTCCGGAAACGACAGCACGATGCGTCCGGCCGAGACCTGGACCTCGGGCGTGAGCTTGCTCCCGTCCTCGCACTGAAACCACGGCGGCTCGCGCGCATCGAGCACGAGGTCGGCGTCGAGGCCGCCGAGCTCGAACTGGGTCAGCCAGCCGCCGTGCACGCGCACCGCGAGCTCGAGCGCGACACGCGCGTCGCCTTCTTCTCCGACCTCGAGATGCGCGGCGGCTCCAGCCACGCTCGCGCGCGTCCAGGCCTGCGCAGGCCCCGCCCAGCCCGCGAGCAGCGCGAGCGCGGCACAGCACGCCGCCGCGGCGCGCAGCCGGCACGAGGTAGTCATTTGCCTACACGCTATCAGCGCCCGGCAAATACCGGAAAAATTCGGGATCAGCCCGCGCTCGACATGCGCATCCAAGCCGGCATGAACAACGCCACGAACAAGAGCAGCGTCACGACCGCGATCGCGCGGCGGCCGGGCGACAGCGGGCCCGGGTCGGTCGGCGGATGCTCGCCCTCGCTGCGCCGGCCCATCCACGACAGCAGCAGCCACCAGACGAACCACTGCATGCCCGGCATTCCCGCCTCGCCCCACAACGCCGCGCCACGCCGTCCCGCCGTGAACGCCGGCGCGCCGAGCCACAGCGCCACGCCGAACGCGAGCGGCAACAGCGCGGCGCGCACGAAGCGCGAGAGCCGCGGATAACGGTCGCCGAGCAGCGCGTACGCGACGTGCCCGCCGTCGAGCTGCAGCGCCGGGATCAGATTGATCATGGTCACCAGCAAGCCCGCCCAACCCGCGAACGCGGTCGGCGAGAGCATGATGTCGTGCCCGGGAGCGATCGGTCCCTTCAGCCAGCGCAAGAGTCCGACGTAGAGCAGCGAGTGACCCTCTTGCAGCCACATCCCGTGCTGCAACGGCTCGATCTTGGACTGCGCGATGCCGTAGATCAGCACCGGCAGCGCCACACACAGACCCGCGAGCGGTCCGGCCGCACCGATGTCGAGCAACGCGTTGCGGCTCGCGATGCGGTCGCGCATGAAGATCACCGCGCCCATCGTGCCGAGCGGCTGCAACGGGATCGGGATGAAATACGGCAGCGAGGCCGGCACGCGATGGATGCGCGCGGCGATGTAGTGGCCGAGCTCGTGCGTGAGCAGGATCGCCATCAACGGCACCGAGTACGTGAGGCCTTTCAGCAGGTCGCCGCCGGCGCCCTCCCAGCCCACGTACGTCGTCGATGCGCACGTCAACGCGAACAACACGAACGCGCGCCGGTAACGCGGCCGGTCCGGCGGACTGCTGGATGGCATGTCGATCGGCGCGGCCGGCTCGGTCATCGCAGCTTGGCCTCGAGCGCGCGCGCCAGCGCGTCGACGCGGGTCTCGACGCGCGCGTCGAGCGTGCCGGCGTCGCTCGATACGACGCAGCCGCCGCGCGCGATCGCGGAATCGGTCTCGACTTGCAGCGTGCCGTGCACGCCGCAACGCTCGCGCAGCGCATGCAGCGACAGCTCGAGCGCCGCCGCGTCTTCGGGGTGCACGCGCAGCCTCACGCGCCGCGCGCGGCGGACGCGCGCGATCAGCGGCGCGGCGATCGCCGCGATGCGCTCGGGTCGCGCGCCGAGCTCGTCTCCGACGACGGTGCGTGCGATCGCGGCGGCCAGCTCGATCGCCTGGCGCTCGAGCGCGGCGTGCTCGCTCGCGTGCGCTTGCGCGAGCGCGAGGTGCTCCGCAGCGAGCTCGGCGCGCGCCTCCACGCGAGCAGCCTCCAACGCTTGCATGCGGGTCGCGTCGGCCTCGACCTGCGCGCGCGCGATGATCGCGTGCGCGCGCTCGCTCGCGCCGGCGATTGCGGCGGGCATGATTGCGGGGCCGCGGCGGTCCGCGCGCACGATGCGGGTCATGGCAGCTCTCCGCGTGTGCGCGCCATGAGCTTGCGCAACAGCGCGACGAGGCGCGGGTCTGCGGCGTAACCCGGTCGCGGCAGCGGCGCTGCGGCCAGCCACGCGCGCCCGAGCGCCTTGTCGACCTCGGCCGCGAGCAGCGCCCGTGCGCGCGCGGGACAGGCACCGTCATCGTGCGCCGGTCGCGCGTTTTGCGCTGCGAGCACGCGCCTGACCCACGCGCGCCGCGCGGCCGCGTCGTCGTTCGCCAGTCCGACGGCCACCGCGCTGGCGCTCGCGGCGATCGCGGCGCTCAACCCCGGCAAGGCTGCGCGCGCCGCGCGATCTCCGCGCGCAGCCGCGGCCAGCGCGAACCCTTGCTGCTGCCGTGCCGACCAGTCCACGCCCGCGGCATACCACATGCGCGGCGGCCGCGCCCTCGCACGCGGCGCGCGCGGTGGGCTACGCTCGCAGCGTGCGATTTCGCGCTGCCGTTCTCGTGCTCGTTGCGCTCTGGTGCGTCGGCGCGCGCGCGTTCGCGCAGACCGCGGAGTGCGACGACGGCTCGGTGCAGGGGGTGACGCCGCTCGAGGTCACGCCCGCCGACGGCGCGACCGAGGTGGCGCGCGACGCCACGGTGATCGCGCGCTTCGCTCGCAACGCCGATCTCGACGGTTTGCTGCAAACGCTGGCGGACGCCGCCGACACCGATGCGTGCGCGCGTTCGCTCGTGTGCCTGTTCCGCGATGTCGAGGGCGGACCGCCCGAGCTCGTGACCGGGCGCAACGAGCGCCTCGACGAACGCAGCGTCGCCTTCGTCCCGGACGCGCTGCTCGATGCGTCGTCGAGCTACTTTGCGTCGATCGCGCGCCCGGCCTTCGACGGCGCGGCGCGCAGCGACGTCGATTTCACGACCGGCGATCATGTCGATCACGAAGCCCCGGACTTCGATCCGGCGCAGAGCGAGATCGATCTCGAAGTCGACTCACCGCCGCCCGAGTGCGCGGCGCCCGAAGGCAGCCTGCGCGTGCGGCTGGCCACGCCGCGCGCACACGACGACAGCGACGAGCAGTCCGTGCGCATCTTGCTGTTCTTGACGCGCGCCGCGGGGCTCGACGCGCCGCTGCTGCGCGCGCGCGTGCGCAACCCGGACTCCGGGCGCGCGGCGCTGCGGTTCCTGCTCACGCCCGAACAAGCGCGGGCGCCGGTGTGCGTCGTGCTGCGCGCGATCGACGGCGCCGGCAAGCTCAGCGAAGGCGAGCCCGAGCTGTGTTTCGATCCTTCGCGCGGCAGCCATTTCGCCGGCTGCAGCGCGGCGCCGCCGGGCGTCGCGGCGATGGCGGCCGGCGCATGGACTCTGGTACCCTGGTGCGCCGTCCTCGCCGTCGCGCGCAGGCGGACAACGAGGATCGCGTGAGCCGTACGACCAGCATCCCGCCCACGCTCAGCTACTGGCCGCTCACCGATGTCGGGCGCTTGCGCGACGGCAACGAAGACAGCTTCCTGGTCGACGAGCGCCTGCATCTGTTCGTGGTCGCCGACGGCATGGGCGGTCACGCCGCGGGCGAGGTCGCGAGCAGCCTGGCCGTGCACGTGTTTCGCGACACGCTCGCGACCGAGCGCGCCGCGTTCGAGCGTTTCGAGCAGGGCGTGGGCGGCGACCGTGCCGAGGTGCTGCGCCTGCTCGAGCTCGGCGTGCAGAAGGCGTGCGCGGCCGTGTACGCCGAGGCCCAGATGGACCCGGCCAAGCGCGGCATGGGCACGACGATCGTCGCGCTGCTGATCGCCGGCAGCCGCGGCTTCCTCGCGCACGTCGGCGACTCGCGCGTGTACCTGGTGCGCGCCGGCGCGGTGCACCAGCTGACGCAGGATCACTCGCTGATCAACGAGCTGCTCAAGCGCGGCCGGCTCACGCCCGAGCAGATCGCCAAGCTCAACATGAAGAACGCCGTCACGCGCGCGGTCGGCGTGTACGAGAGCGTCGAAGTCGACACGCTCGACTTCGACGTGCTCGCGGGCGATCGGTTCCTGCTGTGCAGCGACGGCCTGTGCGAGTACGCGCAAGAAGCCGATATCCTGCGCGTGTTCCGCGAGACGCCGGAAGACAAGGTGGCGCAGGCGTTCATCGACCTGGCCAACGCCGGCGGCGGCAAGGACAACATCACCGCGCTCGTGGTCAAGGTGCCGGACGCGGCGTCCGGACTCGATCGGCTCGCGAACGAGGTCAACCTCAAGCTCGAGACGCTGCACAAGATGCCGCTGTTCCGACACCTCACGTACCAGGAGCTGGTGCGCGTGATGAACATCGTCGACGTGCGCTCGTTCGGCGCCGGCGAGCGCGTGCTGGAAGAGGGTGACGAAGGCGATCAGATGTTCATCGTCCTGACCGGCAGCGTGCGCGTGCACAGCGGCGACGCCAAGATCGCCGTGCTCGGCGCCGGCCAGCATTTCGGCGAGATGGCGCTGGTCGACAAGGTGCCGCGCAGCGCCAGTGTCACCAGCGAGGATGCGGCAAAGCTGATGGTGCTGCGGCGCCGCGACTTCTTCGATCTGGTGCGCAAGGATCACGACGTCGCCGTGAAGCTGCTGTGGTCGTTCCTCGGCGTGCTCACCGAGCGACTGCGCAGGACGTCGCGCGAGCTTGGCGATGCGCGGGATCAGATCGCGCTGCTGATGTCGAATGAAGTGCTCGGCGAGGCGGATTTGGAAGAAGTGAAGAACTAGAGACAGAGCTCCCGGTCTCGGTCTCGAGCGTTGCGCCGTTTGTTAGCGCGCGGCCAGCACCAACCGTTCGTAACGCACGCTCGGTGTGCGCGCGGGGTCCGGGCACAGCGCACGAGCCCAGTCGCGTGTGTCGCTGTCCTCCACGACGCGGAAGCCTTCGCCGCCGAGCAGCAGCGCGACTTCGCTCGCCGTGAGCGCGTTCTGGAGTGGCTCGCCGATCCACTGCATTGCGCCGAGGAGCAGCGGGCGCGCGTGCTTGAGCCACACCAGCTCGGGCGTCACGTAACTGACGACCAACCCGGATCCGGTCGCCGACGCCGAGGCGACGCGCCGCACCAGATCCACCACTGCATCACGAGGCAAGTACGGCACGAGGCCTTCCGCAATCCAGAACGTCGGCTGCTCCTGCGCGTGGCCAGCGGCTGCGAGCGCGGCGCGCAAATCGCCGCTTGCCAGGTCGACGCTCACGTATCGCAACTCGGCCGCGTTCACGGCGAGCCCGCCCGCCCGATCGCGCTTCTTGCGCTGGCCGTCCGGATGATCGACCTCGTAGACGATCGCGTCGCGCAGCGCAGGCAGCCGGTGCGCGCGCGTGTCGAGGCCCGCGCCCAGGATCACCACTTGGCGCGTGCCCGCGCGCAGCGCGTCCTCGAGCATGCGATCGATCATCGCCGAGCGCAGCGCGATGTGATCGACGAAGCCGAAGCTCGCCACGCTCAGCGCAGAGGCGAGCGGCCCTCGCGCGGAGAGCGCGCGCAGACCGTGCGCGGCGCACCCCAGCGGCGCAGGCAGCACGCGCTCTGCCAGCGCGTCGTGCGGATCGATCAGCGCACCGCGCGTGCCCGAGGCCAGCGCGCGGGCAAACGCCACCGCCGCCGCCGTCAAGCTTTCACGTCCCTTGCGCATCGCACCGCCTGCCGCACGCGGCGACCCGACGCTAGCATGGGGGTGCGCTTTTTTCGCCTCTGCAAAACGTGGTATCACGGCGCCCTTCGGGCTCGATGAACCAGCGCCTCCTGCGATCGCTCACGGAAGCATCTCTGCTCGCGTGCGCATGCGTCTTGCTTCCGACTGCGCGGGCGCGCGCCGACGAGGCCAAGGCCGCATTGATGGCCGAGCCGATCGGCTACACCCAGGTCGTGGACGCGTTCGAAGAGGGCGATCCGATCGACGTCGACGTGCGACTCGGCTTCCTGCGCGAGTCGCAGAGCTCCACGATCCGCCGCGAAGTGGTCGGTCCCGGCACCGGCGACGGCCAGAGCAGCCGCCACTTCATCGACGTCGCCGATCAACGCGAGACGCGCAACGAGCTCGCGCTGCAGCTGGACGTCGGCGTATGGCACGACGTGATGGTGTTCCTGCGCATGCCGATCGTGCTCGGCGACGACGCGCAGCTGCACCCGCCCAGCCACGGCTGTCAGGACGGCGACACGGCGCGCTGCCGCGCGCTCAACGAGCCGGTCAACGGCCACGACGAGCCGCTGTTCGATCTGAGCAAGACGCTGCACTCGGCGCGGCGCTCGGGTCTGCGCGCGCTCGAGTTCGGCGCGGCCTGGGCGGTGACGAACCAGTATCGCACCGCGTACCTGCCGACGTGGGTGCTGCGCGTCGAAACCGGCGTCAGCACCGGTCGCACCATGAACGCCTGCCTCGAGGGCGATGCGTGCGATCCCGGCATCGGCCGCGGCACCGCGCACGTGCGGTTCGATTCGCGCTGGTCGTACCGCTATCGTCTGTTCGAACCGCTCTTCGGCGTCGCCTACACCTACGAATGGGTCACGAGCGGCGAGGACGTGTTCTTTCCCGCCGGCGAGCTCGCCGGCATCGTCGACGCGGGTCCGCCCGCGATCACCGAGGCCACGCTCGGCACCGGGATCATCCCGTGGGAGGATCGCAGTCGCTTCCAGCGCTTCGAGATCCTGGTGCGCGGTCAGGCCGCGTACATCTCGAGCGGTCGCGACTTCTCGCCGCTGTTCGACGCGCTCGGCGCGTCGAGCAACCCGCAGTTGCGCATGCCCAACTATGTGGCGCCCACCGGACCGTCGGCGAACGTGCAGGTCCCGTTCACCGGCATCACCAACGTCCAGGCATATGCGCGCCTCGGCTTCGACACGAGCTTCTCGATTCAGGCGGCGCGCTATGTGCGCTTCGCGCTCGGCCTCGGGTTGTTCTGGCTGACTCCGCACCTCATCACCGGCGCGCCGCCGTGCAATGCCGATGCGGGCGGGCGGGTGGATCCGCGCCGCGGCGCGTGCGCGGCCGGCATCGTGAATCCGGTGTACCGGCCGGCGATCGACGCGCCCGGCCGGCGTTTCCGCGTCGAGAACGCAACGCTGCTGCAGCTCTCCGCGGCGGCGACCGGTCAGTTCTGAAGCGCAGCCGTCACGTCGCGCGCGCCGCCAGCTCGTTGGCACGCGCGTACACGCTGCGCCGCGGCAAGCCGAGCTCGCGCGCCAGGCGTCGCGCCACGTCGCGCGCCGAAACACCCGCCGCCAGCAGCTCCGTGATGCGCGCGTCGAGCGCCGGTTCGGCGTCGGCCTGCGCCGGCTCGGGCAGGGCTTGGCCGGCGGCGACCACGACCGTGATCTCGCCGCGCGCGCCGTTCGCGAAGCGTTGCGCGAGCTCGGCCGCGGTGCCGCGCACGACCTCCTCGTGCAGCTTGGTCAGCTCGCGGCACACCGCGAGCACGCGTTCCGGGTGCAGGCGTGGCGCCAGCTCTGCGAGGGTCGCGCCGAGCCGCGCCGGCGACTCGAAGAACACGCTCGCGCCCTCGTCGCGCGCGATGCGCTCGAGCCACGCCTCGCGCTTGCCGCCGCTGCGCGGCGCGAACCCCGCGAACCGAAAGGCGTCGAAGATCACGCCGCACACGCTGAGCGCCGCGGTCACCGCGCTCGCGCCCGGGATGCTCTCGACCAGCGCGCCTTGCTCGCGCGCCAGCCCGACGAGGCGCGCGCCCGGATCGCTGATCAGCGGCGTGCCGGCGTCGGTGACGAGCGCGAGATGCTTGCCTTCGGCGAGGTCGCGCAGGCAGCGCTCGATCGCGCCCTCGCTCGAGTGCGCGTGGAACGCGCGCAGCGTGCCGGCGATGCCGTGGTGGCTGAGCAGCTTGCGCGTCTGACGCGTGTCCTCGGCCAAGATCAGCTGCGCGGCACGCAGCGTCGAGAGCGCGCGCAGCGTGACGTCCTCGAGGTTGCCGATCGGTGTGGCGACGATCGAGAGCCGCCCGTGCGCGAGTTCCCCGGGCGCTTGCGGCGCGTCGTCGTCCAAGCTCAGCTCCCGAACACGCCTTCGCCCAGCTCGTCGTCGAGGAACTCTTTGAGCTTGACCTGCAGGCGTTTCTCGAGCTGGCGCACGCGCTCGCGGCTGACGCCGAATTCCTCGCCCAGCTCCTGCAGCGTACGCGGCTCGTCGGCGAGCATGCGCGAGTTGAAGATGCGCGCGTCCTTGCCGGTGAGCTTGGCGCCGAACTCGCGGATCTTGTCGCTGACCATCGAGTTGACCTCGGCGTCGGCGAGCGCTTCGTCGACCGGACCGGCGGTCTCGGCCAGCATCTCGATCCGGCTCGGCGCGCCCTCGTCGGCGCCGCGCAACGGCGAGTCGAGGGACATGTCGCCGGCCGACAGCCGGCGCTCCATCTGCACCACCTCTTCGGCCGGCACGTTCAGGCGCTTGGCGATCGTCTCCGGCGTCGGTTCGATGCCCATCGCCGACAGCCGCGCGCGTTCCTTCTTGAGGTTGAAGAACAGCTTGCGCTGCGCTTGCGTGGTGCCGAGCTTGACCAGGCGCGCGTTGTTCAGGATGAAGCGCAAGATGTACGCCCGGATCCACCAGGCCGCGTACGTCGAGAGCTTCACGCCCTTGTACGGGTCGTACTTCTTGACGGCCTGCATCAGGCCGATGCTGCCCTCCTGGATCAAGTCCGGGATGTGCTTGTGCGCACGCCGGTATTCGTACGCGATCTTGACCACGAGCCTGAGGTTCGCGGTGACCAGCTTGGCGGCGGCCTCGACGTCGCCTTGCTCGTAGTACTTGACCGCGGCGTCGTGCTCTTCCTGCGGCGTGAGCAGCTTGTGCCGCTGCACGTCGCGCATGTACGCCTGCAGCGGATCGTAACGCGCGAGCGGGCCCGAGACCGTGCGCGATGCCGGCAGCGGGCGCTGCACCACTTCGGCGCCGAGCGCATCGTCGTCCGGCTCGTCGACCAGCTCGGCTTCGATCGCGTCGGCGTCGTCGTCCAGCGCGCGATCCTCGGTGTTCCCCTCGGCTGCTTCGTCGTTCATTGCGGCGGGCCCCGCGCGGCCGCCCCGCGCAGGGGGCACAGCTTAATCCGCGCTCGCCGCCGCGTCTACTCGTGCTTGACGCGTGCCGCGCGCGCCTTGGCCGCGCCCGACGCGGCCGGTGCCGGGACCGCGCGCAGCGCGTCGAGGCCGCCGGTGAGCTTGACGCGCAGCTCGCCGTCCGGGCCGACCACGTGCTGCATGTTGAGCAGCTCGAACATGCTCTTGGTGCGGTCGCTCTTCTGCCGATACGCGTCGGAGAACTTCGCCGCGAGCGTGATGTCGGCGCGCGATTGCGCCAGCTGCCGGCCGAGCCGGATCGAGCCGGAGCCGTTCAGCTCGACGTCCTTGCCCTTCGACTCGAAGCGTTCGATCGTCGCCACGCCGTCCTTGATCGCCAGCTTCACCTCCAGCGTGCCGGCGTCGATCGTGTCGAGCGTGAGCGGACCGCTCATGCCGGGCACGCGCAGCTTGGCGCCCTTGGCGTCGCCGAGCTTGACGTGCTCGACCTTCAAGTCGACGTTGCCCTGGGTCTCGGCCGGCTTCTCCGACAGCGTGACGTCGATGTTGCCCGACGCCTCGCCGAACAGCGGCAAGCCGATCAGCGTGCCGAGCCCGACCTTGCCCACGTCGAGCGTGTCCAGCTCCGACTCGAAGTGCATCGGGCCGTCCTTCGCGGCATCGTACTGGCCCTCGATGTCGCCGGCGCCGGCGGTTGCGGCGAAGTGCACGCCCACGCCGCCGAACAGCAACTTGAGCGGCGAGACGCGCAACTTGACCTCGTCGGCGCTGAGCTTGCTCGGCGGTTCGCCCGGCGTCTGTGAGGCGCGCTCGAGCGTGACCGAGGTCAGCGCCACGCCGGTCAGGAAGCTCGGCCCGAGGTCGCCGATCGACAGCTTGGTCTCGGGCGTGCCCGGGCCGCTGCCGGCCTGGACCTTCGCGATCAGCGTGTCGCGCACGCGCTCGTACGGGAACGTCAGGTACGCGCCGACGCTGAAGCAGAACAGAAAGAACGCGGCGTAGCCGGCCCAGGTGAGCAAGTTGCGTTTGTTGATCGCCAGCATGGTCAGCCGCCGCTCGCCGGTTCGTCGGTCTTACCCGCGGCGGGCTTGTCCGAGCTCTTTTGCGGCGCTTGTTGATCGAACGTGAGCACGCCGACCTTGGCGCGGAACGTGTCGCCCGGCGTGTAGTGCTCGATCTGGATGTGGTCGACCGCGACCGGATACTCGCTGCTCTCGATGTCGCCGAGCAGATCGACGATGCCGGTCAGGCCGACGTCGTTGAGCGACGCGCGCACGCTGCGGCGGTGGTAGTTGCCGCTCGACTTCTCGGGCTGATCGGTGACCTCGCCGATCTTGAGAGCGTGGTCGCCGGCCTTGCTCTCGAGGAAGCTGCCGAGCGGCGGCGTGTGGTGCAGGTAGCGCTGGGCCGAGTTGCGGCGCGCCTCGGCCAGCGCCTGGAGCTGCGCGCGGCGCGCGTCGATCAGCGTCAGCGCCGAGCGCAGCTGCGTGTTCTCGTCTTCGATCTCGCCGTTCTGGTGCGCGGTCCAAAACAACGGAAAGCCGAGAATGAAACAGGCCGCCATCACGCCGAGCGAGCCGACCAGGCGCTTCTCGCGGTCGTTGAGCTCTTCCCACGCGGTGCGCAGGCGTTCGAGTATCTGGTTCATTCGAGCTCCGATTTCTTCGGCTTGTTCTTGCTGCTCTCGCCGCCTTCACCCGGGCACTGCAGCGTCGCTTCGATCTGGTAGTTGATGCGGTTCTGGTTACCGAGCGGCGTGGTCTTGCCGAGCTCGATGTCGTGGAAGCACGGATGGCTGCCGAGCTGGCTCACGATCTGGTCGCGCTGCGCGAGCGAGTCGAGCACGCCTTGCAGCTCCATGCGGCCCTCGCGTTTTTCATCGGCGACCTCGAGCAGCAGGCGGCGCACCTCGTGCGAGATCTCCGGCGCGATCGACGCCGAGACCGCGGCCAGCGCGTCGTAGGCGTCGAAGCGCGGCAGCGGATCGGTCGCCTTCGGGTTCTTGACGCGCGCCTCGGCCAGCAGCGGGTCGCTGATCGTCTCGCCGAACACGTTCTTGGTCACGCTCGCGAGCTCCGTGCGCAGCGCTTGCTGCTCGTCGGCGAGCAGCGCCTGGCGCGCCTTGAGCGAGAACATCACCGTCATCACCACGATCACGGCGCAGGTGATGATCAGGTTGACGTGCTCGATCAGCTGGCCGCCGGCGGCCTTGTGCGCGAACTCTCCGCTGCGCAGGTTGATGCGGCGTCCGCCCATCGCCGCGCGTGCGGCCAGCGCCGCGGCCTTGCCGAACAGCGGCGAAGGCGGCGTCTGCGCGTTGGTCGCGGGCGGAAGCGTCAGCATCTGCACCGCGACGCCGAGCGCGCTCGACAGCCACGCCACCGCGCCGTCGGCGTGCGCGCCCGGGCCGCTCAGGTACACGGCTTGTGGGGCGTCGAAGCCCGCGGTGCGGAACGCGGCGAGCGAGCGTTGCAGCTCGCGTTGCAGCGAGCCGGCGCCGTCGGGCAGGTCTTCGATGCCGAGGTCGATGGTGCGCGCATGGACGCAGTGGCCGTTGTGCAGGAAGCACAGGTCGGTGCGTCGATCGGCGACGTCGAGCAAGAGCAGCGGGCCCGGGGCCTTCAGCTCCGGCACCAAGTTGCCGAGGCCGTCGAGTGCGGCAGCGCCCGCCGCGAGCTCGCGCGGCTCGAGCCCGGTCTGGCGCAGCCGTTCGAGCGTCTGCGCCACGTGCGGTCGCAGCACGGCCGCCGCCAGCACGCGCAGCGTGCCTTGCTCGCTCGTGATCGGTTGGTAGTCGATGATCGCGTCGTGCGGGTCGTACGGCAGCACGGTCTCGAGCTCGAACGGCAACACCTCGGCGATGCGCTTGCGCGCCGCCGCGGGCAGCTCGATCACGCGTAGCGATGTCTCTTCACCGGGCAGGCCGGCGACGATCGCGTCCGGCGTCGCACCCAGCGCGCGCAGCAGGTTGCGGCCGGCTTCGTTCAGCTCGGGCAAGCGGCCCGGGCTGCCTTCCGGCTGCACCAGCGGGATCTCGACGTAGCGTTCGAGCTCCAGCTTGCGCAGCGCGCTGCGGACCAGCACGCCGCGCAGCGCGCCATCGCCGATGTCGATTCCGAGAAAACGTGCCATGAGAAATCCTGCGCTATTCCACTCGGTAGTGTTGGGCGACGCCCAGGACCGGCATCGTGCCGGAGACGCCCTTGGGCGGTATCCACATGCGGTCGTTGTTGACCACCATGCTGATCTTGACCTGCGTGCGCCCGACCTTGCCGATCGATTGAATCGTGAAGATCGAGGCTTCGACCAGAAACATGTTCTTCATCTTGGTGGCGAGGTCGCCGGGGATGTTGAACGGGATCCACATCATGTAGGGCGAGTCCTTGCCCAGGAACGCCATCAGCGCCGCGTACATGTTCAGGCCGGCGTTCTCCTTGCCCTGCACGAAGTTGAGGAAATCGTCGACGGTCGTGAACAGCGCGACCGGGATGAAGCTGCGCGCGGTGCGGAACAGCGACACGAACGCGGCGATCTGCATCGGATCGCGGCACAGCGGCTGGTCGCCGAGGAAGGAGCACAGCCGTGCCAGCAGCACCTCCGGCTGCGCCAGGTTCACGTTGACCGCGCCCGAGCCGTAGATCGTGACGTTGCGCGCGCGCGGGTCGTCCGGCTTGGGATCGACGAAGGTCGCCCAGAAATCCTCGCCCACGCCGCGGATCATGCGCAGCTCCTCGAGCGAGTCGAACGGCGCGTTCTTGATCAGGTACGGCTCGGCCAGCTGCGAGTAGATGTTGTCCTCGCTGCCGCCGCTCGCGACCTGGCCGCTGCCCGGGTCGATCGTGGTGCGCTGATCGTCGGGATCCCACCAGTCGACTACGTCGGCGCAGATGTCGAGGCGCGTCGTGAAGTGGCCGTCGGGATCGCGCGCGCTGAACATCGGGTCGTACGGGCTTTGCGGCGACTGGCGGCCGCCGGTGAGATTGAACAGCTGCTCGGCGGTGCTCTTACGCGTCTCGTCGCCGTTGAAGAACAGCGGGACGTTCAGGTTGATCTTGGCGTTCTCGGGCACGGTCACGACCTCGAACGTGCCGCCGGTGTCCTTGACTCCCTGCATCGCGCCGAAGTCGAGGCCGGCGCCCTCCGCGCCTTCTTCCTTGGCGCCGTTGATGTCGGCGAACGGCCGCAGCAGCGTGTCGGCGAAGTCCCAGACGTTGAGCTGCGGCGGCGGCGGGCGCCTGAGCAGCAGCTGATAGAACGGCGCGACGATCGCGCGGATCTCCTTTTCGTGACCGATCAGCAACCGCGTCAGGTTGAGTCCGCTCTTGGCCAGGTACTCTGCCTTGAGCCGATCGCGCTCCGCGGTCGCGACGTGGAAGTCGGTGGTCGTGCTCTCGATCAGGTCGGCGACGAACACCGCCATGATCGCGATCGAGGTGATGACCACGACCAGCGCCACGCCGCGCCGGCTGAGCGCCGTGTCGCGCCGGCGCGTGCGGCTGCCGCTCGACGCGTGCCGCGCGCGAACGCCGCGGGTTTTGCGCCGGCCGCGCGGCACGAGCTCGGCCGCGTCGACGTAGCCGTGACGCCACGCGCCGCGCGTGCTCTCGTCGTGCTGCTCGCGCCTGGGGTCGTGGTTCATCGCCGGTACACCGCGAAGTTGAGCGCGTACGTCATCGGCAGCGATACGCGCGTGCCGTACACCTGATCCTGCGTCTTGCCGTGGATGCTGGGCACGGTCAGCTTGATGCGCACCTGCGTCGGCAAGCGGTTGGGCTGCATCGCGGCCTGCGTCGTATCCCACGTCGTCAGCCACTGGCCGGTCAGCGGCTCGAGGTAGCCGAGCTCGAACTTGCGCACGTTCGCGATCAACACGGCCGCCTCGCCGCCCTTCCTCGGGTCGTCGTCGATGCGCCGCTGCTCGCGCCGGATCAGCGACTTCACGCCCGGATCGTGCGGATCGTCGCCGAGGTAATACGACAGCTCGTTTTGATCCGACTCGTGCGCGTCGCGGTACAGGCGCTGGTGCGAGAACGACGTGAAGTCGATGCGCGAGCCGGCCATGAAGTCGCTGCCCACGAACGCGGTGTTGACGACCTGCAGCGCCGGGTTCAGGTTGATCTGCGCCGAGACGTACGCCATCTGCAGCTCGCGCACGATGCGGTCGAGGCCGCTGCGGATCTCGTGCGCGCGCGCGAGTTCGGATTCGACGCGCTCCTTGTTGTGCGCGGTCTGGACGAAGCCGGTGTAGAGCAGCGTCGAGACGATGGCGATGATCGCCATCGCCACCATGACTTCGATCAGCGTGAGGCCGCTGCGCGACTTCATGGCTGCGCTCCGAAGCCGGGCATCTGGCCGCCGCCGAGTCCGGGCATCTGACCGCCGATGCCGGGTGCCGCGCCCGGCTGCTGACCGGTCAAGCCCTGCTGGCTCTGCTGCATCTGCTGCATCTGCTCGGGCGTGAGCTGCGCCGGTTGATCCGCGACGATGTACTGCGTGACGTCGAACGTGTGATCGATGCTGCCTTCCTTCCAGTGAATCGTCACGGTGGCGCGGCGGATCTGCTGCTCGAACGCCGGCTTGAGCGTCGGGTACACGAACGCCATCGCCATCGACGCGAGTCCACCGAGACCGCCGCCGGAGAGCAACGCGGTCGGATCCATGCTGCGATAGGCGGAGAGCGGATCGTTCGCGCCGGTGGCTCCGGTCGCGCCCAGCGCACCCGTCGCGCCGAGCGCGCCGGGCATCGCCCCGCCGAGCGGCGGCGTCGCGCCCGGAGTCATGCCCGGCGTATTGCTCAGCGCCGACGTCGCGGGATTGCTGCCGAGCGTGGAGCCCGGAGTCGTCGTGCTGCCCGGGGTGGTGCTGCCCGGCGTCGTGCTGCCGTTCGTGCCCGTTCCGTTCGCGGCCTTGCTCGGATCCATCGGATCCTGTGTCGCGAACATGTTGTCGGGCAAGATGATCGGATCGATCTCCCAGTCGCAGCTGTAGCCGTCGACGGGTGCTTCCTCGCAGCACGCGTCGGAGCCGTTGGCGTAGACCGCGGGTAGACCTTCGGTCGCGATCTTCTCCTCGATTTCGCCCATCTTGCAGCGCACGAGCAGCGTGGCCGCGCCCATCTTGCGCGCGCGCGCCGCCATCTTGATCGCGCCGGCCTCGCTCGAGAAGATCGCGGTCAGCGACAGCGCCAGGATCGCGACCGCCACCATGACTTCGAGCAACGTGAAGCCGGCCTCGTGAAGTCTCCGCGAGGTCATTGCTGGACCTCCGACTCGTTGGGATGTTCGGGGTCGCCGAGCAGCTTCTTCGGCGCGTAGGCTTGCGCGTAGATCTGGCAGCGGCCGGTCAGTGGATGCACCTCGACCGAATAGATCGCGTCGGCGCCGTCCGAGAGCTGGATCACTGCGTGCTCGGTCATGCCGCTCGGGAAGAAATGGATCGCGCCCTTGCCCTGCTCGAGCGGCTCCGGCTCGTGCGGGACGATCAGCTTCACGACCTGGACGCGGCGGCCGAGCGCGACGTTGGTGTAGCGCGTGAGCGATTTGCCGTCGTCGTTCTGCAAGCCGTGGAACGGCGACGCCCCGTACGACGGCTTCATCACCTCGGAGATGCGCGCGCGCGCCGACTCCCAGGGATCGACGGCGACGATGTCCTGCCCGGTCTTGTCGGCCGAGTCTTTGCGCCGCTCGTCCTTGGCGCGCGCCAGCGTGACGTGCGCGTTGGCCTCCTCGATGGAAAACGTGGTGCCCGGTATATCGAACGCGATGCGTACGGTCGTGCCGCGGATGATCGAACGGTTGTACGCGAAGCGCGCCGCGGACGCGAAGCGCGCCGCGCTCGACTTCAGATTCGTCTTGTTCAGCGCCCCCAGACTGAACGAGAGCCCCGACCCCGCGAGCGCGATGATGACCACGACCACGATCAACTCGATCAGGGTCATGCCCTCGACGCGTCTATGGGATCGGCGTTGCACGTGCTCCCTATTGGATGTCGTCTTCCGTCCCCATCTGGCCGTCGGGACCTGGAGAACGCACGGTGACGCCGTCTTGATCGCATTCGATCGAGAACTCGTTACCCCAGCCGTCTCGGGTGTTCTTGTTCTTGTCCAAGATCCTTTCGGAGAGCAGCTCCTGCGTGGTCGGGCAGTTGTCGTGCTCCGACAGGTACAGCTCGGAGGCGCTGGCGATCGCCTTCGCGTCGCTGCTCGTCTGCTTGATCTTGGCCTTCTTGAGCTGCGGCAGGATCGCGAAGCCGGCCGCGGTCGCGACCAGCGCCATGATCACCATGACGACCATGATTTCGATCAGGGTCATGCCCTCGCGACTGCGGCGATTCGCCTTCCTGCGCTGGCGGTTCTGATTTCGTTGAAATGCACGCATGGCTTCTCTCTCTAAATCCGGGTCACAGAATGTTGTCGTCGTCTCCAAATGAACCGCTCGGCCCGGCCGAGACCACCTCGGCGGCGTTCGGATCGAGCGGGGAAGGGCAACGCACGTACAAGTCGTGGCCCCAGCCGTCGGTCGGTACTTCCAGCAGGTAGCGCGCGCCCGCGCGCGGCGGGTGCACGAGCTCGGTCGTCGAGCGCGGGCAGCGGCCCATCTCGGCGCGGAACGCCGCGACCGCGCGCTGCACCTCGGCGATGCCGGCGCGCGTCATGCGCACGCGCGAGCGGCTGTCGGCGACCTGCAGCGCCGAGCCGATCAGCAACGCCACGAGCAAGGACAGCGCAACACTGCGCCAGCGCCGGCCCGAGAGCAACTCGGACAGCCACGCGCGATGCCGTTCCCACGGCAACAATACGGAGCCCGAGCGTGTGCGGCGGCGGAGATTCATTGGACGAACTCGTTGATCTGCATCAGCGGCAACAAAATGCTGAGCGCGATGCTTCCGGCCGCGATGCCCATGATCACGATCATCAGGGGTCCGAGCAGTGAGGTGAGCGCGGCCAGGCGCGCGTCGACCTGGCCCTCGTACGCGATCGCGACGTGGTTCAGCATCGACTCGAGCTGACCGGAGCGCTCGCCGATCGCGATCATCTGCGTGACGATCGGCGGGAACGCGCCGCTGCGCTTGAGCGGCGCGGCGATGCTCTCACCTTCGCGGATCGAGCCGCGCGCGTCCTCGACCACGCGCATCAGCTCGACGTTGCCGAGCACGTTGCGCGTGATGTCGAGCGCCGTCAGCAGCGGCACGCCGCTCGCGAGCAGCGTCGACAGCGTGCGCGAGAAGCGCGCGATCGCGATCATCAATACGAGCGTCCCGAACAGCGGCAGCTTGAGCACGCGCGTGTCCCAGGTGGCGCGGCCCTTCTCGGTCGCGCGCCAGCGCCGGAACAGATACACCATGCCGCCGAACACGATGAGCAGCAGCCACCAGAAGTTCGAGACCACGGTGCTGACGAAGATCAGCGTCTGGGTGTACCAGGGCAGGGTGGCGTTGAAGCCCTCGAAGATCGACGTGACCTTGGGCACGACCACGACCATCAAGAGCGCGATCACCGCGATCCCGAACAGCACCATGAACGCCGGATACGCCAGCGCGCTGAACACCTTGTCGCGCAGGCGCGACGACGCATCCAGGTGATCGGCCAGGCGCTCGAGCACCGCGTCGAGCGTGCCGGAGCTCTCGCCGGCGGCGACCATGTTCACGTACAGCGACTCGAAGATCTTCGGATGTGCCTTGAGCGCGTCGGCGAAGCTCGTGCCTTCGTTGACCTTGTCGCGGATCTGGGTGAGCGCGCTGTTGAGCTTGAGATGCTCGACCTGATCGATCAGCGCCGACAGGCTCTCGACCAGCGGCACGCCCGCGCGCAGCAGCGTGGCGAGCTGGCGCGTGGTGATCGCGACGTCCTGCACCGAGACGCGCTGGAAGTACGACGCGAAGTCGATCTCGCGGCGCGCGGCGCGACGCGCTGCGGCTTCTTCCTGGATGGCGGTGGCGAGGATGCCCTCTTTCCGCAAGAGCGCGCGCAAGAGGCGCGCGTTGTCGGCGTCACGGATGCCCTTGACGTCCTTTCCGCGCGCATCGATGCCTTGCCATTGAAAGACCGCCACGGGTTACTCCAGCTCGACCTCGGAATCGTGCGTGGCCGCCAGCACCTCGTCCATGCTGGTGCGCCCCGCCATCACCTGCCGCACACCGTCCTCACGCAGCGAGATCATGCCGCGCGACACGGCCACGCCCGCGATCTTCTTGCCGTCGCTGTTGGCGCCGATCTCACGGCGCACGGCATCGTCGATCACGAGCAGCTCGAAGATGCCGATACGGCCGGAGTAGCCGGTCTCGGCGCACGCCTGGCAACCGACCTGCTTGTAGAACACCGGCCGCGGCTGTTTGGTCGGTTTCTCGCCGACGCTGGTCGGCTCGTCGTCGAGCGCTTCGATGTCGCCGTCGCTCAGCTCGATCGGGGCGCTCGGGTCGTTGCCGGCACCGCCGAGCACGCCCGGCCGCGGCGGCCCGAACGTCTCCGGATCGATGTCGAGCGAGCGCAGATCTGCATCCGTCGGGATGTACGGCGTGCGGCACTTCATGCACAGCTTGCGCACGAGGCGCTGCGCCAGCACGCCGAGCAGCGACGTCGAGATCAAGAACGGCTGTACGCCCATCTCGATCAAGCGCGTGACGGCGCTGGCGGCGTCGTTGGTGTGCAGCGTCGAGAACACGAGGTGACCGGTGAGCGATGCGTGGATCGCGATCTCCGCGGTCTCGAAGTCGCGGATTTCGCCGACCATGATCACGTCCGGATCCTGGCGCAAGAACGCGCGCAGGCCCGACGCGAAGGTCAGCCCGATCTTCGGCTGCACGTGCATCTGCGAGATGCCGCGCAGCTCGTACTCGACCGGATCCTCGACGGTGAGGATGTTCACGTCCGGCTTGTTGATCTTGTTCAGGCACGCGTACAGCGTGGTGGTCTTGCCGGCGCCGGTCGGGCCGGTCACGAGGATGATGCCGTTCGGACGGCTGATCAGGTGCTCCATGATCGAGAGCCGCTCGTGGCTGAAGCCGAGGCCCGGCAGGTCGAGCAAGATCTGCTCCTTGTCGAGCAGACGCAGCACGACGCGCTCGCCCTTCGCGGTCGGGATCGTCGACACACGTACGTCGACCAGCTTGCCCTTGATCTTCTTGGTGATGCGTCCGTCTTGCGGCAAGCGCTTCTCGGCGATGTTCAGGCTCGCCTCGATCTTTACGCGCGCGATGATCGACGGCAGGAACGCCTTGTGTGCGGTCTTGACGTTGTACAGGTCGCCGTCGATGCGGTAGCGCACGACGACGTCGTTGTCGCTCGGCTCGATGTGGATGTCGGACGCGCGGTCGCGCACCGCTTCGTAGAACAGGTTGTTGACCCAGCGGATGACCGGCGCTTCGTCGGTCATGTCGATCAGGTCTTGCAGCTCCTCGACGTCCTCGTCGGCGTCGGACTCGGACAGCGCGTTCTCGTCGCGGCGTTCGTAGACGCGGTTGATCGCGTCCTCGACCAGCTCGGCCGGCGCGGCCACCGGCTCGCAGCGCTTGCCGAGCAGCGAGCGCAGGTCGTCGAGCGGTGACAGGTCGAGCAAGTTGCTCATCGCCACGCGCACCGCGCCGTCCTGCTCGCCGAGCGGCAACAGGCGGTGCTGGCGCGCGAAGTTGATCGGCACCCGCGCGATCAGATCCGCGGGCACCTGGTCGGCTTGGATGCGCGTGATCACCGGCATGCCCAGCTCGCGCGCCAGCGCTTCGACGAACTCGCCGTCGTCGAGCGCCTGCGTCGAGCTGAGCACGTCGCGCAGCTTCACGCCCTTCTCGCGCACGATCTCGAGCGCCTGCTCCAGCCGATCCGGGCTGAGCGCGCCCTGGCGCACCAGGATCTCGCCGATGTAGCGCTCTTCGATCACTGCGGGACCTCTTGCGCCGGTGGTTCGGGCGCCGGCGCCACCGGTGGCGGTTCGGCCGGCGGTGGTGGCTGCGCCTCGATGCCGGGCGCCGGTTCGCCGCCGCCTTCCGGCTCGATCACCTGATCGCCCGCGCCCGCGCCTTCCGGCGCGCGCCCGACCGGCGGCTTCGCATCGTGCTTCTGCTCGGGCTTCTCGTTGGCCGCGTCGATCAGCTTCTGCGCTTCGTCGAGCGACTTCAGCTCGCTCATGATCTCGCCGACCAGGCCGCGCGTGCGCGAGTAGTCGATCGGCGACTCGTAGTCGCGCTCGCTGAACACGAAGTAGCGGTCGAGGAACTCCTGGCGCTCGCGCATCTTGCGCTCGTAGATCGAGCGCAGGTCGTCGGGCGAACGGATGATGTACGGTGTGAGGAACAGCAGCAGGTTCTTCTTGATCTTGCGCTTGGTGCTGCTCTTGAACAGCGCGCCGATCAGCGGGATGTCGCCGAGCACGGGCACCTTCGTGTCCGAGGTCGTCAGCTGATCGCGCATCAGGCCGCCGATCACGACCGTCTGCTGATCGCGCACCACGACCTGGGTCTTGGCGCGCGTGCGGTCGATCGACACCACGCCGAGGCCGGTGTTGCTCGGGGCGCCTGCGCTCGAGATCTCTTGCGAGATCTCGAGGCGGATCTCGTCGCTCTCGTTGATGTGCGGCGTGATCTGCACGGTCGTGCCGACGTCCTGGCGCGGAACCGCGCCGCCGAAGCCGCCGAGACCGCCGCCGAGGCCACCGAGGCCGCCGAGGGCGCCGAGCGCGCCGGTCGCGCTGGGCTGCGCGCCGGCGAGACCGCCGAGGCCGGCCAGGCTGCCGAGACCGCCCAGGCCGCCGAGACCCGTCGACTGCTGCAGCGGCACGTTCTGGCCGACGCTGATCTCGGCTTGCACGTTGTCGGTCGCGATCAGGTGCGGAGTCGACAGGATGTTGGCGTCGCCGGCGGTGGCGAGCGCGTTGATGGCGACGCCGAAGCCGGGCAGCGACAGACCGACCAGCTGTTGCGAGTTCGCGATCACCGGACCCTGCACGCCGACCGCGAGACCGGACAGCGTGTCGCCGCTCGCGGCCATGCCGGCGAGACCGCCGATCGTATTGGTGGCGCGGAAGCCGAGCACCGAGACCGAGTCCTTGACCGGCGTGTCCGGGATGCCGCCGTGGTACGCGACGCCGAGGTTCTGGTTGCGGTCGACGCTCAGCTCCATGATCACGGCTTCGATGAACACCTGCTTCCGTGCCGAATCGAGCAGGTCGATGATCGGACGCAGCGCCGCGTAGTCGTGCGCCGACGAGGTGATCACGATCGCGTTCGTGCCCTTGTTCGCGGTCACCGCGACCGCGCCTTCGAACACGTCGCCGCCGCCCGCGGCGCCACCGCCGGCGGGCGCGCCGCCGGTCGCGCCCTTGGCGCCCTTCGCGCCGCTCGCGCCGCGACCGCTGATCAGCGACTGCAAGGTGTTGGCGACCTCCTCCGCGTCGCTGTGCTGCAGATGGTGGACGTGCATCTTGCCGCCGCCCTCCATCGACACGTCCAGATACTTGAGCATCTCGAGGATGCGCAGGTACGAGCGTTCCGTCGCGACGATGATCAGCGAGTTGGTGCGCTCGTCCGCGAGGATCTTGGTCAGCATCTCGCCGCTGCGCGCACCGACCGTCTCGCTCGGGCTGCTGCCCTGCGCCGGCTGTCCGGCGCGCGGCGCACGCGGCGCCGCGGTCTTCTTGGTCGAGCTGCTGCTGCTCTTGCCGCCGCCCGGCTCGAAGATCTCGCTCAGCCGATCCGCGACCTCGGTCGCGCTCGCGTTGTGCACCGGCTCGACCCAGATCTGTTCGCCGGTCGACGCGACGTCGACGACCTCGAGGATGCGCACCATGCGCCGGATGTTCGTTCCGGTGTCGGTGATGATCAGCATGTTGGTCGGCGCGTACGCGGTGATGCTGCCGTCGCCCGACTTGAAGCGCTCGAGCAACGACGCCGCATCTTCGGCCGCGATGTTGGTCACGCGCTGCAGGCGCGTGAGATAGCGGTCGCCCTCGGGCACGCTCTCGTCCTGCGTGAACAGCGGAATCGGCCGGCCTTCGACGCGACCCGACTCGACGATTTTCAGGTAACGGCCCGCGGGCACGATCGCCATGCCGTTGAGCTCGAGGATCGACAGGAACGCCTGATACGCCTCGCCGGCGGTGACCTTGGTCGGCGCGTAGACGGTGGCTTTGATGCTGCGCGTGGTGCCGGGCAGGATGAAGCGCTTGCCCGTGATCTGCGAGATCAGCCGCACCAGGTCGACCAGGCCCGCGTCTTCCAGGTTGAAGGTGACGAGCGAGTGCGGCGACATCTCCGAGTAGTCGATGCCGGTCTCGAACGGCTTGAGCTCGGGCACGGTGTTCGGCGCGGCGCTCTGACCGACGGCGGCGCCTGGACCGGTGGCATTGCCCGGCGTGCCAGGCGAGGTCGGCGCCGGCGTGGGCGGCACCGGGCCCTGCGTCGGCGTCGGCTTCGCCAGCTTCACGCGCGGCGCGGCCGGCTCGCTCTCGGTCTTGGGCGCCTTGCTGCGCTTGGACTTCTTCTCTTTCTTGTCCGTGGCCTGCGCGTAGGCGGCGCGCGGAACGACCGCCGCAGGCCCGGCCAGCAGCACCGCCAGCAACAAGCACAACAGTCGCTGCCACGCGGGCGTGTTCCGATAAGCGTTCGCAGAAAGCGTCTTCATGGACCTGCTCGATTCACTCGATGTCGTACTGAACGTTCATGGGTTGGCCGCGGCGTACGACCGCGACCGACAGATTGCTCGCGCTGCGCAGGCGCGCATACGCCTCGAGCGCCGTATCCGGGCTCGACATTTCGAAGCCGTTGATGGTGCGCATCAGGTCGCCGTTCTGCAGGCCGAGCTTGCCGAGCAAGCTGTTCCTGCGGATGCCGTACAGCTTCACGCCGACGACCGAGCCGTTCTCTTCGTGCGGCACGATGCGCGCCGAGCTCATGATCGCCGCCTGGTTCTGCAGGATCTTGTCGACGAACGTCTTCTTGACCGAGAACTTGGTGTCGCTGATCGCGTGGATGTTGGCGTCCATCTCGGCTTCGGTGATGCCGCCCGCGCCGGGCAAACCAGCGGCCGCGCTCGCCGGCGGCGGGATCGTCGGCGCCACCGGCGGCGGCGCGTTCGCGGCCATCGCTCCGGCCGCGCGCGGCGGCGCGAACATCAGCGCCGAGCACAACTGGCCGTTGGCCTGACGGAAGACCACGCCCTTCGGGACGATGTCGACGATTTCCTTTTCGTCGAAGCGACCACCGATGCGATAGAGCAACGCGTTGTCGCTGCCGCTGCTCAAGCTCGCGAACGACCACTCCGGAAAGTTGTCGGAGTAGAGCGACGCCAGGACCTTGGTAGCGCCCTCGCACGGCGGGTAGCTCTCGCCGCGCACGTACTCTTGGTTCGGCGGCGGAGGCGTAGCGGAATCGGGCGTGGCGTTGGGATCGACCGGCGGCGGCTTCGGCGGCCACAGCGGGCCGACCGTGGGATCGAAGATGTTGCGCTTGAGGATCTCGTGCGCGTCGGGCGGCTCCGAGCCCGGCGGTGGTGGCACCGGCCCACTGCTTCCCGCGCGCGCGACCGGCTGCGGAGGCAGCAGCGAGCCCGCGACGAGGCTGGTCGTGCCGCGCGCGAGGAACACCGCGGACAGCATCAGCGTCGTCAGGATGATCGCGGCCGAGAGCTTTCGGCCGTGCAGAGCCAGGTTCAAGGCAATCCTCCGGGGGGCTTGGTCAGCAAGAGCCGTGCCTTCAGGCTAAATAGCGGAAACGTCAACGGTATTCATGGGAGGCCAGGGCTGGATTCGGCCCGGCTTGAGACAAGCTGACAAAGTCCGTGCGGCCGCCGCGGGCTGCCGTGACAAAATGGCAGGCGGTCCGTCAGACCTCTTCGGCCGCGAGCTTTCGATAGATGGTGCGCGTGGCGATGCCGAGCAGCTGGGCGGCCAGGCGCTTGTCGCCCGCGGTGTGCGTGAGCGTGGCGTGGATCACGCGCCGCTCGATCTCCTCGAGCGGCGTGCCGACCGGGAATGAAAGGTCGCGGCCCGTGGCTTCGGCCTGTGCGATCGGACGCGGCAGGTTCTCGGGGCCAATCGCCGGACCCTTGCTCAGAACCACCGCGCGCTCGATCGCATTCTCCAGCTCGCGCACGTTGCCCGGCCACTCGTACGCCATCAGCCGATCCATCGCTTCGCGCGTCACCGCCATCAGCGGCTTGTTGTTCTTGCTGCAGTACGCCTGCAGGAAGTGATCGACGAGCAGCGGGATGTCGTCGCGGCGCTGCGACAGCGTCGGGCACGTGATCGCGATCACGTTCAACCGATAAAACAGATCCTCGCGGAAGCGGCCGGCTTCGACCTCGGCCTTGAGGTCGCGGTTGGTCGCGGCGATCAAGCGGAAGTTCGCGCGCTGCGTGCTGCCGCCGAGCGGCTCGTACTCGCCTTCCTGCAGCACGCGCAGCAGCTTGACCTGCACTGCGACCGACAGCTCGCCGATCTCGTCGAGGAACAGCGTGCCGCGCTCGGCCTGCGCGATGCGCCCGGCGCGACGCGTGACCGCGCCGGTGAACGCGCCTTTCTCGTGGCCGAACAGCTCGGACTCGACGATCGTCTCGGGCAGCGCCGCCAGGTTCACGCCCACGAACGGGCCTTCGCGCCCGCTGTTTTCGTGGATGTGGCGCGCGAGCAGCTCCTTGCCGGTGCCGCTTTGTCCGAGCACGAGCACGGTCGCGGTCGACGGCGCGGCTTGCGTCGCGACCTCGAGCAGCTGGCGCAACGCCGGTGACGAACCGACGATCGCGCGGTTGCGCAGCGCCGACAGCTCCTTGCGCAGCGTGCGGTTCTCGGCGAGCAGCGCGTGGCGCTCGGCCGCCTTGCGCACGGTCTTCACGATCTGCAGGCGCTTGAGCGGCTTCTCCACGAAGTCGTACGCGCCTTCACGCATCGCCTCGACCGCCTTCTCGACCGTGCCGTACGCGGTCATCACCACGGCTTCGGCATCCGGCGCCAGCGTCTTGAGCGCCTTCAGTAGATCGATCCCGCTCATGCCCGGCAACATCAGATCGGTCAGCACCACGTCGACGCGATGCTTACGGCACAACTCGAGCGCCTGCTGCCCGTCCTCCGCGAGCAACGTGCGGTAGCCTTCGCGCTCGAAAATGCGTTCGAGCGACGAGAGATTGGAGCGCTCGTCCTCGACGATCAGGATCGTGGGGGTCGGAGCAGCTTGCACCACGCCATCATGGCACAGGCCGACATTGTGGCAAGACAATTGGCTTTGCCCGACAAAAAGTCGCTGCCCGGGAATAGGCGGGGCTGACCAGAAAATGGGCGATACGCTTCCGCCGCCATGGAAGGCGGAGGCGACGAGCTAAAGAGCAACGTTCTAGCTCTGGTCGACGCGATCTTCAGGCTGCTCGACAGCGGAAAGGGCTCGATAACGCGACGCCGAAGCGAGGCCCACGCGGTGGTTAGCGTCATTGTCGAGGCCGCTCACGACGACACGCTGCAGGACCGCAGGTTTATCAAAGACATTGTTCGAACCGCTTTTAGAACCGAGTATTTGCGCTGTCGCGTGATCTCAATTGTTGAGGCAGCAGCAAGGCTTTTCCATTCCGAAACGACCGCAGTGACGGCCGAACAGGCGCTCGCCACCTACAGAGACAGGATGGCGTATCTCGAACGCTGGCAAGGCGAGCGCAACGACTTCATTGCGGGCTTGATCAATGAAGTCGCGGCAGACACGAGGGCCGCGGAGTCCGCCATCAAGAAGTGGGGCGCGCAGCGCTACATGGCGATCGAGAACTTCAAGTCCAGGACCCGGTGGCTGGACGATCGGTTCTGGACGCTTCCAGATGAGGCTGTCTATGGACAACTCGCTCGCCTGAAGCCCGATCGCCCCAGTCGCGGCCCGGACTCGGCCGAGCCTTTTCGGGTCGCAGCAACGCTATCGGCGAAGTGCAATGCGTTTGGCGACACAGATGCGGACGAGGCAACAAGGGCGTTTCGTTCGGCATGGACCAAGGGGCAGCGCGTGACTGACGACTCATAGCTGTTAGTCAGCTGCGAGCTGCCACTACCGGCACGCGGATAGCGATTGCATTGTGCGGGCACCATGCGGTCACGCCTCCCTATCGCCGCGATCCGCGAATTAGCCGTAGCCGCATCCGCCGACCCGCGTAGCGTTCAACGCGTGCTGCGTGGCGAGCGCGTGCGAGGCATGGCCGACGACCGCATACGCCGCGTGCTGGCGGAGCGCGGGATCGCTCTGTCGCCGACTAGCGGTTTTGGCCTGACGGCGACGCAGCGCGCTGTTACTCCCGGGCTCGCGACTGAGCCGCCTGCGTCGGGGCTGGATAAAGAAAACGACGCGCGGCATGGGCGCCCGGAGCCGTCTCGACGAACTGATTCGGCAAGTGCCGAGACTGAGCCGCATGCGCGGGGCGGGGATGCCTAGCTGGACGGAAAGCACCTCGGGTTTGCCCAAGATGTTCTGCATGCGGTGCCCAAATCGACCCCGCCGACTGGAGCAGCCAGAACGGGTACAGGAGGCAACTCCATGAGCTAGCCGATTCGAAATATGGGCGCTGAAACGGAAAACCCGCCACCGGGTGCAACCGGGGACGGGTTTGAGGACCAGCGAACTGGCCTAGGGCACCTCACGGCAAGCGCCGTTCAGAACCGCTTCACTGCCTTCTGAATATCGCCTGTCGCCCCGCAGCGCAAGGCCACGGCGTCCCGCGAACCGAATGGGGTTCGAGGGCGAACAGGAGGCGTGCGCCATGCACAACCCCTATCGCGACGGCGTCTGCCCGCTGCTTCGTCGGCTTCTCCGATGGCTCGCGCAGCTCGCCAGCAGTAAGCGTTGACCAAATGACCGACCGGGGTCGGGAGGGCCTAGTTGCCCTTCCGGCCCTTGCCGGACTTCGCCTTCGCTGGCGCCTTCGCCGCCTTCTCGCGGCGCGGGACGTTCCAGTAGGGGCTTTTGCACTTCGGGCACACGGTCGGCAGCTGCACGCTCTGGCGGTCCTTCGGGAGCCACTCGTGCTGGCAGCGGTCGCACCGGTACCCGTCAACTTCAACTTTGATTAGGGCCATACCGTCAAGGGTGTTCTTTGAAAGTATTTACGTCAAGTCTATTGCTCGAAGGTATACCTTCAAGGTATATACTTCAGTATGGATTCGACGGCGATTGACCTCAGGCGCGAACGTGGACAGCAGATTGCGGCAGCCAAGCGCATCAAGGCCGTAGGCCCGGTGTGGGTTGTGCCGTCGCAGACGCACGGCGGCAGCTACGTCGTGAGCCACGCGAAGGTCGATGCCTCCTGCACGTGCCCCGACTACGAGCTTCGCCGCGCTGCGTGCAAACACGTCTACGCGGTCGAGTACGCGCGCCATCAGGTCACGCACCCGGACGGAACCAAGGTCGTCACGGAAACGTTGCGCGTGAGTTATTCGCAGAATTGGTCCGCGTACAACGCGGGGCAAGTAAACGAGAAGGACATCGTGCAAAGCCTGCTCAAGGGCTTGTGCGCGGGCATCACCATGCCGGAACAGCAAGGCCGTGGTCGTCCACGTCTGCCCCTGGCAGACGTGATCTACGCCGCGGTCATGAAGGTCTACGGCGGCATGTCGGGCCGTCGCACCTCGACCAGCATCCGCGAGGCGGAAGCGCGCGGCGATATCGAGCACGCGCCGCACTACAACTCGATCAGCGCGTACCTCGAAAAGCCGGAGCTGATGCCGGTGCTAAAGGCGCTGGTCGAGGAATCGGCGCTTCCGCTCAAGGCCGTCGAAACCGCATTCGCGGTGGACTCGACGGGCTTCACCTCGACCACGTACGAACGCTGGTACGATCACAAATGGGGCAAGCAACGCCGGTACGCGCACTGGGTCAAGTGCCACGCGATGGTCGGCGTCCGGACCAACATCGTGACCAGCGTCGAGATGACGCCAGAGCACGTGCACGACGCGACCCAGGCGGTCGCGCTGATCGACACCACGTCGCGCAACTTCGCCATGGCCGAAGTGACCGGCGATGGCGCCTACCTCTCGCGCCCCATCCTGGACGCCGTCGAGCGCGTCGGAGCCGTCCCCTACATGCCCGTTCCGGGTGAACAGCAAGCCCGGCAAGCACGAGGCGTGGCAGCGCCTCTGGCACCTGTTCCACGCCCGGAAGCGCGAGTTTTTGACGCACTACCACCAGCGCAGCAACGTCGAGACGACGTTCAGCATGATCAAGCGGAAGTTCGGCGGCGCCGTCCGCTCCAAGAAGGTCGAGAGCCACATGAACGAGGTGCTGTGCAAGATTATCTGCCACAACCTCTGCGTGCTGGCGGGGTCGATTTACGAACTGGGGATCGACCCGAAATTCTACGATTGCGAGAACGCGCGCTGATCGCTACTCGTGCGCGTTCGCAACAATCTCGTTTTCTAGCTCCGGAATACTGCTCTCGGAAAACATGCGCACGCCGAGATCCTTCAAGACCTGGGCTACCGTTCGCTCAAACTTATCGTTGCCGAATTTCGCGACGACGATGAGCTTTGTATCCGGAAGATGAACTGACAGCAGATGTCCCTGAGCGCCAAGCTTCTTTGCTTGATCCAAGGCACTCTCGCGCGCGGCAGAAAACCCCTGCGGGCTGACAAGATTTCGAACGCCATTTTGGTAGGCGAGCGCGACCCTCACGACCTCATCCGTCACTGGTACGGTGATCTCTTTCGGCCTCTCGATTGGAACCTTGCGATTTAGAAGTCGCTCGGTAAGCGGGGCCATGTCGGGCGGCAGCACGCGCGTCGCCTCTCTATCCGGAACATGGACCAGCTCGTCAAACAACTCGTCGGCCGTGCGCTCTAGAATGTCGACACGAACGGCGCGTGGCGCCGTGAGCGCGAGAGCATTCCCTTCGATCGCTCGAAGCGTTTCTATGCTCTCTGGCGTCGGCGCTATCTCGCGATAGATACGATTGCGAATAGCGTCTTTTGCATAGCCCAGCCGAACATCATCGACGGCAGCGCTACCAAAGCGGAGCTTCGGACCGGCATTCGTTTCGGACATGCGCACGATCACCGCACCACTGTCTGGGCAGACCAACACGATGCCAACGTTCGCTGCCTCAGCCCTACCGGGATTGGGCATGAACTGAATCAGGCTATAGAAGCCGCGCTCAGTCATTTCCAGCTCCCCTAAAATTAAACCGTAGTTCGAGATCGCACAACTGGCCCAGTGTTCCGGGTAAGTGGGCGGCCAAGAACGCTGCGCGCCGGACCAGAAAGTCTCCCATAGCTCGCCCGATCTCTGGTGACCAGCCCCATTCGTCCGGCACATCAGCGACGATCCCGGCCGCATCCTCGGCCGAAAACGAATCCAGCCGATCCATGAAGGGCTCGAGGGTGTCGTGTGTAACTAGTGATTTGAACTCTGGAAATAGACCGAACACTTCGTCCGACAGGATCAGATCGATATTCGACAGCCGTCTGGCTCTGAGTTCCTTCCCGCACGTGAAGCAGTGCGTGTGGTCGATCGCGAGCGCCCGTATCTTGCTCGGGGTGGCAGCCTCCCAGGAAAAGAACACGTTGCGCTCCCTGCGCCGAACGGGGTCGCTTTCTCGGTATCGATCGCAGTTCAGTAGCCAGGTATCCAGAACGACCAAGCCGACGAGGTCTTGCGCGTTCTCAATGCGGCGTAGTTCGGCCTGCGTACCGCCCCATGGGTGCCCGCTGACTTCGCGCGTGATGTACGCAGGGCCCGGTCGCGGGGCGCCGTCCTCCGGCCAAGCCGTCGCATCCGCTGCGCTGAGCTGAATGACCGACCACTCGAGCGTCGGGAGCCGGAGCCATTGTGCGACCCGCGTTCCGATTAGTTCGCACGCGAGTGTGTGCGGGCCTTCTGGGTTCTGGGCCGTCTTGATGTACCCAGAACCGACGTCCGTCTCGACCTGCGCGACGCGCGTGCTGGTCTCAAGGATCCTCGCGACACGCCGAACGCGCGTTGGTGTCCAGGCCATTCCCCGAGTGCAATCGTAGGCGTCGCGTACTCACGACGACAACAATCCCGCGGATCGGGGCTTTTATGGGCAGCGATCCGGGTCTGACCAGAAAAAACCCGATCGCGACATTTTGTCGGGCAAAGCCAAGACAATTGCCAAATTGTCTCGCTTCATGCCCAGTGGCAGTTCGTTCGCTCACGGCGGGGCAGCGTGCAGCAGGCGCGTGCCGGACGCGCGCACGGCCGCGCACTTGGGCGCGCAGCGATACGTCAGCACGTCGATGCGTAGCAGTGCGCTGCCCGCGCCGGCGACGACGAGCGGAACCTCGAAGCGCAGCTCTCCGTCCTGCGCGCGCTGAGCGTCCGCGCGCAACAACCGTCCGCGCACCACGCGCACCGCATTGCCTTCGATCGACGGTGTCAGCAGCAGCGGCTGGTTCACATCCGGCGCACGCACGAACACGTCTGCGTGCGCCGTCGTACCCACGCGCAACGGATCCGCGACCTCGACGCGCAGCGATAGGTCCGGCGCCTCGGCGCGCACGCCGACTGCGAGCGCGACGATCGCGCAACAAGTCAGTAAGCGTAGGGCACGGCTTCGCATGAGTGTTGTGTCCCGTACCAGCGCATCAAGCGCGTGCGCACGCTGCCGTCGTCCGGATATTCGATCAGCGCGTACGTCAGGCCGCTGTCTTGCCCGAGGTGTTGCAGATCGAGGTTGATCATCTTCATCCAAGTGCCGGTGTTGACGATCACCTTGGCGCTCGGCAGCACGCGGAAGCGCGGCGAGTGGCTGTGCCCGACGATCAGCGTGTGCACGCCGCGCAGCTTCTGCAGGTAGCGCACCGCGGCCTCGTCGAAGCCGCCCATCGCGAATACCTCTTCGCGCAGGATGCGCGGCAGGTGGCGCAAGCGCTCGGTCCAGGCGCGCAGCGTGAAGATGCGCCGCCGCAGCAGATGAAACCCCGCGCGCACGAGGAAGCTGAACGCGAAGCGCGGATCGAAGAACAGCGAGCCGAGCAAGAATAGCCGCAGCGGCTGGATGCGATCGACGTTGTTACGGATCTCCTTGATCGGGTTGAGCACCTCGAGGATCCACAAACTTCCGTACGGCAGCTCGAGCACCTTGCGGCCGTCGCCGAGCTCGCGCACGAGCCGCGTGTAATCCACGCGATGGATGCGCTCGAGCTGGTGCCCGTGCCGGATCTGGATGCCCTCCGGCAAATAATAGGTATCGCTCGCGGTGATGAAACGGACGCGCTCGCCCGAAGCACCGGGTGCCACGTAGCGCTTGAACAGCTCTTGTGGGCCGGCGAACCACATATCCAGGTCGTGATTGCCGGGCAGGTACACCAACTTCCGGCGGCTGCCCGACATGAAGCGGCGCAACGCGAGCACGAACTTGGGATGGCCCTCCAGGCACAGCCGTAGTTTTTCTGCGGCGACTTCCTCGGTGATCTCGGTCGGCCAGCGGCCGTCGACCTTGACCTTGAGCAGGTCGAAGATGTCCCCGTTCAAGATCAGCTCGATTTCGCAGTCCGCGCCGGTTTGCGCCTCGTAGTGCGCAATCATTTCGCCGAAGCGGTCATCCTCGAAGAAGTCCTCGTGAGGATTGAGCTTGCCGCTCTGGACGCCCGTGCCCAGATGGAGATCGCTCACGACCAGGCGGATCAGCTTCATCTTGCTCGGGTATCGGTATTACGCTTTAGTTACGGAGCGACTGGGCAGTCCCCAGCGCGGTTCAGGGGTTGGACTGGTGGCGTCGACCGATGGTACGGGCAGGATCGCGACCGGGGCAAATCGCTTGAGCCGTTCAACAAATCGCTGGTTGTTTGCGGCTGCATGCATCGCGCTCGGCGCTTGTAGCGATTCGCATCCTTATAAGGTGTCGGAGCTGCGTGACGCCGGCATGCCGATGCAGGACGCGGGCGGCTCTGCGGGAAGCAGTGCGTTCCCAGGCAACACCGGCATCAACGCGACCACGCTGACCGTGACCGGCATCGAGCCGGCGAGCGGTCCGTTCGCAGGCGGCAATCAAGCGACCGTGCGCGGCAGCGCGTTCACCAAGGACGCGCTCGTCTTCATCGGCGATCGCCTGGTTCAACCCGCCGATACGATCCTGGTCGATCGCAACTCGCTGCTCGTGGTCGTGCCCGCGGGTGAGGTCGGGCCCGCCGACGTTCGCGTCGAAGTTCCGGGCGAAGACGGCAAGACCGAGACCGCGACGCGCGCGGACGCGTACACGTACAACCCGCTGTTGCTCGAGCCGACGAGAGGCTCGATCGCGGGTGGCACCTCGGTGCTCGTCACGCTGCAAGGCGCGCACTTCGACAAGTCGGTCGAGGTCGACTTCGGCGGCGAGAAGTGCAGCGGTCTGAAGGTGATCACGCCGAGCCAAGTGCGCTGCAAGACGCCGCCAGGCGAGGCCGGTAAGGCGGACGTCGTCGTGCGCTGGCCAGATCATCCCAGTCGCGCGCTGCTCACCGCCGCCGAGGCGTTCGAGTACGTCGACGTCACCGACACCGACCGCGGCGGTTTGAGCGGTGAGCCGATCGACGGCACCATCAACGTCAGCGTGATCGACAGCATGGCCGGGCTCGCGGTCCCGAAGGCGTTCGTGCTGCTCGGCGACGATCCCAAGGGCAAGTATCACGGCCTGACCGACGCGCGCGGTCAGATCACGTTCTCGGGCAGCGATCTGCACGGACCGATCACGGTGCACGTCGTGGTCAAGTGCATGGAGCGCGCGTCGATCGTGGCGTTCGATGCGCAGAACGTCACCGTGCACGTCACGCCGCTGTTCGATCCGAGCTGCGGCATGCCGGGAGAGCCACCGCCGGCGGGTCGCGGCACGCGCGGCTCACTCATCTCTGGCGAGCTGATCTTCCCCGGCTCGGATGAATTCGCGGTCAACGCCTGGGACGCCGTGCCGCCGCCGCGAGCGAACGAGGTGCGCGTCGCGTACGTGTTCACGACCCAGACCAGCGTGGTCGCCGCCAACCCGACGCCGAGCGTCGACGGAACGATGTCGCGCGTGGTCGAGGAGACCTCGACGGTCGGCGTGCACGGCTATCCGTACAGCATCTTCGCCCGCCCCGCCGGGCTCGCGGTGTACGCCATCTCCGGGCTCGAGCGCCGCGACACCGGCGAGTTCACGCCGTACCTGATGGGCGTGCACCGCGGCGTGCTGACCGCGCCGGGCGAGGAGACGACCGGCGTCGACATCACGATGAACATCGCGCTCGATCGCGAGCTGCAGGTCAGCCTCGCGCACCTGCCGAAATCCACGCCGCGCGGTCCGACGCAGTTCCACGTGCAGGCGCACATCGATCTCGGCGCCGAGGGCGTGATCGTACGCCAGGTCAACGGCCAGAACCTCGACCTCGTCACCAGCTTCACCAGCGGCACGTTGTTCCGGTTGTTCGCACAGCCGGGCTTGACCGGCTCGCTCGGCGACGCGCGCTATCAGGTCACAGCCGGCTGGTACAGCAGCGACCACGAAGACCAACCGCCGTACACGGAAGTGCACCGGCTCGGCATCGTGCAGGCCGACGACGCCGTGGCGATCGAGGACTTCCTCGACATCCCGCGCGCCAAGGCGCCGGACGAGGGCGCGTTCGTGCCGAACAATCGCGAGCTGGTCTGGACCAGCGCGACGACACCGGACATGTTCGTGGTCGAGATAGTCGGTGGCGATGGCCTGCCGGCCTGGACGCAGATCGTGCCGGGCACGCTGACGCGCAGCACGATCCCCGACTTCTCCAAGGTCAAAGGCCTGAAGGACATCGCGGCGGGCGTCATCGTCTGGTCGGTGCGCGCGATCCGCATCGAGGACTTCGTCTACAACGCGTTCAAGTACAACCAGCTGTCGCAGCGCTTTTGGTCGCACACGTCCGTCGACACCTTCACGATGCAGCGGTAGAACCACGTCGTGGTCCAGCGAAATCGCGCGGTATCGCTCGCATTTGCGCTGGCTCTCGCGCTGAGCGGCTGCGCGCGGTCGCACGACGAGATCAAGCTGCCGTCGCTGCCGCCGGCCAAGGAAGACGCCGGCGTGTACGTGTTCTCGTGCAAGACCGAGAGCGACGTGATGTGCAACAACAACGTGCACCTCTCGTGCGCCAGCACCGGAGAGTTCCTCGAGGTGCAATCGCTCGACTGCAGCAAGAAGAACCAGGTCTGTGATCTGAAACGAGGCTGCATCGAGTGCGGCCCGGGGACGCTGCGCTGCCATCCGTGCCGGCCCGGCGACGACGCGTGTGATCCCAACCGCGTCGAGAAATGCGACGCCGAGGGCAACGCCTGGGACGTGATCGAGAGCTGCGATCTGGCCGCCGGCAACATCTGCGATCAAGGCGCTTGCGCGAACATGTGCGAGCTCGCCAAGTCGAACCGCAGCTACGTCGGCTGCGAGTTCTACGCGGCCGACCTCGACAACGCGGCGATCGACGACGAGAACAACGCGTCGGCGCAGCAGTTCGCGGTGGCGGTGGCCAATCCGCAGAAGGTTCCGGTCGACGTCAAGGTCGAGATCAACGACGTCAAGTTCGGCAAGCCGGCCGCGCCGCGCGTGATCGACAAGGTGACGGTCCCGCCGGGTGCGCTCGAGGTGTTCAAGCTGCCGCGACGCGAGGTCGACGGCTCGTCCGAGCACGGCTTGAACGACGGCACCGACACGGCGGTCACGAGCAACGCGTTCCGCGTCAGCTCGACGCACCCGATCACCGCGTATCAGTTCAACCCGCTCGAAAACGTGCACGTGTTCTCGAACGACGCCTCGCTGCTCGTACCGACCTCGGCGATCGGCAGCAAGTACACGGTGAATGCCTGGCCGCAGACGATCGGCAACTCGGAGGACCCGCGCCAGGATTTCGATCCGACGCAGGACAACGAGGATCTGCGCGCGTTCCTGACCGTGATCGGCACGCAGGACGACACCCACGTGCACTTCGTGCTCGGCGACAAGGTCAATAAGGTCATCGGCGCCGGGCCGATTCCGGAGTCGCGCCCGGGCGATCCGATCGACATCACGATCGGACGCTACGACGTGGTGAACCTCGAGACTGAAGCGCTCAACGCCGACTTCACCGGCACGCTGATCGACGCCAAGAAACCGATCACCGTGTTCGTGGGCAGCGAAGCCTCGGACGTGCCGTTCTTCGGCGATTACACCACGCGCCAGTGCTGCGCCGATCACCTCGAGGAGCAGCTGATCCCCGATTCCACGCTCGGCCAGCGCTTCATCATCGCGCGCACCAGCTCGCGCACGCGCGCGCTCGCGGCGGCGGCGTTCCCGGACGATCCGCTCGGCATCGCGATCACGAACGAGCCGGAGTGGGTACGCGTGTTGGCGGTCGATTCGGGCACGACCTCGATCACCACCACGCTGCCGCCGCCGGACGACAGCTTCCGCCTGCGCCAGGGCGAAGACACCACGCTGCGCGCGGATCAAGACTTCATGCTCACCGCGGACAAGCCGGTTTCGGTGCTGCAGGCGATGGGCAGCCAGAACGTCACCGGCATCCCGCGCGAGTACCCGGGCGGCGACCCGTCGCTGATCCTGGTACCGCCGATCGAGCAATACCGGCGCGACTACATCTTCCTCACGCCGGACAAGTACGCCTTCGACTTCATCTCGATCATGGCCGAGGCCGACACCAAGATTCAGTTCGACGGCGGCCCGTTGCCCGACGTGTGCACGATGTCGCCGGCGGACGGCCTCAAGCGCAAGCCGAGCGATCCCCCGGCGGACTACGTGATCTACCGCTGCCAGCTGTCGTTCCCGAAGGTCACGAGCGGCGCAAACTCACGCGTGCTGGCCGGCGATCAACACGACGGCGTGCACACGATCGTCGCCGATCGCGAAGTCGGTTTCATCGTCGACGGCTTCGACCGCTTCGTCAGCTACGCGTACGTCGGCGGGCTGAACCTGAACGTGATCAACTGACCGTGACGCAGTGCCCGTCTGGCGGTCGCGCGAACCAGCGGTGGTGCACAACTGACGGCGTTGCGCGCGTGGGGCGGGTGATGGACCTCGGCTCAGACATCCGGGCGTTCTGAGAATGGTGAAGTTGGCTGCTCGCCCGTAGTTGGGAGCTTGCGTCAACTGCAGGGGAGGGCGGGATCACCGCGTTCCCCGCCCGAACTCTTTCGCTTTCCGCTAACTCGAGCTCTCGCTGTCTGCGAGCAAGCCCGGAACTCGCCGCGGCCCATCACCCGCCCCACACGCGCAACGCCTTCGGTTCCGCAGGACCGCTGGTCCGCACAACCGCCAGACGGGCACCACGTCACGGTCAGGCAACGCTCAGCTCGCCAGTCGGATCGGTGTACCCGCGGCGTTCTTGGTGATGCCGCATTCGGTGGCGACTTCGTCGCGATAGGCTTGCCAGGCGGCGAGCGCTTCTTCCATCCATTCGACGACGCGCGCGCGTGCGGCCGTAGGGACGAACTGCAGCATCACGCGCCACGCCGCCGCGCGGTGGTCGCCTTCGACTTGGCGGTGGGCTTTGGTCAGCGCCAGGTGCTCGAGCGGCAGGCCGTAGTGTTTGACGAGCGGGTGTTCGGAGAGGCGTGACACCGGTCGCTTCGGCGCGTTCGGATCGATCTCACCGCGCTCGTGGCTCGTGCCCTCGAGGAAGATGGTCGTGACGGCGGCGGCGATCTCCCAGCCGCGTTCGTGCGTGGCGTCGTCGAGCAGCGCGCGAAACGCAGCGGCGTTCGGCAGGAGCTGCACGCGCTCGAAGCGCGCCAGGTCCATGCCCAGGCCTTTCGGGTACTCGAGGAACAACTCCGGGTGCGGGCGTCCCGCGATGATGCCGCCGGTTTCTTCTTCGTAGAGGTTCTCGGCGAGCTCGCGCCGCACCGCGGCGATCGGACATTGCACGTACGCGCGTCCGATCAGCAGCGGAAAGTCTCGCACGTAGGTCGCGTACTCTTGCTCGAGGTGGATGTGCAGGCGCGCCTTCGGAACCATGCCGCTCGTGAATGCGGGCCATGCCCAGTGCACCTTGCGCTCCATGACACCGAGCATCGCTTCGCGAAACGCCGCTTCATCCATGCGGGAAATTCTAGGGCGGCGCGCGAGCACGCGCCAATTCGGCCGTGATTTATAGGCTCGAATGTGCGCAACGCGCGGGCGCGGGTTGCGCGCGAAAGCCCGTGCACGTACGCGGCGTTACGGCGCGGCGGCGGCTTCTTCTTTGGGTCGATCGAGCACGCGGCGATAGGTGTTGGCGCGACGCTCCGTCGGGTACTTGTCGACGTAGGTCTTCATCCATTTTTCGGCTTTGCCACCGTCACCCATCGCCTTGTACGTCTCGATCAGCAGCTCGAGCTCTTGCGCCGACTTGGCCTTGCCTTCGAGTGCCTTCACCACGCAGGCGTTATCACCGGTCGTGAGGCACGCGGCCGCGGCTTGCATCGGCGTGAGCTTGGCGTCGCTCTTCTTCGCGGGCTCGACCGGCTTCGCCTCCACGAACTGCGTTTCGGCGGGTTTGGCTTCGACAGTCGGTTTGGGTTCGGGTGCGGGTGCAGGTTTCGGTTCGACCGCGGGCTTGGGCTCGCCTGCGGGCGCGATCGTCAGCACAGGCGCTGCGGGCTCGGGCTTCGGTTCGGCGACTGGCGCGGGTGCTTCCGCGGGCGCGACCGCAGCGACCGGCGCTGCGGTCGGAGCGGCTGCACTCGCTTCACGCGCGCGTCGCGACGCTTTCGTCTCGTTCTTGGTGTCGCTCTTGGGATTGCTCTTCGTTGCGAGCTTGGCTGCGACAGGCGCAGGCTCGGGCGCTGCGATCGGTTGCGGCTCCAGGACCGCTTGCGGCGCGCGTGCGGTCAACGTCAGCTCGATGCGACGGCGCATCGCGCCGTCCTCGAGCATGAAGCCGACGCGATCGATCGTCGCGCTCGCCGGTTCGAAGCCGTCCTTTTCGGCGGTGAGCTGCACCGGTTCCTCGAGCTGGCCGAGCTCGATCGAGCCCGGCGTGGTGAGCTCGCGCGCGCCCGCCATGACGCGTGCGCCGTCCGGCGTGGTCGCGACTTCGAGCACGTACGCGGCCGGCGGCTGCGCGTGTTCGATCGCAGCCGGTGCCGGTGCGGGCTCGGGTTGTATCGCCGCGGCCGCGCTCGTGTCCTTGGCGGGCGCAGGGTGGCGCGAAACCACCATGAACAACACGCCGCCTGCGACCAGCGCGACGAGCGCGTACGCGAGTCCCTTCGAGCTGCCCGCCGATGCTGTCGCGGCGG
>JADMIO012752857.1_pt1 | contig 39697 bp, 31 predicted proteins | sample 8958161 | NCBI WGS metagenome assembly JADMIO01 (sample SAMN16585339, study PRJNA669376) | soil metagenome | isolation source: Crop rotation soil | place: USA: Cullars Rotation, Alabama | collected 2011 | reverse complement strand
CTTTCCCACAAGATCCTGGGGGCAGATCGAAGGGTGGAAGGTTATCTCGCCCCGGTATTGATTCACGGGGAAACCGGGACGGGCAAAACCACAATCGCGCGCTGGCTGCATCAACATGGTCCACGGGCCGAGGCTCCCCTGGTGGAAATTAATTGCTCTGCTCTGCCCGAAACTCTTGCTGAATCAGAGCTTTTCGGTCATGAACGAGGCGCATTTACGGATGCGCGCGCTGCTCGAATCGGTCTTTTTGAGGCGGCCAATGGGGGGACGCTTTTCCTCGATGAATTACCGAGTTTGTCCCTTGCGCTGCAGGCGAAGGTCCTCACCTCTGTGGAAGACCACAAAATTCGACGTGTGGGTGGAAGCAAAGAGATTCCGGTGGACGTGCGGATTATTGCTGCCACCAACCGACATCTGCCGACCCTTGTGAGTGAAGGGCTGTTCCGCGAAGATCTTTACCATCGGCTCGATCTTTTCAGCATTGAGATCCCTCCTTTGCGAGAACGTGGGGACGATATTTTGAGGCTGGCGGATTTGTTTCTGCAAACGATCTGCAGGCGACATCGCCTGACGGGAAAGACATTCAGCGCGACGGGGCGGAAGCACCTGCTGGCTTATAGCTGGCCGGGCAATGTTCGAGAACTGGCGCATGAATTGGAGCGGGCGATTGTCTTCGAGGAAGTCAACCAGCTCGATTTCGACAATCTCGCGCATCGGAAGACAAGCTTGACATTGAATGGGGATGGGGGGAAATCGCAGACCTCTGATTGGTTTAATGAAAACTATATTTACCCGCCCGAGGGATTTTCGCTTGAGGAAGCTATCCTCCGATTAATTAATCATGCTTTAAAACAAACCAACCAGAATGTGTCCGCGGCAGCGCGGCTTTTGGGGGTTTCTAGAGACTATTTAAGATATAGATTGTCGGGACGAGCGGCGGGTGAAACCGGGATACCGGAAAGAGAACATGGGGAAATAGTCACTGAAAAGGCGGGGGAATAGCCCCAAAAAATGGGTGTCGCGAACAGGTTTGTTTTGTAAGCTGTTGGTTATCAGCATTAAACCTACGTCGCTGATAGGTACGGTTAATGCATGTTGATTGGGTCATGGAAGCAGCGGTAGGTTGGACCGAAACGATCGACAGTGGCTCGGACCACCGGGATGAGCTGAAGATTGCCTTGCGCAATCGGTTGGCAAATCTGACGAGGGATTGGGAAGAGGCTGCGATGACACTTGAAGCCGAACGTTTTAAATCACAAACAACCTTGGAACGGGAAAGCTTAAGAGAGAGTGCGACAGTTTACAGAAAGTGCATCTCTGAAGTGACGGAAATTCTTACTGCCGCTCCGAATTTGAATTGCCTGAATCACGATTGAGACGAGAAGTGAAACCAAGCCAAAAAATGAAAAGAAACTTTGTAACGCTCCTTGCAGCGCTGGGAGTGGGCGCCGGAGTTCCTTCCGCTCGTGCACAACAGGCGGGGGACAGCGGGGCCGCGGACGTTAGATCTGAACTGCAATCGCCGGAACGACAGGGGGATCGCTCCGATCGGCATCGCAAGCCAGAGCGTCCGGATCGACCGGAACGATCGGACACCAAACGCCCAGACAAAGAAGTGGTAAGACAACTGGTGGATACCTTTCGAGCCCAGGCCGAAGATTATAAGAAGCAGCAGCAGGAACTCGCCCGTAAGTTGAAAGACGCGACGGACGAGGACCGGGCAAAAATCAGGGACGAAATAAAGCAGCTCCGCGACAATTTCCAGGAAGCCAAAGATCAATTTCGTGACCAGATCAAAGAACAGAGCAATAAATTGAATTCCGAGCTAATACGCAAGATTAAGGATGAGAAGCCGGATAAGCATAATTTCAAAGACAAATAATTTCTTCCAGCACTAGGGTAAACCAGCTCATTACCGAGCCGGGCAGCCAGAAATGACTGCCCGGCTTTTCGTTTTTATTGATCCATGTTAGAACTCTGCTCAGCAGATGTGGAGTTGTTTAAGACTTACCTTCGTTTCAGGATGTGTGTGCGCGCATTTGGCTGCCGCGGAAACGAACGAAATGGAAGATGTAAAGCTCACTTTGTGGGACCGCACAACGAATTTACGCGGCGCTTTTGGATATAAAGACAACGTCCTGCTAAGCAAAAGCAATCCGCAGGGAAGCGCATTCTGGCAAACCGGTTTGGATTTTTCGCTTTTGCGTCTGGACCCTGAAAGCGGGATGACGGTCAGCCTTTTCTTTTCAGGGGACGATCGAAGGTACTTCAATGCGGATTCAATCAACAAAGAAGAAATCTTTTTGGCGCAGGCCAAAGTCTCCTGGGAAATTGGGCAAAACTGGGAAGTCGGGCTGCCGATCAGTTATTCGTATATGGACGAAGTGTTCGATGCTTCGGCCACAGAGCAGATTTTTGAGACCCTGCCGGTAAAAGCGCATCGGCTCGGGGTCGCGCCATACGTGACCCGGGAATTGCCCTGGTCCAGTGTGCTGGAATTGAGGTTCAATTTCGATCGGCAGTTATTTAACGAACCACTGGATGATTATTGGGAGTACGGTCCACAGTTGCTCTGGAGGAAACCGTATGGAAACCGATCAGAATTCAATATCAGTTACAGCTTTCGGGAGCGGCCTTATGACACACGAGAATTTACCACGCTGGATTTTCAGGACATTCCCGGGACCTCCCTGACTTATCGGCAACACGAAGTGGAAACCTCATTGAACCACTCGTGGGATGCGGAGAGGCACTGGCGCACGCGGACACGTTTGTCCTATACCAGGAATGAGGAGAACGGGACTGGATATTATGATTACAATCGTTACCGGTTTGCCCAGCGGGCCGGGTACTATGGGAAGACGTGGCAGGCGGTGGTAGAAGGGAAAGTACTTCATTACGACTATATTAGGCAGCCTGTCTTCGAAACAGGCGGTCTCCGTACGCTATGGGAGTACGTTTTAGGGGTGAGAATGGAGAAAAACCTGCTACAAAAATTAAAGATTTTCCTGGAGACGGAGCATGAGTGGGTCGATTCGAACAACGAAATCGAAGAGTACCAAGTGAATACGTTTATGAGCGGGGTTGACTGGGAGTTCTGATACATCCAGAGTAGGAGCCTCTTAACCCAAGTGTCATGGCAGAAATTGTTGCCCAAAAAGCGACCAGGTCGAAATTCGTATCCTGGCTGATTGTCAGCCTGACGCTTTGTATTTTGGGAAGTGGGATTACCCTGATTACTTTGCATTTGCGACGGGTTTTTCGCGCCCAGATGCTGCAGAGCTATGCTGACGTGCTCTACAACGCGGCTTTGGCCCAGACCGAGAACTCGGACCTGGACGAAGTGGAAAAGCTGCTTGGGGATGACGATCAACAGGCTGCCGAATCCGCTCAGTTATTAACCGTGCTCGAAGCTTCAAAAGCGCGACCGGGTGTCTTTTCTGTACAGTTATTTACCTCCGATGGAAAACCTTCGACAGGTTTCGGCGCGGTGCGGGAGGCCACTCCATTAAGTAAGGCGGAGTTGGAGAAGTTGGGAACATTAAGCCCCTCCGCTGAATACGAACCGCGAATGGACCTGCTTCGGCTGCTCGGTGGAGAAATGAAAGAAAAAAGTCCGAATGGATATCCAATCATTCGAGTGCTTACACCCCTGGTAAAGAATTCAAAATACGCTGGGGCGGCAGAATTCATCCTGGATGGAGAAAAAGTGGCCACCGCGCTGAAAGCGCTGGATTATGATCTTTTTAAATTTGCTTTCCAAATATTTATCATTGGCGGAGCTGGCATTGCCACTTCCTTGATTTGGGCATTCTCGAGGCTGCAGCGGTCGAATACACTTTTACTGCAAAGAACTCAAAGCCTCATTAAAGCGAACCACGAATTGACTCTGGCGGCGAAGACTTCGGCTGTCGGAGCGATCACAGCGCATCTGATCCATGATTTGAAAAGCCCTCTATTTGGGTTGCAGAGTTTTGTGACCTCACGCGCAACCGAAGGAGGAGCTGATGAGGAAGACTGGAACCTGGCAATCGACACTACCCGCCGTATGCAGAAGGTCATCAGCGATATTGTTAAGATTTTGCAGGAAGAAAAAGGCGCATCGAAATACGAAATCTCGATTGCTGAATGGAGCAGTCTTCTTCAATCCAAGATTGAGCCGCAAGCGACAAAGGCGGGTTTGACTTTCCACGCGGAAAATTCAGATCAAGCGGTATTAAGCAACAAGGACGCGAATATATTGCTCCTGGTGGCGACAAATATATTGCAGAACGCGATCCAGGCGACCCCGCGGGGAGGGTGTCTCTCAGTCCATACTTATTTCGATGACGATACACTTCTCATCGACATGCAGGACACAGGGCCTGGATTGCCTGAATCGATAATGGCGACCTTGTTTACGCCTTCCCGATCGACAAAGTCCGGAGGCACCGGCCTTGGCCTGGCAATCAGCAAGCAATTGGCGAATCATATGGGCGCGGACCTGATTTTAAAAAGAACTTCACGCGAGGGAACTGTTTTCCAACTTCGAATACCTGAAAAGATACTAGTGCAAGAATCAGAGCTCGCCATCCCTTGAAAATATGTTCCCCCAGTTTCGGCGATGGATAGCAAGCTTCGGCTTGTTCTCGATCATAGTCTTCAATGCAATAAGTTCGCGCGGCGCAGCGCCGACCTGGCGCTTTGCCAACCCAAAGCCCCATGGGAACAACATTATCGATATGGCCCAACGCGGGGATATCGTATGGCAGGTCGGAGATCGTGGTCGAATTTATACCAGCCCTGATCTGGACACCTGGTTCCCGCGAGAGAGTGGCACAACCCGTTCGCTGCGAAGTATCGCTTTCATGGGAAACAACACCTACATCTCCGGGGAGGAAGGTACGATTGTTTATGGACAGAATCCCTGGGAACTGAATGTGCTTTCATTGCAAACCACGGACTGGCTGGAAGGAATTGCGGCTTCTACAAATCTGATCGTCGCGGTGGGCGATAATGGCGCCATTTACACGAGCGAGAATGGAACAAGCTGGGTTCGAAACAATCAGTTTACAACGTGGCTGAGAAGTGTGGCGTATGGAATGGGAAACTTTGTTTGTGTGGGTGAAACCGGGTTTCTCGCTATTTCTCAGGACGGAACCAACTGGAATGAGCAGACGCTTGGCATCACCGAAAATCTCAACCGCGTGACGTTTACCCAGGGAGAGTTTTGGGTGCTCGGTGATCATGGGACTGTGTTGACCAACAACTATCGAATGAGTTTTGTGCCAGTCAGTGTGGGTATAACAAATGATCTGTACGCGGTGGCGGCAAATACAAACGAAGTGGTGATAGCTGGTGACTCGGCTTTACTCCTCTTTAACAGCACAAACAATTGGACCATCCAGGCTGATACCGCGGATGTAAATAAAGCTCCGATCTGGCCGTACTACAGCGCTTTATGGGATGGCCGGCTTTTTTTGATTGGAGGACGCAATGGCATGATCGTTGAAGGCTTTCGCACAAACATCACGGATCCCCTGATTTGGTATAGCGATGTGCAGCCATCGCGGAATTGGCTTTGGAACCTGACCCGGGTGCCAGACCTCTACACTGCAGTCGGAGAAGGCGGAACGATTTTGTCCAGCGCGGATGGATACGATTGGGCGCGCGAAATCGTGCCGACGAACTATATCTCAGAAATATTTCTCGGCGTTGGAGGCACAAGCAATTGCGTCGTTACGGTGGGAACGGGCGGAAGCATTTTGTACAGCCTCAATAGTTATACGAACGTGGTGGCGACAAACAGTATGAACGAGATCGTGACCAACAGGACGAGTTTGCTCGGAATTATTTGGAACCCGGTGACTCTTTCCCTCAACACGAATGATTTGCAGGGAATCTATGCCGACGAAACTCAGTTTATTGTCACCGGAGCAAAAGGAACGATTTTATCGAGCCTCGACGGTTCAAACTGGGTCCAGCGAATTTCGCCGGTGTCCACATACCTCTCTTCGGTAACGAAATTTCCAGGTGGGTACGTCGCGGTGGGTGATGCCGGCACTGTGATTACGAGTGAAAATGGAGTTATCTGGAACTCTCGTACTCCGGGAGTAACAAACTGGATTTATTCGGTTCGCTACGCAAATTCGAAACTCATCGCGGTGGGAGAAGGTGGACTGATCCTGACAAGCAGCGACGCGATAACGTGGAAAAGGCAGAATTCCGGAACGACCATGTGGTTGAACGATGCCGCTTATGTCAACAATAACTGGTACATCGCGGCGAATTCGGGGTTCATGCTGACCAGTCCAGATACAGTGAGTTGGACGATGCGTTCCACCGCCACCTCGCGATCTCTGAATGCACTGGCTGTGGACACCAACCAGCTTATCGCTGGAGGGGCGGACGGGATGATACTGCGGACGAATTTTGCGCCGGCCACCTCGCCGCTGAACTTTGGTTCTTATTCCAGGAACCTTTCATTGAGCACTTTTCTGTTTGAAGGGGTGACAGACCAGAAATTTGCGCTGGAGCAAAAAACGAGAATTGAAGATCAATGGGTCGTGAGTGTGATCCTGGAGATACTCGATAGCTCGGGCACATTGCTGCTGCAACGAGAGGAGCCCTCGGCCGCTTCTCAATTTTTTCGCACTCGCCTTTTAGAATAACGAACGCCGGTTATTCGTTTACCGTGGTTTCGTATTTCACTCCCTCGGGAACAGGGACTGCCACTGGAATAATCGTGGCTGAAGCCCCTTTTGTTTGCCTCGCTGCGTCCATCGCGATAAATGCTGTGTAAGGGCTGAGCAATTGGTAATCGAGAGCGGTTTGGCGCACCTGGCCCGCGACCAGCGGTGACGGCTCATAACGGGAGCGTTCCAGGAGATCAGCAATCTTGAAGCGGGCCCAGACGGAAGGCAGGGCTTCGGTCGCATCCTGCGAAAGAGAATGGAATGGATTCACCACTAATTGGATTTTTTCGCGGGCGGATTTGCCTGAGATTTGAATAGCCTGACCACTGCGGGAGGGATGGGATTCGTAGCGGCCGGTTACAATGAGTGGTTTGCCGGGGAAAATATCCGGCAAATGTCTCGGATACACGTCGGTGACGTCAAATTGGCCCCAATTAATTTTGACATTGGTGAGAGCGGGATGGCTAATGCGCTGGAAGAAATTTTCCATTACTTCAGCTCCATCGTCATGCAATCCGAGGTATGCGACCGCGCCGTGGCCTACCTTCGCCATACCATCCAGCAAAAAGCGATTTACCGCCGAGCCGACTCCAAAGGAAAAAATCCGTGAGTCGCCGAGCCGATGATGGATTTCCTGGAGAATCTCGCTTTCGTTGCCGATGTAACCGTCTGTCAAAAAGCAAACGAACCTGAGACGATCCGGATCGTGAGGAAAGTCGAGCGCCGATTTAATTCCTTCGATCATCATGGTGCCGCCTTCGCTCTGTAGAGAATTAAGGTAGTTAAGGGCGCGAACGACATTTGAGCGAGTCGCTGCGATGGGACGGCGTCCGAGTTGCTGCGCGCTATCGGAAAAATTAATCAATTGGAAGGTGTCTCCGGAATCCATGTGCTTTAATGCCCAAGCAATAGCCGCCTTGGCCTGCCGGAGCGGCTCTCCGGACATGCTGCCGGAGCAATCGAGCACAAAGACAAGCTCGAGTGGCGACCGGTCCAGCGCTTCCAGTTGGGCCGGAGGATAAACCATCATGGTAAAGAATCCGCCGCGTTCATCCTGATGAGTCATTAAACTGGATTTGATGCTGTTGCCTGCGACGCGGTAGCGAAAAACAAAGTCTCTGTTGGGGATAGTGTCCGTACTCGCAAGTCGAACCGATAGAGTTGATGGATGCTCCGATTTAAAAGAATCTGGCGTTACCCACTCTTTGTGGTCTGAGGTGTTACCAGCATCATTCAGGCGTATCTGGTGGGTTTTACATTGGAACTCTTCGATATCGACCCCCGGATTCAATGTGAGTTGTAAGGAAATATCATGGCCGCTTCTCTCGTCCGGCCTGAGATAATGCACGTCAGTCTTTTGGCGGGAAGAAGAGAGCGGATTGCTGTCCACAGAGCCGATGCCTTTATAATTCCCCGGCGGATTAAAGCGCGGACCGACAACCATGGGAAAAACGAATTCGTACCAACCGTCGGAATAGGAAAGTGTGTTGTAATAGCGAATGGTGATATCAATCTGTTTACCCGGCTCGATATTCGCTACCGATTGAGTGAAGATGTTTGGCCTTTCCTGGGTCATTAACGACGCAACGTAACCCTGCGCTTTTGCTTCCTTGTAAATGCGTTCGGCTTCTTTTCGTTCCCTTACAATTCCGCGAATGTGTCGCTGGCCGATGGTCATGATGAATTCATTCACAGCACCATTTTCTGGTAATGGGAAAACATAGATCGCCTCGATTTTTTCATCGTACGGATTTTCAAATTGTTGCGTGACAGTAACCGACGCGATGTAGGCAGTAACATTGGCTTTTACATCAGTGTGCTTTAATGGCAGGGGGACTTCGCGCTCATGAAAGCGCGTCATCAGAGAACCGGTGGCAGGATATTGAGCGTCCTCGGGACCTGGCTGGAGGTTGTCTGGCTTGTAAATAACCCAAAGTTCGTCCCCCGTTGAATCCAATGGAAGCGGAGAGCGTGACCCCAATTCTTTCCGACCCAGACTCTCGCCGGAATCTCCGCGAGAACCACCGTCAGGATGAATCCTTCCGAGAGATTCGAACCGCGTTTCAGGGACGACAAATCCAAAAGAATCGGTTTCGTCGGTGTAGGGATTGTTGGGGCGCGACCCAGCGAGATTGCTGATATGCTTTGGATTCGCCGATTTACATCCAACTACGTACAGCATTAACAAAGCTGAAATTGCGGAAAGGCAAATAAATGGAATGGATCGTTTCATATTTAAATTGTTTTTCACTCCTGGATTCTTTGGACAAGCCGTATGGTTGCATCGATGGGGCGGCCCGCGACGGTAGCGGCAGCTTGCAGAGTAAGTTTGAATTTAGGTTCTTTGGCGCCGTTCAACTGAATGTGTATGGTAGCGACGCGAGTCCGGCCCCGCGGAAGATCATTGGCGGTTGCGGTGGAAAAGGCCGCCAGTTTTATGGTTTCGTTTTGGATGGCCAGCGGATCAAAGAACGGGGCTTCCTTGAAAGCGGAATGCTCTCCGCCTTCGACACTGATAATCTTCACCTGCTTGCTCTCTGCTTGAATTTTTACCTGGTAGGCAGCAAGAGGTCCGCCCTCGGGATTTATGTATAAATCGTAAACTTCAAAACGAGTTTGGGCGGACAGTGTCAGAGTGAAGAGTGAAGCGGTCAGGAGCAGGAGAAAAGTTCTCATGAGTGATCCCCCTCCTCCAGTCGAACTGAGCGCGTGGCAATTGCTCGCACGTCCAGCTCGTCAATGGCGCCATCTCCGTTAAGGTCACCTTTGTCAGGAATCTGTGTTTTGATTTGATTGGCTAGAACGAGGGCATCCAGAATATCTACTTTTCCGTCCCCGTTTCGATCTGCGATATCTTTCGTTGGAAAAGGTTTTGAGAAGTAGAGGATTAGACCGGCAATGACAATTGAGGCCGCCAGTGGAAGCCATTTCCTGAAAGGAGAAATACGGATGACTTTATTTTTCTTTTGCGTTTTGCTTTTTCGGAATTGATGCCGAACGGCAAATAATATTTCTTCATTCCGATCTTGAGGAACAACGACCTTTCCCGGCGCCAACCCTTTCAGAGCAGCGCTCAGATTCTTTTCGAATTTATCGGCTTCGTTGTTCATGGTTCCAGATGTTAAGCAGAGCAGAAGGTTAAAAGGTTCATTCCAGAAGATATTTTGTTTTCGGATCGTCGCGAAGAGCTTTGAGGGCATTATGCAACCGGGACTTGACCGTGCCCAGCGGGACGTCGAGAGCGTCTGCAATTTCCTCTAAGCTCATTTCCTCCAAGAAGCGCAGGACCACCACTTCCCGCTGACTTTCCGGAAGGCTGGAAAGAGCGGAACGCAAACCCTCTTCGGAAGCAGTTTTCTCAGCCGGAGCTTCCAACTGGGCGAAGAGTTCCTCCCCGGATTGATAGCGGTTCGCTTTGAGAGAGGCAGTGATCGAGAGATTTTTGATGACCGGATAAAGAAATGACTTCATCTGGCAGGTGAGAGCAAAGCCCGGGAACTTTTTGGCGAGGTAAACGAATGTTTCCTGCAGGACATCCATGGCCAGATCGTGATTATTGGTAAATCGAAAAGCGAGCGTCGCTGCCCAATCACGGTAACGGGAATAGATAGCTTCAAAGGCGGTGCTCTCGCCCTCGTTGGCTGCATCGATCAATTGGAGATCGGTTCGATTTTCCTGCTCGATCAAGATTTCCACATTCCAATGGAACCGCCGCCGGTAAGCAATGGCGTTCCGAGTATTTAAGCAAGGTTCTGTCCAAAAAGTTCAAAGAAAATGCCAAAGCGATATTAAAACCCTGGTCTGAGCGAGCATTGATTTGCTCAATGACCGAGTTGTTTAATTTCAATGAGTGCTTCAACTCCGTAGTCGCTACTCTTCCACAATGAATAACCGGCGGAGATTTCCAGATCGAAAGGTGGCGAGCGCTTTTAACCAGGTAATTCCAGGACGGAGCAGGATTTCCGTGAGGCAGGCGCGGGAAAGTGAATTGGAGATGATCTACCGATTTCGCCACGAAGTTTACGCAAGCGAACTTGGGCAGCATCCTGAAAATCCAGATCAGAAATTACGGGATAATTTGGATGGGCGAAATATTTACCTGGTAGCGGCAGTCGGCGAGGAGGTTTTTGGGTTCATCAGTATAACCCCTCCAGGCGCTGGGGCTTACTCCATCGATAAATATTTCGCCAGAGATCAACTCCCAATCCGCTTCGACCAGCAACTCTATGAAATTCGACTGCTGACCGTTCTGAAAGAGCATCGGCGGACTGAAATCGCTTTTCTCTTAATGTACTCCGCGTTCCGCTGGGTAGAAGCGCATGGAGGGACCCATGTTGTGGCCATAGGACGCCGAGAGGTCCTGACGCTCTACCGTAAAGCTGGACTGGAAACCCTAGATTTTTCCGTCAAATCTGGCGAAGTTACTTTTGATTTACTTCACGCGAAGGTTGATCGTTTGCGGCAGAAGGCGAAAGGCTTTGAAGATCTCCTGCTTCGGCTGGAACACCGGCTTGATTGGCAATTTCGTTTCTCGTTCCGCCCCGCTGCCGCCTGTTTTCATGGTGGCGCATTTTTTAAGGCCATTGGCGAGTCTTTCCAGGCGCTACAGCGCAAAGAAGAAATTATCAGCGCGGATGTGCTCGATGCCTGGTTTGCTCCATCGCCAAAAGTGACGGCTGTTCTCGAAAGTAATCTTGAGTGGCTTTTGCGCACCTCGCCTCCGACTCATTGTGAGGGTTTGATCGAAACAATTTCCGCTGTTCGTGGCGTGCCCCAAAGTTCGCTTTTGGCAGGCGGGGGCTCTTCTGCATTGATTTTTCTGGCATTCCGACATTGGTTGACTCCCGCCTCCCGCGCTTTAGTTCTCGATCCCACTTACGGAGAGTATCCTCACGTCTTGGAAAAGGTAATTGGCTGCACCGTGGATCGTTTTCATTTGAGGCGGGAAAATGAATACGAACTCGATCTCAAAGGTTTCCAGGCACAGGCGCGGAACGGCTACGATCTGATCGTGCTGGTGAATCCAAACAGCCCGACCGGCGGATTGATAAAGAACGCCGAACTTCAGGAGCTTCTACTTCATATCCCGTCCACCACTCTCGTTTGGGTGGATGAAACTTACATAGACTATTGCCTGGACGAGCCTTCGTTCGAACAAACCGCGGTGCAAAGTGAAAATGTCGTGGTCTGTAAATCGATGTCGAAAGTCTATGCCCTTAGCGGCGCAAGAGTGGCTTATCTTTGCGCCGGGGCCCATCTTCTTGAGTCGCTTCGGGCTATCACGCCGCCATGGGCGGTAAGCCTGCCTGCGCAAGTCGCCGCCGTGAATGCGCTTGAGGACCCTGAATATTATCAAGACAAGTACGCTCAAACGCGCGTATTGAGAGAAGAGCTTGCGATCGACTTGCAACAACTCGGTTGGAAACCCGGACGTGGATCAGCTAACTTTCTGCTCTGCGATATTCCGGCCAATGGCCCAGATGCTCAGGTGATTGTCGAGCGATGTCGAGAACGCGGACTGTACCTTCGCAATGCCGCACAAATGGGAACCTGCCTTGGGGATCGGTCAATTCGCGTCGCGGTTAAGGATTCGGCGACGAACGCAAAAATGTTAAGCATTATCCGGGAAAGCTCCGGAGCGCGGACAGTCCAAATCGGGCCGGAAACTGTCTCATCAATACCAATTATTCACGGATAGCAGTTCCACTATAAAATCTTGAGGAACTCCCCGGTTGGCTCGCTATCAAGTTCGAACCTATTCTGGAACGAACTTACAATATTATGGCGATTGCTACGGAGGAGCAGACTGAGGTTGTCACACAAGCGGGTAGCCCGGCGATACAGGGCGCGACATGGGATGGAAAAGGGACGAATTTCGCATTGTTTTCCGAGAACGCCGAGGGCGTGGAACTCTGTTTGTTCGATAAGGCGACTGACACAAGTGAGTCTGATCGAATTCGGGTAAGAGAGCGAACAAACGGGGTGTGGCACATTTATCTGGAAGGAATCAAGCCAGGACAATTATATGGCTACCGGGTCCATGGAGCGTACGAGCCTGAAAAAGGACTTCGTTTCAATTCGAATAAAGTTCTGCTGGATCCTTATGCTCGTGCGATTGGAAGGGAGCTCAAGTGGGATGACTCCCTGTTCGGCTACACGATTGGACATGAAGCCGGTGATCTCTCCTTTGATGAACGGGACAGCGCCCCTTTTGCCCCGCTCGGCATTGTGATTGACGAGGGATTTGATTGGGAAGGAGATAAAGCTCCCGGAGTCCGCTGGCACGATACGATCATTTACGAAGCGCATGTCAAAGGGCTTTCGATACGCCACCCGGAAGTACCGGAGGAAATTCGCGGCACCTATGCCGGTATGGCTTCTGAGCCGATCATTCGACACTTGCAGAAGCTCGGCATCACATCCGTTGAGCTGATGCCGGTCCATTACTTTCTTGATGATCGATTTTTGACGGACAAAGGCCTGCGCAATTATTGGGGATACAATACGCTCGCTTTTTTTGCACCTCACCAGCGCTACGCGGCAAGCCGATCTCATCCGGCGGAAGCCGTCAGGGAATTCAAAGAGATGGTGAAAGCGCTGCACCGGGCAGGGATCGAAGTGATTCTGGACGTTGTCTATAATCACACCGCCGAAGGGAATGAGAAAGGGCCGTCACTTTCTTTGCGAGCCATCGATAACCAGGCTTACTACCGGCTTGTGGCCGATCAGCCGCGTTACTATATGGATTATACCGGGTGCGGGAATACGTTAAACCTGGTGCACCCGCAGTCTTTGAAGGTTCTGATGGACAGCTTGAGGTATTGGGTAAAGGAAATTCATGTTGATGGATTTCGTTTTGATCTGGCGGCCGCACTGGCGAGAGAACTTCATGAGGTGGATCAACTGGGGGCTTTCTTCGATACGATTTACCAAGATCCGACTTTAGCGACCGTGAAATTGATCGCAGAACCATGGGACCTCGGCGAAGGTGGCTACCAGGTTGGAAAATTCCCCATAAACTGGACGGAATGGAACGGGAAGTACCGCGATTCAGTTCGAAAGTTCTGGAAGGGGGACATGGGATTGCATTCCGAAATCGCCACACGCATCAGCGGCAGCGCCGACCTGTACGAACACACAGGCCGAGCCCCTTCGGCCAGTATTAATTTCATTACGGCGCACGACGGGTTCACCCTGCACGATCTTGTCAGCTATAACGAAAAGCATAATGAAGCGAACAAGGACGATAATAAGGATGGAGCAGATGATAACAACTCGTGGAATTGCGGAGTCGAAGGAGAGACTGAAGATCCGGGAATTATCACCTTGCGTTACCAGCAGATGCGAAATCTGCTTGCGACATTGATTCTTTCCCAGGGAGTGCCGATGATCTGCGGGGGAGATGAGATTGGCCGGACTCAAAAGGGAAACAACAACAGTTATTGTCAGGACAGCGAGCTCTCATGGCATGTTTGGAATTTGGATGACCGTCGCCAGAAGCTATTCGAATTCACTTCATCGGTGATCCAGTATCGCCGGCGCCATCCGAACTTTCATCGGCGCAGTTATGCCGAAAAAGACCCTTCTGTGGGCGTCCCCAAGGCAACTGTGAGATGGGTTCGCGCGGACGGGCAGGATATGTCCGAACAAGATTGGCACGAAGGTGGGTGGATGAGAACGATTGGCATGTTCCTGCCTGGAACAGCAGCCGAAATTAGAGATGCAGAAGGTCAGCCTGTTGAGGATCATGATTATCTTTTATTGCTGAATTCATATCACGAAGCGGTCCCTTTCCGCATTCCCGAAGACCTAAATCCGGCGGCCTGGTCTATGGTGCTCAACACGGCGCAGCCCGATATGGAACCCGGATCGGTAAAGCCGGGAGCAGATGGAAAAGTCCAATTGGCCGGGAGAGTCGTTCTACTTTTACGGCGAACGCGAGTGCGTTCCTGAATTACTCGCAGGGCCAGAATAGGTTTCTAAAAGCCTGTTGTTTCGCTTGCTCGTATGCCCTGTGAATATTTTAAGGCGCCATCTTAGTCCCATATCATCCGCCCGCCCCGATGGAGGAGGGAATCTTCGGGGCTAGGTTGGCTCGGTAAGGAGACTTCGATATGAATATGAACTTGAAAGCAAAATACAGAAGGCGTGTTCTCGAAAACAGCCTCATTTTAGCAACTTCGATACTAACCAGCACCGCAGTGTTGGCGGACCACGACGACCAGGATAAATCATCCGCGGCCCAGGGGGCACCAGGACAACATGAAAGCGGGAGCAGAGGCGATCACGCCGGCAATAAAACCGAACACTTCATTAAAGAAGCCGCAATGGGTGGACAGATGGAAGTGAAGATGGGACAGCTCGCCCAGCAAAACGGGCAAAGCCAGGAGGTGAAAAACCTCGGCTCAACTTTGGTCAAGGACCACACTGAAGCCAATCAGAAGCTTCAGCAGCTCGCGCAACAAAAAGGCATAACCCTTTCGCAAAGCGGTGAGTCCAAACATCAAAAAGGATTGGACGCGCTTCAGTCCAAGTCCGGCGCTGAATTCGACAAGGCTTTCGTGACACACGCGATAAAGGACCATAAAAAGGAGATCGCGAAATTCGAAAAATGCCAGAAGGATGAGACGGACGCGCAGGTAAAAGCGTTCATTGATGAAACTTTACCAACTTTGCGAAATCACCTCCAAATGGCCCAGGCAGCAGCACGGACATTGGGCGTGGATGTTAATGTCGCGGCGGATGCGGACGATGATAACGATACAAGCGCTGGAGCACCTGCAACCGGCGTGAGTGGCAGTAAAGAAAACAGCACTTCGCAACAGAGTGACACCTCAAAAAGCTCAACGAGTTCGAGCAGCGATAAACCGCAGAGCGCGAATATTCAGGGCAACGTCGGGGACAAATCCGTGAGCGCGAGTGCCGATTTAAATAGCGATCGTTCCTCCAGCTCGTCCTCAGCGGACGTATCCACTTCATCCAGTGACAGTGGAAAAATTATCCAAAAGGGTGACGGAAAAGTTCTCGGGCTGAGCACCGATAAACATGACGGCAAGTTCCTCGGCATCATCCCGGACCCACGCTCGACGTCGTCCAGCAGCAGCAGCTCTACATCGAGCAGCAGCGATGACGCAAGCATCGGTGGCCCTGCCAGCACCTCAACTGGAAGCAGCACCAGCTCCGAGAGAGTTGAGTTCAGCTCCACGCCATCACAGGTGAAACAAGCGTTGCAGTCACAGGGAGTCGATAGCAGCACCAGCATCAAACGCATGACCGTTTATGAGGCTGATGTGAACGGGAAGAAAATCCATGTAACCGAAGATGGAAAAGTTTATAAGCACGATCTGAGCGACAGCTCGAATCGGTAATTTGAATTATCAGGATTCAGACGCCGGGGGGTTAAACTCCCGGCGTTTTTTTTTAATCGAGTGCGTGAATCGCCTCCTGCAGTCGGTGTTCAATATACTCACGGTGCTCCGGACTGCTTATTTTCTGCCGGTCCCAGGTGGCAATGTAAAAAGTATCAATTGCGGCTCCCTTCTCGGTGAGGATTTTCGCGAGCGAGATATCCAGCCCCAGCTCTGCAAAGGTGCGCGAAATATAGTAGAGCAGACCGATTCGGTCTTCGGTTTCAATGTCGAGAATAGTGGCGCTGTCTGAGTTCTCGTTATCAAACCCGATCACCGTTGGAATTCGTTCTCCTTCCAGTGACATGTAAATCTTCTGCGGTGCTTTCTGCCGGGCAATCAATGCGGGGAAATCCACCGCTTTGCCTGTCAACGCGTCATTTAGAATTTTTTCGAAAGCTTCCTTCTCTTCTTTCTTTGCGAGCGCCGCACCTTTTGCATCATTGACGAAGAAAGTGTCGAGAATGATTCCATCGGATCGTGTAAAAATTTGGGCAGACAAAATATTGAGGCCAGCTGCAGTCAGTGAACCCGCGATTTTCGCGAACAGGCCAGCCCGGTCCCAGGTGCAAATATGAACGGAAGTGTAACCGCGATCCGGTTCATTATGCCAGATGATCACTGGTTCAAGCGCCTTGTCCTCCTCAGCAATCTGCAAGTGCATGAAGCGGTGCGCCAGGGTGATGTCCGCTACGATTTGGCGAGCCGCGTGAATCTGGAAATATCGAGGAGGCAGGTGTTCAAAGTGCGCGTTAATCTCGTCTCCGCTAAAGGTCGGCGGTAACAGGCGGGTCACTTCCTGTTTGAGTAGTTCGATTTGTTTTGTTTCGGCTCGGATGAAATCGGTCGTGCCCGCGAACAGATCCATTGAACGCGAGAACAGGGTCCACAGGAGCGAATCCTTGAAACTGTTCCAGAGCTGGTCACTTGTGCCGCGGGAGTCCGCGTAGGTCATAAGTGTGAGCATCATCGCATTTTCCCGGCTTTGGACCTGTCCGGCGAAATTACGAATGACAGCGCGATCTTCCAGGTCTCGCCGCTGGGAAATCTGAGCCATGAGAAGATGGTTCTCAACAAGGAGCCGAAGGCTGTGAGCGGTCGCTCCATCAAGCCCGAGGCGGCGCGCAACAGTGATGGCGATTGTCCCGCCTATATCCGCGTGATTGCCCGATTTATCCGCCTTACCCGCATCATGCAGCAGGAGCGCAAGGTACAGGAGAAATGGCCGTTCGATCTGTTGCAACAACTGGCTGTAATGATTGATGGACGGATCCTGCGCCTCCCAGATTTGGTCCAGCTTCTCGATACAAACCAACGTGTGTTCATCCGCTGTATATTGATGGTAAAATTCGTGCTGGACCAGGCAGGTAAGGCGGCCGAATTCCGGAATGTATTTGCCCAGCAGGCCTACCTCGTGCATGGCGCGAAGGACCTGCGAGACATTCCCTCGCTGATTAAGAATTTCGAGAAAAGTTTCGTGAGTGTGCTCATCCTCCAGGAACTCGCGGTTAATCAGTGAGAGATGATTGCGAATGGCCTGGGCGAGGTCCGGGTGGAGTCTCAAGCCCCGCTGCTGCATATAAAGAAAGAGGCGCATTAAGCGGCGCGGCTGTTCCTTAAAGCTGCGAGTCGTTTCGGAAATCTGGCCATCTACAATAACGAAACCATCCACCACCTGCTGCGTGGCGCGCCGTTTCCCCCGGCGAAATATCTCGCGTAGGGAAGGAATCCCTTCGTTGGAAGGGAGCAGAGCCAGCCGCTCCTCGAGCGTACGGGTAATGAGATAAATATTGCGCATGTGCGTGTAAACATCGCGCATAAAATCCTCAAGCCGCTTGCTGGGAGAACGCTCGGTATAACCAAGATTGTGGGCTACAGACGGTTGAACACTTTTCGTAAGCACATCCACAGCCCGCTTGGCTGTGTAATGAAGTTCATTGCGCACCCAAAGAAGAAAGTCGTAAGCCTCATCCAACTGCTTTCTTTCTGCGTCTGTGATCAGGTTTTCTTTTTCCAGCTCTTCGAGAGAGCGCACGCGGTATTTGAAAAAAGCCATCCAAAGCAAGTTTTGGTAATCACGCAGCCCGCCAGAACCGCTCTTGATATTCGGTTCCTGCATGAAGGGAGAGTTGCCAAATTTCGCCCGGCGCTCCGCCTGGTCTTTAATGCGCGCCTCGATGTAAGCGGATTCGAAACCACGGACGCACTTGGCAATAACAACAGCCTGCATCCGATCAAAAAGGTCGCGCTCACCCATTACAAGCCGGGCTTCGATCAGAGAGGTTTTGCTTTGCATGTCGCTATTGGCGACTTTCACGCAATCTTCAACGCTTCGGACCGAATGGCCGACCTTGAGCCCAAGATCCCACAGAGTGTAAAGAAGAGCGTCTGTTAAAGCGCCCAGTTGCGGTTTGGCTTTTCCGCCCGTGACCATGTCCGCTTCATGAAGGAACATGATGTCGATATCGCTGAAAGGATTGAGTTCACCACGGCCGTACCCACCGATAGCCACCAAAGCAAACTTGGGCACCGCGGTTTTGGCATTCTGCAGAGCCAGTTTAACAGGCTCAATAATGTGCCGAAGCAGCACATCCAGGAGCGTGGCACGCGCGCGGACCAATTCACGCCCGCTGCCACCCTCGCGATGCATCGTCTGGAGCCGCTGGTTTTCCAGCTTCAGGAAATTCTTGTAGCGCGCGAGTTCCTGGCTGGGCTGTCGATCCGGAGGCAGAGACAACTGACTCGCAGCATCGGACTCAATCTTTTCGGCCAAGGTTAACATGCAAACGCGGTGAAGGTAGGTTGGAGAGTAATTCTAAGCAAGCGGCTTGCAAAGGCCGGGTCGCTTGTTCTTTTTTGAATTGGATTTAAGTTCGCTAAATGAACGGGGGTAAATGGCCACGCAAGGGAGAGCGCTCCGAACCACCTAAGACCAATAAAGGTGACATTCCCGAAAATGGTCCTTCTATAAAGTGGAAAATTCCCCTCTGGCAAATCCTGATGATGCTTCTGATGCTCTGGATTTGGCAGGATGCGATCACCAATTATACCGTTAAGACTCTTACTTACAGCGAGTTTAAAACTCATTTGAAGAACGGTGAGATAACTGAGGCGAAGCTTTCACCAGACCAGATATCAGGCAAAATCGAGTTAAAAGCCGCTACCAACGCCCCCGCTGTTCAGGCGACGAATGCGAACAATGGAAGCAAGGATGCAAGCCCGAGCGCATTCCTCTTCCGGACGACGCGGGTGGAAGATCCAAAGCTGGTTGAAGAGATGGAGCGCATGGGCGTTAAATTCATGGGGGCAAGGCCCAGCTTTTTGTCACAATTTCTCCTGGCCTGGATTCTGCCCATTGGAGTGATGTTTTTTCTCTGGACTTTCCTAAGCAGGAAAATCGGAGGAGGCGCCCAATCGATTTTGAGCATTGGAAAGAACAAAGCCAAAATCCTCGTGGATAAAAACACGGGGGTGACCTTCGACGACGTCGCCGGATGCGACGAAGCAAAAGTAGAACTGCAGGAAGTCATTGATTTTTTAAAAAACCCTGAGCGATACAAAGAGCTTGGGGCGAAAATTCCAAAAGGAGTCTTACTGGTCGGGCCTCCTGGCACCGGAAAGACTCTCCTTGCTCGCGCGGTGGCGGGTGAAGCTGGAGTAAAGTTTTTTTCCCTGAGCGGAAGCGATTTTGTGGAGATGTTTGTCGGTGTAGGCGCGGCCCGCGTCAGGGATTTGTTCCAGCAAGCGAAGGCGAGTGCACCCTGCATTGTCTTTATAGATGAATTGGATGCGATCGGGAGGCAGAGGGGAGTGCACGTCGGCGCAGTGAATGATGAGCGAGAGCAGACTTTGAACCAGTTGCTCGTTGAAATGGACGGATTCGAAGCGAACAAAGGAGTGATCCTGCTGGCCGCAACTAATCGGCCGGAAGTCCTGGACCGCGCGTTATTAAGGCCGGGACGGTTCGACCGCCAGGTAATTGTGGACGCGCCAGACGTGGATGGGCGAGAGGCAATTCTTAAGGTTCATTCAATCGGCAAGCCATTGGACGAGAAGGTCAATTTGCGTAAAATCGCGCAAGCGACACCCGGCTTTTCGGGCGCGGACCTGGCGAATACAATGAATGAGGCAGCCCTTCTGGCAGCTCGAAGGAAAGTTAAAAAAATCGAACAGCAGGATCTTGAAGAAGCCATTGAGAAAGTGGTGGCCGGCCCGGAACGAAAGAGTCGCCGGTTAAACGAAGATGAGAAACGCCGCGTCGCCTACCATGAAGTCGGGCATGCGCTCGTGGCGGCTTATGCGAAATATGCTGATCCCGTCCATAAAATAAGCATCGTTCCGAGAGGACGGGCCGCGCTGGGCTACACCATGCAATTGCCGGTTCAGGAGCAATTTCTCGCAACCCGAAGCGAACTCCAGGATAAGATCCGGGGATTGCTGGGGGGACGCGCCGCCGAGGACATCGTTTATAAGGAAGTGAGCACCGGAGCTGAAAACGATCTCGAACGCGCGACCGGCATCGCCCGTCAAATGGTTTGTATTTATGGAATGAACGAGCGCATCGGCCTTTCCCATGTTGCCCAAAGGCAATCCACCTTCCTCAATGGCCCCGACGGCCAGATGCAACGGGATTCAAGCGAAGCAACCGCTCGAGAAATCGATGAGGAAGTGAAAAAACTCCTCGACAGGATTTATGATGAGACGAAAACGTTAATCACGAAACACAGAGAATCTTTGGAGAAGGTCACAGGTGAATTGCTGAAACGCGAAACCCTGAATGGTGATGAATTTTACGCTATGCTTGGAATTGAAAAACCGTCCAGGGAACCTTCAGTCGCCATTGGCCCGACCAGTTCGCCGAATGGATTAACAGATGTGGCACATGACGCTGGATGAATTGCCTCGCCCGTTTCTGTATTGCTTTGATATAATTTTTGTATGCCCTCTTTCTATGAATCTTTGGTGAGAGCAATTGAGCGCGGCGAGAAATTTGCATTGGGAATTATTTCAGGGGTGAAAGGCTCCAGCCCGCAAAAGAAAGGAGCCAAGGCCTTGTTTTTCCCCACCGGAAAAATTATCGGAACGCTCGGCGGTGGATGCCTGGAAGCTGAAGTGAGACGAAGGGCCTGTGAGGCGCTCGTCAAAAACGAGCCTGAAATGTTTGATCTGCTTTTGGATCATGATTTTGGCTGGGACGACGGTTTGATTTGCGGAGGCAAAGTGGGTGGACTGATTCTGCCGCAAGCCGATCAGGCCGCATCTATTTGGACGGAGCTTGCCCGGCGGGAAAGAGTTTTAACCTGGGGAGTGAATGAAGAGTTCAAGGTTGATTGGGTGCAAGAGGGTCAGGAGCAGGGCTGGCTTTACCGCGAAACTATCACTCCGCCTTGCAATCTTTGGATCGCAGGTTCGGGACATATAGCACGCGCTGTAGCTCCTCTGGCGCAACAACTGGATTTTGAAGTCACTGTCTTTGATGATCGTCCCGCCATGGCCCACCCGGAATTTTTCCCGGAGGGTACCCGGCTGCGTGTAGATTATTGGGAGAAGCTTTTGGCTGAGCCGCTACCGTCTCGTCCAACATTCGGGTTGATCGTCACGCGCGGACACCAGCACGACGCCCTCGTACTAAAAGACTGGATCCAAAAGCCATTTGTTTTTACAGGAATGATCGGGAGTAAGCGCAAAAAACAAATTATTTTCTCCCACTTTGTTAAGGAAAGCATCGCCACGGAGCAGCAGCTATCCGAAGTGGCGTGTCCCGTTGGGATTGATATTGATGCTGCCTCCGTCCCGGAGATCGCTGTGAGTATCATCGCCCAATTTGTGCAGAAACGAGCTGAGTTTAATCTGCGTGGTTCAAATCTGCGCTCGGCCGGTGCGAAACGAGCGGAACTGGCTTCCACCTGACAGAAAATCGGCTAAATTAAGCCATGCGGTGGTATTGGTTATTGGCAGGCGTTTGTCTGTTTCTTGTCTCTTCGAACTTTGCCGATTCTGCTTCCACAAACGGCCTCATCACTCTCCAGGGCCATGTCACACGACTCACCGGCTCAGGCACGAATCTCAATTTCAAGACTGACGGCGGCGCGAATTATAAGTTGTTGCGAACCAGGGAAGCTGAATCGTTGTTTCTCGATCCAAATTTGTACACAAAAGTTTTACTGCTAAAAGGAAGAGTCACTCCAGACAAGAAGGGGTTTGCGGTCACAGGCAATCTGCATTCTATAACGGACGGAAAGGTTAACGAACTTTATTATTACTGCGATGTCTGCTCCATCAAATCGAGCACCCCCGGTTTGTGCCAATGCTGCCGCGAACCTGTAAAATTGGTTGAAGAGCCTTCGCCCTGATTACTGAATGTGCCCGTGGCCTTCGTAGACAAGGTCGAATGGGACATCAGATTTTTCTCCGCCCGCATTTCCTGAAAGTTTCAGGCGGATGGCTTTGTGTTCCGCGGCAGGAGTGCTTAGCGAAGGTGTCTCCGCGGCCGAATCCACCGGTCGCAGGCTGATGATGAGCGGATGGCCGCTGGAGGTTTGCTTGCCGCTTGCTTTGACCAGCGGGGTGTACTTAGTGAATGTACCCGGCTCCTTGTCATCAGCGGCTCCCACCAATGCAATGAAATAATTGAACTCAGCTGTCCCGAGATGGTCGCCGTTTTGCGGTTGGAGAATGAAGCGCGCTGTGTAAACGCCTTTTGAGATATCATTGTCTTTATAATCCTTCAGCCCCTCCCCGGAGACTGAGATGGCGCCCAGCAGCGTGGTCTCCGCGATTGAGTTTAGAGCAGAGCTTCCAGAGGAAGGCTTGGATTTGAGTGGTAATGATTTTACAGGCCAGAATTGCAGGATAGCTTTCCCTCCATCCTGAAGTTCAATCGGTTTTGCTGCCAGCAGAGGCCTTATGGAATCACTAATCTCTTTTGGCGGGGATTCATCCGAAAGGCTGACTTTAAATTCAGCGGCATTTAAAGTGAAAATAGCTGAGGCCATCACCCAAAGAAATGCAGGCTTAAAAAATCGCTCCTTCATCATATAATCAAGACGCTCCCCGGACTGATTTGATTCGTACATGAAAAGGGGCCTGGAACGCAAGTTCCAAGCCCCGGGAAAACGCTTCTGTTCTACCGAGCCGCTACCTGGGTGCTGGTAACTGGGGATGTCGCGGAAAATGTCGCAAGGAACCCGCTTCGCTTGCCGGAAATCTGCCAGGTTACATCAAGTCCTGGACCAGTATAAGAGGCTACATCAGTATAAACCGGATAGGCGCCTTCAACATCAGACAAAGGCGGATAGAAAGTTTCTTCGTTGCCACAAACCTCGTGTTTTGCCGAGAGACAGCTTGTGGAAATTTCAACGAGATCGCCGGCCTTCACTGAAGCGCAACCCTTTTTGGCGCAGGTCCCAAGCTCTGCTGTAACTGGCGCCGATTTAACAGCGACAATATGGGACACGAGTTGGCCGCTCATCGCCCTGGCGAAATCAACGAGCGCATCTTTTTGAGAGGTATTCGCGTTTTCATCAACAATCAGAATAGCATCACCCGAACGCGGATTGTACTTTAAATTACCAAGAGTTGCGTCCGCTTTTACGACGGCCATTACACTCAGGCCTTTGAGGTTTACCCCATTCCAGGCACCCTCGCGAATGTTCCAAAAAAGCATCCCTTCTTTGCCGGTAAGACCCATCTCAGCATTGGCAAAGCAAGGGCCGGTATATACATCGCAAGATCGAACTTCCAGATAATCACCGGAAATCTTCGAGGCCGGCAACCCAGCCAAAGCGGTAGAAGCAATCAGGAGTGAAGCAACAGCGAAAAATTTCATAAGCCTATTTAAACTTTTCCAGGTTAAGCCGAAAACTACCACTTTTCAGGTTAGATAACAAGTTCGTGTTTCGACGCACTCACATCGGCCACACGGTTCGCCATCGGGCCCAAAATTCTCCTGGGTTTTTCCGCACCAGTATATCCCGCTGGAGAACTGGTCATCAGGTGTGCCGTAATCCTGGTAGTACATTTCCTTGGAACGAAGATGTCGGCACGGAATCCTGATGTTGCTTAATGGCAAAGGTTCGTCATTCATAACTTCTTTAGGCCGCTCGAGCCGCCAGCAAGGCCCGCTTCACGGCCGTTTTGCTGAGTTGAATTTTGTATCCATTCCTGCTGAGTGGCTTCGCCCCTTCGACCGCGGCTTCGGCGCATTTCGCAGCCGAGTCCTCATTCAAGGCCACATTGTTCAACGTTTTTGCCGCGGATGCAGCGACCCACGGTGTAGCTGCGACATGGCCGAGCACCACCTGAGGATCTGCTACAGTCCCGTTTTTTTCGTTGAATGCCACGGAAGCTGTTACGTACGGCCAGTCTAATCCCTGACGATGGCGAATTTCGTAAGTCGCATTTTTCATTCCCTTCAGCGGCACGGTAATTTCCGTCAGCACCTCGTTGGCTTTGAGAGTGTACTCACGTTCTTTTTCCGTTTTCGGCGCTTGAAAAAAGTCCGCTGCGGCGATTTGCCGCTTCTTTCCGTTTGGACCTTCAACATTGAACGTGGCGCCAAGTGCGATTAGTCCCGGGGCAAGGCTCGAGGCATTAACAAAAAGTGCAGGACCATTCGTAGCGAAAATTGCATGGTAACGGTTATCACCTTCTTTCACTTGTGAGGTGTCCCCGTTCTTGCCTAAGAGCCCGAAGCCATTCCGGTAAAACCAGCACCGCGGCCGTTGGCATAAATCGCCCCCAACCGTGCCGTGAGCCAGGATTTGCGGACTGCTCACGTTCCTGGCCGCGGTGACAAGCGCCGGGAAATGTTTTTGAACGTCCTTGTTGGCCGCAAGCTCACCCAGCGTTGTCATCGCGCCGATGCGCAGTGTTTTTGAATCCGCTTTGATCCCGCGAAGGTCAGATACATTTTTCAGGCTCACAACCCGCTTTGGAGAAGTAAGTTCCTGCTTCAACGAAGTCACCAGGTCAGTGCCGCCCGCCAGGATTTCCGTCTCGCCCCAGTTGTCGCTGAGTAGAGCGGTCGCTTCCTTCACTGTTTTTGGGGCTGAGTATTCGAATGATTTCATGCTACTTTCCCTCCTTCATATAAAGCTGCAATTACACGGTCCGGTGTCATTGGAAGATGCGGGACTCGAACACCGCATGCATTTGCCACCGCATTCGAAATCGCGGCGCCCGGAGAAATCACCGGTGGCTCTCCGAGCCCAATCATTCCGCGGTTCTCATACTTTTCTGTGGTCATCATGTGCACTTTGAGATTTCCGACATCATGAATTCCCGCAAGACGATAGAATTCCATGTCTGCGTTCAACATCCGGCCGGTTTTTTCTTCGTAAACTGCTTCTTCAAAAAGGGAATATGTTATTCCCATAATCAAAGCGCCGTAAACCTGGCTTTCCGCTGTCTTCAAGTTGACGACAAGCCCACAATCCTGGACAGCCACCATTTCGTTGATGCTTACAATTCCTGTTTCGACATCGACCGAGACATCCGCAATCTGAACACCACCCACTCCGGCGTCGATTAATTTGGCCTTTTGACTTTCTCCCGGCACGCTCACGCCGCGCTTGGTAATCGGAGTAGGGCCGAGCAATGCGCACGCTTCTTTCCACGACATCTTGTTATCCGGTTTATCTACCTGGCGAATCCATCCATCGTGAGCCTCCAATTTATCCGCTGTTGTGTTTGCTCGACTGGCAACTTTCTCCAGTAATGTATTAAGGGCGTCGGTAGCTGCTTTGCGGGAAGAAACTGATATCCCACCAATCGTCGTGCTACCGCCAGAAGCGCCCGATTGTGGATAGGAATTTTTCCCGAGTTCGACGGTTACTGCGTTCAGTGGCAATCCCAAAGTTTCCGCGACAACGATATTAAGTGAAGTTCGGGTCCCCACTCCAAGGTCCTGGGAGCCGATCCGGGTTAAGACAGATCCGTCCGGGTTGATTGTCACTTCACATTCTGAGGGATGGCCCATCCCGCCCCAGGTATGTATCGAAATGCCCAGACCTCGCTTCACCGGCCCATTCCCGCCACCTTGTCCGCGTAAGTGGGCTTTTTGTTTGTACCCGATCATTTCGGCGGCGATATTTAATTCCTCCGTGTAAACATCGGGGCGATCAGTGAGGTGAATGTTTTTCAAATAAAATTCCAGCGCATCCATCTTCAAAGCTGCCGCGGTGTCTTCAAGCGCTGACATCGTTAAAAAACAGCCTTGCGGATGGTTCGGTGCGCGCCATGCCCGCTGTCCACCACGATTGGTCCGAATTCCTTTTCCGACCAACTTTGTATTTGGAATTTTCGTAAAGACGTATGGAAGAGGCGGTGGATTGTAACCACCATTGCCTCCTGTGCCCCAGACTTCTGCATCGAATGCGGTGAGGGTACCGTCCTTTTGCGCCCCAACTTTAATTTTTGCGTAAGCGGATGGACGATTTCCGCCGATCATCAATTCCAAATCGCGATCCAGCATTAGTTTGACAGCGCGATTGGTCTGCTTGGAAAGCTGCACTGCAATGACGCACCACTTATCAAATTCAAATTTCGACCCAAAACCTCCTCCCATATGCTGGCAATCGACATGCATTTTGTTTTGCGGAATGTCGACAGAATCACTCAGCCGATCGGTGTATCGTGAAACATTTTGCGTGGAGGGCCAAATGTACAATTCTCCATCTTTCACTTCCACGACCTGCCCGTGCGACTCAAGGCAGCAGTGTGTAATAACAGGCAAGCCATAAGTTCCCGATTGTGTAATAAGGTTTGCTTCTGCGAACGCTACATCCACCTTGCCGGTCTGCCGCAGTGTCGGTTTGTCTTTGGAAAGTTCAGGGTTGTTATCATTCACCTGCACTTCCTGCGGAGTGTACTGCACTTTCACCAGGCGAGCTGCTTCGGTCGCAATTTCTTCAGTCTCAGCTGCAACCGCTGCAAGAATCTGCCCGACATACGCCACATTCTTATTCGCCTCTTCTTTCCAAACCGCTTTTACACCTTTAAGTGCTTCGGCCGCTTGAGTGTCAATCCCCGTCACCTCTGCCTTGGCGAACGGTGAGGTCACCAACTTCGCGTATAACATCCCCGGACGGTTTATATCGTAGGAATATTTCGCCGCACCGGTTGTTTTAAGCGGCCCGTCAATCCGCGAAATCCGCTTGCCGAGGTGAGTCCGTTTATCTTGAGAAGGCCAATCAACTTTTGCCATGGTTATACCGCTCCTTTCTTAGCCGCATCTGAAACCGCCAGAAGCATGCCTGCGTACGTGCCGCAACGGCAAAGATTCCCCCCGAGCCCCTTGCGCACGTCATCGATTGAAGCATTCGGGTGTTCACGAACAAAAGCGGTGGCCGCTGTCACAAATCCGGGAGTGCAGAAACCGCATTGTTGGGCATCGTGATTAATAAACGCCTTTTGCACCGCACTCAATTTATCCGGTGTCCCCAGCCCTTCCACGGTGGTGATCTCCCGTCCTTCTGCTTCCACCGCAAGCAGTGTGCAGGAGTAAGTTGGTTTTCCATCTACCAGCACAGTGCAAGCCCCGCACGTGGCGCGGTCACAAACTTTTTTTGGTCCGGTAATATCAAGCCGGTTTCGAAGCGTGTCGAGAAGCGTCACTCGCGGTTCAACACTCACCTTTTGAGATTTGCCGTTGATCTTAAGTGATATCGGAATCTCACCCGGTCCACGAATATTTGAATTTGCGGCCGCTGCTTCAGTGACCGGTTTTACCGCGCTCAATACTCCAGTGGCCGCTGTGCCAAGACCGACACCTTTTAGAAATCCGCGCCTGGAGACACCTGAAGAATTTTGATCCTGGTTGGACATGATCGTTCGTTCCTTTCATCGACGATCTTCACCCGTCGGGATTGAGTTCGTCGCTGTTGGCAGATGGTATAAAGGGAAAGCCCGGAGGCAAGGGAATTCTCGACGGCCCGCGAAGCTTTCTTTGTAAGCGAGTGCCTATTTTGTCGGAGGAAGGAGCTTCTGTGATCGCAGCCATGCCGCGCACGACTCCGTCCAGGTGGAGCAGGGATTATTAACCTTTCGAACACCAAAATCGTGAGTTGCATTGGCATAGATGTGTAACTCACAAGGAACGCCTGCCTTTTTTAAGGCTAGATACATCAGCACGCTGTTCTCAGGTGGGCTGATAATGTCCTCGCCGCCGTGAACCAGAAAAATCGGAGGAGTTCCTTTTGGGATTTGAATGCCAGGCGCAAGTTCGTCTTTCTCCCTGGCCCGCAGGTAACCTGAATATACCGGCACGGCAAAATCCGGGCGGCAACTGATTTCATCAACTGAATCGATGGGCTTATAGGTGCGCTTCTCGAAGCTCGTAGCCGTGGCTATGGCAAGGTGACCTCCAGCGGAAAATCCCATAATGCCAATGCGATCCGGATTCAACTTTAACTCAGCGGCTTTGCTCCGCACCAAACTGACTGCGCGTTGGGCATCCTGCAAAGGTCGCCGCGCCGGTTCCTTCTCTGGTTCGTCAGGTCGGCGCGGAACGCGGTACTTAAGAATAATTCCCGTGACTCCAATTGAATTCAGCCATTCAGCCACTTCTTCGCCTTCCAGTTGCCAGTACAGGTTCCAGTAACCGCCACCAGGGCAAATCAAAATCGCTGTCCCGGTTCTTAAATCTGAAGGCGGATTATAAATGCTAATTGAAGGTTCGGTGACATCCGTCAGCATGCGAGTGGACTCAGTAACTTCCACCTGTTTGTGCTCAAGGCTCGGTGACATTCGGATCCGTTCCGGTCCAAATTTCCCCATTTCATCGGGAGCAACCCCGGGCCAAAGTTTCACGACCACCGGATCTTCCGTTGCGCCAAAGAGAGCAATAGGAATTCCAAAAATTAAAATGAACACTGGCCACGCAAATCGAATTGAGAAGAATGGGCTGGTCATAGGATGGGTGGATTCTATGCTCCCTGCATGAAATTCGGAAGCATCTTCTCTTGCGGGTTGTTGTCATTCCTGGTGTCTAGTGCACCCGCGGAAAATACCGCGATTAAACCTTACGATTCCGAAGCCATTGCGCGGGCCATGGCCAGCGATAAAGCCGCTTCAGAGAAACTCAAATCGGATCCTCAACGCCCTGCTTACCATTTCCTTCCTCCAGCCAATTGGATGAATGATCCGAATGGTCCTATTCAGCACAATGGTTATTATCACATGTTTTATCAGCATAACCCATATGGTGACGGCTGGGGGCACATGCACTGGGGGCACGCTCGAAGCCGCGATCTGGTTCATTGGGAACACTTGCCCATCGCTCTTTGGCCATCGTTGGAGGCAGGCGAGGAACACGTATTCTCCGGTTGCTCCACAATTCGCGCAGATGGAAAACCGGTTATTATTTACACTTCCGTAAAAGAGGGGAAATCAGCGACAGATTTTGCCGAGCAATGGCTCGCAGTCGGCGACGAAGAGTTGATAAAATGGCAAAAGCCAACTTCCAATCCCGCTCTTTCCGATACTCTTCATGGAGCAACGAAGGTCTGGGATTGGCGTGATCCCTTTCTTTTCAATTACCAGGGTGATGACTTCCTGGTTTTGGGAGGAAACTTAAATCACGGAAAAGGTGGAGAAGGTGTGGTTAATCTTTACAAAGCGAAAGACTCCACTTTGATGAATTGGGAATATGTCGGCATTCTCTTCAAGCATCCGGATCCGAAAGTGGTGAATATTGAATGTCCCAATTTTTTTGAGTTGAACGGAAAATGGATGCTGGTGATCTCCCCCCACCGTCGAGTCGAGTACTTCATTGGCAATTTTGATGGAAAAAAATTCACCTCCGAAAAACAGGGGCTCATGGATGAATCCGATAGTTATTACGCGCCGAATTGCACCACCGACGACAAAGGTAGGCGTTTGATGTGGGGATGGGTTCGCGGCTTCAAAGGCGGGCAGGGGTGGAATGGATGCCTGACTTTGCCTCGCGAGCTGAGAATTGATGAGCAGGGGAAGTTATGGCAGCGGCCGGTCAAGGAGATGTCTGCATTGAGAGAAAAAAAGGTTTTTGAGGCGAAAGATCTCGTTCTCAAAGAGGGGAAGAAAATCGAATGCAAAACGCCCCAACTCGAAATCGAGCTTACTTTTGTTTCGGGCAATGATTCCGGAATTCGACTTTTTATAACCGAAAAGAACCCGGGCCTCGAAATTTTTTATTCGAACGGAGAATTAAAAGTAGGTGGTCAAAAATCCACGCTCGAACTCGGCCCCAATGATCCATTGAACCTTCATGTTTTCGTGGACCGTTCCGTAGTTGAAGTCTACGCGAACGGAAAATCCTGCATCACAAAAGTGCACGAATCTCCTGCGACGGATTTCGCGCTGGAACTTTACTCTCTGGAAAAAACTTCCATCGTAAATGGATCGGTCTATGAATTGAACGGGATTTGGTAATAGCACTTCAATCTGAGCCCGTTCTTCAGGGTGACAGTTTCAACCGATGCCGCTTGCAACCGCTACAGCCGTCCGAGTACAAGTTCGGGCGTGGATTGGAGTAGTTACCTGATCATTGCTGTGGGTGCTTATTTTATTGGCAGTATTCCTACTGGATATTTATTCGCTCGCGCAAAAGGCATTGATATTCGCAAAACCGGCAGCGGAAATATAGGCGCCACGAATGTTTTCAGGATTTTGGGGAAACCCGCCGGGATTGCTGTCCTGCTGATTGATGCGATTAAAGGTTTTGCTCCCACTTTTTTCGTTCGTTACCTTTTTCACGGAGCCTCCTCAGATGTTGTAGAGTATCATTCAATGACGGCAGGATTCTTTGCCATTATGGGTCATAATTATACCTGCTGGCTCGGTTTCAAAGGCGGGAAAGGAATCGCCACCAGCGCCGGTGTCTTGATCGCGCTTGCTCCCGTTGCCCTCGCCATCACTGTAGTTGCCTGGATTTTGCTATTTCTCATCAGCAAATATGTCTCCGTGGCCTCGATAGGAGCGGCTCTCGTCCTTCCGGTCGCTGTATGGTCAACCGGGGGAACCAGTCGAATCTTGATTCTTTCTTCAATCCTGAGCGCGCTCGCGATTTATAAGCATAAAACAAACATCCAGAGACTATTGGCGGGCACTGAGAATCGTTTTGGCAGAAAAAAGGAGGTTCAATGAAAGTGGCTGTTCTTGGAGCCGGAGCATGGGGGACAGCCTTAGGCATCATCCTCACCCGCAATGGTCATCAAATAATTCTCTGGGGCCATCGACCGGATTACTTGCGCGAAATCGAAAAGGCTCATGAGAACAAGCACTATTTGCCCGGTATACAATTGCCCCCGGATTGGCTTTTCGCTGAAAATATCAAAGGTGCTGTTTCGCAGGCTGATGTGGTCGTAGTCGCGGTCCCTTCAAAGGCTTTTCGCGAAATCGTTCAACACCTCGCCGAGTTTCGCGGAACAATCGTGAGCGTTACCAAAGGGATCGAATACGACAGCGGTCTTACAATGAGTGGTGTTCTTCGCCAATGCGCGTCCGATGCTTCCATCGCCGCGCTTTCCGGCCCAACCCTTGCCTCCGAAGTCGCCCATGGATTTCCATCCGCAATTGTCGCCGCCAGCGACCAGCTCAAAACAGCTGAGCAGGTGCAGACGCTGTTTCATCGCCCCAGCTTCAGGGTTTACACCTCGGAAGATTTGCTCGGTGTCGAATTAGGTGGTGCTCTGAAAAATGTCATCGCGATCGGCGCTGGTGTAGGTGATGGCCTTGGCTTTGGAGATAACAGCAAAGCCGCTCTGGTAACCCGCGCCATCGCTGAAATGCGGCGCCTCGGCGTCGACTGCGGGGCCCAGGCGGAAACGTTTTCCGGCCTCAGCGGTCTCGGTGACCTCACTGTCACCTGTTTTTCAAAACTGAGCCGCAACCGAACATTGGGTGAACGCCTGGGGCGCGGAGAGAAGCTGGAGGAAATTCTCTCAACCAGCAGCAGCGTCGCAGAAGGCTATCCCACAGCCCGCAGCGCCTATCAACTCGCTCGAAAGCGCAACCTCGACACTCCCATCATCGACGAAGTCTATGCCATGCTTTACGAAGGAAAGAATTTAGCGGATTCTCTGCGCGATCTGACAACGCGAAGTTCGAAACCAGAAAACTAAAGTAAAACAGAAGTAAAATGACCTTCTCCACTTTTTCCTTTCCCACCACCACCCTGTTTGGGGCCGGTTGCGTGCAGGAACTGCCAAAGCGTCTGAAGAACCTCGGACTTTCCAATCCTTTGGTCGTCACCGATCCCGGCCTTTTGCATACAGAAGCTTTCTCAATCCTCGAGAATACCTTGGGCAAACAAGCCAGGGATAAAAGCTGGCATGTTTTTTCTCAGGTGCATCCAAACCCCATCGAACAGGATGTCGTCAAAGGAGCTGAGGCTTATCGCGCGAGCAAATGTGATTCTGTCATCGCTTTCGGCGGCGGCAGTGCCTTGGATGCTGGCAAGGCCATTCGTTTGCTTCTCAAAAAACCAGGATTTGATCTCGCGAAATTCGATTGGAAGGACGATTGGTACGGCCTCGCCCCCTGTATCTGTATTCCCACAACTGCCGGCACCGGAAGTGAAGTCGGCCGCAGTTCGGTGATCATCCTCGAAAAAACAAAAAAGAAATCTGTTCTGTTTCATCCCGGACTTTTGGCCAACCTGGTCCTCCTCGATCCCGAATTAACAAAAGGTCTCCCTCCAAAACTCACCGCCGCCACTGGAGCGGACGCGCTCACCCATTGTATCGAATCGTTTACCTCTCCAGTATTTCATCCGCTTTGCGACGGTATCGCGTTGGAAGGGGTGCACTTGATTGTCCAGGCTCTGCCCCGAGCCTTTCGCAACGGGAACGATATTGAGGCGCGCGGGTTCATGCTCGTTGCCGCTGCCATGGGTGCAATCGCGTTTCAAAAGGATCTGGGCGCCACCCATTCTCTGGCTCATCCACTTTCAACTATTTGCGGCATGCATCACGGTCTCGCAAATGCGTTGTGCCTTCCATTTGTCATGCGCTTTAATGCCGACCGAAAACCAGGCCTGTACCGCCGCGTCGGAATTGCCTGTGGCCTCGATGTCATGGAAATGACCGACAAAGACGCTGACGACAGGACCATCGAGTTCGTTGGCGATTTTCTAAATAAACTTGGGCTGAAAGCAGGTTTGCGAAATTATGATGTGAACGAAGCCCACATCGATATGATGGCTCCCCAGTCCTATGCCGATGCTTGTCATCAGACCAATCCCGTCCCGGTCACAGAAGCTGATTTGCGCGCATTATATTTACAGGCATTATGAGTGACTTCCCGACTCAACTTTTTATCAATGGCGAATTCCGCAAAACTTCCGGCCAAAAGCGGATTCCACTGATTAATCCGGCCAACGAGGACCTCATCACGGAAATCGATGGGGCCGATGTGAATGATGTAAACATTGCTGTCGAAGACGCGCATCGTGCCTGGCAGTCCTCATGGAGGGAACTTGCGCCCGGTAAGCGCACGGAAATTTTATTCAATATCGCCAAATCCATCCGAAGCAATCTTGAGCAACTCGCGCAGGCCGAAATGACCAATATCGGCAAACCCATTTCCGATGCGCGCGATGAAATCTCCCTCGGCGCCCGCGTCTTCGAATATTATGCCGGCGCAGTCACCAAGTTTTACGGTGAAACCATCCCCGTTGCGCGTGGCGGTTTCGATTTTACTCTAAAACAGTCGATGGGCGTCGTCGCAGCCATTGTTCCCTGGAACTTTCCATTTCCCATCGCATGTTGGAAAGCCGCTCCGGCTCTTGCCGCTGGAAACTCGGTCATTCTCAAACCCGCCTCGCTTTCCCCGCTGACTGCCCTGATGCTCGGCCGGATTGCTCATGAAGCCGGTTTGCCGGCCGGAGTTCTACAGGTGCTGCCCGGCTCTGGATCCAAAATGGGTGACGCACTGGTGACCCATCCTTTGGTTCGCAAGATTTCCTTTACGGGCTCCACTGAAATTGGTTCCAGAATCATGTCCCTCGCCAGCAAAGGGATCAAACGCATCTCCCTTGAATTGGGCGGCAAATCGCCCAACATCGTTTTTGCCGATGCCGACCTCGATAAAGCCGCTTCCCAGTCGCCAGGCAGTGTCTTCGCCAACACAGGTCAGGATTGCTGCGCCCGAACTCGAGTCTTTGTCGAACGCAAAATTTATAAGGAATTTGTCGATCGATTCGTCGCCGCAACTCGCGACCTCAAAGTGGATGATCCCAGTAAAGAATCCACTCAATTGGGACCTATGGTTTCCGTGGCGCAAAGAACGAGCGTCGAGGAATTCATAACCTCGGCCCGCAACGCCGGTAGAAAAATCAGTTATGGCGGTGAGCGCCTTTTCAGCAAGGGCGCCTATCTGCAGCCCACCGTCGTTTGCGAACCTGACCTCCAGGATAAAGTCTGGCGCGAGGAAATTTTTGGGCCGGTCGCTTGCATCCGGCCTTTCGATAACGAGGAGCAAATGATCCAGGAAGTGAATGATTCGCCATATGGATTGAGCGGTTCAATCTGGACCAATGACCTGCGAAGGGCCCTCAAAATCTCTCGACAGGTCGAGAGTGGTGTCCTCAGCGTGAATTGTAACAACAGCGTCCATGTGGAGGCGCCTTTCGGTGGATTCAAGCAGAGCGGTATCGGTCGCGACCTCGGAATGGGCGCCATGGAAGGATATACCGAGACCAAGAATATTTACATTTCCGAATAGATTTTAAGGAAAGCCATGACGGTCAATGAACTCAAAGTAAAAATCGAAGAAAACGAAATCGACACGGTCATTGTCGCTATTCCCGATGTCTTTGGCCGGCTTGTCGGAAAGCGTTTTGCCGCTCCTTTTTTTCTCGAATCTGTCCTCGATCATGGCACTCACGGTTGCAATTACCTCCTCACCGTCAATATCGAGATGGACCCAATGGACGGATTCAAAGTCGCGAATTGGGATTCCGGCTTTGGTGATTTCGCCATGCGGCCGGACCTGTCGACGATCCGCATGCTTCCATGGCAGCCGGGCGCCGCTCTCGTGATTTGTAATTTTACTCGCGAGGACGGCAGTTATGTCGAGGAAGCGCCCCGCTCTGTTCTGGCAAAGCAAGTGGAACGCCTGGGCAAAACCGGTCACGTTTGCAAAATCGCCAGCGAACTCGAGTTTTACCTCTTCAACAACTCTTACCCGGAGGCCTTCGCCAATAATTACCGCAATCTCACTCCTTCAAGTGATTATCGGATCGATTACCACACCATGCAGCCCGCCCGGGATGAAGGCCTTTTTCGCCAGGTCCGGAATATGATGGCCGCCGCCGGCGTCCCAGTCGAATCCAGTAAAGGCGAATGGGGCAGGGGACAGCATGAAATTAACTTCGTCTATAGCGAACCGCTCCCCGTTGCCGACATTCATGTCCTCTTCAAGCAGGGCATTAAAGAAATCGCCGCCTCACAAAATCGTTCCATCTCTTTCATGGCAAAGCCATCGATGACCGAACCGGGCAACAGTTGCCATATTCATTCGAGCCTCTGGAAAGCCGGGCAGAATGGTTTTTGGGATAAACGTAAAAAAGAACCCACTGACCTTTTCCGCCAATTCCTCGGCGGTCTCCTGAAATACTCACCCGAACTCTGTTACTTCTTTGCCCCCACCATCAACGCCTATAAGCGCTATCAGCCCGGAAGTTGGGCCCCCACGAAAATGGCCTGGTCCAACGACAATCGTACCGTCGGATTCAGAGTGGTTGGACATGGGAACAGCTTCCGCATCGAAAATCGCCTGCCGGGTGCCGATGCAAATCCTTACCTCGCATTTGCCGCCACCATCGCTGCCGGAATGGCTGGCATTAAAGAGAAGCTCGATTGCGGCCGCGATTACAAAGGCAATGCTTATCTGGACAAAAGGCTGGAGGCTCTCCCCAGTTCGTTAAATGATGCCGTGGAACGCTTGCGCAAAAGTAAACTGGCAAAGGAGGCTTTCGGTCAGGACGTGGTCGACTTTTACGTCCACACCGGGGAACTCGAGATTGAAGCATTCAACAATTCGATCACCGACTGGGAAAAAGTTCGTTATTTCGAACGGATTTAATAAGAAGGTTTCCGCTCTCCGGCTTCCCGTTGATTGCGCTCCTATTTAGGCGCCACTTTGTCTTTGGCCTTTTTGTCCACGATCGCATCGGTGAACCAGAGCAATTCATCGAAGAATGCTGTCGCTCGTTTTTCATAACCGGGATCATTCGGTGTGCCATCCTCTTTGAAACTGTCGTGCACCCGCGATACCGCCAGGTTCTCCGGGATAGGAAATGCCCCCATCCCAATCGTCACAAGCCGCAATTGCGCCAGACAGGTGATCCCTCCATACCCGCCCGCCGATACGGTGACAATTCCAATTGGTTTTCGCTCGTACTCCGGCAATAGATAATCCAGCGAATTCTTCAGCACACCGGGGTAACCGTTGTTATACTCCGGTGTCACGATTATAATCGAATCCGCGCGCTCTATTTTTCCTGCGAATTCTTTCAGCCCCGGAGGCGGATCATCCCGAAATCGAAGCCGCTCTTCCATGATCGGAAAGTCATACTCTAGCAGGTCGAGCAGTTCGGTCTGCACATTCGGCCGTCCCTGCAGTCGCGAGAAAACAAACCGCGCAACCTTGATCGATTGTCGGTCCCGGCGCGTACTCCCCACGATGATTGGGATGTTAAACATTCGATCCCAATAATGGACCGCCATGAGCAGTTGAAAAGTTTTTTAGACTCTTCGCACCCCCAGCACGCCATTTTTACTATTCCCTCTTCCCAAAGCCCCAACCTGGCTACCTGTCAAAACTGACAGATTAAGGGTTTTCACTTCCAGCCGATATAATCGTAGGACGCCATGCAATACGCCCGAGCGACACTGCAGGTTAAAGAAGTAGGCTCTCCGATTTTATCGGAGCCCTTATTCAATTCCGAAGGGCTAACCGATTCCAGTTCTGAAAGGATTGGCTTCGTCGTCTCCTGTGTTTTCGCCAGCGCCATTAATAATGCGGAATTGCGTCAATGGGCCCAAAAAGTCCTCGGCGAAACCGCCAATGCTCCCCTCTACATCACTGAACTTACCCTTTTCACTCAGCCGCTCTTTGAGATCTATAATGTGATCGGCTTTGCCCCCCGCTGGTCCCACACCGAGGATAGCACCCTCGCCATCTCCGGCATTGCCTTCAAACGGGATCGCCAGCCCTTCAACCATCCCATCATGCGCGATGAAAGCTTGAGAAAACTTGCGGAAAACCCGCAAATCGAAAAACGTTTTCGTTCCGAATTCCCATTTCTGATCTGGTAATTTCCGGGCCTTAAGCTCGCAATTTCTTCAACGTTAATCTTTCGAGAAAGTCACTTTCCCTAACTCCATCTGCGCGCCCCGTCCATAACAACCTGTGTAGGGACGGGGCAGATGGACCCAATAGTTAACTGTTGCAATTACAGGTTGTGCAGGTGCAAGGCTCGCAATTACAACCGCAGCCCGAACAGTTACAGCCTGCCTGAGCGCCGGCTTTAATGGTGGATTTCTTAAGGTTCTTATTCGATTTCATAGTTCTTATTCTTTCTTCTTTAACGCTGACTTTCAGCGCCTTTCATCACAGCTAACGCAGCAGCTCACGATTCATTACACTCTTTTTTTAAAAGTGATTCGGCGGGGAATTTATTGTCTGAATAAAAAGCCCGTTGTACGTTCAACAAGATGGAAAAGCCGGAAGCTGAATTGCTCAAAAATTTGGACATGTTCATCGCCTTTGCTCGGAAGCGCGTGGGCGATCCCCACCTCGCCGAAGATCTGGTGCAGGATAGCCTCTTGAAAGCTTTACAGGCCGACCGCAAACCCGACAGCAGCGAGAATGTGGTCGCATGGTTCTACCGGATTCTGCGCCGATCCATCATCGATCTGTATCGTAGGAATGATGTCCGCTCCCGCGCCTTGGAAAAATTACAGGCAGAACCTGCCGAACACCCCGACCCCCAAACCGAAGCGGAGATATGCAACTGCTTTAAAAGCCTTATGGCCGATATGCCGCAATCCTATCAAGAGCTACTGACAAAGATCGACCTCGAAGGTGGCTCTCTCCCGGAAGTAGCACAAAGCCTGGGTGAAACCGCCAACAACGCCAGAGTACGCCTGCACCGCGCACGCAAACAGTTGCGGGACCGCGTGGAGAAACTATGCAAGCTTTGCAGCGCCCACGGCTGCATCGACTGCGATTGCGATTCCAATTCCGAGGGAGTGGAGAACATTTAGTAAACCTCGGCAAGTGCGAGATGATAAGTTTCGTAAGCACCGAGCAAAAGGGTTGATCTGCAATTCCACACTGCCATACAAGCTCTTCCTTCCGCGGTTTATTTTTGCCTCTTCGTACGTTTAAACTATTCTGTTCCACGCGATGATTACCCCTCAGCGACTTAAACTTATTCCAATTCTTTTTTGTTCCGCCTGGATGGGCTCTCTGCTGAATGCCTCAGTCATTCAAGGTCCACTTGTCAACCCTGCCAACGGGCATCTTTATTACCTTCTTTCACAAAATACCTGGACCGCCAGCGAACAGGAAGCTATTTGGCTTGGCGGACATCTCGCCACCATCCACGATTCCGCCGAACAGGACTGGCTTTTCCGCGCGTTTGGCCAGGGCTTCGGCGGCGGGCGTTTGTTGTGGATCGGTCTGAATGACGCAACCACGGAAGGAACTTTCATATGGTCCAGCGGTGCCACTAACCAGCTCCGCTTCTGGGCTCCGGGTGAACCAAACAATTCCCCTCCAGGCGAAAATTACGTCGCTCTCTACTACGCGGGGCATGATTCTCAGGGACTTTGGAACGATTGGGGGGACATAAGTTCAGACCCCATCGGGATTCCTTTTATGGGCGTGGCTGAAGTGGATCGGGATACTCCACTTTTTCCCCTGCATAACCCCGTGCTGCTCGACTTTGAGAATTTCTCTGGAATGAATTTCAACCCCCAGCCCGTTCCCGGCGACTCCCGCCTCTCCGACCAACTCCAAAAGTCTTTCGGCGTGACTTTTGGCTCTCCCGATGGCGCAGTCGCCGTTATCAACCTCGGCACCGGCCATGCCACGAGCGGCACAAACGGAATCGGGGGGATTCAATCCGGTGAATTAAATTATTCTGCCCCCATGACCATTTCTTTCAGCGCTCCGGGCTACCCTGAAATTCCAGCCACCACCGAATACTTCTCCATTCGGCTTGATCAGTTGGGTGGTGGACCCCCCGTCACGATGACCGCATATGGCCTCGATGGTCAGACGCTCGGTTCCATCGCAGTCAACGACCTCGGGGGAAATCTTCTCTCTCTCGCTATCCCGGGCATCCACAAAGTTGTTATCCAGGGGAATGGAGGAGCTGCGCTGGATGATCTTCTATGTGCCGAGTTAACTCCCTCAAAGACCATTATCGATTTTGAAAACCTTTCTGGAATGGATTTTGTCGCGGGAACTTTCATCGGGGCTGAAGCGCGTCTTACCAATCAATACGTAGATCGAGGCATTCTCTTCAGCTCCGCGGCAGGATTTGCAGCTATTTTAAATCTGGGTGCAGGTCATGCCACCAGCGGCGCCAATGGCTTCGGCGGTTCCACTCCGGAGGGAAAG
>JADMIO011153606.1_pt1 | contig 39700 bp, 34 predicted proteins | sample 8958161 | NCBI WGS metagenome assembly JADMIO01 (sample SAMN16585339, study PRJNA669376) | soil metagenome | isolation source: Crop rotation soil | place: USA: Cullars Rotation, Alabama | collected 2011 | reverse complement strand
CCGCGACAACTTGTCCACGTGGAATTCTAAGCTTAGGATCCCAATGTGCTGGAAACTCTTCACGAGATCGAGTCCAAGGCGTGGACGCGAACTCGAAGCGTCGAGATAAACCGCAAAACCAGCAGCTGCCTTGTCGACATACTTTCCAATTAAATGAGCAATGTGTTGCATGCGATTCACTCGGGTGCGAGTTGTCTCGTCGGTGATCCGCGCGAGCGCTGCGCTCGACAAGTTTGGTGTGACAAGAGTCGTGTTCCCTGGGACGTAAATTTTTGCGTTCGCAAGCGAGAGCTGTCTTCGATTTTGAAATCGAAACCAGTAACTTCCCGAAACGCCACGCGTGAAATCCGCAGGATCTCGTACTGAAGCAAGGATGATCGCACGTTTATCTTGCTCGCTTAACTTTCGTACGGGCATCGGAGTGATGCGCGAACTCGGCACTCCGACGGCCGCTGCGAGTGGACCGCGAATCACTTCGTTGAAAATGACAGCCTGACCCTGATCGTTTAAATGCAGCTCATCCGAAAAAAGTGTCCGCTCCATCGGGAGTGCACGATGCATGAAAATTTCATCGGCAAAAGAAAAGCGATCATTCGCACGTTCTTCATCGACACTCGCCATGCGTTCCACCCACGGCGTAAAATCTAAAACTTTGACGTGTGTTGGATCTTCAGCCGCAGCTTCGGCGATCACATGATTTACGATTTGCACGTTGAGAGCGCGCGATGGTTTCGAAAGTTCACCGTAAATAAAGTTCAGCGAGCGCGCACGTCCGCCGCGAACATAATCTTTCGCGCGCGCCGAAAGACGATCCATTTCCGGCAGTAAACCGACAAGCACGACATCGTGCGATTGTTTCCACCGTGCGATTTTTTCCGCGACGACTCCCGATTGATTTTGTTCCGGTTGATCCAGCGACGGAAAATTCGTAGGAAAAAAATAATCGAGGGCAATCAAAACACGTTTGTTGCGAAGGCCTGCAGTCGCCTCTGTCGTAGGAAGACTCGAGAGGTGATGACGAATGCGCAATTCCAACGCGACCGACGCGCCAAATCCCGCCGTGTTACTCGCGCCCTCCGCAACGATATTATCGTAGGGTGACGAAGCACGCGCGGCGACTGTCACCAATGTGATCAACGCGAACACCGCAATTCGTTTATAAGCGTGCGCAAACATAGGAAAAGCTCCTGCACAGGAAGTAGTGCAGCGAGCGGACCAATCAGCGTTTGTGATTTGAGCGACGTCTCAAAATGAGACACCGGAAACAAAAAAACGCGCCTGGAACATTCCGGCGCGTTAAGAGCTCTTCAGTGGCTCCTGTATTAAGATGTCTCCCCCCAGTTGTCGCCCTAAGCATTCCGGCCTCTGTATCTAATGGCCCTGAATCTACCTCTGGCAGTCTGGCTGGCATACCGCGCTCTCAAGAAAATATACCGAGCACCGGTTTAGCCCCTATAGCTTTGCGTCCCACGCTTTCACGCGGTTTGCCTTTCGCAAAGGAAGGATCTGCAATCCGAAAACTAACAACCCCCTTGAAGTGAGTTACTGTTTCTCGTCGCCTGTCCCAGCTATTTCGGCGCCGGGTGTAACAAACCATCCGTAGGATTCGTTCCCATTATCTCCCCTTGCTAGGGCGCCTTGTTTTCCTCAGCGCCGGTCTCGTTCATCTGACTTACCCAGAATAACGCCACGCAAAATTTTTCGAAAGTGAGTTTCAAGGGGAGGACGTCGAATCTCACGAAGTGATTCGGCATGAAGCAAAAAGCGTTTCACAAGAGGGCAAAACGCGTCTCATGGAGTGTCTCACGTGAGAAAAACCCGTCTCAACGGGAAACAGAAAACCGAGAACGGTACGGTAACCGAAACCGCAACCGCAACGGAAAAAGAAAACGGATAACCGAAAAACCGAGGCGGGGTTACTGAATCGCAACCGGCTCAGCCACCGCAGTCAGCTTCCGCAGTTCCGCAGCAACGGAACGAAACGCAGCGGCTTCAGCAGACGACGAGTCACTCTCGACAATCGGAATTCCAGCCTCGCCACCTTTGCCAACATTGGGATTGAACGGAATCTCGCCAAGTTTACGAATGCCGCGTTCACGAAGGTAAGTATCCATCGATCCCTTAGGGAAAAGCTGCATACGTTCACCATTGGGCTGAACAAACCACGACATGTTTTCAACAAGTCCAAGTATTGGAACGGAAACCCGCGCCCACATATCCAAAGCTTTCTTCACGTCGGTCAGCGCAACATCCTGCGGAGTCGAAACCGCAATCGCACCCGCGACCGGAACCTTTTGCGCCAGCGACAAGTGCACATCGCCCGTGCCCGGCGGCAGATCGACAAGAAGGTAGTCGAGTTCGCCCCACGCGACTTCGCGTAAAAACTGATCCATTGCTTTAAACAACATCGGGCCACGCCACACAACCGCAAGGTCTTCGTCGATCAAGTAACCGATGCTCATGAGTTTCACACCAAAGCGAGTGAGCGGTTGCAGGCGTTTGTCATCGCCGATTTCAACGCGCTGATTGAGTGTTCCCATCATGCGCGGAAGGCTCGGGCCGTAAATGTCGGCATCGAGCAAACCCACACGCAGACCTTCACGAGCCATTGCGAGTGCGAGATTCGTTGCAACAGTCGATTTTCCAACGCCACCTTTACCGGAACTGATCGCGATGATTTTTGCGACACCGGGGATGGGCTTTTGTTGTTCGAACGGATTCATCGTTGCCATAATTGTGAAAGCTCCAAATAATGGTGAAAGTGGCGTTTCAACAGAATGATTTTCTAATCTTCTATGCGGTCGTTGTCATCCTCGTCGTCGGATCATTTTATCTGATTCGGCGGGAGCCAAAGGCGCCGACCCAGCTCGATCTCGGTGAACGTAAGCCCGATTCGCCGATTCAGGTGCAAAAGGCCGCACCCCCGCCGCAGCGAAAGCGCCCGATGGGTTGGAACGACTATCGCCCGCGCCAGGAAACCCAAGATCACTATCGTGGAAAGACGGACGATGGCTCTAGTGGGAAACTCGACGATACGGCCCCGGGATTTCAGATCACGGAAAAAAACGCACCCCAAACCGCTGCCGAAACTTCGTTGAATGTTTTGTTCAATTGGAACGGGCACACGTGGGACGCGTATGAGGTTCTCGGCGTTCCCGCGGGGAGTTCGAAAACGGCTATTGAGGCTGCGTACCATTTGTCGCGCGCACGTGCAGACGCCGATTCGCTGAAATTCCTCGAAGCGGCCTATCAAGCGATTCAGCGCAAAACTTAAGTATCTCGGGAGGACCTTCGATGCGTATTTTAATTTTTTCGCTATCGCTTGTGATCTCCGTAAGCGGTGCAAAAGCAGAAAACAAACAGGCGGGGAATGCGAGCGGATCCGCCGCTCAATTTTTTTACTTCGAAAACATCCCCAACAATCCACAAACTATTGTGTTCAAACTAACCAAAGCCTGCGAAGCACAGCACACGAAGCCGGCGGCATTTTCACATCAGCCGTTTTTTTCAGAACTGCAGTTGCCGTCGAGTAGCGAAGGTAAAGGTAAATCGAAAAAGAAGGTGAAGGTTCGTGTCCTTCACCTTTATGGCCGGTACAATCGATCGTGCGAAAAATATGTTCCTGAAATTCACGAAGAGAAATTCGAAATTCCTCGCTCAAAGCAAATGACCCACGTCTACGTGACTGTGGATCCCGACGTTGAAGTTCAGTCGATTCAATAAATTAAGGTGTAAATAAATCTTCGCAGCGTTGGCCGCGCATTCCGCGGCCGCGAAGTGCGGTGCGGAACAAACCATACTCGCGCTCGGTGAGTCGCGAGAAATCGCTACGTGCGTAGGTCAAACGAGCGGACATTTGCTGGCCCGGTGAGCTCATCAACTCTCCGCTCAGCACCGTGAATCCAAACAATGGGGCACTCATGAGTTCGCTCTGATGAAGACGTGGAAGATCCACGATACCTGTCAAACGTGCGGCGAATTCGCCGTGGCTATCCGTTACGCCTGCGCTGATCCGGAGGTGTTTAAATCGACCAATGATCGCGCGATCTTCCGTGCTGAAAGAGCCCTCTCTGAAAATCGAGAGTTCTTCTAAGAGATTCAAACCTGAGCTTTCAAGAGCGGCATCGAGATCAAACTCAGTCACTTCATACGGCAGATTTGAAAAGTGGTTCGCGTAAACAGTCTCATTGCTCATCGTCGAGCGAAAGCGCTCGAGGCGTGCGATCGCGGACAGCCAGCGCTGGTACGGACTTCTGCGGTCCGCAGAGCCGTAGTCTTGTTCATAAGCGTTGCTCGCCTTGCGCCGAGCGATTTGCAGAAGTTTATCGACTTCTGAAATCTGGATTTGGTTTACAGCGATGTAACTGATCGTGTAGCCCTCAGGCATGGCAATAACCAAGTGGACAACTGCCTTTGCAGACGGGGGTAAAGCCTGAGCCGGCGCGACGAACAAAGAAGTCAAACCAGCGACAAGTGCGATAACTAAAACGAGTTTTGAGTTCACCATGTTCTGAAATCCTTCCGATTTAAATTAGCCGCCAAAAAGCGAACTGCATTGCAATCCGCGCATTCCGCGAACGGTCTGACCCAGGTAAGTTTGGCGCTCCCACGATTCAATTTCGCGGCGGCCAGAGCGTGTGTACGTAACAGGAATTTGTGTTTCTCCATTTGTGATCGTCACCGTACCGGTGAGACGTGAAATCGACGGGTTGGTTTCGCCGACACCGAATTGCGCAAACTGGACAACGCCACGCAGGCCATGCGTTTCGGCAGCGAGACGTCCATCGTGAGTTATCAAAATCGGTTCGAGCGTCACCGCGCGCATCGAATCCAAAATCGTTTGTTGTTCGCTCGCTGAAATCGACGCCCACATTTCAGGACGAGTGAGAATATTGAGTTCGCTGATTTCGAGTACGCCGATGCTTTCGCGAATGTGATCGAGATTGAAGGTGTAGAGATCGTCGACCGCAGCGCTGTGATACCGAACCGCGCGATCCGCAGCTTCATTTTGCAGCTCGAGAAGTGTCGCGTAGTCCGCGCGAAGTGCTGCGATCGTCGCGAGTGTCGCTTGAAACTCGACTGCACTTGCTTGCACGATCGGCGATTGCGACATCCGCACTTGCGCCGCCAAACGAGTCTGCACGGCTTGCATGACCAGCGCGATCGATGGCGAGCGCAAGATCACGGTTTGTACCCGAGTGCCGACTGGAGCGGTCACTTGCAAACGCACATTCGATTTTGGTGAAGCAAAAGCGCGAGGCGCCGTAACGAACAGAACCGCCAGCGCCATCAACGCAAAAGCTGTGGTGCGAGCGGCGAAGGTTTTCATTAGTTGAAAAGGTCTTTGCAAGAGTTCTGTTCGCGACGCTGCAGGTTTTCCGCAAGTTGATCGGCGTGGCGACTTTGCATTTCGGTGCTACCCATGCGAACGAACGCGCCTTGGATTTCCATCGTGCCGTCTGCATTTGTGAGGTGGAGCTGGCCGGCCTCGATCGGTGTACGAGTCAACAATTCGCGAGCTGAAAGTTCTGGCAAATTGAGTTCCGCAGTAAACGCCGTCGATTCAGGCGCGAACGCATCGCTGTTGTCGATGGCGAGAACTCGAACCATCAATTTGCTTCCAGCTTCAGTCAAAGCAGCGAGTTCGTTCATATTCAAAGTTGCGCGCAAGCCAGGCTGCGACAATAAATTCAGGCGCTGATAAAAGGTCGCACCAAGTTGCTGGCGAGCTTGCACCAAGTTGAATCCAAAAACTCCTTCGAGGCCGTATGCAGAAATGGCTTCGCCACGAACTGGCGTTCCAACATTCAGTTGCGTGCGCACGAGATCGAGGCTGTTCATATCGTCTTGCAGTTTGCGGCGTAAACGAACCATCTCTGTCACGTTCACGCCGTTGCCTCCGACCATTCCGAACGGAGTAACGCGGCCGCGAGTGGCATGCGCGCGTCCGATCAGATTATCGACGACCGCTAATTTTTTAACGATTAAATCTTGAACGTGATCGAGGGTCATCTGTGCATCGAGTTCGACGCGAACGACTTGAATATTATGGGGAACTTGCAAACGAACACGCAAAATCGAGTTCTGCGCTTCAGCGGACGTTCCAGGCATTAGAGTTGCGAGGGCGAGGAGGGCTGCGAAAAACTGAGGGATGCTTCTCATATTAGTCTCTCTGTTGCTGAATCACGTTGCCTGATAATTCATCAGAGGGCGAACGCCGATCGCCAGGTCTGATTGAATCGAACACACCGATTACATTTCGCGGAGTGGAATTGCAGAGGACATGCCATGGTTAAAATCGGGCAGGGACCGTTTCTTTTTGAATTCGCGACTCTGCGTCGCCGAGTTTGGGCACTTTTCGACGCGCGCTCGGCGTCACTCTCGAACTTTTGCTCCAGTGGCAGCGCGACTTGGGCAGCGCAGTAACTCGGCGATACTCGGCGGTTTTGTTGACTGTTTTGACGGGCAAATGTTACCCGGTGGTAAGCGTTCCCAGCGCAAATTCACCTCTCCAGGAGACGGCATGTCGGACATTCAACGTTTGAAAGATCTCGCAACGATGGTGTCGCTCTGCAAGCGACGCGGAATCGTTTTTCAATCGAGCGAAATTTACGGCGGCCTCGCTTCTTGCTGGGATTACGGTCCACTCGGCGCGCAGTTAAAACAAAACGTGAAACGCGCGTGGTGGAACGCGATGACCCGTCGTGAGGATATTGTCGGTCTCGATGCTTCGATCTTGATGCATCCAACGGTTTGGAAAGCCTCGGGCCACGTTGACGGATTTTCGGATCCACTTGTCGATTGCAAATCGTGTAAGACACGTTTTCGTTCCGACAACACCGAATCGTACATCAAAGAAAAAAAATGCCCGAACTGCGGCTCGAAAGACCTCACCGAAGAACGCCGCTTCAACTTGATGTTCAAAACATTCATGGGTCCAAACGAAGAGTCGGCGAACATCGTTTACCTTCGTCCCGAAACGGCGCAGGGCCATTTCGTTAATTACGAAAATATTCAGACGACGTCGCGGAAAAAAATCCCGTTCGGCATTGCTGCGATCGGAAAATCGTTCCGAAACGAAATCACACCAGGAAACTTCATTTTCCGCACACGTGAATTCGAACAAATGGAAATGCAGTATTTCGTGAAGCCGGGCACGGATATGCAATGGTGGGAAACGTGGAAAGAAACGCGATGGGCGTTCTTGAAAAATATCGGTCTCGCAGAAGAGAATCTTCAATTCCATGAACACAAAAAGGATGAACTCGCGCACTACGCTTTGAAAGCTGGCGATATCGAATACAAATTCCCATTCGGTTGGCAGGAGCTTGAGGGCATTCACAACCGCAGTGACTTCGATCTCACTCAGCACGCGAAGTTCTCAGGAAAAAAACTCGAGTACTTCGACGAAGCGACGAAAGACCGCTTTGTCCCTTACGTCATCGAGACAGCGATCGGTTGCGATCGTTTGATCTTGGCTGTTTTGTGCGCGGCTTACCGCGAGGAAGTAACGAAGGACGAGGAAACCGGCAAAGACGACATTCGCGTTGTCCTTGGTTTCCGCCCTGAAATCGCGCCAGTGAAAGTCGCTGTACTTCCTCTGTCGAAAAAAGCCGAGCTCCAGGGCCCTGCGATGGAATTGCGTGGCGAACTCGCCAAAGAATTCGAAGTGAATTACGACGACTCGCAATCCATTGGTAAACGCTATCGTCGCCAAGACGAAACGGGAACACCGTTCTGCATCACGTTCGACTTTGAAAGCTTAAACGACAAAAAAGTAACGATCCGCCACCGCGATACAATGAAACAAGACCGCATCGACATCTCGCAAGCAGTGAACTACGTCCACCAGGGGCTCCGGAATTTCTGAGTGCACTGAGTGCACGGACTTACATTTTGAAACGCGACGCGCAAATTAGATTGAATGACCGCAAACAGTCGAACTTCACCACAGGGGATAAACAGATATGGAATCTCTCGGAAAACAGAAGTCGGGGAATACGATGGCAGCAATGAACAATAAGTCGGTGTATTTCTTCGCAGCAGGCGAAACCGAAGGTAACGCTAAGATGAAAGACATCTTGGGTGGTAAAGGTGCAAACCTCGCCGAGATGACGGCGATCGGCGTTCCGGTTCCTCCGGGATTTACAATCTCAACGGAAATTTGCGCGGCCTACAATCAGAACAATCAAAAACTTCCAGTGCCAGTAGCTGCTGCGGTTGAAGAGGCTCTCGCGCGAGTCGAGAAAAAAATCGGCAAGAAATTCGGCGACAAAGAAAATCCACTTCTTGTTTCGGTTCGCTCGGGCGCACGCGCTTCGATGCCTGGAATGATGGATACGATTTTGAATTTGGGATTGAACGACGACACCGTTGAAGGGCTCGCAAAAAAATCGGGTAATCCACGTTTTGCCTGGGATTCGTATCGTCGCTTCGTGCAGATGTATTCGGACGTCGTGATGGGCATGAACTCGTCACTTCTCGAAGTTGCACTTGAGGACATGAAAGACGAGAAGGGTTACAAACTCGACACTGAGATGACCGCTGATGATTTGAAAGCGCTCACGAAAAAATTTAAAACCCAAGTTCTTGAATCGACCGGCCAGAAATTTCCATCGGATCCGAAAGAACAATTGTGGGGTGCGATCGGCGCCGTGTTCCGTTCATGGAACACACCTCGCGCGATTGCGTATCGCGGGTTGCATGCAATTCCTGAAGCGTGGGGTACGGCCGTCAACGTGCAGTCGATGGTTTTCGGCAATATGGGCGATGATTCCGCGACTGGTGTTGCATTTTCGCGTAACCCATCGACCGGCGAAAACATGTTTTACGGCGAGTGGCTGGTCAACGCTCAAGGCGAGGACGTCGTCGCCGGCATCCGCACGCCGAATAACATCACGGCAGCCGAGGCGAAACTCGCAAAAATGCCAGGCACTTCGCTCGAAGAAAAAATGCCGAACCTGTTCAAAGAACTCGTCGAGATTTATCACAAGCTCGAAAAACACTACAAAGATATGCAAGACATGGAGTTCACGATCGAGCAGGGGAAACTCTGGATGCTGCAAACGCGAAACGGGAAACGTACGGCGCGTGCGGCTTTGCGAATTGCGTGCGACATGATCGACGAAGGCATGATCGACGAAAAAACAGCGCTCTCGCGCATCGAAGCGAAATCGCTCGATCAGCTTTTGCATCCGACACTCGATCCAAAAGCGAAAAAGACTCTACTCGCCAAAGCATTGCCGGCTAGCCCAGGTGGCGCGTGCGGACAAATCGTTTTCACGAGCGAAGAAGCGGTTGAGCTCAAAGAAAAGGGCATCAAAACAATTCTCACGCGCGTGGAAACTTCGCCGGAAGACATTCTCGGAATGGTTGCAGCGCAAGGGATTCTCACTAGCCGCGGCGGCATGACCTCGCACGCTGCCGTTGTTGCACGCGGTATGGGTAAGTGCTGTGTTGCCGGCGCTGGAGACGTACAAATCGATTATGTGAAAAAAGAAATGCGCGTGGCGGGTTACGTCTTAAGACAAGGCGAAATCATCACGCTCGACGGTTCGACCGGCGAAGTTTATCTCGGCGAAGTGAAAACCGTTGAGCCCGAACTCGACGCTGTTTTTGAACGCGTGATGAAGCTCGCAGATAAATATCGCACGCTAAAAGTTCGCGCGAACGCCGACACTCCGAAAGACGCGACAATGGCTCGCAGCTTTGGCGCGGAAGGAATCGGATTGTGCCGTACAGAGCACATGTTCTTCGGCGCGGACCGGATTACAGCAATGCGCGAAATGATCGTCGCGGAGTCGAAGGCCGAACGTGAAGACGCACTCGAAAAGTTACTCCCGATGCAGCGTCACGACTTCATCGAACTTTTCAAAACGATGAAGGGTTATCCCGTCACGATTCGTTTGCTGGATCCGCCGCTGCATGAGTTTGTTCCGCACACGGATTCGGAAACAAAAGAACTCGCAGGCAAAATCGGAGTCGACTACGACAAGCTCCGCATGCGCGTCAAAGGCCTGCACGAATTCAACCCGATGCTCGGTCACCGCGGTTGTCGTCTTGCGATCACGTACCCTGAAATTTACATCATGCAAACACGAGCGATCGCAGAAGCGGCCGCGGAACTCATCAAAGGCGGGATGACACTCACACCAGAGATCATGATCCCGCTGGTGAGTATCGATGTCGAACTCGAGCGCTTGCGTGACCTCGCAGACAAAGAAGTCAAAGCCGTACAAAAAGAAACGGGCGTGAGCTTCAAATACACCATTGGAACGATGATCGAGCTGCCTCGTGCGTGTGTCACGGCAGATGAAATCGCAGCACAGGCGGATTTTTTCTCGTTCGGAACAAACGATCTGACGCAAACGACGCTCGGACTTTCGCGAGACGATGCTTCGCGCTTCCTCGGTACGTACGTGAGTGAAGGGATTTACAAAACAGATCCGTTCGTCACCATCGATCAAGACGGTGTTGGAAAACTCGTGAAAACAGCAGTCGATCTCGGTCGTCGCGCGAAAAAAGATTTGAAGGTCGGCATATGCGGTGAACACGGCGGCGATCCGGAATCGATCGTGTTTTTCCACGGCGTCGGTCTCGATTACGTCAGCTGCTCACCGTACCGCGTACCGATCGCACGTTTGGCAGCGGCACAAGCGGCACTCGCGCAGCCGACTGTCGGCGGCGGAACACATTAAACGTCACCCCAAATCGAAAATTTTTAGCGGGCTCGAACCAGTACGAGCTTGCCTCAAAAATCCGAACCTCAATGGCGGTTCGGATTTTGCTTTTGTGTCTTCCCGTTGAGCGTCATCGGGAGAGGACGAAGCAACGGAACTCAATCCTTGGTAGGAGTCCGGCATGTTTCACTCTCTCGCCCTAAACGGCGTCGGTTTTGCCTTCGCTTTCGCGATCATTACTGTCGTCGCAGATCCAGATGTAGCTGCAGCGAATATGATTTGCTCAGATCTATTCATAGCCCCTGCAACAATTGTGGCGAGGGGCAATCCAAATTCGAAAGATCCATATCGGGTCATCGGCGCGCAACGTGGCGACTCGGCATACCTCATCCAATTGCATCGCAATGCCATGCTCAAAAAATATTTTTCCGTCGACGGAAGCTCAGCGCAGCTGGTCCGCGCACAACAACGGATCAACGACGCCTTTGCCGCACTCCGTGGAGGTGAAGGAAGTCGCGCTTGGCAGGAATGGACGCGGTTGAATCCGCAAGCGACACGCGATTCTGCTCGCACAACATCGACCGAACCACCGCGCGCTTCTCAACCGGCAGAGCCTGATGTTTCAGATTTTCTGAGGACGCGATTTTGGCCACTCGAGCGCGGGCGCGCTGAAACAGAACGAGATATGGGCCGAGAGGCGGCGGCGGCCGGACGAAACGTCACAAACGAAAGTCCATTCTTGTACACGATGGCTGCAGTTGAGCATATTCGCTGGCTCACGGGAAATCGGCACTTAATGTACGAACGTAAACAGAGTGAGGAGATCGGGAGTTATATCGCAGCGATTTTGCCGGAGTTCTTGAGGCGTCCCGTGCGCAATCAAACACTTTTCGAGTATGGTGATCTGCTGCTTGAGTGGGGCTACTTAAATTCGCTCCCGAATAAGCGTTCCAGGGCTGAGCACCTCACACTTCTCGAACATCGACTTTTGCAAACGATGGATCTCACAGACCGCAGCTCTATAGGTTCTGTAGCGACGTATCTGTTTTGGTGGGGAGAGCGGGCGCAAGTTCAGTATGCGGCACGCGTGGATGCAATGAAAGCGGCCGCAGAAAAAATCGCGCGCGCGAACCCTGCATTGAATAGCGCTGAAATCATGTTCGATATCGTGACAAGTGCTGCTCGTAGGCAAACTCATTCTCTGAGGGCCGAGTCCACTGACTGGCGGGAGTACAATCGGGCGAAAGAGGAATTGACAGTCGCACTCGAGGCACTGTGGACCTACGAAACTCAGCCGACGAACGCGCAGTTCAACGAGATTTTGAATGAGCGCATCGTCATTGGTGGGCGTCGCGTTCTGCGAATTGATGGCGAAGCTAAAAACTTGATTGCTGCAGCTCGAAAGCAAAATTCGCGAGGCATTTTGGGCGGCTGGTTCAGAAGATAGTGAAATGAGCATGACCTGGCACCTGCGGGCCGTGAAATGTCACCGGATTTTGTAAAATCATCTTTAAGTCGCGTTATGTCCGACTTGGTCTGCGGTCTCACGGGCCTCGGTCTTGCTCATCCAACACTCCGTATATTCAAAAAATGGAATCACGGAGTGATGATATGAATTTCGCAAGATTTTCGCTGGCGATGATGTGCCTGCCGGTCGTTCTCATGATCGGTATCCCGACGGCTTCGGCCGGTTCCAACGCATGCTTTGATTTGTTTAACGAGGCGCAACCGTCGACTCTTTCAACACGATTTGATGTAACCGACGCGCTTGTCTTGCGCATTCATGAACTTGAATCCATTCGTTCGGATCAGGACTTTGCGGACTTCGTTTTAAATTCTTGGGACGCGATCATTTTGAACGATGCTCACAGCATTTCGATCCGTCGCTACGCTGAGGCTTATAAAAAGGCGCTCGAGATTCGTTATCGGAATGGCACTCCGATCATCAGCGCCGAGCATGTCATCAACCGCGCCTTTTGGGCCCTCGAAGCAAAAATCTTGTCGATGCCTGCTTATCGTTTTGCAATCGAACCGACTGGTGAAACGTTCGACGCACTTTTGTATTTGCGTGCGCATACCGAAACGACGCGCACTAGTAATCGTCAACTCCTCAACGGAATCTTGGATGCGATAACCAGACAGTCCACCCATCCTCGTCGCGATCGTCGCCTCGCATTAGTCCGCTCGTTCATCTATGAAGCAAAGCAATTGAAAATCGATCTCGCCTCGAACGATGCGATTTCGATCGCGAATGGTGTTATGCGCGCATCCCTCGTTCGCGAATTGCTGGTGATGACGACGGCGTTGTCGCGTCCTGAGCGTCTAGAAATTTACGAACTCATGCTTGAACAGCGCCGATCGTATGATCGTTCGACTTTGAACATGATGAGATCGGAATTATTTGGCGATTCAGATTTTCGATTGTTGTTTCGTCGATTCGTTTACTAACTGATTGTCGGAGAGAAAATTGCGGCGCCTTGGCTTTGCACTTCTCATTTTAATCTTGCACTCGATGGCTCTGGCGGGTTCGGCGCGAACCTGTTCGGATTTATTCGATCTTGCGACGGGTGATCCTTGGTCAACGGATCCGTACGTCGTTCTCGATGTCACTAAGAAATCGACAAGCGTTGAACTCAAGGCGCGCCGAACGGCGATGCTCAAGAAGTTTTTCTCGCACGACGCGCGGGATGCGCGATTGATCCGCGCCCAACAGCGAATCAACGATGCATTCCGTGCGGTCACAAGCGACAAGGGCATGCGCGACTGGAACAAATCGAACGGACCGGGAACACAACCGCCGAAAGAAAATAGGCAACCTGGCCCAGGCGAAGTCGATGAAACGCCATGGTCGCCGACACCAGCGCAGCGTTTAAAAGCGAATCAAGAGTACGCGGAGTATTATCGCGCTCAGGCGTTGACGACTGAGAAGTTCACGCGGGCAGCGGGGAGCAACGCGGCCGAAGCCCGATACGCGAAATCCGATGCGATCATTCACACGATCCTCAATTTCAAAAATGAAGTGGCGCCGGCCGAAGTAAAAAAATTTGCCGGATATGTCGTTCTGTCGATTGTCGAACTGCGCACGCTCCCGATTCGGACCAAGGCTGCGCAAATCGCTGGCCGCGAGTATGTGCGCTGGTTTTATCAGAGCGAATGGCGCCAAGAATTGATCGATGTTGAATACGAGCTTTGCGACCTGCAGGGCGCGCTCGGCCATTCGTATCCACGCACAACCGAAGGAACGGCGGATGCACTTTACGTTCTGTTCGATCTGTACGAAGGGCGGCACGGCGCCTTTACGAATGCAAAACTGATCGAATTGCTCTTGCGTGATGATCTTTCCGAAAAAAATCCCAAGTTAGATAGAGTCGCCGTGGTCTTTGAAGCGCTGGCTTCTACCGGAGGTACATCGCGCGAACCGCTCTCGCGTTCCGATCGCGAAGAGTACGAACCGCGACATCAAGAATTTGTCGATGCGCTACTTGAGTTGATCGCCCAGCAGCCGACAGAAATTCAAGTTCGCAAGCTCAATGAGCTGATGAACAGACGAACTCTTGATCGCGTGACGCTGGGAAAAGTAAAAGCGCAGCGTGATAAGCTCAGAAGGGAAATGTCCACATGGTTCAGATAAATCATGTGCTTAATACGTTTGTCTTCCTTTTTGTCGTCGCGCTGTCAGCGCAAGTGCATGCGATCCAGCTGTTCTGTTCCGACTTGTTTCAATCTCGTGTCGAGGCGACGGGAAATATCAATTCATCAGACGATCGTGTTTTGCTGGGTGTTCAGCGCGGCGATACGCCGTACATGATTTCGCTTCGTCGCGCAGCGATGCTCAGAAAGTATTTTACCAACTCTGGCGCCGACGGCGAATCGAGTCGATATGGCCAGCGCATCAATGATGCGTACGCACGGCTCACATCCAATAACGGTAGTTCACGCTCGCATCCCGAGCCGCCTCCAAGGAGCTCGACGCGAACTGAAGCGAACCGCGGTCGCGCACAGACGCCTTTCGAACACGATGCCGCGATCGAACTCCAGTTGGAACCAATGATGCGAGAGCAGCGCCGGCAAGAAAATGTTTACCTGATCACTTCCGATCGCGCGAACCAGCAGTACAATGTAACAAACGCGATTCTGTTCATGGTTCGCCACGCAGAAGCGAATCACGTTCCAGCGAATCAAATCGGTAATTATCTGCTTCTCGCGCTTCCAGATCTTTTACGCAGTCCATTCCTCGAAGGTCACATTTACGAATTCGCGGATCGTGTAGCGCAGTACGTGCCGTACACGGACTTCATTACGAAGGCGAACGTACAAAATATTTTTTGGCGTCTCTCGGTTCGCGTTCAAGAAGAAGTCGGCGCGCGACGTATGACAAATGGTCAGGCGATTCCGATTCTCTTTAAATTGCAGATCTTGAGTGGCAACCATTCTGAAAATGTCGATATCCTTCGCGCGGCGATTGTGGACTTGCAACGCATGCGCCCCGAGCTCAGCAATTTCGCCATCACGACAATGGCGTTCGCTGCGTCCGCTCGTCGCTTCGGCGAAAACGAACATACGCGCGCAGTGTTTCACGCGACTCTCGAAATTTACGAAGCATTTCCAGCTGAAAAACAAATCGAGGTTTTCTCGGCGATCCTACAACCGCCGCAACCCGGTCAGGCGGAGATTGATCCCCAGGCGCGAAGAATCGTGCAGGGCCGGTTACGAGAACTTCAGCCGCGAGGCGGCCTCTTTGATTTCCGCCTTTTCACTCGGCGGTGAACGCTTTTCACGATCGTCCAATCCAAATGCATTTTACCCAGGGTAGATAAGGCACGGTGCTTGTAATGCTCCGGTCCCGTTACTTACAAAACAAGGGGTTAATGGGATGGGAATTCGTGGTGCATTCGGATTGGTAGCGGTTGTCGCAACTCTCGCGGCATGTTCATCGGGCGGCGGAAGCGGTTCTGGCGCAACACCTTCTAAATTGAGCGGCGAAATGGTCGGCGAAATGAGCCAACCATCAGCGCACAGCGAAGCAGCTGTACAAATGATAGTGGCGGAGCGGACAAAGTCGACGCCTGTGTTTCCTGAAACGGATCTCGCGTTCGGCGATATCGATTTGCAAAGCAAGAGCTACAAAAAGTTAAATGCTGACGGAATCAAATGGCTCGAAGAAATTCGCGCTAAATGTGCGCCAGAAAAAAATGTAGTTGGCGATCCTCATGGCGTCGGTACATTTACCGAAACAAAAAAACTTTCTGGAGCAGGCTGCCCAGTTGAGTTCAATGAAAACAAAACGACAAAAGTGACGGCGAGCAGTGACCGTAAAACTGGCGCGATCAATATGACTCGCGTTGAATCATCCACTTCGCTCGGCACAGTCACTGATCCACTTCTTCGCCGTGAAAGCGGAGAGTATAAAAAGAAATCGTCAATGCGCATGTCGGCCGTTGTAACCAACGTGAAGATTGCTGCGTCTGCAAAAGGTCAGTTGAACGAGAAGACAATGTTGAGTGGCGAATTTCGCGCCAATTCGACTGCAAATATGGATCTGACATTGGCCGAAGGTTCGACTTTGAAAGTTCGCATGCGTCTCGAGTACGTGATGGTTCCTGGCGTAAAAGAATTGGGAATGATCATCCGCGTGCAAACGCCTCACGGCCCAGTCGTTCTCGTTGCGCACAAAGTGAATGCAGCAGCGGAATACAAAATCGATGGCCGCGTCGTTGCTGCGGCAGAGATCGTCAAGATCATGGGTTCGGACCCACTTGCTGATTTCTGATCGTTTTTTAAGCTAATTTGACTGAAGATATGAATACGGGGCGCATGGTTTCTGATCATGCGCCCTTTTTTTTGCGCTATGGGCCCACCTTGGGCGGTCGACACGACGCTCCGCTTACCAAATAAACTCTTTTGTTCTCGCTACTTGCTCATGGCTTCGTCCAAAGCTGTTTACAATAAATCAAAGTTGACCGCTGGCGTCTAACGCTCCAAGATTTTAGTCTAGTTACACCTCTACAAACAGCTAGTTCGCACAACAGGGGCAAGGTTCCATACATGCGCATTAAGAAGCTTGAGATCATCGGCTTTAAGTCCTTCAAGGACCGCACGGTCATTCAATTCGATTCGGGAATCACAGGCATTGTCGGACCCAACGGTTGCGGCAAATCCAACATCGTCGACGCTCTCACTTGGGTGATGGGCGAGATGTCCGCAAAACATTTGCGCGGCTCAACGATGGAAGACGTCATCTTCGCGGGCGCTGAAGGTTACGCGCCACTCGGATTGTGTGAAGTGACATTAACTCTCGAAAATGATGGCGGACCATTTCCAGTTCAATATTTGAAACACACGGAAATCAGTGTCACACGCCGTTTGCATCGCTCAGGTGAATCGGAATACTTCGTGAACCGCGAGCCGTCACGTCTTCGCGACATCCAAGAAATTTTCATGGACACGGGCGCCGGCGCGAAAGGTTTCTCGATCATTCAACAGAACGCGATCGGACAGATGATCACGGCAAAGCCGGAAGATCGCCGCATGTTGATCGAAGAAGCTGCGGGCATCACGAAGTTCAAAGCGCGTAAGCGCGAATCGCAACGTAAACTGATTGCGACCGAACAAAACTTAGTTCGGTTGCACGACATCGTGAACGAATTGAAACGCCAAATCGACAGCTTGCAACGTCAAGCTCAGCGCGCGGAACGTTATCGCAACTTAAAGCGCGAAATCGAAGATCTCGATTTGTGGCTGACATCGAAACAATTCCTAGATTTGCGTGCGTCGAGTGAAACGGCTTCGGCGCAATTTGTTGAAGCGGAAACGGCAGAGTTAGCTGCGCAATCCAATCTTTCCGGCGAAGAGGCCGAAGTTGAAACATTGCGTACAACAGCCGCTGAGCGTGAAACTGCGGCGAGTGATCGCCAAGCGCAACACCAGATGCTTCGCGATCAAGTCGCAAAAACGGAAACCGAAATTCAAGAGCTCCGTTTTGAAATTGAACAAGCTCGTCGCAACAAAGAAATGACGGGCTCGCTCGTGAGCGAAAACACCACGCGCCAAGAAATTCTTGAAGCGGATCTCGAGCGTGTGCGCGAAAGCTTGACGTCGATTCGTGAAGAGGCGCTCGCGTTGAAATCGGATTTCGAAACGAAACGAGAGTTGTTCGACAACTCGTCCATGCGTATTTCCGAGATCGACGAAGAGCTCACTCGCGCACGTCGCGAACTCTTGACGGTTGGCCAAGGGGAGTCGGCCATTGGCGCTCGTATCACTTCGCTTTTGGAAACGATCGCGAATATCGAAGAGCGCGAAACTGAAGCGCAAACCATCTTGACAGAACTCCTTGAAAAACGTGTTGAGTTCGAAGCGCGCCGGAAAAAAGTTTGGAACGAACTCGAATCGCAGCGCCAAGAACAACTCGATCTCACTCGTGACGTCGAAACGTTTGAAGCAAACAAAAATTCGTTGACGACACAAATCGCAGATCGCCGAGTGGAAGTTGAACAATTCAAAGATTCTTTGAACGAAGTCACCGGCCGCCTCTACGGCTTGGAAAATCTCGCATCGAACTTCGAAGGTTTCGAAGCGGGCGTGAAATCCGTCATGTTCTGGCAGCGTCAGCGTCTCGATCAGCTGCCTGAGGGGCAGCGTTCTGACGCAGCAAGCTTCCATCCTGTTGCCGAAGTTGTCGAAGTTCCAGCAGAGTATGAACTCGCGATGGAAGCGGCACTCGGTCCACGTTTGCAAATGTTGTTGTCGGATAAACCTGATTCGGCATTGAGCGCAGTGAGCTACTTGAAAGAACAAAAATCCGGCCGCTCAAGTTTTGTTGCGGGCGGATTGCAAGTTGTTGAAACAAGCGGACCTGAAATCAATCGCTCGCAAGTGAAGGCGATTTTGAGCGAAGTTGTTTCGACTCCGGAAAAATTCGCGCCGACTGTGCAGCGGTTGTTACAAAACGTAGCGGTTGTTGAAAGTATCGATAAAGCATTTGAACTCCGTCAGGTGTTTCCGCATTGGACATTCGTTACGACGGACGGCGATCTCGTTTCGTCGGACGGCGTGATCTCGGGTGGTACTGCCGAAAGTGCCGACTCCGGCATGTTGAAGCGCCGTCGCGAAATCAAAGAGCTCTCGTTACAAAAAGATGAATGGTCAGGAAAATTGGCGCTCGGCCAAGTGAGTTTACGCAAACTCGAAGAGTCTTTGAAAACTTTGGTTTCGGACCTCGAAACGGCAGTGAAGCGCAACACCGAAAAAGAAATCACGCTTGCGGGATTACAGAAGGATCTCGATCAATCGGAACGTGAACTTACGAATGCCGCGCAAGCGATTGAACGCCAAGAGCGTGACGTACGTTCGCTCACGGCACAAAAAGAAACTCGCTCGAATGAACACACCGAACTTGAAGCTCGTCGTGTCGAACTCAGCGAACGTAAACTTGAGCTCGAAACTTCAAGCGCCGAGCTCGAAGCTGAATTGTTGACGGCGCGAAACGGCATCGATGATTTGCAAGACGAGGTCACTCGTTTGCAAGTCGCAAGTGCTACGAAAACTTCGGAGTGCGAAGGTTTAGAACGTCAAGAGCAGATGCTCTCGCGTTCATTCGAAGAGGTGAGCGGAATTCTTTCGCGCATGTCGGAAGAAAGCGAGAAGTCCACTGAGTCGATGTCGGTGAATCAAGTTCTTCTCGAGCAACGTAAAGTTGAATTAGAGGACATGATTCGTCGCACGGAAGAAGCCGCGCACGAAGTTTCGGTCATCAAAAACGAATACGAACAAGTTCAGTCGCGCTTACGCGAACTCGAGCGCGCCCTCGCAAACCACATGAGCAATCGCAATCTCCTTCAATCGAAAATGAACGAAGCGCGTTTGCACATGGAACAAGCGAAGATGAAAGAAACCTATCTCACGGAGCAAATGCGTGAGCGGTACATGATCGATCTCGCCGAAGTCGCTGAACGTTATCGTGATCGCGAAGGCGATACGGATGCAGCGGAGGTTTCGTTGAAAGATCTTCGCGACAAGCTCTCGCGCATCGGCGACGTGAACTTGTCGGCGATCCAAGAGTATGACGAAGTTGCAACTCGCTACGAGTTCTTGTCGAAACAGCAAACTGATTTGCATGAAGCAAAAGAACAACTCAAAAAAGTCATCGACCGCATCAACCGTATTTGCGCAAAACGTTTCAAAGAAACATTCGATCAAGTGAACGAACGGTTCACGAAGGTGTTCCCGGTTTTGTTCGGTGGCGGCGAAGCACAGCTCATCCTTTCCGAAGATCCGGAAAAGGGCGAGATGGGTATCGACATCATCGCAAAACCTCCAGGCAAAAAACTGCAGAGCGTTTCGCTTCTTTCGGGCGGCGAAAAAGCACTCACTGCGGTCAGCTTGATTTTCTCGATCTTCCTCGTGAAACCATCGCCGTATTGTTTGCTGGATGAGGTCGATGCGCCTCTCGATGACGCCAACGTTTCTCGTTACAACGATCTCGTAAAAGAGATGGCGAAACGTTCGCAAATCATCGTCGTCACGCACAATAAGTACACGATGGAAGTAGCGAAGCGCTTGTACGGCGTTACGATGGAAGAAAAAGGTGTATCGAAAATGGTTTCGGTTAACCTCGCGGAAGTCGAAGCTGTCGTCGGCGCTTAAGCGCCGCGAACCCATCGGCGCCTAAGTGTTTTCCGGCGATTTTGCCTAGGAAAACAGTTTCCAAAAAGTCACACTAGTCCTAGGGGCGAGACCAAAAGTCTGGCCCCTTTTTCATGCGCATTCGTTTTGTTTACATGTGCCGAAGCTAGCCTTGCGCCAGAGGCAAGAATCGTTTGTGCTAGAGGTATCTTTGCTAAATGGATTTGCAAAACAGGGAGATCAAAAATGCGTCGTTTACTTACGGGATTAGTTTTGGGTGCAACAGCAGTGATGATTTCGCTGCCGGCGAATGCGGGAATCTTGCTTGAGCCGTATCTCGGTTATGAAACGGGAACACAGAAATCGAGCACGTCATCGGATAACTATTCGGTGATGGGCTTTGGTGCACGCGTCGGTTATACGCTGCCGCTCGTTTGGTTCGGCCTCGATTACTCAACTGGAAGCGGGAAACTGAAATCCAGCGGAACCGACTACGACATTACCGGCACAAATCTCTTTGCCGATGTCGGAATCGCGATTCCTTTGCTTCGCGCTTGGTTCGGTTATGGACTGCAAAGCACGTTGACGGAAAAGACCGCAGGCGGCGACGCGAAGATCACCGGCGACATCATGAAAATCGGCGCGGGCTTTACGGGTTTGCCGTTTATCGCGATCAACGTTGAATACCTGATGTACACGCCGAAGAAGCAGACATACGGAGGCGTAGAGTCGACGCTTTCAGGAATGTCGGGAACAGGACTCATGTTAAGCGTCAGCGCACCGTTTGATTTTTAATTTCTAACACAAGACGTTCTGATCTTGTGTCATTCCGGGCGTCGTCTTGACGTCCTTCGCGCGGCCCTCATAGGATGGCCGCGTGGAATTCAACATCATGTACCTTGAGTTTTATGGTCTCGGCATTCTCGCAATCCTCGCGTGGGCGATTTATTTTTACGTTCGTGTACGCAGTCGCCGTGAGCGCGAAAAAATTCTCGAAGGTAAAGGCGAACTTGCTGTCGATTCACCGACAAGTGTTCCAGAAGATCCAAGCGTTCAGCCGCACACGATCGAAGAAATTCAGCGTCACGAACCAAAAGCTCTTTCGAGCGCGCTGACCAATACCCGCAGTTCATTTTTTGGCCGTATCAAATCGCTGTTGGGCGCAAAAGAAATTTTGTCGAACTCTGAACTCGATGGTCTCGAAGAAATTCTTTACACCTCCGATCTCGGCCCGAAAACCGTGCAGCGTCTGCTCGACGCTGTTGGTGTGCGCATGAAAGCCAGTGGCTCGACTGGGATTGAATCCGTGCGTGACGCTTTGAAAACTGAAATGCTTGGTATCTTCAAAGACGCCGATGGTGTCGCGTCGAGCGATGAACATGCGGGCGCGCACGATTACATTGAAGGTCTACAGCACTTAAAAATCTGGAATGCAAAGCCAGCGGTGCTGATGGTCGTTGGCGTGAACGGCGCGGGTAAAACGACGACGATCGGAAAACTTGCGAGTCGAATCGCGCAGAGTGGACGCAAGGTTTTGGTCGCGGCAGGTGACACGTTTCGCGCAGCTGCGAGCGATCAACTCAAAGTTTGGACAGAGCGCGCACAGGTCGAAATATTTTCTCCGGACGGCGTGGATGAACCGAGTGCCGTCGCATTCGCTGCATGTGAAAAAGCAAAGGCGGGTGGATTCGATGTGGTGATCATCGACACCGCAGGTCGCTTGCACACGCAAAAAAATCTCATGGAAGAATTGAAAAAGATGAAACGCGTGATCACCAAGCCGCTGCCGGATGCTCCGCATGAAGTTTTACTCGTGCTCGACGCCAACTCTGGACAAAACGCGTTGATCCAAGCTCGCGAGTTCCATGAAGCTGTCGGCGTCACAGGGGTCGTGCTCACAAAACTCGACGGCACCGCAAAAGGCGGCGTTGCCGTCGGTCTCGCATGTGAACTCCATCTCCCAATCAAGCTGATTGGCGTAGGCGAAGGCATCGAAGACCTCCGCCAGTTCTCAAGCACCGAATTCGTCGACTCGATCCTTTAAGGTACGCCGTTCCTTTGGCGGCGGCATTGCGTCAATGGTTTGGGTTTCGGCCAAAAAATCATGGCGCACCGGTGCTTCCCACGATTAAGACTCGCGCTGGTTAAGATTTTGCCATACGCTATGGCAATGATTGAGAAATCTCCAAATTCCGAGAGCACCAAAATCGCGAGAAAGAATGGCGAAAACACGCCTGACTCGCGCGCTCCGGCTGATGCCCGCAACACCACTGCAAGTGAGCCACGGCTTTACGAAGTGGAAATCGCGGGAATCGCGTTACGTTTGAAATCTTCGCATGACCAACAAACAGTGAATGAGCTTGTGCAACTAGTGGACGGAAAAATCCGTGAAGCTCTTCCTTTGACTAAAACTGGTTCAGTTCAAAATGCTTCGATCCTCGCATCGTTGCATCTGGCCGAAGAATATATTTTGCTCAAACGCAAAGCCAACGTAGAGCTGTCCGCGCTAGAACAGAAAGCGCTCAAGCTCATCTCGGATTTGGAAACTTCTCAATCATCCTCGGCTCTCGATAACTGATTTTCAGTTATTCGCGCCGAACGGTTTGATTGGGGTTTATCGGTGTCTCAGAAAACTGAATTGCGAAAATCTCTTCGCGCTCGCCTCTCGACGGCCGAGTTCGAATCACAGCGAGCGCATCTCACGCCCGAGCTGAATCGTCGCATCGTTGAATTCATGAGCGCAAAGTCTGGAACGTGGACGGCGTTTCAGCCGCTGGGTTACGAACCTGATCTTCGTCCGGCACTCAAGGCATTAAAACAAATCGACTGGGTCTTTCCAAAAATCGAGGGCGAGAACCTCGGTTTTTTCCGTCCGCATGCGGATGAGGAGAAAGCTTTTGCAGAAGGCGAGTTTGGAATCATGGAACCGCACGGCGATGCGAGCGAGCGCGTGAATCTCGCGGACATCCGTGGATTTTTGATTCCGGGGCTCGCGTTCGATCAACACGGCAACCGTCTTGGCCGCGGCCGTGGATACTACGACCGGATGCTCGGTCAAATGCCAAACGTTGAATTGGGCGTCACTAAAATTGGAATCGCATTCGATCAGCAAGTCACGGCGGAAGCAATTCCGACTGAAGACTTCGATCAACCTATGGACTTCGTGATCACGGAGTCAAAAATCTATAATCGTTCGCAAAGGAAAAGTTCATGATCGACATCTTAGTAGGCCTCGGCCTCGCCATCGTTGGATTGGTCGTCGGCGCACTCGCAGCGACACTTTACAAAAAAGCGATGGACGCAAAGAAAAAGCAAACAGCAGAAACGGAAGCGGATCGCATTTTGGCGAAAGCCCGCGCAGAAGCTCAACGGGTCGATCGCGATTCAAAACAACGCGCGAAAGATTTCGAAGCGCGTGCGCGGAAAAATGCTGAGACCGACATTCAGAAGCAAAAACAAAAGCTGACGCAAGAAGAGAAGGCGCTCGTCGACAAAGAGGGCAAGCTCGAAAAGGAATTCCAGAACAAACAAAACGAACTCGAGGCGCGTCTTCAGGAAATCGCGGGCCGCGACGAAAAAGTAAAAATCGCCGAACGCCGAATGGCCGAGCTTGAGCAAGAAGCGCAACGCAAACAAAGCGAACTGCAAGCGCGTATCGAAGCGGTCTCGGGCTTGTCAGTGAGTGAAGCTAAAAAAGAAATGATGGATGCGTTGACCATCGATGTCCAAGCGGGCGCAGCCAAGCGCGCGATTGAAATCGAAGAGGAAGCAAAAACCGAAGCGGAGGCGAAAGCAAAACGAATCATCGCTATGGCGGTCGCACGGTTTGCGAGTGAATACACTTCGGAGCGCACGGTCAGCGTGATCAACCTTCCGAACGAAGAGATGAAGGGTAAAATCATCGGTCGAGAAGGCCGGAACATTCGTGCGATGGAAGCCGCGTGCGGTGTCGACTTGATCGTCGATGAAACTCCCGAGGCTGTTGTGATCTCGTCCTTCGATCCAGTTCGTCGCGAGGTTGCGCGCAAGGCGCTTGAAAAATTGATGGAAGATGGTCGCGTTCATCCAGCACGCATTGAAGAAGTCGCAGAGAAAGTAAAAAAAGACCTGTTCAAGACGATGAAAGAAGAAGGCGAAAAATCAGTCTTCGAATTGGGTCTCGCCGGAATTCACCCAGAAATTGTGAAAGTTCTCGGATCTCTCATGTTCCGTCAGGCTGTATCGCAAAATATTTTGCAGCACTCGATCGAAGTGGGCTTCCTTGCGGGTGTGATGGCTGGCGAATTGGGTGTCGATGTGAAACGCGCGCGTCGCGCGGGCCTTTTGCACGACATCGGCAAGGGTCTCGATCATACAGCAGAAGGTCCGCACGCGGTTGTTGGCGCTGAGTTCTTAAAAAAGTACGGCGAGCACGAACAGATTTGCCACGCCGTTCGTGCACATCACGACGACGAAAAGCCGACATCGGTGCTCGCGTTTCTCGTGCAGGCGGCAAACGTGTTGTCGAACTCGCGCCCAGGCGCGCGTCGTCAGTCGATGGACGCTTACATTTCTCGAATGGAAGATATGGAATCGATCGGAAACTCGTTTGACGGCGTTGTGCGAACATTCGCAGTGCAAACCGGAAAAGAGTTGCGTGTCCTTGTTGAAGCGAGTCGCGTGACCGACGAACAGGCGTCGATGCTGTCGTACGATATCGCGCGCAAGATTGAGCGTGAATTGAGTTACGCAGGTCAGGTCAAGGTCACGGTCGTACGCGAAGTGCGTATGATCGAACACGCAAGATAACTCAGGGGGAGACGGCGATGGGAATTTTCAAAGCGACCCCTCAAGAGCAGCTCAAGGAACTTCAGCGCGGCATCGTGGATTTAGTTTCGGAAGCTGAGCTCATGAAAAAGCTCGAGCGCGCATACAAAAACAATGCACCCTTGAGAATTAAGGCGGGCTTTGATCCGACTCGTCCCGATTTGCATCTTGGCCACACGGTCTTGATGAACAAAATGAAACAGTTCCAAGATCTCGGCCATCAAGTGATTTTTCTTGTCGGAGATTTCACCGCGATGATTGGCGATCCCACCGGAAAAAACGAAACGCGCCCTCCGCTCACCAAAGAAGAAGTGAAGGTGAACGCGGAAACCTACGTGCGCCAATGTTACAAAATTTTGGACGAAGAAAAATGTGAGCTCGCGTGGAACGCGACCTGGTTCAACGCGATGACGCCGGCGGATTTCATTCGCTTGTCGTCGCAGTCGACCGTTGCACGAATGCTGGAAAGAGACGATTTTGAAAAACGATACGAGTCGGGTACTCCGATTGCGATTCACGAGTTTCTCTATCCGCTCGTGCAGGGTTACGATTCAGTTGCTCTCAAGGCTGACGTCGAACTCGGTGGCACCGATCAAAAATTTAATGTCCTCATGGGACGCGACATGCAGCGTGCCTACGGGCAAGAGCCACAATGTATTATGACGATCCCGCTTCTTGAGGGGCTCGATGGCGTCAACAAAATGTCGAAGTCGCTCGACAACTACATCGCAGTCGAGGACAGTCCGCGCGATATTTTTGGAAAAACAATGCGTGTTTCGGATGAGTTGATGATTCGTTATTACGAATTACTGACCGACATCACGACAACCGATCTCAAAAAAATGCAGACCGATCTTGCCACTCGCGCAATTCATCCTCGCGACGTAAAAGTTCGTTTGGCCAAAGAGTTTGTTAAACGTTTTCACGGCGCTGCGGCCGCTGAGGCCGCGGTTGAAGAATTCGATCGCATCTTCGTCAAAAAAGGCGTGCCAGATGAAATGCCGGAGTATTCATTGCCTGCTTCGCGTTTTACGTCGGCAGTCGATGTGCCGGCTTTATTGAAAGAGTTGGATCTTGTGCCCTCCACTTCGGAAGCGCGCAGGCTTTTGCAATCAAATGCCGTGGAAATCGCGGGGAGCAAAGTCACGGAAGTTTCGCTCGCGCTTAAAGTTTCGAGTGGCGATGCGATCGTGATTAAAGTCGGCAAAAAGAAATTTGCGCGACTCAAAATTGGCTGAATGAGCCAGTGAAAGAATAGTTGGAAATGAAAGTTAAATTCGTTCCGCAAAATATCGAATGCGAAATCAAGCCGGGCCAATCGGTGATGCATGTCGCGCAAGACGCGAACTTGTATATTAAATCGGTTTGCAAAGGTGTGCCGTCGTGCGCGGAGTGCCGCGTGCGCGTGACAGAAGGCGATCATAACGTTTTGCCGCCAGGTTCCGAAGAGCTCGCGCTGATTGGCTCAGGCCACTTCATCGATCGCCGCAGACTTTCTTGTCAGCTGAAATGTTTCGGCGATATCACCATCGATCTTTCCGAACAGATTCAGAAACAGCAGGGTTTGCTGGGCGGGAAAAAAACCAAGCGTGTCGTGGCGAAAGATGATCGCGTCGAAGAAATGGTCGCGATTCGCAAATCCGAGGATGTCACCGACGAGGGAGAAGGCGTTGAAATCGAAACTCCTCGTCACTCCGAAAAATCGCGCGACGATCGTCCCCAGCGTGACCATCGTCCGCAACAAAACTCACGACCGAGCCGGCCGAATCAAGGGCCTGCAGCAGGTTCTGCGCAACAACAGAATGCAGGGGCTTCGCAAGACGGGCAGCCGCGCGATCCGAATCGCAAACGGCGCAGACGTCGTCGGGGCGGTGGCGGTGGTAATCGCGGTGAAGGTGGCGGAGGCGGTCCGAGCGGACCACCTGCGGGACGAAACTAGTTAGTGATTCGAAGCGGGCGTTCGCTCGTTCATAATTTCCGGCAAAATTCCGGTGCGATGATACGTATCCCAGATTTGTTTTTTCACATCGTCAGGAACCATCAAATCACGAATGCGTTGTTCGGCATGTGGATCGATCGCGCCTGAAATGGCTGCAGTATTGTTTGCCACAACAACTGTTCCTGAACCCGTTTGCTGTTGCGGCGCCTGTGCGGCTTTGTACTCGGCTCTGATCGCTTCAATCTGCGCCGTGATTTCCGTTACACGCACGCGTGCATCGACGTCTTTCGCAGCTTCGAGCTGTTTGAAGAGTGGAGCGAGCCGTTGCTCAAGTTGCACTTGGCGCTGCTGTTCAGCGATTCGTGCGGCTTCCGCATTTGCAGCCGCTTCTCGTGCTTTGATCGCGGCGATTTGTTCTGGAGTGCCGACGCTGTTGCCATCGACCCAAGAGAGATCGGCTTCTTGCGCTTTCGCATTTTGAATGTCTTTGATTTTTTCCATTTGTTCGAGCGGATTATCGCTGCCGCCATTTTGTTGCATGACGGCCATCGCTTGCTTTTGCGTGAGGAGCGGATTCTGTTGGCGTTTCGCATAGAGTTCGATGTACGCCGCGAGATGCTTTGGTTGCAAAGACTCCGGTAAGACTTGGTTGCTCACCACGTATCCGCCTGCGGAAACTGCTGCTGAAGTCGCGACATAGGTGAATGCTCTTCCGACGATACCCATCTTCTTGATCTCCTCTTCACATTCGTACCGTACAATTGATCGGCAACCCGACTAGACTTCATTAAGCGTCGAAAACGGAAAAACAATAGGTTACGGGTGAGCGTCACAATAAAAGTCGAGTCGTTCCGAGACTCTTCTCAAATCGAAACAGTTTTCTGTTGAACGCGGGCTGAGAATCCTTAGCATCAGTGATGGAGGGGCGGTGCTTGGTCACGGATGACTGAGCGAGAAGAATGAGTCTTCTGCATCGTCTCGCTTTTCGAATCGCCGCAAGTCTCGCGGCGGGATTAAAACACTTCGAGTTTCCAACCTGAATAATAGCAGTCGTTGTCGTAGCAAGTGGTGCGGCTTTTTTTACCGCGCCAGTTCGACAGACCGCCGTTGTGAGCGCAATCGCGATTGGTGCATGTGACGTTTCCGCGCGCGATCGGGCTGCTGCCGCCAGAACCATTGGCGACTTTCCATCCACCCACCAGACATCCACCGGATTTGCAGACGACGCTGTCGTGTAAGATTGCACCGGGGCGATACTCTACAGAATCCCAACCGCGCGTGAAGCAGCCGCCCGCGAGACAACTCACGTCGAAGTGAGAGCCATCGGTTGCATCGGAGTGCCAGCCGTACTCGGCGCAATCGCCAATCTTACATTGGGCCACCAGGCGATATCCGTTTGCTCCGGTTGTGACCCAACCGGCCTGTAAGCAATCGCCTGCGATACATTGCGTATCAAAAACTTTTGTCGCTGTTTTCCCGCTTGCATCGATCGACGCTTGCGCATGCGAACCAAGAAGAACTACTGCGAACATCCCTGCGAGTAGCAAAATCGATTTCATAAATCGAACTCCGAATTTTTTTGGATCCACTTCCAGGTGGAACTTCCAATAACGCTACTGCAGACATCGCGACACCACCTACGACCATTCTCCAGTCGACACTTCGCGTTTGCAGAATTCCGTAGCGCCACCTGGACTTTAGGCTTAACGTTGAAGGCAACGGGAGGCGCCGACTGAAATGATTCAACTAGTTTTACTCCGTCACGGTGAGAGCACTTGGAATAAAGAAAATCGGTTTACGGGTTGGACGGACGTCGACTTGTCTCCCAAGGGTGTCGAAGAAGCGCACGCGGGCGGAAAGCTTCTCAAGGAAAACGGTTTTTCGTTCGATGTTGCACACACATCAGTTTTGAGACGTGCGATCAAAACTTTGAACATCACACTCGATGAACTCGATCTGCAGTGGATCCCGGTGAAAAAATCTTGGCGCTTGAATGAACGTCATTACGGCGGACTCCAAGGTTTGAACAAAGCGGAGACCGCTGCGAAACATGGAGAAGGCCAAGTTTTCATTTGGCGCCGCAGTTACGATATTCCGCCGCCGCCGCTCGCGCTCGATGACAAACGCCATCCCAAATTCGATCCCCGCTACAAAGATGTCGACGCAAAAGATTTGCCAGCGAGTGAAGCACTGAAAAATACAGTCGATCGCTTTGTTCCGTATTGGAAAGATGCGATCGTTCCGGATTTGAAAGCGGGAAAAAAAGTTTTGATCGCGGCGCACGGAAACAGCATCCGCGCACTTTTAAAATTTATTGAAAATATTCCGAACGAAGAAATCGTGGAGTTGAATATTCCAACAGCGGTTCCGCTCGTCTACGAACTCACCGACGATTTTAAACCAATCAAGCGCTACTATTTAGGCAATCAAGACGAAATCAATAAAAAGATGGCCGCCGTTGCCAACCAAGGCAAAGCACAAAAGTAATCTCATTTAGCGCTGGCCGACCTGGCCAGCGAATTGAATTCTATATTTTCGTAAGCTGAAAGACACGATGCTGGAGCGATACCCTGGAATAGGGTGTCGTGCTCCTGACACGTGTAGAACAATTTGACGGAAATGGGATTATGAAAAAGCCAGTCGTAATTGCTGTCGCCCTCCTCGGCGTTTGGTCATTGGCTCGCGCCGCAGATCAATGTTCTGAACTGTTTGAAACGGGGCAAGCCGATACCGCACATTCCGATAGTGACGCTGACGTCGTTGAAGCGCTGTTTGGTTTAAACCAAATGTCGGCACGCACCGATCGAAGAAACGCAGCGGATAGCAAGAGAGCGATCCTGGTTCCGGGAGCAAGAGCTCGTAGCCTTGGCCACCAAGAATTGATTGGGTTGAATCCCATCCAAGGCAGTTATCGTTCAAATGCGACACTCAACGCACGTGCCGATCTGCCGATCGCGGACTATCAAAGGATCGATCCGACTCATCATTCGATTTCGCAGTCGCCATTATCCGACACGGCACACGCTCGGCTGATTGCGGATCGCCAGATCGATATGTTCAAAGACGAGCATCGCGGCGAACAGCTCGTGGATCCTGAACATTTATTTACATTGATGAATCCAAACCTCGCCGGCCGCGTTCTGCCGCGCGAACTGCTCGGTCGCGAAATCGCCGGAATTTTCTTCGACCAAACTCGGAGTGAGCTCGTGCGTTTCCGCGGCACCGTTTTCCGTGTCTTCAGTCTCCAGCCAACCACATTTTATTACGCCGAAATTCAAATTAAAGATCGGACCGTGACTGTGCCTTTGCAAGATCCGATTTTACACGACGCTCTGTTTGTAGTTGATGTGAGTGCATTCCATCCGTATCTGAATGCAACCATGGATGAATACGTCGCCGAAGTGAATCGCACCGCGCCTTAAAAGCGGACCGTAGGTCTAGTTGAACATCGTCTTAAATTTCCAGATGATTGGGGAATGAAAACTTCCAAACAGCTTTTGTTCATCTTCGTGGCCACGCTCATCGGAGCGACTTTCATTTTGCAAACATCATGCAGTACGACTCCGCCAAAACCTGAGGCACCGCCAAGCTCAGCCGGCGAACCGCAACTTTTAATCAAAGCCGGAAAAACCGAGCGCCGCTTTTCACGCGCGGAACTTTTAGCTTCGCCACTTTTAAAACGAATCACTGTTGAACGCGATCCTGCTTACGGGAATCACACGCGTGTTTACTCTGCGGTACCGTTCGCGAGCCTCTTTGCTGGAATTAAATTTGATCCAAACGGAACATTAGTTTTTTCGTGTCTTGATGGATTTTCCGCTCCGATCGCTCTGGATCGCGCGCTCAATGTGGGATCAAGAGCGGCCGTCGCCTACATCGCGGTGGAATCGGAATCCGAAAAGTGGGCGCCGATTAAAAAAGGTAAACCCAGCGCAGGTCCGTTTTATCTCGTTTGGCAAAATCCAGAACTTTCGCGCGTGATGACGGAAGAGTGGCCTTTCCAACTTTCATCGTTTGAAGTGAAACCGTCGGTCGAAGTGCAGTTCCCGCATGTCGTGCCGGCAGCAGATGTTCCAGCGGGTGATCCGATCCGTTCAGGTTACAGATCGTTTTTGCAAAACTGTTTTGCATGTCACACGATGAATCGCGAAGGGACATCGCACGTAGGGCCTGACCTCAACGTGCCGAGCAATCCGACACAGTATATGGACATGCGTTACTTCGTGAAGCTCGTGCGCAACCCACAAAGTTTACGCCACTGGCCCGAAGCAAAAATGCGCGGCTTTAGCGTCAGCGAAATTTCGCAAGGGGAGTTGTACAACATCATCAGCTACCTTGAGCACATGGCGAAACACAAAGTCGGCGTGCCAGAAGAACAGCCGTAACAGAAGTGTCGCGCGGCGAACTCACCACGGAAGTTCAGTTCCGTCGTAATTGATGAAGTGGCCGCTTTGTTTTGCGGTTACACCTGCAATCACTTTCATGATGCCTTCGACTGACGCCGCTTTTTCCAGTGGCGCCGAAGATCCACCCATTTCTGTTTTCACCCATCCCGGATGCATGCAAATCGTAATGATGTCCGACTCATCGATCGAAAATGTTTTCGTAAACATATTCATCGCAGCCTTACTCATGCGGTAAGCGGGATTGCCACCGCTTTTTGTGTCGTCGATAGAACCCATCTTGCTCGAAATGTTCACGACTTTCGCGCCAGAGGATTTTTTCAAGAGCGGCAAACATGCTTGTGTCACACGAATTGCGCCTACGGCATTGGTGTTCAACGAATCCAAAACCGTCTTCGCTGATACAGAAGTGGAATCGTCTTCGCGATCCAGAAAAACTCCCGCGTTATTCACGAGAACGTCGATATATTTTGTGCGCGTGCCGATCGCCGTTGCAAAACGTTTTGCACTTTCGTCGTCGACGACATCGAGTTCAAGGACAACCAAGCGATTTTCACTGCGTGCCGCGAGCTGAGTGAGCTCCTTCGCGCGTCCCAAATTGCGAACGCCAGCAAAAACTTGATGGCCGTTAGAAAGCGCGGAGTTGACCATTTCGAAACCAATGCCACGCCCAGCACCGGTGATGACAAATACGTGACGATCCATGATTTCTCCTAGGCAGAAGCGCGAGTGGTGGATTGCGAAAACTCGCGCGGTGGATTAGCTTAAGATCATGTCTAAACGAAAATCAAATCCCCGCTCTGGTTCCAACTCTGGCGCGTCGACCGCGAACATTCCGGTGCGCCCTCGGCACGACCTTGTAGTGCGCCCTCGGCGCAACCGCCGCACAAAAGCGATTCGCGATCTTGTGCGTGAAACTCGCCTTGATGCGGGCAACCTCATCCTTCCGCTTTTTGTGATGGAAGGAAAAAACAAACGTCACGCAATCAAGTCGATGCCTGGGCAATCGCGCCTCACGCTCGATCACATCATCTCGACAGCAAAGGAAGCAGTTGATCTCGGCATTCCAGCGCTCGCACTTTTTCCTGTGCTCGGTGACGACAAAAAAGATCAACGAGCAACGGAGTCGACAAATCCCGACGGACTTCTGCAGGAAACCATCGCAGCTTTGAAAGCGAAAGTTCCCGACATTGCAGTGATTGCGGACGTCGCAATGGATCCGTACTCGAGTGATGGTCACGATGGCCTGGTGATCGGCGATGAAATCGTGAATGACGAAACACTCGAGATTCTGGCGGCGATGGCCGTCGCCCAAGCCCGAGCCGGCGCGGATATCGTAGCTCCATCTGACATGATGGACGGACGCGTTCGTGCCATTCGCCAGGCCCTCGATGCCGCGGGTTTCGCGGATGTGGGAATTCTTTCCTATGCCGCAAAGTACGCGTCTGCGTTTTATGGCCCTTTCCGCGAAGCCCTCGATTCAGCCCCGCGGTCGGGCGACAAAAAGACCTATCAAATGGATCCGGCGAACCGCCGGGAGGCCCTTCGCGAGGTCCTTCTTGATGTGCAAGAGGGCGCTGACATCGTGATGGTGAAGCCCGCGGGAGCTTATCTGGACATCATCCAGGCGGTTCGTGCCAAGGTGCACGTGCCGGTCGCGGCTTATCAGGTGAGCGGCGAGTATGCGATGATTAAGGCCGCTGCCGAGCGCGGTTGGATCGACGAAACTCGGATTGTGGAAGAGAGTGTTCTCGCGATCCGCCGGGCAGGCGCGGATATGATTCTCACTTACTTCGCGCTGGATTTGGCAAAACGCCTAATGCGCTGAGTTATTTAGCAAAATCTTAAAAACTCAAGTACAGTGCGGACAGATCGACCCTGTTGCAGCAGCGATTCTTTCAGCGAAAAATTTTCGGGAATAGATCGCTTTTGGCCCGGGTATTTAAATTTAGACAAACTGTGCTATAAGCGTGAACCGAAAACGTTTCGAGCATTTTTCGAGTGGGATTTCTGGGGAGGAATTTCGTGCTGAATAACATCGATATTGAGAAGCTACAGGACGCGAAGCTTAAAAAAGCGCCGATGATGATCGACGACCTCGAAGAGGACGATATCGATCTGGATTCAGTCTCCGACATTCTCGATCTCAACGAAGAACAGTACCCGAAATTCACTCTCGCAAAAAACAAAGCCCGCTTCCTCCGCATGGTCAGCTGGTACAAGAACAAACAAGAATGGCTCGAAGTAGCTCCGCTCTCAGGCGTCACAAAACTCTTCAAGCAACAAACCAAAGAACTCGTTGGCATTCGCTCCAACAAACTCGATTACGAAATGGAATTGGAAACTGGAACTCTCACGCCATCGCAGCGTTCTTACCGCCGCGACGAATTGAAGATGTGCAAAGTGCACGAGAAAATGGCCGTGAATTTGATCTCAAAAATGCAGGTCAAAATTAAATCGGGCCGCCGTTAATTTTTCCGACGGTTTTCTTCGGCTGCAAAATTTAGAAATAAAAAAGGCGCTTTCGAAAGCGCCTTTTTTATTTTCGTCGCATCGAAATTAAAAATTCAAATTAGCGGCGATGACGACGTCCAGCGGCGTGTGCCGATGGTTGTCTTGCGAGTTCGCGCGGCGACGATTCGAAATACAGCGACACTGAATTTGGCCATTCGTAACCATCAGGGCCGAGACCGCCAGCTTGGCAAACTCCGCTGATGTTGAATGGAAGATGAGCGGCTTGGATTTGTACGTTGAGAGACGTGATCACCGAAACTGTCGCAGGGCAGTCGTTCGTCATGATGTACGAAGTTTGTTGGCGTCCAGCAGCTGGCAATCCACCGTTGATGTTCACCGTGAGTGGAACCGAGTTCGAATAAGTTAATCCGTTCACGCCAACGCCGCCGCCTGCGCAGTACCCATAAAATGTAACCGGAATTCCGTTCACGCCGAGCATCGTGTTGATGTCGTCGAGAGTGTTTACTGTAGTGGCGCAGTCACTTGTCAAAATCGAATTGAGAGTGATTTGGCGGGCATTCGCGAGTGGGGAAAGAGCGAGTATGAATAAAACGAAAACAGTTTGCTTCAACATCGTGTTGACTCCTGTGAGGTGTAAAAATCCATTTTTAGTACCGAGGTTCTTAGCAGCGAACGTGCCATAGCGTGCGCTGCTTCGTTTTTTCCTGCGCCGAAAAGACAGGCGTGGGACGGCACTTTTCTTAAGATTGCGCTGAAAAACGGCCAAGTTCGAAGTGTTAGAGCGGGGGATTCGCATGTGGCAGTGGCATATCCATTGAAGTGATTTTCGCCATATGCGTTTCTTTGTGTCGTTGATAACCATGATGGTTTCCGTCGCTTCGATCGCCCTTGCGGGGCCGAGCATTGCGCTCTTTCCGCAAATGCGTGCCGGGGACATTCGTCCAACTCAAGCCGTGCTTGGGTATCTTGAAGTCGAACGCAAACAAGAAAAAATTGAAGATTTCGGGTCGCGTGAACGAAACGAGTATTTCCAGCGCAATCCAGTTTCTGTTGTGATCGGTCCAAACGGACGCGTTTATGCGATCGATGGTCATCATTTCTTGCGCGCTGTCGTTGAAGCTCGCGGTGCGAGCGAGGACGTTTACGTGAGAGTGGTCGCAAACTACAGTCGGTTTTCGAAACCTGTGTTTTGGGCGCGCATGATCGAGCGCGGGTTCGTCTATCTCTTCGATGAAAACGGGGAGCCGATCGCCGTTGAAGACCTTCCGAAAGATATTCGCGATTTGAAAGACGATCCGTTTCGCAGTCTTGCTGGAGCCGTACGTGCGGCTGGTGGATTTATCAAATCACAGATTCCATTTTCGGAATTTGTTTGGGCTAATTTCTTTCGCACACGTTTAAAGTTTAAAAATTCTCGCCACGGTTTGGAGCGAGTGCTTCCGGAAGCAATGGATCTTGCGTTCAATGCTGAGACTGCAAATCTTCCGGGGCATATTTCTCGTCACAACGCCTGCATGGCGCTCTTCTAAAACAATTCGCGCCATCGAAGCGAAAGCGAAATTATTTTTTATATTCGATCTCAGAACGAAACGTCGGGGCTAGCTCCGAGATTGGCATCGCAAGCTTACGAGTCCAGTTTTGAGTCGTATCAGATGGTTACGGGGAAAACGCGTCTAGCGGCATTTTTTTCCTCATTTTCTCAACGTGAGCCGCCGATAGGTTTGTTGTGAGTCAATGAGTGTTTCAACCTGAGGTATTTGTCGCAGCTCTCGAAGGGAGATGAGAGGTGTGGCAAGTGTCGCGGGTTGAGCGGTTGGCTCGAAGCTATCAGGGAATTGAACCAAATCAGGAGGGCATAATGGTACGTACGTGTTTCGTCGTCGTTAGCGACGATCCTTCTCTTGTGCAAAAAGCGCAACAGTTCGGACAGACAAATGGTGTGACTGTTCAGGTGGTAACGCCGGATCAGTGGGAAACAATGAACAGTTCGACTTCGGGCGCAGTTCCGACGTTGACGTCTGGATTCGGTTCTTCGGAAGGCGGAAAAGTTCTTCCGTTCCCGGGCACTCAATCTTCAGGTGAAGGTCGTCGTGGCGTTGCTACGATCAACCAACTTGAAAGCGTTGCGATTGAAAATGCGATTGGCGCATTCAAGGGCAACCTCACTGAAGCAGCAAAGGCTCTCGGCATTGGCCGCGCGACTTTGTATCGCAAAGTGAAGCAATACAATATCGATCCTTCTTCGGCGCGTAAGAAAAAAGCCGCATAAGCGATTCGATTTTTTTGTGGATATGAATTTTCAGAAGCCGGGTCATGACGCCCGGCTTTTTCTTTTCAAACTTTTTCTTTCTGGGATTCTGATGCTCGCGTTTGCTTCGGGCGGAGGGATTCTTTTTTTGCGTTCAGCGGAACGCCAAAGCGCACTCGAGATGTGCGACATCATCGACAAACAATATTATCGGCGAAGTGAAGAACGTGTGCGCGCCTACGTCGCACGGTGCCGGGAGTCTGCGCTCAGCGATGAATTTATCTTCTCGCGCACGCGGCATATCGCGCGTTTGAACGATCGGCTGCGGGGCTTACCTGTTTCGCATCTTTCGATTTTTTCACCGCAACGGATGCGGGAGGTTTGGGAAAATACCGCTCTCGACACCGGAGTTCGTGCACGCGAGTTTGCAGACAGCGCCGTGATCGTCGTTCGGGTCGTCAAACAAAGTCCTGCGGTGAAGGCTGGCTTGCGTCCTGGCGATGAGCTTTTGACGATCAATGGGCGCTCGATCATGACAGCGGCCGAAATCGAAAGCGAAGGCGGACATTTGCGTTACCGCCGCGATGGAACCGTAACTGAAACCGAATTGGAATTGGCAGAAGTGAGCGAAGATTTTCGTCCCGTGCTTTCGCCCGTGGATGGAGAGACGGGTTTACTTTCGCTGCAAAGTTTTTTACCGCAATATTTTGACGACAAAACCTGGCTGCCGGTTGCGCAGGAACTCACGCGATATCGTAAGCTCGTGATTGATCTCCGTGGCAATCACGGCGGCAGTTTTCCGGCGATGCTCCGAGCGCTTTCACCGTTTCGCTGCGCAAATCCTTCAGTCGGAACTTTGCGCCAGGCGGAGCAAGTGGGGCGGGCAGAGATTGCGGAGTTTCCGGATGACTTAGATTTGCGTTTACAACTCTCGAGTCTGGCGAGTGCCAATGCAATTCGTTTACAGACATTCGAGCGCTATGGTTGTTTTTCTGGACCCGTCGTCGTGTTAATCGGTGAAGACACGGCGTCGACTGCGGAAATTTTCGCACAAAGTTTTTTGCATGATCGGCCGCACTCGCGTGTGCTTGGGGAAAACACGGCCGGCGAAGTCGTGCTCGCGAAATGGATTCCGCTTCCTTCGCTCGGAAACGAGCAGTTTGCGATCTCGGTTCCGATTGCGGGTTACGAAACTTTGTCTGGCGAAAAACTCGAAGGCGAAGGTGTGAAGCCGCATGCGCTGCTTGAGTACCGCGTGGCCGATGCGCTCCGTGGAGTTGATACCTGGATTGAAGCCGCTCGAAGTGTCTCGTTCTGAGACGTGCACATCGCGTTGACCATGCGTCCACATTTTCGACAGCAAGCTCGCACGCAGCGCCACTAGACCCGGCATGAGCCTCGCACTATCTAGCTGTGACTCGTACTAAGGGATCGCTTAAAGCGCTGGAGGCGTTATGAACAAAGACAACGTGATCGATATGACAGATCGCATGCAGCAACCGGATCAGAAATCGCGCCTGAAAAATCTCAAAGTGAGACTCGATCTTGAGCAAGCTAAGATCGCAGTATCCACTTCGCTTCTTTCAATCTTGGTTTTGGTGACGATTGCGAATAGTCGTCTTGCCTCGCAAGACACGCCACAAATCGCAGGTGGTCGCGCGATCGCGAGCGTTGCTAACGGAACTTCTGAAGTTGAAGACACCATCGTTCATTCACTCGCGGACCGCGCTTTGAGTTCCGATGCAGTGATTGGCCGTAAACCTTCGTCGATCGAACAGCTTTCGTTCGGTTTCCTCGAGGGTAAATATGCTTTGCACATGCAAAACGGCAAACTTTCTGAAATCGAATTTGCAAACAGCGTGGACAGTGCAGATCGTCCGAAACACATCGACGATCCGGCGCAATTCCTCGAAGCCAATCGCGAAGTTTTGCCGGTCGCGTTCTCGCGCTCGGTGAAAGTAGAACACTTGGCGAACAAAGCTGAAATCATCGAGACGTATCAGCTCGTGAATGAAATCAGTCGTCCCGTGGCTAACGTCCAGTTCCGCATGGACACTGTCGGCCGCCTTCTCTCGATGAAGGTTGCGACGATTTCCAATGTCGCTTCGAAGTGAGACAGATCCGCTAAACACCTAAAATTCCCCTGGGAAAACCCCATGATTTCTTCATCGACTGAACGGAAGTCGCCGATAAGAAATCATGGTTACCGGTGATGTCGATTACCGAAATTTAAAACGTAATCCAGCACGTCGATCTTCGGATGCTCCGTGGGTGCGTCGACTGGCTTCGCCAGCGGATCGTCTCGCGGCGTGGGTCGCAGATCTTGTCATCTTTGCGCCGGTTCTGACTCTCATCGTTGCGCCTTTGCGTCGTCATGCAACCGAAGCACAGATGCTCGGAAACGAACAAGCGTGGCTTGTCGCGCTACTGGGAATGGGCGCGCTGGCCGCAGCGATGATGGTTTTGTATCACGCATTTTTCCTAGCGTTGTGGGGCGCCACTCCAGGTAAACGTTTTCTCGGGCTGCGTGTTGTTCCGGTGTGGAATTCCGATGAAGCACTTCGTCCTGCGACGGGTTTAATTCGCGCGGCCGCGCTCATGTTCGAAGCTCTATGTTTGGGAATCCCTCTGCTTGCGATTTTTGGAAATGAGCGCCGTCGTCCGCTGCACGATCGCATCGCCGATACGGTCGTCATCACGACTCGTCCGGGTCGCGCCGCTGGTCGCGCTTCGCTCGGAGAAATGTCGATGGCCAGTGGATTCTTGCTCGCATTTTTTGTCGCGATTGCATTTGTCACGAGCGCACAACTCATTCATTTACTTCGGTCGCACGATGACGAATCGGATCGCCAAGTTGCGCGGCTCGAAGAAGCAGGTCACCTCTGCAAAAAAGTTGGCAAGGCAGCACGCAGCTGGGTTCCTGAGCGTGGAGCGACTCGGCCATCGCGACTCGACGTCGCGCTGACTTTGTTTGCTGCAAGTGAAGTGGAATCGGAGTGTCTCGAGGCGGAAGCAGATTACGCTTTATGGCGGAGCTTGGAACCGGGTGCACAGGCCGAAGCGTATTTGGCGCGAGGGCTTTCGGAAGCGGAAAACACACCGCAGTCTGAAGCGTACTTGAAAAAAACTTGTGAAGCGGGCCCTAATTCCGACGCGTGCAAAGTTGTGAAGCTCATGGAAATCGTCGACGCGCTCAACGACGACGACGCTGACGATGTCAAATCGGCCGATGCAGCCGCTGCTCGAGCAGAGCGCGAACGCGAGACAACGGCGCTTGTCGATCAGGTGACAGAAAAATCTTCGCCGTATTTACAAGTTTGGATGAGCGAGTACTTGATGCAAACCGCGCAGTATTCGCGCGCGCTCACTTTGATTGAAGGGTTGTCGCACGAAGAAACGCTTTCCCATTTTGTTTTGAGTGCGCGTGGGCAAGCGTTGTGGCACCTCGGTCAGTTAACAGAAGCGCGAATTCTTTCCAGCACAGTGGGATCCGAAGCTTGGAATTCACGTGACTTGAAGTCGCGGC